>Ga0075426_10001131_pt1 | contig 18789 bp, 19 predicted proteins | sample SoiMethybrSBSTD5_FD_75304 | JGI IMG/M metagenome (GOLD analysis project Ga0075426, IMG submission 75304) | Bulk soil microbial communities from a Populus tree surrounding site in Tennessee, USA - Soil MetaG P. TD hybrid SBSTD5 | ecosystem: Environmental > Terrestrial > Soil > Tree plantation...
CAGGGCCTCGCGCGCGCTGAGGCCGACGCGAAAGGTCTGGCCGCGCTCACCCGCGTCGGGCTCGCCGAGAAAGCGAAGGCGTATCCCAACGAGCTCTCGGGCGGCCAGCAGCAGCGCGTCGCGATCGCCCGCGCGCTCGCGCTCGAGCCGCGCATCCTGCTCTTCGATGAGCCGACGAGCGCGCTCGACCCGGAGCTCGTCGGCAGCGTGCTGAAGGTGATGCGCGCGCTGCGCGAGTCGGGCATGACGATGGTGGTCGTGAGCCACGAGATGGAGTTCGCGCGCGCCGCGGCCGACCGGGTGGTGTTCATGGATGGCGGCGTGATCCTGGAGCAGGGCAAGCCGGAGAAAATCTTTTCGCGCCCCGACCACGCCCGCGTCGGCGAGTTCGTCGCGCGCATCACCAGTCATCATTGATGGAGCTGCAGCGGCTCGCCTTCAGCTTCTTCAACGGCGAGGTCGCTTCGCGCTACTGGCTCGACATCGTCCACGGCATGTGGGTCACCACGTACCTCGCCGCCGCCGTCGTCATCGCCGGCCTCGGCACCGGTCTTGCGCTCGCGATGGCACGGTCGTTCCAGCTGAAGGTTGCGAGCTTCTTCATCGTCGTGTTCGCCGATGCCTTCCGTGCCCTGCCGCCGCTCGTGGTGATCATCGTGCTGTTTTTTGCTTTTCCGTACGTCGACCTGGCGATGAGCGCGTTCACGGCGACGTGGCTCGCGCTGTCGCTGGTCCTTGCCGCGTTCGCAGAAGAAATTTTCTGGGCGGGCATCCTCTCGGTGCCGAAAGGGCAAACCGAGGCGGCGCGCTCGACCGGCATGTCGCGACTGCAGACGCTGGTCTACGTGATCCTGCCGCAGGCGGTGCGGCTCACCATCCCGCCGCTCACGAACCGCATGATCGCCATCACCAAGGGCACGGCGCTCGGCTCGGTCGTTGCGGTGCACGAGATCATCTACTACGCGTCCTCGGGGGCGAGCGAGGCGGGCAACCCGACGCCACTCACGCTCGGGGCCGCCGCTTACGTCGTCCTCTTCCTTCCGGTCGTGATCCTCAGCCGCTGGGTCGAAACGCGCTTCGCCTGGAAGCGATAGGCATGGACCAGATCATCCAGGTGTTCTTCAACGCCGCGATCTTCGAGCGCGCCTGGCCGTTCATCTGGCGGGGCGTGCAGATGACGATCGCGCTCTCGTTCGTCGTCGTGCCGATTGGCATCGGCAGCGGCCTCGCCGTGGCCATGCTCAACCATCTGCACCACAAGTGGCTGAGCCGCGCGCTGATGGCGTACGTGGACTTTTTCCGCGCCTTTCCGCCGCTCGTGCTGTTGCTCTTCATCTACGGCGGACTGCCGTTTCTCGGCATCGACCTGCCGCTCTTCGCGACGGTGGCGCTCGCGTTCCTCCTCAACACCTCGAGCTACTACGGGGAGATCTTCCGCGCCGGGCTCGAGAGCGTGCCGGCCGGCCAGGCGGAAGCCGCGCGCTCGACCGGCCTTTCGCGCGCGCAGACGATGCTCTGGGTGATCCTGCCGCAGGCGACGCGCAATGTGCTGCCGGATCTGGTCGGCAACACGCTCGAAGTCATCAAGCTCACCACGCTCGCGAGCGTCGTCGGCTTCACGGAGCTCCTCAACAACGCGCGCAACGCGCAGGCGCTGACCTACAACGCGACGCCCGTCGTTGCCGCGGCGCTCATCTACCTCGTCCTGCTCTGGCCCCTGGTGCGGCTCGTGTCGCGCCTGGAGCACAAGAGCATCGTCGTGCGCTAGCATTCGCGCCATGGCCGCCATCCTCGTCGTCAATCCGAACTCCACCGAGTCCATGACGCGCGTGATCGACGAGGCCTGCGAGCCGCTGCGCATCCCGGGCGGGCCCGCGATCGAGAGCGCGACGCTCAAGGAAGGCCCGCCGGGCATCGAGACGCAGCAGCACGTCGACGGGCTCATCGCGCCGCTCGCCGCGTTCGTCCGCAAGAACGAAGCGCGCTACGACGCCTTCGTCATTGCCTGCTATAGCGATCCGGGCCTGCACTCCGTGCGCGAGGTGACGAAGAAACCCGTGCTCGGCATTGCCGAGTGCGGCATCCTCACCGCGCTCACGCTCGGGCAGCGCTTCGGCGTGATCGCGATCCTGCAGCAGTCGATCGCCCGGCATCTGCGCTACATGGCTGCGCTCGGCGTCATGGACCGCTTCGCCGGCGAGCTGCCGGTCGGGCTCGGCATTGCCGAGCTCGGCGACGAGAAGCGCACCTTCGCGCGCATGGTCGAGGTTGGCAAGCGCCTGCGTGCCGATCTCGCGGCCGATGTCGTCGTCATGGGCTGCGCCGGCATGGCCCGGCATCGCAAGCCGCTCCAGGATGCGATCGGCGTGCCGGTCGTCGAGCCCACGCAGGCGGCCGTCGCGATGGCAATCGGCCGCGTGCGGCTGCGCTGGGAGTAGAGCGCGCAAGGATGAAGATCGCAGTGCTGGGCGGCGGGCATGGCGCCTATGCGGCGGCCGCCGACCTGAGCGAGCACGGCCATGAAGTCCGGCTTTGGCGGCGCGATGCGGATGCCTTCGCGGCGGTGCGAACGAGCGGCGCCATAACGCTCATCGACGAGCGCGGCACGCGTGCCGTGAAGATGGCGCGCCTGTCGGCAAGCCCGGGCGACGCCGTGCGCGGCGCCGACCTCGTCCTCATGCCCGGCCCGGCAACCGCACAAGCGGACATCACGCGCGCCATTGCGCCGCGTCTCGAGCCCGGCCAGGTGGTTTTCATGCCGCCGGGCACTTTCGGCAGCTATGCCATGGCGGCGGCGAGCGCTTTCCCCAAGGAGGTACTATGGGCGGAAACCGGCACGCTGCCTTATCTCGCGCGCAAGCGCGGTCCGGCCGAAGTGGCGATCACGGTGCGCGCGGTGCGCTTGCCGACGGGCGTCTATCCGGCAAAGCATTCCGCGCAAGCAATCGCCCTCATCCGCAAGGCATATCCTGCGGTCGAGCCCTGCGGCAACGCGCTCTCCGGCGCGCTGATGAATGCCGGCCCGATCATCCATCCGCCGCTCATCCTGATGAACGCGGCGCCGCTCGAGCACTTCGAGCGCTGGGACATCCATAACGAAGGCACGCAGCCGTCCGTGCGCGCGGTGACGAATCGCCTGGACGCGGAAAGAATTCAAATCAGAGAAAAACTCGGATTCGCGGCGCCGCATTACCCGCTCTCGGACCATTACAAGAGCGATCGCTGGATGTACGGCGATGCGCACAGGAAGCTTGTGAAGTCGGGCGACTGGCGGGAGAAGATCGACCTGCATACCCATCGCTACATGACCGAGGACGTGGCTCTCGGCCTCGCGTTCCTTGTTTCGGTGGCGCGCTGGGCGAAGGTGGCGGCGCCGATCGCGGAGGGCTTGCTCGCGATGGGCGCGGCAATTCTCGACAGGACGCTTCTCGAGGGCGAGCGCACCCTCGAGTCGCTCGGCCTTGCGCGCTGCTCGCGCGAGGAGCTTTTCCGGGTGCTTGAAGGATGAAGATCGCGGCAGTCGGCGCGGGCCGCATGGGCCGTGGCATCGCGCTGGCGTTCGCCTACGCGGGCCATGAAGTCGCGCTCGTCGACCTCAAGGTTCGCAACGATTGGGACCGGCTGCGCGACGAGGCAATGGCCGAGATGCGAGCGAGCCTCGCCATGCTGGCCGAGCTCGATGCCATGCCGGCGGAGGCCGTCGAGCGCGTGATGGGCCGCATTCGACCGTACCCGCAAAGCGAGGCAGGCGTCCTCGGCGACGCGCAAATCGTATTCGAGGCGGTGCCGGAAACGCTCGAAGCGAAGCGCGCCGCCTTCGCGCGCATCTGTGAGCTCGCGGCGACGGAGGCGGTGCTCGCGTCCACCACCTCCACGATTCTCGTCACGGAGCTCGCGCCGCTGGTCTCGCGCCCGGAGCGGCTGCTGAACGCCCACTGGCTGAACCCAGCGTATCTCATCCCGCTCGTCGAGCTGTCCACGCACCCGGGAACGAGCAAGTCCGTGGTGGAGAAAGTGCGCCGGCTGCTCGAACAGGCCGGGAAGGTGCCGGTGGTGTGCGGGCCGACGCCCGGCTATATCGTGCCGCGGCTGCAGGCGCTCGTCATGAACGAGGCGGCGCGCATGGTGGAGGAGGGCGCGGCGAGCGCGGAAGACATCGACAAGGCCACCCGCTACGGCCTGGGGCTGCGCTTCGCCGCCATCGGCGTCATCGAGTTCATCGACTACGGCGGCAACGACATCCTCTACTATGCGAGCCAATACCTCGCGCGCACGGTAAGCGCCGAGCGCTACACGCCGCCGCAAAGCGTGCAAGCATTGATGCGCGAGGGCCATCTTGGCCTGAAGAGCGGCCAGGGCTTTTATGATTACCGCAGCCGCGACGTGCGCGCGTACCGCAAGGACGTGCTGGCGCGCACGCTGCGGGAACTGCGGCAGTCGGGCCTGTTCCGGCCGCCGCGCTAGGACCTACCGATTGGAGGACGCATGAAATTCAGAATTATTGCCGCCGCGCTCGCGGCCGGCCTCGCCGCCGCCACGGCGCACGCGGAGATCGTCGTCGGCGTATCGCTCGGCATCACCGGTCCCGGCGCATCGCTTGGCGTGCATTACCGCAACGCGTTCCAGCTCATGGGCAAGACGCTCGGCGGTGAGCCGGTGCGCTTCGTCATCCTCGACGACGCCTCGGACCCGACCAATGCCGCGAAGAACGCACGCAAGCTCGTCTCCGAGGAGAAGGCCGACGTGCTGATGGGCTCGAACGGCGTGCCCTCCGCGGTGCAGATGGCGCAGGCGGCCGCCGAGGCCAAGATCCCGATGCTGGTGATGACGCCGGCGGTGCTGAGCGGCAACGTACTGCACTGGTCGTTCGTCGTGCCGCAGCCCACCGAGCTGATGATGAGCGCGGTGGCCGAGCAGCTGAAGGCGCACGGCGTGAAGCGGGTCGGCTACATCGGCTACAGCGACACGTGGGGCGACCTCGTCTACAAGGCGATGCAGTCGCTCGCCAAGCCTTACGGCTTGGAGCTGGTGACCGACGAGCGTTACGCGCGCTCGGACACGAGCGTCACCGGCCAGGTGCTGCGGCTGATGTCGACGAATCCGGATGCGATCGTGGTCGGCGGCTCGGGCACGGGCGCGGCGCTGCCGCAGGTGGCGCTGGTCGAGCGCGGCTACAAGAAAGCCATCTACCACAATCACGGTACGGTGAACGCGGAGTTCATCAAGGTGGGCGGCAAGGCGGTCGAGGGCGCGATCGCGCCTACGGGTCCGCTTGTCGTGCCCGAGGAACTCCCGGACAGCTTTCCGACGAAGAAGGTGTCGCTCGACTTCACCAAGCGCTACGAAGCCACGTTCGGCGCCGGCACACGCAATGCGTTTGCGGGCTACGCGTACGACGGCTATCTGCTCCTCGATGCCGCCGTGCCTGCGGCGCTGAAGAAAGGCAAGCCCGGGACGCCGCAGTTCCATGAAGCGCTGCGCACGGCGCTCGAGAACGTGAAGAACGTGGTCGGCACGCATGGCGTCTACAACATGGATCCCAAGAACCATAACGGGCTGGATGAGCGCGCGCGGGTCCTCGTGCAGGTGCGAAACGGCGCCTGGCATCTCGTGAAGGGCAACGGCCAGTAGCAGAGTGACCGCGGACATCGTCCTGTGGCTGGCGCAGGACGGCGTCACCAACGGCGCGATCTACGCGTTGCTCGCGCTCGCGCTGTTGCTCGTCTTTTCCGTCACGCGGGTCATCTTCGTCCCGCAAGGCGAGTTCATCTCGTACGCGGCGCTCTCGTTATCGCTCCTGCAGGCGGGGCAGGTGCCCGGCGTCGTGTACGTGCTCATCGGGGGCGGCTTCCTCGCCGCGCTTTTCGAAGCGGGCGTCGCGCTGCGCGATAAAGCGCTCGGCCGGCTGCCGCTCGTTTTTTTGGGATACATCGTGGTGCCCTGCGCCATGGCGGCGCTCGCCTGGTGGGCGGCGCCGCGCAAGCTGGACCTCGGCTGGCAGGTACTCATCGTCCTCGGCCTCATCGTGCCGCTCGGCCCGATCGTCTATCGCGTCGCCTACCAGCCGCTCGCCAAGGCGTCGATCCTCGTCCTCTTCATCGCTTCGATGGCAGTGCACTACGTTCTGCAAGGCCTCGGCCTCGTCTTTTTCGGCGGCGAGGGCCTGCGCTCGACCGCGTTTTCCGACGCGAGCTTCCGCCTCGGCGTGCTGCAGATGAGCGCCCAGAGCCTGCTCGTGGTGCTGGCGAGCGTCGTCGTGATGGCGGCGCTCTGGCTCTTCTTCGGCCGCTCGATCTACGGCAAGGCGCTGCGCGCCACCGCCATCAACCGCGTCGGCGCGCGGCTGGTCGGCATCCGCACGGGGCTCGCCGGCGGACTGAGCCTCCTCCTCGCCGCGTTCATCGGCGCGCTCTCCGGCATCCTCATCTCGCCGATCACCACGATCTATTACGACACCGGCTTCCTCATCGGGCTGAAGGGCTTCGTGGGCGCCATCCTCGGCGGCATGGCGAGCTATCCGCTCGCGGTGGTTGGCGCCCTCGTCCTCGGGCTGCTCGAGGCCTATGCCTCGTTCTGGTCGAGCGCGTTCAAGGAGACGATCGTGTTCGCCATCATCATTCCGCCGCTCGTCTGGCTGTCGCTGCGCTCGCGGCCGCTCGAGGAAGACGAAGAGGAGGCCGAATGATCCCGGCGCGCGTCCTGCTCGCCGCGTTCGTGCTCTTCATCGCCGCCGCGCCCTTCATCCTTCCCGAGTTCCAGGTCGCGCTTCTCAACTACACCGCGCTCGCGACCATCGTCAGTCTCGGCCTCGTGCTCCTCACCGGCGTCGCCGGGGTGATGTCCTTCGGCCAGCAGGTCTTTGCCGGCATCGCGGCGTACACGACGGCGCTCATTACGACCAAGTACGGCGGCTCGCCCTGGCTCGCGCTCGTCATCGGACTCGCGCTCGTCGCGCTCGTTGCGCTCTTCCTCGGCGCGATCACGCTGCGCCTCTCCGGTCATTACCTGCCGATCTCGACCATTGCCTGGGGCATCGCCATCTACTTCATGTTCGGCAACCTCGAGCTCTTCGGCAAGTACACGGGTGTGCCCGACGTGCCGCGGCTCGCCGGTCCTACGGTGACCTACTATGTGATCTGGAGCGTGACGCTCGCGCTCCTCGTCGCGTCGGCGAATCTGCTCGACTCGCGCACGGGACGCGCGATCCGAGCGCTGCGCTTCCGCGGCGTCATGGCGGAGAGCTTCGGCGTCGACGTGCTGCGGCTGAAGACCGTGGTGTTCCTCTACGCGGCGCTCTTCGCCGGGCTCTCGGGATGGCTCTATGCCCATTACCTGCGCTTCGTCAGTCCGAGCGCCTTCAACGTCAACGCCGGCATCGATTACCTCTTCATGGCGGTGATCGGCGGCGCAAGCTACGTCTGGGGAGCGCTGATCGGCGCGTCGATCCTCACGCTGCTCAAGGAGTACCTGAAGGGCATGGTGCCGAGCGCGCTCGGCGCGACCGGCAACTACGAGATCGTTGTATTCGGCGTGCTGATGATGCTGCTCCTGCAACGCGCCTCGAGCGGGCTCGCGCCGCTGCTCGCGCGCTGGGCGATCCGGCCGCGCCGCCGCCATATCGCGCTCGACGCGCCGGCGCTGGCGCGGCGCGAGCAGCCGGTGATGGGGGCACCGTTACTCGAAGTGAGGCACGCCGCGAAGAGATTCGGCGGCCTGGTCGCGCTGCGGGCGCTCTCTTTCGAGATGCGCGCAGCCGAGATCCTCGGCCTCATCGGCCCGAACGGCGCCGGCAAGAGCACGATGTTCAACCTCATCACGGGCGTGCTGCCGGCCGACGACGGCGAGATCGTGTTCCAGGGAAGCCGCATCGACGGCAGGGCACCGAGCGCGATCGCGCGGCGCGGCATCGCGCGCACTTTCCAGCACGTGAACCTCGTCGGCACGATGAGCGTCCTCGAGAACGTCGCGATCGGCGCGTATCTGCGCGGTGGCCGCGGCACGCTGCACGCGATGCTGCGCGCCGAGCGCAAAGAGGAGGCGCAGCTCCTCGCCGAAGCGGCGCGCCAGGTCGAGCGCGTCGGCCTCGCCGCGCAGCTCCACGAGGCGGCCGGCAGCTTGCCGCTCGGACAGCAGCGCCTCGTCGAGATCGCGCGCGCCCTGAGCGCGGACCCGACCCTGCTCTTGCTCGATGAGCCGGCGGCGGGCCTGCGCTACGCGGAAAAGCAGGCGCTCGCCGCGCTGCTGCGGCGCTTGCGCAGCGAAGGCATGAGCCTGCTCCTCGTCGAGCACGACATGGAATTCGTCATGGGCCTCGTCGATCGCCTCGTCGTGCTCGATTTCGGCGAGAAGCTCGCCGAAGGGCTGCCCGCCGCCGTGCAAACAAATCCGGCGGTGCTGGAGGCCTACCTCGGGGGCGTGGAATGACGCTCCTCGAAGTGAAGGACTTGCGCGTCTTCCACGGTCGCGTCGAAGCCGTGCACCGCGCAAGCCTGCGCGTCGACGAAGGCAGCATCGTCACGGTCATCGGCCCGAACGGTGCGGGCAAGACCACGCTCCTCGCCGCCCTCATGGGACTCCTTCGCTGCACGGGCGACGTGCGCTTCGCCGGCACGATGCTCGGTGCCGAGGCGGTGGAAAGTCGCGTCGCCCGCGGCCTGTGCCTCGTGCCCGAGCGGCGCGAGCTCTTCGGCGAGCTCACGGTCGAGGACAACCTCGTGCTCGGCGCCTTCCAGCGCGAGCGGCGACGCCGGGTTCTAGAAACTGAGCTCGTAAACGTCTTCCAGCGTTTCCCGCGGCTAAAGGAGCGGCGCGATCAGCTTGCCGGCACGCTCTCGGGCGGCGAGCGCCAGATGCTCGCGCTCGGCCGCGCGCTCATGGCCCGCCCGAAGCTGCTGATGCTGGACGAGCCGAGCCTCGGCCTCGCGCCGCTCGTCGTGCGCGAGGTGTTGCGCGTGATTGCCGAACTGCGCGCTGCTGGCGTGTCGATCCTGCTCGTCGAACAGAACGCGCGCGCCGCGTTGCAGGTTGCCGACTACGGCTACGTGCTCGAGACGGGCGAGACGGTGCTCGAGGGCAGCGCCGCGAGCCTGCTCGCCAATGCGCGCGTCGTCGACACCTATCTCGGCCTGGCGCGCGCATGATCGAACCGCGCCATCGCACGCTGCCGGCGGTCCTGCGGCGCGCGGCCGAGCGCTTCGGCGAGCGCCGGCTCGTCAGCATCACCGGCGGCGAGTGGCGCCATCGCGACGCCGCCGAAATCGCTGCACGACGCGCCGGAGCGCTGCGCGCCGCCGGCATCGGGCGCGGCGATCGCGTCGCCATCATGTGCGCGAACCGCGTGGAGCTGCTCGAAGTGTTCCTCGGCTGCGGCTGGCTCGGCGCGATCGCGGTGCCGATCAACACCGCGTCGATGCGTCCGCAGATCGAGTACTACCTCGCGAACAGCGGCGCAAAGCTGCTTGTCCTCGACGCGCAATTCACCTCGCGCGTCCCGAGCGCGGCGCCACAGCTGTGGGTGACCGGCGAGAGCTATCCGCCGCCGGCCGAGCCGCTGCCGCCCGCCGATGTTCAGCCCGGCGAGACGCTCGCCATCCTCTATACGTCGGGCACGACCGGACCGGCGAAGGGCGTGACGTGTCCGCACGCCCAGTATTACTGGTGGGGTGTGAACAGCGCGGCGATCCTCGGCGTGCGCGAGGGCGACGTGCTGTGCACGACGCTGCCGCTCTTTCACATCAATGCGCTGAACACATTCGCGCAGGCGGCGCTGCTCGGCTGCTCGGTCGCCTTCGAGGCGCAGTTCTCCGCGTCGCGCTACTGGGCGACGATGCGTGAGCGCGGCGCGACGGTGATCTATCTGCTCGGCGCTATGGTCCCCATCCTGCTTGCGCAGAGTGCCAGCCCTTTGGAGCGGGCGCATCGCGTGCGCGTCGGCCTCGGCCCCGGCGTGCCGCTTCCGGCGCTGCAGGCGTTCCATGAGCGCACGGGCATCACGCTGATAGAAGGTTATGGATCCACGGAGACGAACTTCGTTATCGCGACGCGCCCCGACAGCGAGCGCCGCGGCGTCATGGGCTGGATCCGGCCCGGCTTTCAGGCGCGCATCGTCGATGAGCAGGACGTCGAGCTTCCGGCCGGCGAGGCGGGAGAGCTGGTGCTGCGCGCTGACGAGCCGTTCGCCTTCGCTACCGGGTACTACGGCATGCCGGATAAAACCGTGGAGGCGTGGCGCAATCTCTGGTTCCACAGCGGCGACCGCGTCGTGCGCGAGGCCGACGGCGCGTTCCGCTTCGTCGATCGCATCAAGGACGCGATCCGGCGGCGCGGCGAGAACGTGTCGTCCTACGAGGTCGAGCAGGTCCTGCTCAGCCATGCCGATGTCGCCGGCGCGGCGGTCTTTCCCGTGCGCTCGGAGCTCGCCGAGGACGAGGTGATGGCCGCAATCGTCGCTGCGCTCGATCGCCGCATCGACTGCGCGGCGCTCGCCAGGTTCTGCGAAGCGCGCCTGCCAAAGTTCGCCGTGCCGCGCTATATCGAGGTGCTCGACGAATTGCCGCGTACGGAGAATGGCAAGGTGCAGAAATACAAGTTGCGCGAGCGCGGGGTTACGCCTACGACTTGGGATCGCCTGGGCAGGCGCTAGAAAAGCATCGGGGCCACAACCCTTTTGGGTCTGGCCCCGATGTCTGCTGCTCGGTACTGCGAAGCTCAGATCGGCCGGATGACGCCGTCCGTGCCGACGCGAACCTTGTCGCCGCTCCTCCAGCTCACCGGATTGCCGCTCTCGTCGGTGATCGCCTTCGTCGAGCCGTCGTTCATGCGCACGGAAATCTCGTACTTCTTGTGCTCGCGCGCCTGGCGCTCGATCTGGTGACCTGCCACCGCGCCGACGACGGCGCCAACAGCGGTGCCCGCGCGACTGCCATTGCCGATTTCGTGCCCGATCACGGCGCCGCCGACACCGCCGGCGACGGCGCCGACACCGGTGCCTTTGCCGAGCACCTCAACTTCCTTCACCTCGACGATCACGCCGCAGTCATGGCACACGGCGGCGACGTGCTGTTTCTCCGCGGGCTTCGCCGAAGCCACGTGCTGTCTCGCCGGAGCGGGATGCGCGACCGCCTGCGGGGCGGTGGGCTTCGCTTCCGGCGCCATTTCGGCATTCGAGCCGGGGAGGTATCCCGTGATCGCCGCAACGGCAACGCCGGCGGCGATGATCACCGCGACGGCGGCCCCCGCCATCAGCGGGTGCAACCTGGTTTTTTCTTGAGCTTCCATTCGTTCCTCCATGATTGCCAATGGGATTAACGCAGCGCAGCGTACTCGCGCGGCGCACTTTCGTATGTGACGGAACCGACGAACGGCTCGGGTCTCTCGACCTGCGGCCGGTAAAAATTACCTATTCCGGCTTGATGCCGGCCGCCTTGAGCACCGCCGCCCACTTGGCGATCTCGGCGCGGATGAACGCATCGAACTCCCCCGGCGTATTGCCGACGAGCTCAAGCCCCTGGCCGGCGAGCCGCGCCTTCATCCTCGGGTCGCGGGCGATCTTCGCGACCTCCACGTGCAGCCGCTCGATCACGGCGGCCGGCGTGCGCGCCGGGGCGGCAATCCCATACCAGCCATAGGCCTCGTAGCCGGCAAGGCCGCCCTCGGCAACGGTGGGAATATCCGGCGCGAGCGCGATGCGCTGCGCGCCCGTCACAGCGAGCGCCTTGACCTTGCCCGCCTTCACCTGCGGCAGCGCAGTAATGTTGGAGACGAACATCACCGGGATATGGCCCGCGAGCAAGTCGGTGAGCGCAGGCGCGGTGCCCTTGTAGTAGATCGGCGTGAGATCGGTGCCGCTCATCATCTTGAAGAGCTCGGCCGCGAGATGCGGCGCGCTGCCCGAATCCGACGCGCCGTAATCGATCTTCCCGGGCGCCGCCCTGGCCGCGGCAATGAGCTGCTGCACGCTGCTTGCGGCGAACGACGGATGCGCGAGCAGCACCATCGATTGCCGGCCGACGAGCGAGACGGCCGCGAAGTCGCGTAGCGTGTCGTACGGCAGCCGAGCCATCATCGACGCATTGGTCGCGTGCGTGATGTAGATGAAGCCGAGCGTGTGGCCGTCGGGCGGCGCCTTGGCGACGGCCTCGGTCGCGATCACCGCGCTCGCGCCCGGCCGGTTCTCGACCACGATCGGCTGGCCGAGCGCCTCGCCGAGCTCGGGCGCGATGGCGCGCGCCACGGTATCGGTCGGCCCGCCCGGCGGCACGCCGACCAGGAGCTTCACCGGCTTCGTTGGATACGTCTGCGCGAGTGCTGGCGCCGCCAGCAAAACCAAGCAGAGAAAGAGCATCCTCATGCCGGCAGCTCCCCTGGCAGGTTGAAGCGCTGGCGCGTCGTGCAATAGCGATCGGCGAAGAGCCGGCCGATGGGCCGGTAGTGCGCCTCGGAGATGCGCTTGGTCTGTGGATCGATGATGCCCTCACGCGCGTGCACGAGCAGGATGTGACCGAGCACGAGCTCGCGCGTTGCGCTGATCTCGAGAATGCGCTCGACGCGGCATTCGAGGCACGCGGCGGCCTCCGCGATGCGCGGATGCTGCACCAGCTTGGCCAGCGCGGTGCTGAGGCCGGCCTTCTCGAACTCGCTCACGTCCTCCGGAAATTCGGCGCTCGACAGGTGCATCGCATTGGCGCTCGCTTCGTCCACGAGGTTGACGACGAACTCGTGCGTGCGCCGGATGTTCTTCAGCGAATGCTTGATCGTGCCGTCCTTGCGGGGGTTGATGCCGATCACGCAGAGCGGCGGGTCTTCCGAGAACACGTTGAAGAAGGAGAACGGCGCACAGTTGGCGACGCCGTTGGCGCTGCGCGTCGAGATCCAGGCGATGGGACGCGGGATGACGAGACCGATGAGAAGCTTGTAGCGCTCGAGGGCGGGCAGCGTCGCGAGCTCGAGGTCCATCAGCCCGCGCGCGTAAATACGTGCCGCTCGCGCGAGGCGAGGAGCGGCACCGCCTCGGCGAGGTACTTCTTGAAGTGCGGCGTCTGCTGGTGCGCTTCGAAGGCCGCTTCGTCGTCGTAGACCTCGAAGAGCATCACCTTGGCCTTGTCTTTCGTATCGACCAGTACTTCGAACTGCCGGCAGCCGGGCTCCTTGCGCGCGGCGCGCGCGTTTTCGAGCACCATGGGCGTGAAACGTGCGACCTGGTCCGGCTTGATGCGGATATTGACGACGAGGACAAACACCTAGGTACCCTCCTTGGCGGGCGTGACTTCGGCGCCGACGCGCTCGACGATCATCCGATAGTGCTCGGGCCGGCGGTGCGCGGCGAAGTTGAACATCGTGCGCTTGAGGTTGGCCGCCATGTCGATGTCGGCGTTGTAGACGACCACCTCGTCTTCTTCGGTCTGCGACTTCACGGCAACCTCTCCGGTCGGCGCGACGATGAGCGAGTGGCCGAACATGCGGAAGCCGTCCTCGAAGCCGCATTTCGCCGTCTCGACGAGCCAGGTCGCGTTCTGGAAGGCCATTGCCTGCGCCATGATCAGGTGATGGTGCACGCGCAGCGCCGGCGGCTCGGGGTAGTGCAGGTTCTCGCTCGGCGTGTTGAAGCCGAGCGCCACGATCTCGGCGCCCTGAAGCGCGAGCACGCGGAACGCTTCCGGCCAGCGCCGGTCGTTGCAGATCAGCATGCCGGTGATCGTGTCCATATAGCGCCAGACGCGGAAGCCGAGGTTGCCGACCTCGAAATATTTCTTCTCGAGATGCTGGAACGCCGCCTGCGGCTTGTGATCGGCGTGACCGGGCAGGTGCACCTTGCGGTACTTGCCGACGATGCGGCCATCCGGGCCGACGAGGATCGCCGCGTTGTAGCGGTGGTTGTCGGGGGTGAGCTCGGCATAGCCGATGTAGAAGCCGATGCCGAGCTTGCGCGCTTCGTCGAAGAGCGGCCGCGTCTCCGGGCCCGGCATGTCGCGCTCGAAATAGCGACGGTCGACCTCGGCCTGATCCTCCATCCACCAGCGCGGAAAGAAGGTGGTGAACGCGAGCTCGGGGAAGACGACGAACTTCGCGCCCATGCCATGCGCTTCGCGCAGCAGCTCGACGAGCCGCCGCGTCGCGACGGCGCGGCTGTCGGCACGGTTGAGCGGCCCGAGCTGGGCGGCCGCGATCTTCAGGTGTCGGCTCATACGCCTATTCTAGAGGCGCCGCGCCGGTGCGAAATGCGGGCCTAGGCGGGCTCCATCACCTGCGTCAGCAGCTGCACGAGAAGCTCCAGGCTCGAGCGCGTCTTGCTGGTGAGCGCGGTGAACTCGATGCCGCAGACGTAGCGCCCCTGCTTGCGGCTGCACTTCTTTACGCGGCCATAGATGTCGGAAGCGCGATGATTCACAAGCGGCAGCTCGATGCGGATCTTGACCTCGACGCCCGGCGTCAGACGCTCGTCGAGCTCTGCGAGCAGGCCGTGATAGCCGAGCACGCGCACGGTGCCGTCGTGGACCTGCGGCATGGTGACGTCGGCCTGGATCACCTGATAGGAAAATGCCATCTGCACGTCGACGCGCGGACTCTTGCGGATGTCGCGCCGCGGCACGGCCTTGCCGGCCCGCGGCAGCTCGAGCACCTCGCGCACGACGATCGGATCCGACTTTCCCTTGACATGCAGGGAGAACGGCTCGCCCGTCTTAGCGAAGCCGTTGCAGCGCCTGAAGGTGCTCTCGCTCACCAGCACCTGACCGCGCAGGCTGAACGCCTCGATGCGGGCGGCGAGGTTGACCTCCTCGCCGATGATGGTGTGCGCCTGGTAGAGCTCCGAGCCGAGCGTGCCCACGAGCACGGGACCGGTGTTGATGCCGATCCCCAGATAAAGCTCAGGCAGCGCGCCATGCCGGTGATGCGCGTTGAGCGCATCCATGGCGATCTGCAGGTCCACCGCGCACGCGACCGCGCGCTCCGCCGCATCCTTGCCGGAGGGGGCCTCGCCGAAGTGCGCCATGATCGAGTCGCCCATGAACTTGTCGATCGTGCCCTCATGCGCGAACACGACTTCGACCATGCTGATCAGGCAGCGGTTCAGGACCTGCAGCACGACCTGCGGCGGATAGCGGTCCGAGATGGACATGAAGCCGCGCAGGTCGGCGAAGAGAATGGTGAGCTCGCGATAGGCGAAGCCATCCTGGCCGCGCGGATTGCCGCTCGCGACGTTGCGCAGGAGCTGCGAGAGTGCTGCTTCGGCGTCGGCTCCGAGGCGCCGGCCGGTTTCGGCCGAGACGAGACCCTGTATCCGATCTACGGTGTGCCGCAGATCCATGCCAGCGTGCTTCCTTTTTCTTGTAGCCGCTTCTTCTTATGAGCGAGCGCGGCGGATTCTGGCACATTCCGGCGCGGGGCGCTTTAGAGCTCGAGCGGCGTTTGCCACTCCTTGAGCTTTGCCATCTCCGGCACGTCGCGCCCGAGGGGCCGGAGCGCCTCGGAAGGCTCGCGCGCGAGAAAGCGCCCGCGCCCGCGCTCGGCCGCGAGCTTTCCCTCCTGCACGATGACTTCACCGCGCGAGAGCACCGTGACCGGCCAGCCCTCGAGCCGTCGGCCCTTATACGGGGTGTAGCCCGTGCGGTCGCGTGTGTGCTCCACGGTGAGCGCTTTGCGCGGGTCCCAGATGGCGATGTCGGCATCGCTGCCCACCGCGATCGTGCCTTTGCGCGGGTAGAGCCCATAGGTCTGCGCATGCCGGGTGGCGGTGAGGTTCACGAACTCGGGCAGGCTGATGCGTCCCGCCGCGACGCCATAGCTGAAAAGCAACGGCAGCCGCAGCTCCAGTCCCGGCACGCCGTTCGCCATTTCCTTGAAGGTCGTCTTCTCGCCCTTGGGCAGTTTGCCTTCGCGGGCGTAGGGCGCATGGTCGGATGAATACACGTGCAGCGTGCCGTCCTTGAGTCCGCGCCAGCACGCTTCCTGCGCCGCCTCGTCGCGCGGCGGCGGGCTGCAGCAGAAAAGCGCGCCCTCGATGCCGATGTCGATGTCCTTGGCGGTGAGGAATAGGTACTGGGGGCATGTCTCGCCGAAAACCTTCAAGCCCCGTGCGCGCGCCTGGCGGATCGCCTCGATGCCCTCGGCGGTGGACACGTGGACGATGAGGACCGGGCAATCGACGAGCTCGGCGAGCGCCACCACGCGCTGGATCGCCTCGGCCTCGGCGCCACGCGTATGGCAGATGGCGTGGTAGCGCGGGAGCGTGTTGCCTTGCTTCACCATGCGGCCGGAGAGCCAGGAGATGATGCCATGGTTCTCGGCGTGCACCATGACGAGCGCGCCGTGCCGGCGCGCCGCCGCCATCACGTCGAGGATCTGCTCGTCGGTGAGGCGCGTGCGCTCGTAGGTCATGAAGATCTTGAAGGAACGCACGCCCGAGGCAATCGCCGCCGGCAGGTGCTCGCGCAGGGTCGGCTCATCCGGATTGGCGATGATCAAGTGGAAGCCGTAGTCGATCACCGCCTTCATGCGCGCACGGTCGTGGTAGTCCGCCAGCACCTTGCGCAGATCATCGTTGCGATGCTGCGCGCAGAAGGGAATCACCGTCGTCGTGCCGCCGTGCGCGGCCGACACGGTTGCGGAGTAGAAGTCATCCGCCGTCATCACGCCCATCGAGGAGAGCTGCTCGATGTGGCAGTGGCTGTCGATGCCGCCCGGCAGCACGAGCTTGCCGGCCGCGTCGATGGTGCGCTTCGCGCTCAGGCCATCGCCGATCGCTGCGATGCGCTCCCCTTCGATGCCGACGTCCGCGCGGAATTGCTTCTCGGCGGTAGCCACCGTGCCGCCGCGGATGACGAGATCGAGGGCCATGCGGCCGATTTTCCTATAATTCGGCGGTCACTAAGGGGAGGAAAGAAATGGAGAAGAGCGCTACGCGGCTGATCATTCCGCAGCTTCGCCCGTTCTACGCGTGGGCCGAGCCGCTGTCGTGGGCGCTGATCCGCATCACGGCCGGGCTGATGATCATTCCGCATGGCTGGCCGAAGCTCATGATGGGCATTGGCGCGACGGCGCAGATGGCGCTCGTCAAGCGCGGCATCGGGCCCGCGGAACCGCTCGCCGCGGTGCTCATCCTCCTCGAGACGCTCGGCGGCCTTTGCGTCGCGCTCGGCCTCTTCACGCGTTTCTGGGCGGCCGGGATCGCGATCGAGATGGCGGTGATCGCGTCGGTGTACTGGCCGAAATTCGGCTGGACAGGCCCGGGCTACGAATATCCGCTGATGTGGTGCCTGGTGATGCTCGCGATCGCATTGCGCGGCGGCGGGCCGTATTCCCTCGATCGCCTGATCGGCCGCGAGCTGTAGGAGAGCGCGGAGCGCCTTGTTATAATGCGCGCCCTTCGCTCCGAACGCGCCCGTAGCTCAGTTGGATAGAGTACCTGGCTACGAACCAGGGGGTCGTGGGTTCAAATCCTGCCGGGCGCGCCAAATTCCTCAAGCACTTAGTCGAGTCTCCCTAGACCCGTTAACGTCTAGTGGGGACTTTTCGCTTCTAGCCATTTGATCTTCTTCACGCTCGAAGAATCTGGTGTGGACACCAGAAGGTCGTTCGCCATCGCTAGGTCAGCCGCGCACATGCAGAGATCTTCGCTTGCGACCGTAGGCCGCCATGAAGACCCGTACGGCCTCGCGCAGAAGAGCCCTGTTTTCCCGGGAATCCGGCATCTCGAGCTTTAGCAGCCCGCGGATGTGCCCGGAGCCCAGGAACATCGATAGGAACAGGTCCGCTGCCTGAAGCGGGTTCCGCACGTTCAGCGTGCCCGCCAAGTGGGCACGGCGCAGGTATGTAGCTAGGTCGGCATTCACACGCTCTGGACCTTCCTTGTAGAACGCACGACAGGCTTCCGGCTGCGCGCCCGCGACGCCGTAGACAGAGCGCATCGCGCCCAGGGCGTCGCCGCGCGCCAGTGCGAGAAATCGGGCGCCGATCGCCAGCAGCGCCTTCTCCGGCTGGTCCGGGTCCAGCGCCCCGGCGTCCGGGACGCCAGCCACCACCGTCGTCCTGTCGCGCACGACCGCCTGGAACAGCCTCTCCTTGGAGCCGAAGTTACTGTACACGGTCATCTTGGACACACCGGCGTCCGCGGCGATGGCATCCACGCTGGCACGCTCCAGGCCATGGTCGTTGAAATGCCTTTGCGCCGCTTCCAGGATGCGCCGGCCGCGCTCCGGATCGCGTGGTCGTCCGCGTTGGGGCTTAGGAGGGGGAACTGGGGGGCGGGGCATGGGCAGATTTAGTGGACTTGACAGTTCACTATAGCTCACCTAGCGACGCCGCGGGATCGCGTCCGTGGCGAGCGTACTCACGAAATAGGTCTCCGCCACGCTGAGCAGGGTTGCGAGAAACATCACCGCCACGGTGGGCAGGGGCGAGCCGCGCGAGGAGCGGCGGCAGCAGGAGCAGCGGGCCAAGCATCGTGGACTCGTGGAGTATTTAGTGGACTTGACAGTTCACTATATCTGGAGCACATTACTGTACTGGTAAGTCCACTAACCAATCGACCCATCATTTCTTCCTCCTGGCGCAGCCACGGGCCGGCCCCCGGGCAACCGCCTCCATCCACAACACGGAGCCCTCACCATGGATGACGTCATCATCATCGGCGGCAGCTTTGCCGGCCTCGCCGCCGCCCTGCAGCTCGGCCGTGCCCGCCGCAAGGTCACCGTTCTGGATACCGGCCTGCCGCGCAATCGCTTCGCCGGCCACTCGCATGGCCTGCTCGGCCACGATCACAAGCCACCGCTGGACATCCTGGCCGAGGCGCGG
>Ga0075426_10001132_pt1 | contig 18786 bp, 19 predicted proteins | sample SoiMethybrSBSTD5_FD_75304 | JGI IMG/M metagenome (GOLD analysis project Ga0075426, IMG submission 75304) | Bulk soil microbial communities from a Populus tree surrounding site in Tennessee, USA - Soil MetaG P. TD hybrid SBSTD5 | ecosystem: Environmental > Terrestrial > Soil > Tree plantation...
CGAACACGTTTCCGAACCAGCAGATCGCGCAGGTCATTGCGCGCCAGCTGAGCCAGGTCGGCGTGAAGGTCAACGTGCAGGCCGTTTCGCCGCCGGACCTCGTCAGCAACCACCTGCTCACGCACAACTACCAGATGGCCCTCGTCGTCTTCGATGTCGGCCCGGATCCCGATCTGTATTCGCTGTGGCACTCAGCGCCGGATCCTGGAACCCTCAACTTCTCGTACGGCAAGGGTTGGGGCCTGATCGACAAGGACCTCGAGGACGGACGTGCCGAGGTCGAGCAGCCGGCGCGCCTGGCAGCGTACGCGGACTTCCAGTCCCTCATCGCCGATATGGCGCCGGCGATCTTTCTCTACTCGGCGCACTACGACTACGCCGTTTCGCAGCGCGTCCGGGGAGTGCACATGAACCACGTGATCGAGCCCGAGGACCGCTTTCAGTACGTGACCGACTGGTACGTGAACACGGGACAGTAGCGAGGGTGAGAGGGAACGCGGCGTTGCCGCGCTGCTCACCCTTTCGTTCAAGGTTCGACCTGATCGAACTTGATGCTCCCGGCCACGTTGGGAAGCGCGAGGAACAAAGTCGCGACCGGGCAGAGCCCGGACGCCCGTGCCTCGCTCGGGTGCGCATGTAGCGACAATGAGGTGGTGGACCTCGGGCTGAAGGACCGCCGCGCCTTCGTCGCCGCCGCCAGCAAGGGCCTCGGCTTCGGGTGCGCGAAGGCTCTCGCCGACGAGGGAGCGCGTGTATTCGTCTCCTCGCGGAGCGAGCCGGCCATCGAGGCCGCCGCCAAAAAGAGCGGCGCGGCCGGATGGAAGGCGGCCGATGTGAGCAAGGCCGGCGAGCCGGAAGCGGCGCTCAAGGAGGCGATCTCGGTCCTTGGCGGGCTCGACATCCTGGTCGTCAACTCGGGCGGGCCGCCGCCGGGGACCTTTCAATCCACGCCGCTCGAGGCGTGGGACACCGCCCACGGCCTGCTGCTGATGGGGGCTGTTCGGCTCATCACCACGGCGCTCCCGGCGCTCAAGAAGTCAGGTCAGGGCCGGATCGTGATCATCACGTCGATCACCGTCCGTCAGCCGATCCCGAACCTCATCCTTTCGAACTCCGTTCGCGCGGCGGTCACCAACCTGGCCAAGACCCTCTCGCTCGAGGTGGGCCAGGACGGGATCACGGTCAACTGCCTCGCGCCGGACGCGATTCTCACCGATCGCATCCGCCAGCTCGCCGGCGGTGACGAGGCCTCGGTCGAGCGCTACGTCAAGGCCTCGGCCGAGGGGTCGCCGATGAGGCGCATGGGCACGCCCGAGGAATTCGGGGCGGTGTGCGCGTTCCTCTGCTCGCGGCAGGCCGGGTTTGTCACCGGGCAGACCGTCGGGATCGACGGCGGCAGCCTCATGGGTGTTCACTAGAGGGCGAAGAGGATGAAGTTCGCGGAACGGATGTCGCGGATCGGTACCGAGGGCGCTTTTGTGACCCTCGCCAGGGCCAGGGCGCTCGAGGCCCAGGGCAAGCACATCGTTCACCTCGAGATCGGCGAGCCCGACTTCGCGACGCCCGACAACATCGTCGAGGCCGGCATCTCGGCGATGCAGAACGGCTACACGCACTACACGCCCGCGAGCGGGATCATGGAGGTCCGCGAGGCGGTCGCGGGCTTTGTCACTCGCATGCTCAAGACCGACGTCGACCCGCTCGACGTCGTGCTGATGCCCGGCTCGAAGAACGTGCTTCTCTTCGCGCTGCTCTCGTGCGTCGAGCCGGGGGAGGAGGTCATCCTGCCGGACCCCGGTTATCCGGCCTACGCCTCGCAGGTGAGCTTCATCGGCGCGGTGCCGAAGCACGTGACCCTGCGCGAGGAGACAGGTTTCCGGCTCGACCTCGATGAGCTGCGCGCGGCGATAACGCCGAAGACGCGGATGATCATCATCAACACGCCGCAGAACCCGACCGGCGGCGTCCTAACCGAAGAGGACGTGAAGGTGGTCTGCGATCTCGTGCAGGAACACGACCTGATCCTCGTCTCAGACGAGATCTACAGCCAGCTCGTCTACGGCTTCACCCACGTGTCGCCGCTGTCCCAGCCAGGCATGCGCGAGCGCACGGTGCTGATGGACGGCCTCTCGAAGTCGTACGCGATGACGGGCTGGCGCCTGGCCTACGCGGTCGCGCCCCGCGAGCTCGCGCAGAAGCTCGAGGTGCTCCTGATCAACTCGTCGTCATGTGCGGCCGCCTTCACCCAGATGGCCGCGATCGAGGCGCTGGCCACCGAGGAATCCGAGCACGCCGTGCACCGGATGGTGAGGGTCTTCGAGCACCGCCGCAACCTCGTGGTCGATGGGCTCAACGAGATCCCCGGTGTCCGCTGCGCGAAGCCCCAGGGAGCCTTCTACGCCTTCCCCAACATCACCGGCACGGGCATGGACGAGCACGAGCTCGCCGACCGGCTGCTGACCGAGGCCGGCGTCGCAGTGCTTCCGGGCACGGCGTTCGGCGCCGCGGGTAAGGGGTTCATCCGGCTTGCCTACACCCAGTCCGAGGATGAGCTCAGGACGGGTCTCGACCGGATCCGGAAATTCATCGAGACGCACGGCAACCACAAGGATTAGATTCAGGCCTCCGTGGACGAGACAACACACCGGCTGACGCAGCCGCTTGTAAGAGAGGGTGGCGTTCTGCGGCCCGGGACGTGGGATGAGGCGCTGGATCGGGCGGCGGCCGGCTTCGCCGCGGCCCGCGCGATCGGTCCAAACGCATTCGGGATGTTCAGCTGCTCCAAGACCACGAACGAGATGAATTACATCGCGCAGAAGTTCGCGCGCTCGGTGATGGGCAGCAACAACGTGGACAGCTGCAACCGGACTTGACACGCTCCCTCAGTCGTCGGTCTGGCGACAGCGTTCGGAGCCGGGGGAGGAACCTCTTCTTACAAGGAGGCTGAGGAGACCGACCTCATCATCCTCTGGGGCTCCAACGCGAGGGAGACCCACCCGATCTTCTTCCATCACCTGCTGCGCGGAGTCCGCAACGGCGCGCGCCTGGTCGCTGTCGACCCCCGGCGGACCAGCTCCGCCGAGTTCGCCGACCTCTGGCTCGGGCTCGACGTCGGCAGCGACATATCCCTGGCGAACGCCATGGCGCGGGAGATCATCCACGCCGGCCTCGCCGACATGGAGTTCATCAGGCGCGCGACGGTGGGCTACCCCGAGTACGTCCGGTGCGTCGAGCCCTACACGCTGGACCGCGCGGAGCGTGAAACCGGAGTGCCGGCCGCGGCCATCGCCGAGGTGGCGCATGCCTATGCGCGCGCGGACCGCGCGATGATCTGCTGGACGCTCGGCATCACCGAGCACCACAACGCCGTCGACAACGTCCTCGCGCTGATCAACCTCGCCCTGCTCGTTGGCAAGGTGGGGCGCTACGGCTGCGGCCTCAACCCTCTCCGCGGCCAGAACAACGTGCAGGGCGGCGGCGACATGGGCGCGATCCCCAACAAGCTGCCGGGCTTTCAGGACGTCGAGGACGCGGCCCTTCGCGCGAAGTTCGAGAAGGCGTGGGGCGTGAAGGTCCCCGCCAGGCGTGGCTACCACCTGAGCCAGATGTTCGAGGCGATGGACCAGGGTGAGATGAAGGCCCTCTACATCGTGGGCGAGAACCCGGCGCGCTCGGAGGCGGACCAGGGCCGCGCGGTGAAGCTGCTCAGCGGGCTCGAGCACCTGGTGGTGCAGGACATCTTCCTGACCCAGACCGCCGAGCTCGCGTCGGTGGTCCTGCCCGCGGCGGCCGGCTGGGCGGAGTCTGAAGGCACGGTGACGAGCAGCGAGCGCCGCGTGCAGCGCGTCCGTCGTGCGCTGGTACCGCCCGAGGGCGCGCGCGATGACATCGAGATCATCACGGAGATCGCGCGCAGGCTCGGCGCCGATTGGGGTCAGCCCACGGCCGAGGACGTCTGGAACGAGTGCCGCAGCCTCTCGCCGATGCACGCGGGCATGTCCTACGCGCGCCTCGATGAGCTCCAGGGGATCCAGTGGCCATGCCCGGACGAGTCGCACCCGGGCACGCAGTACTTGCACGAGCGGCTCTGGCACGAGCCGCTGGAGGGCCCGCCGGCCCCGTTCAGCGTGGTGGAGAACGAGCCGCCCGTGGACGAGCTGAGCGAGGACTATCCGATCCGGCTCACGACTGGGCGCCGCCTGGACTCGTTCAACACCGGCGTCCAGACGGGCATGTACACGTCGCCGCTGCGGCGGCGCGAGGCGCTCATGCTCTCGCCGGCCGACGCCGCGGCCCTCGGCGTCGCCGACGGCGAGGTTGTGCGTGTGATCTCGCGGCGCGGCGCCATCGAGTCGCCGATCGCGATCGACGAGGCGCTCCGCCCGGGCCTGGCCTTCATGACGCTTCACTTCCCCGACCAGGTCTCGACGAATGTGCTGACGATCGACGCCACCGATCCGAAGTCGGGAACCGCCGAGTTCAAGGCGAGCGCAATCCGCGTGGAGAAGCTGGCGGCTAAAGTCACCGTCTAGTGCAGATACGCGCCACCGGGGGACCCGCGACAGCCGAAGAGATGGCCGCGGTCGACTCCGTCCTCGGGCATCCCCAGTCCCTGTGGGAGGGCGGCCACCGCGAGGCGCACGATGATCACCTGGCTCGAGGCGGCCATGACGCGCGATCGCGGCGGCACCTTCTCCTGCCCGTGCTGCACGCGCTGCAGGACCGCGTGGGTTGGGTCAGCCGTGGCGGCATGGAGTACGCGTGCCGGCGCCTGTCGATTCCGCCGGCGGATGCCTTTGCGGTTGTCAGCTTCTATGACCGCTTCGCTACGGACCGGCGGCCGCCTCTCGCCCTGCACGTCTGCGACGACATCGCCTGCAAGTGCGCCGGCGCGGACGAAATCTGCGCGACGCTCGAGCAGTCCTTCGGACCGGCAGGACCCAGCGGCGCCCACAGCGGCGCGACGTGGTATCGCAGCCCCTGCCTCGGCCTGTGTGACCGCGCCCCCGCCGCGCTGGTCGAACGAGCCGGCAGCCGGCCCGAGGAGGGCCGCATAACTCAGGCGACCGCGAACCAGCTGTCCGAGATCCTCGGCGGTGGGGAGTGGCCGCGCGAGAACGCGATCGGAGTCGCGCAGCCGCGCAGCGATCTGCGCCTGCTGCGGCGTGTCGGCGCCGTCGACCCGACCAGCTTCGCGGCCTATCGGGCGCACGGCGGCTACACCGCGTTCCGGCGCGCAGTCGAGCTTGGCCCGGAAGGCGTCATCCGGGAGCTCAACGACGCGAAGCTGCTCGGCCGGGGAGGCGCCGCGTTCCCGACCGGACGCAAGTGGGACGCGGTGGCGCGGACGCCGGCGCGCCCGCACTACCTCGTTTGCAACGCCGACGAGTCGGAGCCGGGCACGTTCAAGGACCGCGCGCTCATGGAGGGCGACCCCTTCGCGGTCGTCGAGGGCATGACGGTCGCCGCGCTGACTGCCGGCTGCGAGCAGGGCTACCTGTACGTCCGCGGCGAGTATCCGCTGGCGCGCAAGCGCATCGAGGACGCGGTGCACCAGGCTCGTGAGCACGGCTTCCTGGGCAGTGACGTCGGCGGCACGGGACTGCGCTTCGACATCGAGGTGCGACGCGGCGCAGGCGCCTACATCTGCGGCGAGGAGACCGCCCTTTTCAACTCGATCGAGGGCAAGCGAGGCGAGCCGCGCAACAAGCCGCCATTTCCGGTGCAGGCGGGGCTTTTCGGCAAGCCCACCCTCGTGAACAACGTCGAGACGCTGGTGAACGTGCTGGAGGTGCTCACGGTCGGGGGCGCTGCGTTCGCCACGATCGGCACGCCAGATTCCACGGGCACGCGACTGTTCTGTGTGTCAGGGCACGTGCAGGCGCCGGGCATCTACGAAGTTCCAATGGGCACTTCGTTGCGCACGCTGATCGAGATGGCCGGAGGGCTCGCGGCCGACCGCAAGCTGCAGGCGGTGCTTCTCGGCGGCGCCGCAGGCTCGTTCGTGACCGAAAAACAGCTCGACCTGGCGCTGTCCTTCGAGGGCACACGCGCTGCGGGCGCCACCCTCGGATCGGGCTCGGTGATAGTGCTCGACGACACCGCCGACCTTGACGCGATCCTCATGCGGATCGCGAAGTTCTTCCGCCATGAGTCGTGCGGCCAGTGCGTGCCGTGCCGCGTTGGGACGCAGCGCCAGGAGGAGATCCTGGCCCGGGTGCTGGAGACGCGGCGAAGTCCCCACTCAACCCTTCCCGCAACCGGGGAGGGAGACATCTCATTGCTGAAGGACATCGCACAGGCGATGCGTGACGCGTCGATCTGCGGCCTGGGACAGACCGCAGCCAGCGCCATCCAGTCGGCGATTCCGCTGCTGGGCGCCCGCTGATGGCCACGACCGCATTCGTCGGCCTGCCCAAGCGGATGCTCGCCGCGACGATCGACGGCCAGGAGGTGAACGTGCCGGAGGGCACCACGATCCTCCAGGCCTGCCGCTCACTCGGCATCGACACGCCGACCCTCTGCTACCTCGAGACGCTGACGCCGGTCAATGTCTGCCGCGTCTGCGTGGTCGAGGTCGAGGGCTCTCGGGTGCTGGTGCCCGCCTGCTCACGCAAGCTCGAGGCGGGCATGAAGATCCAGACCGACTCGGAGCGGGTGCGCACGAGCCGGCGGGTCGTCCTCGAATTCCTCGGCTCGTCGGTCGACATGTCGCTGACGGGACCGGATGTGAAGCGATGGATGGAGCGCTACCTCGCTGACCCCCGGCGCTTCGGTGTCGGCGCCGCCACCGTGGCGCAGCCAGTCAAGGTCGACAACGAGCTCTACGTGCGTGACTACTCGCGCTGCATCCTCTGCTACAAGTGCGTCGAGGCGTGCGGCGTGGACGCGCAGAACACGTTCGCGTTGGGTGTCGCCGGACGCGGATTCGATGCGCACATCTCGACCGAGTTCGATGTCGGGCTTCCCGACTCCGCGTGCGTCTACTGCGGCAACTGCATCGGCGTGTGCCCGACCGGCGCGCTGATGTTCAAGAGCGAGTACGACATGCGGCAGGCGGGCACGTGGGATGAGACGAAGCAGACCGTGACTGAGACCGTGTGCCCCTACTGCGGCGTGGGCTGCATGCTCGAGCTGCACGTGCAGGACAACTCGATCGTCAAGGTCACCTCGCCGCTCGACCACAGCGTCACCGCGGGCCACCTGTGCGTGAAGGGCCGGTTCGGTTTCCAGTTCGTGCAGAAGAGAGCGAAGGAGTAGCAGCTGATGCCCATTGTGTGGACCGACAACGAGGAAGCGAACAAGCTGCTCGACACCGATCCGCTGGCCTTGCTCATCGGCATGGTGCTGGACCAGCAGGTGAAGATGGAGAAGGCGTTCATCGGCCCATACGAGCTCAAGAAGAGGCTCGGCGGCCTGGATGCGAAGAAGATCGCCGCCATGGATCCGGACAAGCTCGACGCCGTGTTTCGCGAGCGCCCGGCACTGCATCGCTTCCCCGGCAACATGGCGCGTCGCGTGCAGGCCATGACGCAGGCTGTGGTGAAGGATTACCGCGGAGACGCCGGCGCGGTGTGGCGTGAGGCCAAGGATGGCGACGACCTCGCCCGGCGCATCGCCAACCTCCCGGGTTTCGGCGAGATGAAGACCAAGATCTTGATCTCGGTGCTCGCAAAGAAGTTCAACGTCAAGCCGGAGGGTTGGGAGAAGCACGCCGCGTCGTGGCACTCGGTTGCGGACGTGGATTCGCCTCAATCGATGGCCGAGGCGCGGTCGGTCAAGCGTGAGATGAAAGCGGCGAAGGAGGCAAAAGCCTCCCACTAGCTGATATCGTTTGCGCTCCGGCCGGAGAGCAGGACCCCGGCGGACGAGAAAGCCCAGAAAAGAAAGTCGGAGATGAGATGAGAGAGGTCACCCCTTCTCGCGAGCAGGCTCGCGCCCTCGCACAGTCGCACCGCCTGATCCCGGTGTACCGCGAAGTCCTCGCCGACATGCTCACGCCTGTCCGCGCGTACACGCTCCTGTGCCCGCACGACGAGCCCGGCTTTCTCCTCGAGAGCGTTGAGGGCGGCGAGCGCCTGGCCCGCTACTCCTTCATCGGAGCCTCACCGCGGCCGATCGATCTCGGCGGCGGAAACCCGCTGAACGCACTCGCGACCGTGGCCGCCGAGACGACGGCGCCGGTGCCTGGACTGCCCCGGTTCCACGGCGGCGCAGTGGGCTACATCGGCTACGAGGCGGCGCGCCATTTCGAGCGTTTGCCGGTGGCGGAAGGGGCCGCGCCGCCAATGCCGGAGAGCGCCTTCCTGCAGGCCGAGGACATGGCCGTGTTCGACCACGTGACGCGGCGCCTGAAGCTGATGACCATCCACCGGCCGGACCGCGAGGATTACGACGAGGCAGTCGCGCGCGTCGACGCGATGGAGCGCCGCCTGGCCGACGACATGGCCTCGGTCGCGCCCGCCGCTGAGGACGGCGTGCCCTGGGAGGCGAACATGTCGCCCGGCCGCTTCCACGCGATGGTCGACGCCTCGCGCGAGCACATCCTCGCCGGCGACGCGTTCCAGGTCGTCGTTTCGCAGCGCTTCCGCAAACGATTGGGTGCGCGGCCGTTTGACATCTACCGGTGCCTCCGGGCGATCAACCCGTCGCCGTACATGTTCTTCGTATCCCTCGGCGGCGGCCGCCACGTGGTCGGCACATCACCGGAGAAGCTGGTGCAGGTCGAGGGGCGCCACGTCGAAACCCGACCGCTCGCGGGCACGCGGCGCCGCGGCGCGGATCCCGCGGAAGACGTCGCGCTGGAAAAGGAGCTGCTCTCGGACCTGAAGGAGCGCGCCGAGCACGTGATGCTGGTCGACCTCGGCCGCAACGACGTCGGCCGCGTCGCGCGTCCGGGCACGGTCAATGTCGACCGGCTGATGGAGGTCGAGCGCTACTCGCACGTGATGCACATCTCGTCGACTGTGAGCGGCGAGCTGCGCGACGGCTGCACGTCACTCGATGCCCTGCGGGCCGCATTCCCCGCCGGCACCGTTTCGGGTGCTCCCAAGATTCGCGCGATGGAGATCATCGCGGAGCTCGAGCCGGAGCAGCGTGGTGTGTACGCCGGCTCTCTCGGTTACGTCGGCTTCGGCGGCAACCTCGACATGGCGATCACGCTCCGCACGCTCGTCGTGGCCGGGGGCGAGGTTTTCGTGCAGGCCGGCGCCGGAGTGGTGGCCGATTCGCGGCCAGAGCGCGAGTTCGAGGAGACGCTGGAGAAGGCGGGCGCCATGTTCAAAGCCGTCGAGATGGCGGAGGAGATGTGATGGCCGAAACCGCCAGGCTCGCTGTCATCGACAACTACGACTCGTTCACGTACAACCTCGTCCAGTACCTCGCCGAGGTCGGAGCCATGCCTGACGTTTTCCGCAACGACGAGGTTTCGGTCGACGAGCTCGCGAAGTACCAGGGCGTCGTCGTCTCGCCTGGGCCCGGAACGCCGTCGGAGGCGGGGGTTTCGACCGAGGCGATCAAGGAGCTGAGTGGCAAGGTCGCGATCCTTGGCGTCTGCCTCGGCCACCAGTGCCTCGGCGAGGCCTTTGGCGGGAAGGTCGTCAGGAATGAGCCCGCGCACGGCAAGACCTCATGGATCCGACACGACAACTCCGGGGTGCTGGCCGGTGTGAGCGACCCCTTCGAGGCGACGAGGTATCACTCGCTGATCGTCGAGCGTGCGAGCGTGCCCGACGAGCTGGTGATCACCGCCTGGACGGCCGATGGCACCGTGATGGGGTTGCGCCACGCCAAGCATCCGACCTACGGCGTGCAGTTCCATCCGGAGTCGGTGCTGACCAAGGAAGGCAAGAAGATCCTCTCGAACTTCATGCGGAGAGCTGCGCGAATCATCCCCTCACCCCAGCCCTCTCCCGCAAGCGGGAGAGGGGGGAGCTAGCAGTGATCGAGGCCATTGCCAAGCTCGTCCGGTGCGAGAACCTCTCCGAGGCGGAGGCTTCGGCCGCGTTCGAGACGATCATGCGCGGCGACGCCACTCCGGTCCAGATAGCGGGCTTCATCGTGGCCCTTCGGATGAAGGGCGAAACCGTCGAGGAGCTCACAGGCTTCGCGAAGACCGCACGAGCAATGTCGACGCCCATCGATGTGGACGGCGACCTCCTCGACACCTGCGGCACCGGTGGCGACGGGCTCGCGACGTTCAACATCTCGACGCTGGCGGCCATCGTCGCCGCCGGATGCGGCGCCAGGGTCGCAAAACACGGCAACCGCGCCGCTTCCTCGATGTGCGGGTCCGCGGACGTGCTCGAGCAGCTCGGGGTAAAGATCGACCTTCCGCCGGAGAGCGTCGCGCGCTGCATCGAAGAGGCCGGAATCGGATTCCTGTTTGCCCCGATCTTCCATCCCTCTTTTCGCTTCGCGGGCGTCCCCCGCCGCGAGCTCGGCGTGCGCACGGTCTTCAACGTCCTCGGACCTCTGTGCAACCCCGCCGCCGCGCGCTACCAGTCGCTCGGCGTGGCCGATGGCGCGATGGCGGGGAAGATGGCCGACGTGCTCATTCGCCTCGGGGTCGAGAGGGCGATCGTCTTTCATTCCGAGGACGGGATGGACGAGCTCTCTATCACCTCACCGTCCCACGTGATCGAGATCGATGGACGCAGGCGCGACTATGAGCTCGACCCCGCCGAGGTCGGGATCAAGAAAGGGTCGCTGGATGCGCTTCGGGGCGGAGGCCCCGAGCAGAACGCGCGCATCGCCCGTGAGGTGCTGCAGGGCGCAAAGGGCCCGCGCCGCGATGTCGTCCTCCTCAACGCCGCGGCCGCGCTGCGCGCGGCCGGGATCGCGAAAGACTGGAAAGAGGGCACGGCCGCCGCGGCCGACGCCATCGACTCGGGCCGCGCCTCGGATGTGCTCGGGCGTTGGGCGGCCGTCTCGCAGGCGTGAGCCTGCTGGCTCGGCTCGTCGCCGAGTCGGAGGCGGAGACCCAAAGCCGGCGCTCCAGGGTCTCGGTTTCCGACCTCGAGCGCCTTGCGGCCGCCTATCGGCCGCGCGACTTTGCCGGTGCTCTCCGGCGCCCCGGGCTGGCCGTGATCGCGGAGATGAAGCAGCGCACTCCGAGCATGGGGGTGCTCCAGGAGGAATACCGCCCCGCCCACCTTGCCGAGCTTTACACGCGTGGCGGCGCCGCAGCCATCTCCGTGCTGACGCAAGGCGCGTCATTCGGAGGCGCGCTGGATCACATCGTCGAGGTTCGGGCGCAGACCGACCTGCCGATCCTCCGCAAGGATTTCTTGACCGACCGCTACCAGCTGCTGGAGGCGCGCGCTGCCGGGGCCGACGCGGTGCTGCTGATCGTCGCCGCCCTCGAGGAGTCCGGCCTGAGCGACCTGCTGGCCGCGGCCCGCGAGCTCGGCCTGGCGGCGCTGGTCGAGGTGCACGATGAACATGAGGTCGACGTTGCCGTGAAGGCGGGCGCGGGCATCATCGGCGTCAACCACCGCGATCTGCGCACCTTCGAGGTCGACCTGGGTCTGACCGAGCGGCTGCGGAACCGCGTGCCCGACACCGTCGACCTGGTGGCGGAGAGCGGCATACGCGGCGCCGCCGACGCCCGGCGCATGCGTGAGGCGGGCGCCGCCGCGGTGCTCGTCGGCGAGCTGCTGATGCGGGCCGCCGACCCCGCTGCCTGCATCCGCGAGCTGACCTCCGCGTGATCCGGATCAAGATCTGCGGCATCTGCGACCTCGACGCGGCGGCGACCGCCGCGGCCGCCGGCGCGGATCTGATCGGCTTCCACTTCTGCGACTCGTCCCGCCGCGTGATGCCGGACGAGGCCAGAGAGATCGTTGACGCTCTGGACGTCCGGCCGCGTGTGGTCGGGGTGTTCATCGACGAGGGGCCGGCCGAGGTGAGGCGCATCGCCGAGCTCGTCGGCCTCGACATGGTCCAGCTTCATGGGTCCGAGATGCCGCCCTTCGAGGTCGGCGTCCCCGCGATGAAAGTGTTGAAGGTGCGCGAGGGCGTGGTGCCCGACGCAAGCGCGTGGGGCGACCCGATCATGCTCGACTCCTGGTCCCACGACCAGCGCGGGGGCACCGGCCGCACCTGGCCATGGGAGGCGGCCCGCGATCTCATCCGCACCCGGAGCGTGTTCATCGCCGGTGGTCTCGAACCGGGTAACGTGGGCACGGTTGTGAGGGAGTTCCGGCCTTATGGCGTCGACGTCTCGAGCGGCGTCGAGTCCGCCGTCCGGGTGAAGGATCCGCGCAAGGTGGCGGCGTTCATCCGCGCCGTCCGCCTGGCCGAAAACGAGCCCAGATGAGTCACCCCATGCGCGGCCGGTTCGGACCGTTCGGCGGCCAGTATGTTCCCGAGACGCTGATGGGCGCGCTCCAGGAGCTGGAGGACGCCTGGCACGAGGCCAAGGCGGACCCGCAGTTTCAGCTCGAGCTCGCCGGCCACCGGCACGCCTTCGTCGGCCGGCCGACGCCGCTCTACGCGGCCACCCGGCTGGGCGAGCACTTCGGCGGCGCCCACATCCACCTGAAGCGCGAGGACCTCTGCCACACCGGCGCGCACAAGCTCAACAACGCGGTCGGCCAGGCCCTGCTCGCCCTGCGGATGGGGAAGACCCGCGTCATCGCAGAAACCGGCGCCGGCCAGCATGGCGTGGCAGTCGCGACTGTGAGCGCCCGCTTCGGCCTCGACTGCGTCGTCTACATGGGCACCGAGGACATGCGGCGGCAGTCGATGAACGTGCGGCGAATGAAGCTGCTCGGCGCCGACGTGCGCGAGGTCGAGAGCGGATCCAAGACCTTGAAGGACGCGACGTCAGAGGCGATCCGGGACTGGGTGACCAACGTGCGGGACACCCACTACATCATCGGCTCCGTGGTCGGCCCCCACCCCTATCCCGAGCTCGTGCGCGACCTGCAGCGCGTCATCGGCGACGAGGCGCGCGAGCAGTACCTATTCGCCGACGGCAAGCTGCCTGATGCGGTGGTCGCCTGCGTCGGGGGCGGCTCGAACGCAATCGGCATGTTCACCGCATTCCTCGAGGACAAGGACGTGATGCTCGTGGGCGTCGAAGCCGCCGGCGCGGGCATCAAATCGGGCCAGCACGCCGCGTCACTCGTCGGCGGGCGCCCGGGCGTCTTGCACGGGGCGTACTCATATCTGCTCCAGGACGGGGATGGACAGGTGCTGCCGACCCATTCGATCTCGGCAGGGCTCGACTACCCGGGCGTGGGTCCCGAGCACGCCTTCCTGCGCGACAGCGAGCGGGTCGAGTACGTGGCGGTCACGGACAAGGACGCGGTCGGGGCGTTCAAGCTCTGCACCCGCCTGGAAGGCATCATGCCGGCGCTCGAGCCGTCGCACGCGCTGCACCACGCGGGCGTGCTGGCGAAGCAGTTCGGACCCGGCGGCCGCATCCTCGTGTGCCTCTCAGGGCGCGGGGACAAGGACATGGATTCGGTTGAGAGCTACTGACGTGTCGCGACTCGAGCAGGCCGTGCGCGCGAGCGGCGAGCTCAAGCTCATCCCGTACTTCATGGCGGGTCATCCGAACCCCAAGAAGTCGCTGGACGTGGGGAAGAGGCTCGCGGCGACGGGGGTCGCGGCGCTCGAGATCGGGGTTCCGCACTCAGACCCGCTCGCCGACGGCCCGGTGATCCAGAAGGCCGGCCAGACCGCGCTCGCGCACGGGATGACGGTGGCCGCATGCCTCGAGCTCGCGGGCGAGGTGGCGAAGGAGGGCACGCCCGTCGTGCTCATGTCCTACATCAACCCGATCCTTGCCTACGACCCGCGCAAGTTCGCCGCCGAGGCCGCGCAGGCCGGCGTGGCGGGTGTGATCGTCCCTGACCTGCCGGTCGAGGAGGCGGAGCCGGTCGCGGGCTGGCTGCGCTCCGCGGCCCTGGACACCGTGTTCATGGTCGCGCCCACGACCTCGCCGGCGCGGATGGCGGCGATCTGCGAGCGCAGCTCGGGATTTGTCTACTGCGTGACCCTCACCGGCATCACGGGTGCGCGTAAGGAGCTGCCGCAGGGGTTGAAGCAGCTCGTCGGCGAGGTGCGAAAGCACACCGGGCTGCCGGTGGCGGCCGGATTTGGCATCTCGCGGCCGGATCACATGCAGACCCTGCGCGGAGTCGCCGACGCGGCCGTGGTCGGCAGCGCGATCGTCGCTGAGATCGACGCCGGCAAGGACCCGAGCGTCCTGGTCAAGAGCCTGTTGAAGGCATGCCGGTAAGGGGCATCCGCGGAGCGACCACCGCAACCGAGAACACGGCGGAGGCGATAACCGAGGCCACCGACGAGCTCCTGCGCGCGCTCATCCAGGCCAACGGCCTCGATGTCCGGGAGGTCTGCTTCGTGTATTTCACAACCACCAGGGACCTGAACGTGGAGTTCCCCGCGCTCGCCGCACGGCGGCTGGGCTGGGTTGACGTGCCTCTGCTCTGCGGCAACGAGATGGACATCAGCGTGCCCAACCCGCGAGGCGTGCCGATGTGCATCCGTATCCTTCTGCTCTACAACACAGAGCAGCCACAGTCGGCGATGCGTATGGTCTACCTCCGCGGCGCGCAGGCAATCAAGACCGATCTCGATCAGATGAGGAGCAGGGCGCAGTGATCATCGTCATGTCCCACACCGCCTCTGACAAAGAGGTGAAGGCGGTGGTCGAGCGCGTCCACGAGATCGGCCTCAAGACCGAGCTCTCGCTTGGTGAGGAGCGCACGGTCATCGGGGTCATCGGCGGCAACGCGTACGCGTACCGCGACGCGTTCTCGCACCTTGGCGGGATCCAGGAGATCATCCCGATCACCAAGCCCTTCAAGCTCGCCAGTCGCGAGTTCCGAGCGAACAACACCGTCGTCGATGTCGGTGGCGTGAAGATCGGCAACGACGAGGTCGTGATGATGGCCGGTCCGTGCTCGGTCGAAGGCGAGGAGATGCTGCTCGAGACCGCGCGGCATGTCGCCGCGCAGGGTGCGAAGGTGCTGCGAGGCGGCGCGTTCAAGCCGCGCACGTCGCCGTACTCGTTCCAGGGCCTTGGAGAGTCGGCGTTGAAGATGATGGCCACCGCGCGTGAAGAGACAGGACTCAAGGTCGTGACCGAGGTCGTCTCGCCTCAGGACGTGGAGCTGGTGGCGCGCTACGCCGACATCCTCCAGCTGGGCACTCGCAACATGCAGAACTACGCCCTGCTGCAGGAGGCCGGCCGCTCGGGCAAGCCCGTCCTGCTCAAGCGCGGAATGTCATCGACCATCGAAGAATGGCTGCTCGCGGCGGAGTACGTGCTGTCGCAGGGCAACCGCGATGTGATCCTGTGCGAGCGCGGCATCCGGACCTTCGAGACGGCCACGCGCTTCACCCTGGACCTCAACGCCGTGCCGCTCGTGCGCGAGCTGTCACATCTTCCGATCGTGGTCGATCCGTCCCAGGCCACCGGGCGGTGGTCGCTGGTGCGGCCGATGTCCCTCGCCGCGGTCGCGGGCGGCGCGCACGGCCTGATCGTCGAGGTCCACCCGACCCCGAACCAGGCCCTCTCGGACGGCGCGCAGTCACTCGACTTCGCGGCCTTCGACCGGCTGATGAGCGACCTGCGCCGGCTGCTCGGCGCGATGGCCAAGCAGCTCGCCTGAAACTGTCCTGATGGCGACCATTGCGGTGGTCGGCCTCGGCCTGATGGGCGCGTCGCTGGCGATGGCGCTGCAGGAGAAAGGCCACGTGGTCGTCGGCAGCGACACGGACCAGCGCACCCTGCAGAAGGCGCTGACGCGCGGAATCGTCAGCTCGGCCGCGCAGAACCTGGAGATCGTGGACATTGCCGACGTCGTCGTGGTCGGGGTGCCGATCCTTGCGATGCACGCGACGCTTTCAGATCTCAAAGGCCACGTCGACGGCAAGGTGGTGACCGACATGGCCAGCACCAAGGTCGCGGTGATGGGATGGGCTGAGGATGCCGGGTTGGCCCTGGTTGGCGGGCACCCGATGTGCGGCCGTGAAGCGTCGGGCATCGACGCGGCCGACGCGGCGCTCTTTCGCGGGGCGCCCTGGATCCTCACCGAGGAAAGGCCCGAGGTCGCGGGCCTCGTGCAGGACGCCGGCGCGCACCCGATCGTCATGAGCGCTCAGGATCACGACAGGCTGGTCGCGGGCGTGAGCCACGCCGCATTCCTGCTGTCCGTCGCCTACGTGCTGTCGCTGTCTCGCCGAGCCGACTGGCCCGAGGCCGCGAGCGTCGCTGGGTCTGGATTTCGCGACATGAGCCGGCTCGCCGGTGGCGACCCCGAGATGTACGCCGGAGTGTCCGCCACCAACCGCGAGAACCTGATCGCGCAGCTCGACGAGATCAGCGCAACCCTCACCCGCCTGCGCCGGCACCTCGAGGCCGGCGACTCGCGGCTGATCGAGCTGTTCGAGGAGGCCAAGCGCGTGCGCGACCGGTGGGCCCAGCCAACTTGATAGCCACCGTCGGCAGCGCGCGTTCCCTCCGCGGCGAGGTGGTGCTCCCGGGGGACAAATCCATCTCGCACCGCGCGCTCATGCTGGGCGCCATCGCCGGCGGCGAAAGCCGGGTTCGCGGGCTGTCGGCCGGCGCGGACGTCGCATCGACCGCGTCGTGCCTCCGCAGTCTGGGGGTCGAGATCGAGGACCGCCGCATCGCCGGCCGCGGGATGACCGGGCTGCGCGCCGCTCCAGGTCCACTGGACTGCGGCAACTCGGGGACGACGATGCGCCTGCTCGCTGGCCTCCTTTCGGCGCAGCCCTTCGAGAGCGAGCTCACCGGCGACGAGTCCCTGGGCAAGCGGCCGATGGACCGCGTCGTCGAACCCCTCCGCCGCATGGGCGCGCGCGCTTCGTGGCCTCCCCTGCGGGTGGGCGGCGGTGACGGGTTACAGGGGATCGAGTACCAGGCGCCGGTCGCGAGCGCCCAGGTGAAGTCGTCGCTGCTCCTGGCGGGCATGTACGCCGGGGGCACGACCGAGGTCGTGGAGCCGGTCGCCACCCGCGATCACACCGAGCGCATGCTGCGCGCGATGGGAGCATCGATACAGGCCATGGACCGGCGCGTGCGCATCTCGCACACCGAAAATCTGGCGCCGATTGACATCGATGTGCCGCGTGACGTCAGCGCCGCCAGCTTCTGGCTGGTGGCCGCCGGCCTCATCCCCGGCTCCCGCGTGCGCATGCCCGGCGTGGGGCTCAACCCGACGCGCACCGGATTCCTCGAGCTCCTCCGGCGGAGCGGTTTCATCGTGGTGGCGTCAGCGGATCCAGAGGCCGCCGGCGAACCTGTCGGCACGATCGAGGTCGGCCCCGCCTCGGAGCTGCGGCCGTTCGACATCGACGCGACCACGGCGGCCGCGATGATCGACGAGCTGCCGGTCCTGGCCGTCGCCGCCACCCAGCTGCCAGGCACCAGCACCGTGCGCGGAGCTCGAGAGCTGCGGGTGAAGGAGTCGGACCGCATCGCCGCAATGGCTGAGGCGCTCACCGCGATGGGCGCGGACGTCACCGCGCAGGAGGACGGTTGGGTGATCCGCGGACCGCGTCACCTGGAGGGGGCGACGGTCGACTCGCGCGGTGACCACCGGATCGCGATGGCGATGGCGGTCGCCGCGGTCATGGCTGACGGCGACACCGAGATCGAGGGTGCGGAATGCGTGGACATCTCGTACCCGGGCTTCTGGGACCAGCTGGATGCCCTGCGGCGAGGGCACGAGCCGGCGTGTTGAAGGTCTGGAGCGACCTCGACATCGAGTTCACCGCGCTCGAGCTCCACGAGCTGGAGGTGACCGAGCCACGTGAGGACTTCGAGCTCGAGGTCGCGCGCACCACACAGGCGGTGCGGGCAGGCACGACGGGCGACCCGGCGCGGGTGCGGGCGCTGTATCGCCGCTTCGGAATGGACCCGACCAAGGTGCGCCCATCGTCAGAGGCGCTGCTACGCCGTCTGAAGAAGGGCGACCCCATGCCGCGCGTCAACTCGCTGGTGGACGTGGCCAACGCGATGTCGATCCAGCTCCAGGTGCCGGTCGGGCTGTACGACCTCGACAAGACGATCGGCGAGGAGCTCACCATCCGGCTCGGTCGCGAAGGGGAGAGCTACACCGGCATCCGCAAGGACGTCGTCAACGTCGCGGGCCGGCTCTGCATCGCGGACGCGAAGGGACCCTGCGGCAATCCGACGTCAGACTCTGAGCGCACGATGATCACGAACGACACCCAGCGCGCAGCCTGGGTTTACTTCCTGCCGGTCAGTGACGACGACCTGGACCGAACGGCCGAGCTCGTGACCGTGTTCGGCCGCGCGTTGGTGCGCGTGCGGTGACCGGGCCGCGATCCGTGGAGCAGGTCCTCTGCGTGAAGCGCGAGGACATCTTTCCCGACGGTGCGTGGCATGGATTCATCACCGATGGTCTCGAGCGGCACCAGAAGGTGATCCGCGAGAAGCACTTCTTCATGCCGCGGCCCGACGTCGAGGAGGACCCGACCTACCAGCAGATCATTCCGTACGTGGTCTTCCACCACGGCGACCGCTACTTCCTCACGCATCGATTGCGCGCCTCGGCGGAGCGGCGCCTGCGGCGCCAGTACTCCCTGGGCATCGGCGGCCACATCAACCCAGGCGACCTGCAGGCCGGCGACCCGATCCTTGACGGCATGCGCCGCGAGTTTGAGGAGGAGGTCATCTACCAGGGCCGCTTCAACGCGGAGATGATCGGCCTGCTCAACGACGAGTCGGCTCCAGTTTCGAAGGTGCACCTCGGCGTCGTC
>Ga0075426_10001134_pt1 | contig 18774 bp, 14 predicted proteins | sample SoiMethybrSBSTD5_FD_75304 | JGI IMG/M metagenome (GOLD analysis project Ga0075426, IMG submission 75304) | Bulk soil microbial communities from a Populus tree surrounding site in Tennessee, USA - Soil MetaG P. TD hybrid SBSTD5 | ecosystem: Environmental > Terrestrial > Soil > Tree plantation...
CGCTCCGCCGCCGGGCCCGCCGCCCGCCGCCCCGGCTGCGCCGCCGGCGTCTGCGGCCATTCCTGCATTGGCGCATATATCCAACTTGCCGGCGGGATTGAACGTGTCGCCCGTGGCTGATATTCCGCGCCCCGCCCCGCCCCCTCTTTCGCGCCCGGCCGCCGATTCTGCCGCCGCCAGTTCCATGCCTTGGCAGAAACAGCTGGAAAAGGTTACTAAAGAGAAAGAGTTGCCGGCGGGGAACATCCCATTCCAACAACCAAAGCAAACCCCGGTGCCGCCTAAACCGGCGGCTCCCGTTCCTCCGCCGCCGCACGCGCCGCCCCGCCCGGCTCCCGCGGACTCAGTTTCCGGCTCCGCCACAGCACCGGGTGTGCGTCCGGTTTTGGAAAACCTGGCTAATGTCGGCGCCCTTACTTTAGCGGCCATGCGCGCCATGGACCCGGCCGATTTGCTTATCCGCCTGCAGCAGCTAGCCAAGATGGAAGGTTATTTTAATGTTCTTTCTTACCTGGAGGACAGCGCGTTATACAAAAGCTACATCGATACCGGCAAGCAAGCTTTGACCAACAGAAACCTGTTCGCGCAAGACGGCGCGCATTTAATGACCAAAAAAGAATTTGAAACGTTTACCGATGTCCTGCGTAAAATCCAAGTCAATTGATTATGATATAATAAATAGTGGAGTTTTAACAAAATGCAATTTTCCGTCCCCCAATTTACTGACGTAGAAGACCGCATAGTCGCGGGCTTGAGCATCAAACAATTTGGCATCATTTTCGGCGCCGGCGTACTGGTGTTCGTGTTTTATACTTTAACCAAAAGCTTGCCCGCCGTTATTTTAGTTGCTGTCTTGGTGGGCATCCCGGCGATCATCGTCGCTTTTGCCAAAGTCAATGGCCGCCCGATTTACGCCTCGTTCGGGAACTTCATCAGTTTTTTCACGCACTCCAGCGTTTACGTGTTCCGCAAACAGGCAAAAAGCATGGCCGAAGAGCAAGTCAGTAAAGTGGAGGTGCGCGAACAAAAGCCGCCCGCATCCGGCGCCGAGGCAACGGTCGTGCGCATGAAACAGCTTAATTATTTACTGCAGCAGCAAGCATCGGAAGAGCAGGTCTTGCTGGACCGCATCGCGGCCGAACAGCGCGACCGGCCCCAATAAACAAAGCCATGGCTACCCCCGCAAAACCCCAAAAGCACAAATCGACCGCGAGGCCAACCCAGGCCTTCTTGCGCATGGCCGAAATCAAGGACGACACGCTGATTTTGGAAGACGGCACCTTGCGCGCCATCCTGGCGGTGTCCAGCACCAACTTTGACCTCAAAAGCCAGGACGAGCAAAACGCGCTCATTTATAATTACCAGCGCTTCCTTAATTCCCTGGAGTTCCCCCTCCAAATACTGATGCAAAGCCGGAAGATGGACATTGGCGATTACACGGAAAACCTGAAACACCTGATGGAAAAGCAGACCAACGAGTTACTGAGGATGCAGACCGGCGAGTACATTGAGTTCATCAACCGGCTGGTGGAATCGGCCAATGTCATGAACAAGAATTTTTATTGCATCGTTTCTTACCACCAAAGCATTACTCCGGCGGCCGGCGGGTTTTTCAGCAAGCTGTTCGGCGGCAACAAGGTCACTAAAATTACCGAGCGCGAGAAAAACTTCGACAAGTACAAAGTCCTGCTGGACGACCGCGTCAGCGGCGTGTCCAGCAACCTCTCCAGCATCGGTTTGCGGGTCATCCGCCTGACCACCGACCAGATTATTGAGCTAATGTACGATTCTTACAATTTTGCCTCTGGGCCGTCGATTGACGCCAGCCAATTACCCAACATTACCTTAACGGAGCAAAAAACCTGATGGCGTTATTCACTTTAAACCCCGAGGAGATCAAGAAGGAAAAAGAACAGCTGGAAAAACTGAAAAGCCAGCTGGACGCGCCGACGCGTGTGGCGGAAATCGAGAAGACTTACCGCGAGGGGCTGACCACCCTGAAGGACCTGATCGCGCCGGCCAGCTTGAAGTTTGACGCGTCACACTTTGAACTTAACGGCAAATGGGCGCGCAGTTTCTTTGTCCTTGCTTACCCCCGCTTCCTCTCGTCCAACTGGCTGTCGTTCATCATCAATTCGGAAAGTTCGCTGGACGTGTCCATGTTCATTTACCCGATTGATTCGGCGACCATCCTCAAGAAATTGAAGTCCAAGGTCGGCGAGATCGGTTCGCAGATGTCCATCAACCGGGAAAAGGGCATGGTACGCGACCCGCTCTTGGAAACGGCTTACCACGACGTGGAAGAATTGCGCGATTCGCTGCAACAGGGGACGGAAAAATATTTCCGCTTCTCCTTGTATTTCACCTTGTATGCCGACGACGTGAAAGAATTGGACAAAAATTCGGCGATTTTGGAAAGCTCGCTGGCAGCCAAGCTTATTGTGACTAAGCGGGCCTTGATGCAAACTGAGCAAGGGTTTAATTCGTCGCTCCCGCTCGGCATTGACGACTTGGACGTGGCCAATAACCTGAATACCAGCCCGTTGTCTTCGACTTTCCCGTTCGTTTCCTCCGACCTCACAGGCAACGACGGCATTTTGTACGGCATCAACCGCCATAACAACAGCCTGATTTTATTTGACCGGTTCCAAATGGAAAACGCCAATTACGTGGTGTTCGCCAAATCCGGCGCCGGCAAGTCTTACGCGGTCAAGCTGGAAGTACTGCGCTCGCTCATGGTCGGCACCGAAGTGATTATCGTCGACCCGGAAAATGAATATAAGCATTTGGCCGATGCCGTAGGCGGCACCTATTTGAATATTTCCCTGAATTCCGATTTCCGCATTAACCCCTTTGACTTGCCCGCCGGACTGGAAGACGAGGACAACGCCGACATCCTGCGCAGTTCGGTCATCAACCTGTTAGGGCTGTTCAACCTAATTTTAGGGAAGATGGATCCGACGGAAGAAGCGTTCATGGACAAGGCGATTTGGCAGACTTACGCAAAAAAGGACATCAGCGAAACCAGCGATTTCCGCACCGCGGAAATGCCGGTCATGAACGATTTAATTGAGATTTTGTCCGGCATTGTCGGGGCCGAAAGCCTGGCCCAGCGCTTGACCAAATTTACGGAAGGCACGTTTGCCGGCTTGCTTAACCAGCCGACCAACGTGATGCTAAATAACCAACTGCTGGTGTTTTCCATCCGCGACCTGGAAGAACAGCTGCGGCCGATTGCCATGTACATCATTTTGGGCCACATTTGGAACCTGGTCAGGAGCGAGCTGAAAAAGCGGATTTTGGTTTTGGACGAAGCCTGGATCTTGATGCAGCATGAAGATTCGGCGCGGTTCGTGTTCGGCATTGCCAAACGGGCGCGCAAATACTACCTCGGGCTCACCACAATTACCCAAGACGTGGCAGACTTCATGTCCAGCCCCTATGGTAAGCCCATCGTCACCAACTCATCTATCCAATTGCTGTTAAAGCAGAGCCCGGCCGCGATTGACATCATCGCCGAAACTTTCTTCCTGACCGAAGGCGAAAAATATTTATTGCTGGAAAGCGATGTCGGCGAAGGCATTTTCTTTGCCGGACTGAAGCACGCGGCGATCAAAGTTTACGGTTCTTACGTGGAAGACCAAATCATCACCACTGACCCTAAGCAACTGCTGGAGATTAAGGAAAGCAAAGACCAAATTTCAGGTTAAGCTACTATGGCGGAACCGGCTTCCCAAAATGACGCTGAGAGCGTAGATGCTAACTTAGCGCCGGACATCCAGCGCTTAGTGCAGCAGAGCCGCAAGGAACAATCCGGGGATAGGGCCCAGCAACCTATTCGCCCGCCATCCGGCGACAGCGACAATGATGAGGATGGGCCGGATAATAATCCCCCCCCGCCCACCCCGCTAGTTTCAATGCCTCCTGCGGCTGGAACTGGAGCCCGGTCCGGCCAAGCGGATAAGAGTCCGGGTAACAGACCGGAAGAGCCGGCCGATGCGACGATAGGGCAGGCCGGGGAAACCGGCTCCCCCCAAGAAGGTCGGCCGGGAAATATGGCGGCCCCGCTCCGGGAACAGGCCCAACCTAGCCCGGGCGGCGGCGCGGCCCAAGGCGGTGGAGGCAAGCCCATTGGCATCCGGCAAGGAATTGACCTGGCGAAGGAACAGGCCGAGAATATTGGCGGCGTTACCCAGGCGGCGGCCGGCATAGTTGAAAAGGTCGAGGCCAAAGTCGACACCACAGCTGCATGGTTAATGACAGTTTTTTACGTCATCTTCGCCTTTTTAGCTTTCCTGCTTTCGGCTCCTTTGCTGTTTAGCACCGGTTTTTTAGGAACAATAGGCGCTTTATTCCCCATTGTCAGGCCGAAATACGCTTATAAGCTGATGGTGCTGGTATTATTGTTCATTCCGGGAGTTGACGTTTACGTTAAGGCAGTTGACCAAGCGGTCGATCCGAACAAAGTCAGGGTAAACGGGATGCAGGGCGGGATCCTGGGCTTTACGGCCGTAGCGGTTTTGTTGATTTGGTTTATCACTTTTGGAACGCTGGCCACAACTACCATCTACAACGTTTGCCGGGTCGCTACGCTTCCGGGCGCGGGTACAGCCGCTTCTGTGGGCGGGTATGTTGCCACGGGAGAGACAGTCGACATTGGCCCCTTACAGAATTTCTGCACCCAATTTAACGGTCTTGTTGATAGTAATTTGAAAAATTTCCGCAGCACCGCCCAATAGGCAGGTTTGCGGTTATCCTTTCCGCCTTGTGCAAAATTTCGGGTAAAGCTATAATATTAGCAACCATTGAAAGTCGAATGATACATAAACAAAAGCAAGGGAAATGAACAAAAAAGCGATCGCCATTTTAGGCGCTATCTTCATCCTCATTGTCGCGACGTTGGGCTTCCTCATTTACGCGCGCGGCCATAAGTCTACCAAAAATACGGCGCAAACAAACACCCCGGCAGACCAAACCAACACCCAGGCCCCGGACAATACCGCCGTAACGCCGCCCGCGCCGCAACCCGAACCCAAAACCGCTGCCGTTAAATTGACCGATGATGAAGTCATTTCCCCGGTTTTGTTTTTCCATGGCAACGGCATCACTTACTTTAATTCCCAAGGCCAGCTGTTCCAGACCGATTTGCAGGTATCCGGCAACAGCGTCCTGTTAAGCAACAAGCGCGAATTGACCATTGCCCTCAAGCCCGGCATCAGCAAAATTTTCTGGCCGCCGGTCGGCAACAATTTCATTGCCCAATTTTTGGGCGGCAGCAACCCCACGCCCTTGAGTTTTTATGACGGCGGCAAAGGCGCTTATGTTGACCTGCCGGCGGAGGTGGAATCGATTGACTGGCTGCCTACAGGCGACAAGGTCCTGTTGGTTTATGTGGACAGTACGGGCAAGGCCACTTTGAATTCGGCATCCCCGGACGGCTCCAACTACCAGACCATCACCCAAATGTACGAAGCGGACGACCAGATCAGCGTGTCGCCTGATGGCAAAAGCATCTTGTTCTGGCGCACTAAAAACCGCGACGCCACTAACGTTATCAGTTTCCTGAGCCCGGACGGCAAAGTTTACAAGCCGATAGTAACCAGCGGCTACAACATTGGCGTGAAGTGGAGCCCCGACAGCCAGAAGTTCGTGTTCGGCCGCCGCGATCCGCAAAGCCAAAACTACCAGTTATGGATGGCAGACTTGTCTTCCGGCGTGGTGAAGAGCCTGGGCGTAAACACCATTCCGGACAAAACCGTTTGGTCCCAGGATGGCAGTACGGTGTATGCGGCCGTGCCGACGCAAGGGACTCCCGGCAACGGCCTGACCACGGATACCATAATGAAAATTGACGTCAACAGCGGCAACAAACAGGAATTCGTACCCGGCCTAACTATTGACGGCGAGGACTTGTTCTTGAGCTTGGACGGCAATACTTTATTCTTCAAGAATAACCAGGATCGGTCCTTATATTATATTGACGTTTCTAAATAGAGTTTAAAAAGATTATTGGCTTAGAAACCAACTGCGCTATTTTTTGCGGAAGCAAAAAATTACGCTCCGAATGGTTTCTTCACCTAATAATCTTTTTAATTTCTTTTGATACGCAAAATGCTATAATTGTTATATATGCCTGCTAAACCAAAAAGCCAATTTGTTTGCAGTAATTGCGGCCACATCAGCCCCCGCTGGCAGGGGCGTTGTCCCCAGTGCGGCGAGTGGAATACTTTTAGCGAGCAGGCCGCTCCTTCGGCTCGCGCGGCGGCTGGCGGCCGTCCCGGACGCGCCCAAAAACTGTCGGAAGTGGAAGAAGGCCGGGTGGACCGCCTGTCTTCCGGCATCGGCGAATTGGACCAGGTTTTGGGCGGCGGCGTGGTGCCCGGCAGTTTGGTCCTGCTTGGCGGCGACCCTGGCATCGGCAAATCAACCCTAGCTTTGCAGGTGGCCATGAACTTGACCGAAGCGGGCAAGAATGTTTTATATGTATCCGGCGAAGAGTCGCCCCAGCAAATAAAGATGCGCAGTGCGCGCTTGCCCAATGCCGGCGATTTATCGGTGATGGCGGAAACGGATTTGGAAACCGTGGTTGCCACATTAGCCGCCGCCCAGCCGGACGCGGCCATCCTGGACTCCATCCAGACTTTAAATTCCGCTTCGGTTAACGGTGTGGTCGGTGGCGTCAGCCAGTTGAGTTACGCTACCAGTGCCTTAATGCGCCTGGCCAAGGAATACCACGTTGCCTTACTACTTATTGGCCACGTCACCAAGGAAGGCATGCTGGCCGGCCCCAAAACCATAGAACATATGGTGGACACAGTTTTATATCTGGAAGGCGACCGTTTCAATACTTTACGCCTCCTCCGTACCAGCAAAAACCGCTTCGGCGCCGTGGGCGAAGTCGGCGTATTTGAAATGAAAGAACAGGGACTGGTGGAAGTGCCGAACCCGTCGGCCATGTTCCTGGAGCACCGCGACAAGCCCCTGGCCGGAAGCAGCACGGCGGCAATTTTGGAAGGGAATAAAGTGTTGTTGCTAGAAATTCAGGGACTGACCAGCACCTCTAATTTCGGTTACCCGCGGCGGACCACTTCCGGTTTTGACGCCAACCGCCTGCAATTGATTATCGCCATTTTGCAGCGGACTTTGAAACTGAACCTGGCCAACCAGGACGTGTATGTTAACGTGGCCGGCGGCTTTAAAGTGGAAGAGCGCGCTGCTGATTTGCCTGCTGCGCTGGCGATTATTTCTTCTTACAACGGCACGCCTTTGCCGGCGGACACGGCCGCGTTCGGGGAAATCGGTTTGCTGGGCGAAATCCGGAGCGTTTCCCAGTTGGAAAAAAGGTTAAGGGAATGCGAAAAATTGGGATTCAAACAGGTTATTGTGGGAGGCCGCGGCGGCGTCGACGCCAAAAAATACGGTAAGCTAAAAATAACCCAGGTCAACAGTATCCAAGATTTGGTAAAGCTGTTTAAAGCCTGAGCTACTCCAAATGGATTTGCTCCAGCAGGGGTTCGGCGAGTTTAAGCAGTTGCGGATGCTTTTTTAACGAGGCGTCCGTTTTTAATAATTCGGATGCCGCCTTCTGGCCGATCTTTAATACGTCCATGGTGAGGTATTGGGAGAATTTAAAGTCGTAGCCGGTCTGCTGGCTGCCGAACAAACTGCCGAATCCTCGCTGTTCCAAGTCCAGCTCGGCCAGCTTGAAGCCGTCTGTGGTCCGGCTGAACAGTTTCAGCCGTTCCAGCGCTTCCGGCGATTCGGTTTGGGTGAACAAGAAGCAATAGGAAGCATGTTCGCCGCGGCCCACGCGCCCGCGCAATTGGTGCAGCTGGGCCAAGCCGAACCGGTCGGCGTCTTCAATTAGCATGACGGTAGCGTTAGGCACGTCAATGCCGATTTCAATGACGGAAGTCGCCACAAGGATGTCCAGGCCGCGGTTATGGAACTGCGCCATGATCCGTTCTTTTTCCGCGCCGCTGAGCTTGCCGTGGACCAGGCCAATTTTGGCGCGGGGGAAGACCTCGTCTTGCAAGCGGACCAGCTCGGCTTTGGCGGATTTGATGGTGCTGGTCTCGCTGTCTTCCACCCGCGGGGTAACGATAAACACTTGTCGCCCGGCCTTAAGCTGGGCGCGGATAAAAGCATAAGCTTTGGCCCGTTCATCTTCGCTGACCACTTTGGTCGCCACCGCTTTGCGGCCGCCAGGCAACTCGGTTAACCGCGAAATGTCCAAGTCGCTGTAAACCGACAAAGCCAAAGTGCGCGGGATCGGCGTGGCGGACATGGAGAGCAGGTGCGGCCGCGGCCCTTTGCTCGCCGGCAGTTTCAGCAACGTGCCGCGCTGCTGCACGCCGAAGCGGTGTTGTTCGTCTATCACTACTAAACCCAGGTCGCGGAAGCCTGCCCCTTGTTGCAGTAGGGCGTGCGTCCCAATTGCAATGGCAACTTCTCCTTTGCCGATTTTCGCCGCTAAACCGGCGCGGGTTTGCTTGGCGCCGTCGACTGCTTGGAAATTGCGCGTGAGCAAAGCGATGGAAAAAGGGAACGGCTTCAGGTATTTGCGGAACGAGTCATAATGCTGGCTGGCCAAAATCTCGGTCGGAGCTAAAACAGCCACTTGGTAGCCCGCCGCGACCGCTTCCAGCGCCGCCGCCATGGCCACCAAAGTCTTGCCGCTGCCGACATCGCCTTCCAGCAGGCGGTTCATGGTTTTGGTTTTATCCATGTCCTGGACAATGTCCCACAGCGCGCGCTTTTGGCCCGCGGTCAGGCTGAATGGCAAACCTGCCAAGAACTCCTTTATCAGGTCAACTTGCGCGGGGATCCGCGGGGCCGCCGTCCGCGCCAATTGGCGCTTATGCAGCTGCACCGCCAGCTGTTGGATAAATACTTCGTCAAAAACAATCCGGCGCTGGGCTTGCCCCAGGGCTTGGCCGCCCCCGCCGGGAAAATGCAGTTCGGCAATTGCCGCGGCCAGCGGCATTAAGCGGAAATTTTTTAGGGTTTCCGCCGGCACAAGGTCTTCCAGTTGCCCCGCTAGCGGCAGGCACTGCTTGACCAAGTTGCGGATGGTACGGTTATACAAATTTTCGGTGGTATGGTAAACCGGCACCAGGCGGCCGGTATGGGTACTGTCTCCCGCTTCGTTAAACTTTTCGTAAATCGGGTTTTGCAGCTGTAGGGTTTTGTAGCGTTGGGCCGTGCCGGCCAGTAAAATATCGTCGCCGGCCTTCAGGGTCTTGGCGAGGTAAGGCTGGTTAAACCATACCACTTTCAGCGAGCCGGTATCGTCGGAAATGACTCCTTCGGCCAGGCTCATGCGGCCGCGGAAGGAATAGCGGCTGGAAATGGTTTTCAAAACACCCCGCACCGTCACCGTGTCACCCGGCTTAATGTCTTTGATCGGTTTTGATTGCGAAAAATCCAGGTAACGGAACGGGAAATAAAAAAGCAGGTCGCGTACGGTACGGACCTCTTTCTTGGCCAGAGCCCTGGTAACGGCCGGGCCAACGCCGCGCAAATGTTCTAAAGGCGTATCCAGCGTCATTTTGGGGTTTTATGGTGCTCCCGGCAGGAATCGGACCTGCGGCCTTCCCCTCCGGAGGGGGACGCTCTATCCACTGAGCTACGGAAGCCAGTAAAACTGGCAGGAGCTTAAAATTTCAACCGGTGCATGACGCGTTGGGCCAAAGTGGGCTCGCTTTCGTCGTGCTCGGGAACGGCCTGGACCAGGGCTTCGCGGATAAGCCGGGGGTCCATGGAGTCATCTTCCGGGAACTGGAGAATCAGCGTGCGGTTAAGGTAAGCGGCAGTTTCCAGGTTAAGCGTGCGGTGCTGTTCGTTGTAGACGATCCAGAAATGCTTGATGGTCTTGTAAGGGATGAAGCTTTCGTCGATGGCGACACCGCCGGTGGTCAAGCTGATGTTAACCATGCGCGGGCGCTGGCGGGAAAAGATGAACACGAAAATGCCGAAAATGAAAATGCAAATCGCGCCGAAGATATCTTTTTCCAGGACGAAGAAGGCGATGATCAAAGCCATGATTAAAAACAAGGTAACGTACCAGGCAGTGTTTTTGGGATAATGCCGGAATTCCGGCGCCCGCCAGGAGAGGATGACTGCTTCTTGTTCTTTTTCGGCCATGTTATAGGTTAATATTTTTTGGCGGAGAGGGAGGGATTCGAACCCTCGGTGGCTTTCACCACTCCGGTTTTCAAGACCGGTGCACTAAACCGCTATGCGACCTCTCCCTGCCGCTAGGGATTACATTATTATACCATTTTTAGCGGCCAAAACAAAAACGGCCTTATCTCTAGAATTCGGCCGTTTTGTATATAAACTGTCGTTACCGAGGTACTGTCATTCCGAGGTGGTGGCCCCTTATGCGGGGGCTGCCAGTTCGGAACCACGAGTTTAGGGGTTGTATTGGGGATTAGGGCTTTCCGCTATGACGTGCACGGTGACTTGGTTTTGCGTGGTGGAATCGTTATCGGAAGTTGTTGGCTGGGTGGCCGGGGCAGGGGCATCCGCGGGAGGCGCAGTTGTCGGAGCGGGCGCAGGGGGAGCGGGTTCAGGCTTGGCCGGTGCAGGCGGGGAGCTGATTAAGGAAATGGTTTTGGCTTCCAGCTTGTCTCCGGTTTGCGTTCCTTCAATATTGGCTTTTACTGCGGCCGGGAGTTGGGCCGCTTGCAGGGGGGTGCCTGAGGCCGAAGTAATTACGGTATCGGCGGTGATAGCAAAAGTTTTATCGCTAATGGCAATTGTGGTTTTGTCTGCGCTCACGGTGGCATCGCCGCTGGCAACCAGCTTGCTGGGCAAGTCAGCCAAGGTCTGTTCTTGTACTGTGGCCAGCAATGTTTCCAGCTTTTTACCGTTTTCTTGGGCGACGTCCAGCGCGGCGTCGGCGACGTCCTTGGTTTGCGCCTGCGGCTGGATAGCGGACAATACCTGCTGTTGCTGTTTGTTAATGGCCAGGAGGTTGTTTAGGAGCTTGGGGTCGTTGTTTATTGCTTGGGCGGCCGCGACTTGGGATACGGCGGCAAAGCTGTTCTCGGCTTGGTCTTTCAGCGCGGTAAGGGCTGCTGCTTCCTGTTCCGGCCCGGCTTGCGCCGCTTGCTGGACTTCATCCAACCGCTTCTGGGCAAGTTGCATTTGCAGGGCCGCCTGCTGGTCCGGGGTGCGGGCCAGCTTTAATTGGGCCTGTTCAACGGCCCGCTTGACTGCGTAGAGGGAATCGGTGGGCAGGCTGTGGATGGTGGCTTCTACGAAAGTTTCCCCGCCAACCAGAAGTAATGCCAGGGTCAGCGGCAAGATGCCGAATTTCAACACGCCGGCACTGCGCACCCACCACGACTTGTAAGCCTTTTCGGCGTAGGCGCGGCGGCGCAGGGGAGTCGGCACGGTATTGCGCGGAATAGCAAAACCGATAGCCGCAACTTCCAGGAGCGGCCGCAGTTGGTCGGCTTGGGCGCTGAATTGCGCCAAAACTTCGGCCTGGGTTTTCCCGCGCCGAAGTTCGGCCATCGCCTGGTCTAATATGTCTTCAAATTGTTGGCCCATTTTAAATTAGCAGGTTAAGGTGAACTAGTTATCTCGAAATTTGGCAATCAGTTCTTTTAATTTGGCAATCGCCCGGTGCTGGATGACGCGGATGGCGCCTTCGCTTTTGTCCATTACGCTGGCGATTTCTTCGTTGCCCATTCCTTCCAGGAATTTCAGCTTAATCACCACTTGCTGTTCCGCGGACAATTCCTTGAGCAACTTGATAAAGATCTTCTGCTGGCTTTCCAGGCTGACTACGTCGACGACGTTCGTTTCGTATTCTAGCGTGTTCTCCACTTCTTCCAGGGGCACTACCAGTTTTTTGCTGCGGTAGTAGTCGATAATCCGGTTGCGGGCAATTTGGTATAGCCAGGATTCAAACGATTTGTCCTTGGCTAGCGAGGACAGGCTTTGGAAGACTTTGATGAAGACGTCTTCGGCCAGGTCCTCGGCAACTTCTTTATGGCCGACCCGGAAAAAAATAAACCGGTAGATCTTCTCAAAAAACAGGTCGTAGATTTGGGTGAAAGCAGCCTCATCCCCGGCTCGGGCTGACTGAAGCAGCTCTTCTAAAGAGCCTTTAAAGCGCATAGGGATGCCTGTGCTATTGTAGACGGAGGCGTGGGACATTTGTTACAAAATTACCTTGTAATTATACCACATTTCAGATGAAAATTTGTATAAAAATCCCTTAAAGGCTGGCCACCGAGGGCAAAAAGCCGCCGGCTTGCATTTGCCAAAGTTGGGCGTATTTCCCTTTCTGCGCCAGCAGCTGGCTATGGGTGCCATCCTCAACGATTTGGCCGTCTTCCAGGAAAATTATGCGGTCCATGTGCGATAAAGTAGACAGGCGGTGGGCAATGGCAATTACGGTCTTGTTTTCCATCAGCGCGGTCAGGCCTTTCTGGATCTTGCTTTCGCTGTCGCTATCCAAAGCGCTGGTCGCTTCGTCCAGCAGGAACAGCGGCCGGTCGGCGAGCAAAGCCCGGGCAATAGCCACGCGCTGGCGCTGGCCGCCGGACAGCTTAATGCCGCGGTCGCCGACTATGCTTTGATAACCTTGCGGTAAAGTTTGGATGAATTCGTCGGCATAGGCCAGGCGCGCCGCATGTTCGATTTGCTCCGGCGAAGCCGCCGGAGAACCGTAAGCAATGTTCTCCGCCACCGTAGTATGAAACAGTGAAGTGTCCTGGGAAATGTAGGAGATGTGGGAGCGAAGGAATTCCTGGGTAAAGTTTTTTATGTCTGCGCCGTTCAGTAAAATACTGCCACTCTGCGGATCAAAGAAGCGCAGTAGCAAGTTGGCAAAAGTGGTTTTGCCCGCGCCGCTTAATCCCACAATGCCGACTTTTTCTTTTGGTTTGACTATCAGCGAAAAATTGTCCAGCACCGGCCGCTCGTTTATGTAACTAAAACCGACTTCGCGGTATTCCACGCCGACTTGCTCGTTTTTAGGAGCGGTGTGGCTGCCGTCCACTACTGCCGGAGCGACCACCAAATCGCCCAAGTTTTGCGCGGCCTCGCCGCGGAAGCGGATGAACGCCGCCAGGTTCTTGCCCGTGTCCCAGATGAACTCATACAAACGGATGGCGGAGCCTGCGATAAAGACTATTGCTCCTAAACTGATCAAGTTGTGGCCATAGAGACGGGCGGTAATGGCAATTAAGCCGGCGGAAAGCGCCACTATGGCCGTACCCTGGAAGTTGAAAGTAATAATGTCCCAGCGGCCCATGGCGCGGAAGGCCCGCGTTTCGCGGTCAATTTGGTCGTGCGCGGTCTGCAGTTGTTCTTTCTTCCCGTAAACTTTGACCGCGCTGATGTTGCCGTAGAGGTCAATGATAGCGCCGCCGGTTTTGGCTTCGGCTTCGGCGTAGCCGCCGGCCAGCCGGTTCATCCTTCTGGCTAACAGGAAAGAGCCGGCCAGGAAGACAATTAACCAGGCGGTGACAAAAACAGCGTAAGCGGGGTGGATCTTGCCCAAAGTCACGGCGAACAAAATTATGAGGAAGCCGCCTTCAACGAAATTGTTGGTTACGGCCAGGATTATCCGTTCAAACGCGTCGGCCGTAGCGCTGACTTTGTGGCCGATTTCGCCGGCAAAGCGGTCGGCAAAATAGCCGAATGAAAGCGAAGTCGTGTGGTCAAACAAAGCTTTTTTTATTTTGCCGCGTACCCGGGACAGCAGGATGACTTCGCAAATGTGTCCCAACCGGTACATGGCCTCGTACAAAGCGAGGAGTAAAATAATCAGCCACAGGGTAGGACCGACATGGCTGTTGCCGCGGATCAGGGAGTCTACGACGCGGCCGAGGAAATAAATTGCGGCCAGGATGGCGGCGCTGCCGGCATCGTAGAAAAATATGTTAAAAGCCAGCCATTTCAACTCGGCCTGGTTGACGGCGAGGAAAAACTTCAGTGGGCTGGCGTGTTTGCCCGGTTCAAGGGAGTTCATTTGCCTTTATTGTAGCATAGTGCAATTCCAGATTGACACATTTATTACGGTTGCTATAATAAGGGAACAATACTTATGAATCGCCCGTTTTTACAATCCGCCGCTTATTATGCCGGCCTTTCGCAAAAGGCTGGTTTCAGGGCGCCGAACTAAGACTGACTTAGGTTCTCGACTCCTTAATCTGGCCTGTTGCAGGGCCAGTTTTTTTGTGTCGAAAAAAACCAGAGGAGGATTACCAGGTATGTGGAGTACCAAAGATATGCTCGCCTTAAGTACGATGGTCGGGCAAGTTAATGCCTTTAGTGCCGATTCAGATGACGAGTTTCGGGTCACCAGGGAAAATGGTTCCACTCAAGGAATATTCAAAACTTGCGCGGTTCCCGTAATCCCGTTTCTTGATGCCGGAGCCCTGGATGTTTTGGCGCTATTATGGCCAAAACTCCTCCGGTATAACCAGCTCGGCTTGCCAGCCGCGCTGCGCATGTTGGCAGATCGGGGCAATAACGCGGCGGCCCAGGCTACGGCCGTTTTGGACGGCTGGAAGCGGCAGGCTACCACCCAACCTCTCGCCATGTTCCGGAGTTTGGAACAAGCCCGCCTCAATTCATGGCTCTTGGATAAAAGGTTGGCGATCTTGTTCAACCGGGAAACCCTTCCTGCGCAACCGGCAGGCAGAATACGTTTGCTGGTATCCAGATTGAGCTTGGCGTTCGGTTTGCTTAACCCGTTCTATAACCTTGAAGCATTCGTGGGCGCACAGGACAGCCTGGTGGGCGAAAACCAAACAGATTCCGGCGTGCTGGACATCGTCCCGTTTTTCCTCCCCGCCGCGCTTAGAAATTTTGTGGTTGCGGAAGCTGGCAATTGGAACGGGTTGTCTTGGGAGAAATTGCGGGAGATGGCCGGTGAAGCAATGCTGGATGCGCGGCGGAGAAAAATGCTCCTTGGCCTAACCAGGCTCGCGGGAGTACCTGTCCACCATATTCTGTTTGCGGCCAACGTGCTGGAATGGATACCGCGCAGAGTCGGCGGGAAGAAAGCCGATTCCATCAGCTCTGATGAAGCGCTGGCGCAATTGGACAAGGCAATTTCCGGCCATTTCAACCACCACTCGGACCCGTTGGCCGGTCCGGCCAACCTAAACGCTTTGATCCGTTTTCTCAACTGGATTCCCTTGGTGGAAGGCCAGGAAAACTTCCAGGGCAGGAACTGGACTTACTCTTCCGTATGCGATACTACGGAAGACTTACTGGCCGAATTGGCGGCCCATCCGGAAAGTTGGAGAGACGGTTTCGGACAGGCTTTCCTGTCCGTTCTGAAGCCGCAGATTGAAAACTTGGATGCGACATCGGCTAAGGGCAGGCTTCTCCTCCATTTGATAGTCGCGGAGAAAAGGTTGGAACCGGAATTCTTTTCGCGCGGCTTGGGCAATGGTTGGCGCGCTAAGATAATCAGGTCCGTCGCCCACCCTCCGGCGGACGAAGCCCTTAGTTCCACAAAGGCGGTTTTGCCTCCAAGCTTGGTCGGGGGCAAGCCTTTCAACCTGGCCTTGGCCAATCACGTTCTGCCCGCCATTATACCTGAGGGGTTTGTCGTGTCGGCCGATATGGTCGGTTCGCTTTTGCGGGAAAACGAACGGTTATGGCAAACGGTGGTATTGCTCAGCCATAGCAGTTCGCTAAAAGCCAAGCTTGTTTACGCTAGGCAAATCAGGCTGCTTGTTTCGCGCATGGAGGTCCCTTGCTGGCTCGAGTCTATTATCGCGGAGGCCCTGGCGCGATTCCCCGAAGTCACGCTATGGGCAGTCCGGTCTTCCAGCCAGGACGAAGCCGAGGCGCGGGGCATTTACCGTTCCTTGCTGCGGGTGCCGCGGCGGCGGTTCCAGGAAGCCGTACTGCGGTGTGTTGCCTCTTTCTTTTCCCCCGGAGCAGTTAAATTCCGGATGCTGGCCGGGGCAGGGGATTTGCCCGATTTTGCCGTCTACTGCCTGGCCTACCGGCGGGCGGAAGGAGGGGTGGCAACAATCTCCCGTGATTGCTGCACCATTTCCGTAGGAAAGACCGCCGCCCATGTAACATCGGGCAAACCGGTACAGCGGGAAATAAAAGGCCGGGTGAAAAAAATCCGGGAACTCCCCGCGATCACCTCCATCCTTTGCCAATTGGAGAAGGCCTTTGGCGCAGTGCAGATAGAATGGTTGGAAGGGCTAACCACGGGCCCTATCCTGCTCCAATTGGAATTCCTAGGGAAAGGCCGTCAAACCAAACCCCGGACCGTTGCCCGAAGTTCGGCAAAGGTTTGCCGCATTGAATCGCTCAAGGAATTGGGCAGGGTGAGGCTAACGCTCGAACGACAGCAGGAGGCGGTGGCAATACGGTTAGGCGCGGCGATAAACCTGGACTTGTTTCAAGGGGAATTGCTAAGCTTATTGGTACAGCATGGCAATCGCGTCAGTGAGGTGAGGTTGCACAAACCAATCTCTCCGTCATCGCATTTTGCCAACATTTGCCATTACCTGGGCATTGCTATTCGCTGAAAGCGATCAGGCGCTGGCTGCGGTTAACATCGCAGCCAGCCCACTTTTTCAAATTTTGGTATATGATACAAATAATAACTAGTAGCGCATGTTAAACAAGGCAACACTCCAGAAAATCCAAAAACTGGCCCGGGAAATTGATTGGAACCAGTCTTTTAAAGGCAAGTCAAAGGGCAACAGGCATCTTGCCCGTACCGTGAAAATCGCAAAATTTTTGGCCGCGCGGCTCAATGTTGACCAAAAAACAGTGGAAGCCGGGGCGTGGCTGCATGATACGGCTTTACCCTCTGGCAACGATTACGATTACAAGCGGAATAAAAGGATTGCCAATAAATTATTGCGCCGAATTAATTTAACGCCTGCGGAAAGGGAGGCGATAGCGGAGTGCGTGGCCTCCCACGAGGGAACTGTAATTCCGAAAACCCTGGAAGCCAAGATCGTGCACGACGCTGACGTATTGGAAAAATCGGGTATGTTGGGATTAATCAGGCATACCTGGAAAATGACGAATTCCGGGCTCATTAAGAACGGCAAAATCGGCGATAAAGCAGTGAAAGAGTTGCTCAGGCACTTGGAATGGCGGTCCCGACGCCTGCAAACTTCCGTGGCAAAAAAGATTGCGCGGCATTTAAATTCGGGGTTAGTCAAAAAAGATATTAAACCTTTGGTTACCGAAATATCGAATCTTGCCCGGCAGGGGATCATCACCGAAAAAATCGCCAAAATAATCGGCAAGAAATTACGTCCCGGCCAAAACAAAAAACTGCGAGAGCAGCTTTCGTTAACGTACCTAAAAAGTTTTAATTGAAATCAGGATTTCTCTGGCGGAGAGGGGGGGATTCGAACCCCCGATACGGCTTTACAACCGTATATCGGTTTAGCAAACCGACGCACTAGGCCACTATGCGACCTCTCCAAATCTCATATAGTTTAGCTAAATTCCGGCGCTGGGTCAATAAATCGCGGCGCATTATTGACATATGGCTTCATTACCGTTACTATAACCGGCTCGTTGAGTTCAATCGGATCGGAGGATCCTATGATGATCATTGCGATTTTCAAAGCTTTGACCGGGATTATGGCAGTGGTGTCTTCAGTGGTCTTCCTATACCTTGTGTTCCTTACCTACAGGTTTACTAAAGACATCTATCGCGTGACTTTTGAGCAGAGAAGAGCCGGGTCTTTAAAGGTATGGCGATGGATACTGACTGCAACGGCGTTATTCCTTTGGACTTGGGTCTGCGCCGATATTGCCGCAGGCGCTTGGGGTATCCTTGCCGTAATCTTCATTCTGTCAAAAGCCGCGGCCGCCGTTTACATGATGTCGCTCTGGGTGACTTCTTTCTTACCGCAGATGCTAACGGTTGATACGGTGTCACAGGGGTTGGCCGAAGGTAACTTTGTATGGCATGACGATTTGCAAGAATGGTCAAAGGTGGGCGCGGACCAAAAAGGCCTCTTTACCAATGCCGAAATCGAGATCCGCTATGCCTGTTCCTATGAGGGGACCAGAAGAGAAGAAGTGGTGGTCGTGAACGCTGTGGGTGCACACCACTTTTTTATGCTTAGCTTCACTGGCAATGAACTGGCTGAGTGGGCGCAATCCAACAGGAAACGGCCTATTCCCCTAAATAAGCTCACCCCGGAGCAGCTGGCCATGGCGCGCAAGGCCCTGGAGCTGGCCAGGCGCGTTTACAAGCAATCACGGGAAGCCTTACTGGAACCGGAGAAGACTTAAATGTTTTCTCCGGTTGCTTTGTTTAATCGCGCGCCAGGGTTAGGCACCAAACCGATTTGATCCCGGCTGTTTTCAGGATTTTAGCTGCCTCTAGCAGGGTCGCTCCCGTGGTAACAACATCGTCCACCAGAATAATGGGACCTGTTTCAAAATTATTTGGTTTCAAACCAAAGCCTCCAGCCATATTGGATAGCCTTTGGCCGCGGTTAAGGTCCTTCTGGGTTCTCGTGTTTTTTATGCGCCGCAAAAGCGCGGTGGTACCAAAAGGGAACGCTTGCTTAAGCGAACTTATAATCAGTTCTGCTTGGTTAAACCCGCGCCAGCGCAAGCGCTGCATAGCTAAAGGCAGGGGGCAAAATTTGCCGTTTCCCGGGATTACAAGCAAGCCATTTGCGCTGATGTAATCTGCCAACGCACTGCCGAGTGTGCAAAAAACATCCGGTAAAAATTTATATTTCCCTGAAATTATCGCTTCGGCCACCAACGGATCTTTATAGTCTAATG
>Ga0075426_10001135_pt1 | contig 18762 bp, 20 predicted proteins | sample SoiMethybrSBSTD5_FD_75304 | JGI IMG/M metagenome (GOLD analysis project Ga0075426, IMG submission 75304) | Bulk soil microbial communities from a Populus tree surrounding site in Tennessee, USA - Soil MetaG P. TD hybrid SBSTD5 | ecosystem: Environmental > Terrestrial > Soil > Tree plantation...
CGCACGGAGAGCGGCATCGGCTACCGCCTGGTCTTGCCCGCAAAAGAATAGAAGGAAAATTGCCGCGACGCGCTGGGCGTCTATGGCTTGCCCGGAGGCCGGCCGAGGAGCGCTTCGGCGAGCGCGAGATCTTCCGGCGTCGTGATCTTGATATTGCGCCGATCACCTTCCACGACCACGACTGTCTTGCCCAGCCGCTCCACGAGCATCGCATCGTCGGTCGCTTCGACGCCGGCGGTCTCCGCGCCGCGGTGCGCCTCGCGCAGCAGCCCGACGCGGAACGCCTGCGGCGTCTGGATCGCCCAAAGCGACGCGCGCGACGGCGTGCCTTCGATGCGCCGCTCCGGCGACACGAGCTTGATGGTGTCCGCGACCGGCACCCCGACAACCGCCGCGCCTTCTTTCGCGGCCGCGTCGATACAGCGATCGATGAGCTCCGGCGACACCAGCGGCCGCACGGCGTCGTGCACGACGACGATCTCGCAGTCGGCGTCGACGACATCGAGACCGCGCGCGACCGAATCCTGCCGCCGCGGCCCGCCGTTTTGCAGCGTCCATTCGAGCCGGCCGAGATCGCTTCCGCGGAGCAGACGCTCGAAGCGCGACCGCTCTTTTTCCGCCACGACAACGATCGCCCTGCCTGCGCGCGACGCCGCGAAAGCGGCGAGCGTGTGGAGCAGGACGGGCCGGCCGCAGAGCGGGAGCAGCGGCTTCGGCGCGCCGGCGCCCATCCGCTTTCCTTCTCCCGCGGCGACGATCACGGCGTTGATGCGCATCGGACCTCTTTAAAATGAAAAGGCCGGGGGAAATTCCCCCGGCCGTGAAAAACTGTCGCTTGTCGAAGCCGGAAAATCAATGCGTGAAGATATGGCGCAGCTCCTCCATGATCTTGTCCTCGGAGTGCGAGCGCGCGATCGAGAGCTCTTTCACCAGCAGATTCTTGGCGGTATCAAGCATCTTGCGCTCGCCGAAGGACAGCTCCTTGTCGCCCTTCAAGACGAACAAGTCGCGCAGCACCTTGGCGATCTCGAGGATCGATCCGGTCTTGATCTTTTCGGTATACTCGCGGTAGCGGCGGTTCCAGGTTTGCTGATCGCTTTCGATTTTTTTCTGGCGGAGGACTTTGTAGACTTGGGATACCATGTTGCGGTCGATGACTTTTCTCAACCCGACCGAGTCGACGTTGTCGACAGGGATCATAATTTTCATGTCGCTGTCGAGAATTCTGAGCATGTAAAATCTTTTTTCTGTGCCGGAAATGACCTGGCTGCGGATCGCTTCGATCTGCCCTACGCCGTGCGCGGGGTAAACCACTTTCTCGCCGACTTTAAACATGGCTCCCTCCTAAAAAGATTGGGGCACATCCGACGGTCGGGACACTCGGAATCGCGTGGCTAAAATGTAATGAAAATGAGGAGGGGCAAAGTCGGCGGGCGAACATCAACTCACGTTTGAGATCTAGCGCAGCCACAATCCCGTTTAACCCTGTTGGTGTGCAAAAAATTTAGCGGCCTAACATACAGGCCGCTAACAATTCTCGAACGATTATTGAGTATACACGGCAGGTGGAGCAGCGTCAAGAGACGCAGGGGCTTCAATAGGAAATCAATGAAGATTTGGCAATTTATAGATTAATTCTCATGTGGAAGTTGAGTATTAATGTTCATGTAATACATGAAATTTTAGCGGCCCTCCAGCTCCAGCGCCATCACGAGCGCGTCTTCGCCGTCGTCGGAGTAATAACCCTTGCGCACCCCTTTGGCCGCGAAGCCGAGCGCGTGGTAGAGCCTCTGCGCCGCCTCGTTCGACTTCCGCACTTCGAGTGTCACGCGCGCGAGCTTCTGGCGCTTGGCGTCCGCAACGACCGCCTGCAGCAGCGCGCGGCCGATGCCGCGCCGGCGGTATGCCGGAGCGACGGCGAGATTGTGGATGTCGATCTCGCGCGGCAGCAGCCAATAGATGACGTAGCCGACGGCGCGCCCCTCGATGAGCGCGAGATGCGAGCGCGCGCACGCGACCTTGAGCTCCTGAATGAAGAAGCTGGCGCTCCACGGAAATGTAAACGACGCGCGCTCGATCTCCAGGATCTCCGCGAGATCGGCGGACTCCATCGGGCGAAAGCGAAGATTCGGCGCCGTGCGCGGAAACGCGCGGTCCACCCTGCGTGGTTTGTCGATGAAGGCGTTGGGCTCTAATTTCGGCTTAGAGATGTGGGCTCCCCTCGCCGGCGCGCGCGGGCTGCTTTAACAGCAGGATCTCGAGAAGCTTGTCTCCGAAGCGGTGGGAGAAACCCTGGATTTTTTCTTTGAGCGGCACCACCGTCGTGAATTCGGTCGGAAAAGCGCCGACGCTGCTGGTGATCTTGCGGATTCGTTCGTCCACCACCCTGCCCTTGATGACGAAGTTGCCGTTTTTCAGCGCGAGGTCGTAGTCGTAGTCCGGCATCTCCTTAGGAAGCTCGGTTGTCTCCGGCACGCCGACGTCGGGCACGCGGGTGGGGAATTCTAACCGTAGAAAATACGCGTCCCCCCAATCCTGAAGGGTATAAACGTTGCCGTAGCGGCGCTCGCGCTCGAGCTTGTCGACGAAGCCGCGGGCGTAGAATCCGTCGACCGGAATCGGCGAGGCGCGGAGCGTACCATGCTGACGCGCGAGCAGCGGCTTCAGCGCGATCGACAGCGGCACGCCGTACGAAGCAGGTCGAAACTCGATCTCCTCGACCGGCTTGGCGTGAAAGATACCGTCCTTGAGACGGTAAACGCCTTCGACGACGCCGAGCGCGATGCCGATGAGAATGTAGTTGTTGATATCCTGGCTGAAAAGAATCCCCGGGCCGTTCACGGCAACACCGATCACCATGAGAAGAATCGGATAGAACAGGACGATATTATGCAGGATGTTGAGCGCGGTCGAGCCGCCGGCGCTGAAAGCGAAGGAGTTGCCGACCGATTTCTCCAGCGCGACTTTGTCGCGGTGCGGCAGCGCGCCCAGAACGGGCTGCGCGAGGAACAGCGCGGTTCTCATCTGCGGCGAGCCGTGCGGCGCGCGCTGATTCACGCGCGAGAGCACCTCGTCGAAGCTTCCCGGCACCTCGCCGGGAAAATGTTTTTCGGGCCGCGGCGCTTTGACTTCAACCTTCGGCGGCGGCGCGGCCTTCGGCGTGGCTTTCGGCGCCGCCGCTGGGGCGGCAGCCGCGGGCTTTGGGGCTTGCGCCGGCTGCGCTTCCGGAGCCGGCGCTGCGGCGGCCGGTTTCGCCGCAGGCGCTGCCGCCGGCTGCCCGGCGGTTTTATGGAAGCGCGATTCGAAATTGTCGGGAAACGCCACGTCCTGATGAATCGTCTTGGCGCGCGCGATGAGCGCGTCCTCGGCCTCCACGTTGTTGGGATCGGTCACGCAGCAGTCGACGGGGCACACCGCGGCGCAGGCTTCGTAGTCGTGAAAGCCGACGCATTCGGTGCAGAGCAGGGGATCGATGACGTAGAGTTCTTCGCTCTGGCTAATCGCGTTGTTGGGGCATTCGGGCTCGCATGCCCCGCAGTTGATGCACTCGCTTGTGATCATCGTCGCCATAGCTGTGAAGACTCCGAATTTGTTGATTAATTACTTGTTTCGGTCCGAGTTGTCAACGATTTCATCGACTTGCACAGGTTGAAAGCGGCGGAAAAACTATGTTACCGTGAAAACGAAAGGCGGCGTACCCAAGTGGTTAAGGGAGAGGTCTGCAAAACCTCGATGCAGCGGTTCGAATCCGCTCGCCGCCTCCAATTTTCTTAACCCCCCGCTCACGCAGTCTCCCCCGCGCCGCCGAGCAGACGATCGAGCTCGCCGGACTGTTCTATCTCGTAAAGTTCGTCGTAGCCGCCGATCGAACGGCCGTCGATAAAAATCTGCGGCACGGTGCGACGTCCGCCGGAGAGGCGGATCGCCTCCTCGCGCAGCTTCGCGTCGCGGGCGACGTCGATCTCTTCGAATTCCAGATGTTTCGAGCGCAGCAGCGCTTTCGCGCGCACGCAGTACGGACAGACCTGTGTAGAGTAAACGACGATTTTCGCCATGGAGCTATTATCGCACGACGGCGGGCATTGGTTGAAACACCCGCTAGTCTTCTTTGAGAATTTTTTTCAGCGCGGCGCCGAGCTCGCGATGCGTGAAAGGCTTGGCGATGTAGTCGGTGCAGCCGCTCTGTATGCATTTTTCACGATCGCCTGGAAGCGCGCGGGCGGTCGCGGCGAGGACCGGAATCGACTGCGTCTTAGGATTCTTCCGTATGAGAGCGGTCGCCTGGAGACCATCCATTCCGGGCAGCGAGATGTCCATGATGATGAGATCCGGCAGGTGCGCCTCGGCCATCTCGACGGCCTTGTCGCCCGTGTCCGCGGTGATCGGGTCGTAGCCCAGGAACTCGAGTTCTTTCTGGACGACGTCGACGGTCGCCGGATTGTCTTCAACCAGGAGAATGCGCTTTTTCGCCATGGTAAAAATTCGCCTGTATAGAATATCACAGGCTCGGCCGGCATGCTATCCGCCGGCTTCCTCCACGAGCTCGATGTTGACGCTGCCGACGAACACCTGCGCCGACATCTTGACCGGCAGCCGCTGCTCGTCGGCCGTGATCCACGCGGTCGCCTGGCGGACGCGCTTGGCGTAACCGGTTTTTGTGAGATCGGCGACTTTAGGCACGATCTTGAACGCTTCGTATTGCTTCCCTTTGACCGTGACGCGCTCTTTGCCGACGACGTCGAGCGTCACCAGATACCGGCTTTTGCCGCCGAAGACCTCGAGCTGGAACGAGTCGCCGGCTTTGAATTCCAGGCTGCGCGCGAGGTAGACGGCCGAGACCGTATCGAGCGCGTAGGGCGATTCGAAGTCGAAATCGCGCCGCTTCTTCCCTTCCTTTCGCTGCACCGTCCATTTGTGGGTCGCCGGATCGACGGTTGCGATCGTATCGTTCGCCTTCTTGTTTTCGCGCTGGATGAAAGAGAAGCGCAGCGGGTGGAGCGTCTCGGCGTCGAACGTGGACTCGATGACGTCACGCATCTTGAAGATCATGTCGAGATAGCGCCACGACTCCGCCTTGACCGTGGCGTGGTAGGTCTTTTTCCCGTCGGTGACGACGGGGCGCATGTCGATCGTCGCCGATGCGACCGGCACGCCGAGCCAGCTCGCCTGATAGACGGCGTGCTCTCCTTTGTCGAACGGCCGGTACTTCGGCGTGTAGTTCTTGAACTGCGGCGGGCTGTCGGCCGCGATGACGATCGCGGAGAAAAGCGCGGCAAAAAGAACGACCAGGCGCGAAACAACCGCACGGCGACGCCGCGGTGAAAAAGCTATTCGCGCTGCGGAGCTGTTCCTCAATCGCTCAGGGGAACGGAATAAACTTCGGGCTTGCAAAGCTGCGTCAGGACCTGAAGCCGCTCATGTACGGCAGCTTCGCCGCCGTCGCTTTGACCTTCTCGAGATTCGCGCGGAGCATTCCGGTGGAGTCCCACGAGCCGTCGACGAGCGCCTTGCGGTAGGTCTCGGGAATGTCCACGGCGATCGACTTGCCATCGTAGGTCAGCCGCTTCTTCTCGATGTCGAGCGCGAACGTCGTCTCGGGCTTCGAGTCGGCGAGGCGCATCAATTCCTCGATCTCGCGCTCGCCGACGGTGACCGTCGGCATTCCGATCATGACGCAGTTGCCGGCGAAGATCGCGGCGAACGATTCGCCGACGACGGCGTGGATGCCGAAGCGATAGAGCGCCTGCGGCGCGTGCTCGCGCGACGAGCCGCAGCCGAAGTTTTTATTCACGAACAGGACCGCCGCGCCCTTGAACTTCGGATCGTTGAACGGATGCGGCTTGAGCTTGCCGTCGGCCTCGTAGCGCTCGTCGAAGAACGGATAATCGCCCATGCGCGCGAACGTCGGCTCCTTCAAGTAGCGCGCGGGGATGATGCGGTCGGTATCGATGTCGTTGCCGCGCACGACGATGGCGCGGCCGGCGACGCGGGTGATTTTCGAATCGTTGCTCATGGGTTGATGATCCTATGCGAGATACTCGCGCACGTCGACGACCTTGCCGTTGAGCGCTGCGGCGGCGACCATCGCCGGGCTCATCAGCAGCGTGCGGCCGCCGGGGCTCCCCTGCCGGCCGATGAAGTTGCGGTTCGACGACGACGCGCAGATTTCGCGGCCGTGCAGGCGGTCGGGATTCATCGCGAGGCACATCGAGCAGCCCGCCTCGCGCCACTCGAAGCCGGCGGCGGTGAAAATTTTGTGCAGTCCTTCCTTCTCCGCCAGCGTCTTCACCTCGGCCGAGCCGGGCACGACGAGCGCGCGGATGCCCGGCGCGACGCGTTTGCCCTGCGCGATCTTGGCGGCGGCGCGGAGATCGCTGAGACGCGAGTTGGTGCACGAGCCCACGAAGGCGACGTTGATCGGCGTGCCGAGGATCGGCGCGCCGGGGTTCCAGCCCATGTGCTCGTAAGCCTTGCGCGCGCCGTCGGGGTCGGGGAACTCCTCCGGCCGCGGCAGCTTCTCGGATATGCCTACCGCCTGACCGGGATTGATGCCCCAGGTGACGGTGGGCTCGAGTGTCGCGCCTTCGAGATCGACGACATTGTCGTAGCGCGCGTCGGCGTCGGAGGCGACCGATTTCCAATAAGCCACGGCGCGCTCGAACGCCTCGCCCTTCGGGACGTATTGGCGACCGCGGAGGAATTCAAACGTGGTCTGGTCGGGATTGACATAGCCTACGAGCGCGCCCCCCTCGATGCTCATGTTGCAGACGGTCATGCGCTCTTCCATATTCATACGGTCGAGCACCGCGCCGCCGTATTCGTAGGCGAAGCCTTTGCCGCCCGAGACGCCAAGCTTCCGGATAATATTGAGGATGACGTCCTTCGCGTAAACGCCCGGCGGCAGGGCGCCGTTGACGTTGATGCGCCGGACTTTCAAACGGTCCATCGCGAGCGTCTGCGTCGCGAGCACGTCGCGCACCTGGCTCGTGCCGATACCGAAGGCGAGCGTGCCGAAGGCGCCGTGTGTGCTCGTGTGGCTGTCCCCGCACGCCAGCGTGATGCCGGGCTGCGTGAGCCCGAGCTGCGGTCCGATGACGTGCACGATGCCCTGTTTGTCGCTATCGAGGCCGAAGAAGTCGATGCCGAACTGGCCGACGTTCCTCTCCAGCACCTGGATCAGCTCCTCCGCCTGCGCGTCGAGAAACGGGCGCGTGCGCACGTCGGTCGGCACGATGTGATCGACGGTCGCGAACGTGCGCTCGGGAAACGCGACGTCGTAGCCGCTTTCCCTTAGCATATCGAAAGCCGGTGCGGTCGTGATCTCGTGGATCAAATGAAGGCCGACGAAAAGCTGCGTCTGCCCCGTCGGCAGGATGTCGACGGTATGCGAATCCCAGATTTTGTCGTAGAGCGTGCGCCCTGAAGCCATGCGGAATTCTCCTCGGGAAAAATCAATATAACCGGCCGACCGCGCGGGCGCAAGCGAGCGAGAGTCGGCGACTTACAGGCCCAATTCTTTCTGCGCTTGTCTCAGGTAGCTGAGATCGAGATATTTCTCGGGTGCGGGCAGCGGCTCTTTGACGAAGCCGTCGTTCGCCTGGACCTGGATGTTCATCTTGAAGCCGTCGCGGGTCACGGCGCCGTCGGAGGGATAGACCTTGTGCTTGACGTAATAATCGACGCCGATCTTCCCGTACGGCGGCTTCATGCCCATCTCCTTCGTGAGAAACTCCGCCGCCTGGTCCGGCCCCTCGTTGATCCAGCGGAGGCTCCGGATATGCGCCTTGATGAAGCGCACGAGCGCGGCGCGATTCTTTTCCGCCCATGACGGATTCACGTTCACGGCGTTGAACTGGTACGCCTGGATGACTTCCATCGTATCGCCGAGCTTCGTGAAGCCGCGGTCGATCGCCATGTCGGCGAACGGCACGCTCAACACCGCGCCGCCGATCGCGCCGCTCTCCAGCGCGGTCAGGCGCGCGGGCGTGCCGCCGGCGATGACCGCGAGGCTGAAGTCGCGCGGATGCTGCAATCCTTTGCTCTTCAAATAGCCGAGCAGGATCGAGGTCGCGCCGCCGGTGAGGCTCGCGACGCCGAGCCGCGCGCCTTTCAGGTCTTCGACGCGTTTATAATTTTTCCCGCCGACCAGATAATACGGCGCGGCGTTGCTCGTGCCGGCGACGACTTTCAAGTTGCCGCCCTTTTCATTCCACAGAATGATGCTGTCGGGATTGATGTTGGCGATGTTGAGCTCCCCGGCGACGAGCGCGCGGAGTTGGAGGTCGGCGCCGCCGATGAAGACGAGATCGACCGGCACGCCCTCGGCGGCGTAGAAGCCCTTCTTCTGCGCGACGAAATACGGCAGATAATTGAGGTCGCGCGAGAGAAAGCCGACCTTGATGCCTTCGGCGCCGGCCGAGGTCGCGAACAAGAGTTGGAGGATCAGGAAAGCGCGGGATAATTTCCTCACGGCTCACCTCCTGCCGATCGACTCGAAACGCGAAACTAGAAACTCGGAACCGATTTCACTTCCCGACGCAATTCTCCAACAGATATTTCACCACGTCGATGCGGCGCGCGAACCAGACGTCGGAGAACGAGCGCGCATACTTGATCGATTCGTCGTACACCTTGCCGGTCGCGGGAAACGCCATCTGGCAGTGCATCGCCATCGTGAGCATCTTCGGCTCCTCGGCCGATTCCTCGTAGAGCATGTCGAACTCGTCCTTGAACGCGCCGAAGAGGTCGCGCGCGGTGATGCCGCGACGGTACATGCCGGTGTCGTTGAGGCCGCTGATCGCGTTGCGGTACGGCACCTCGATCAGCCGCTTGCCGTTCACCTCCACCAGATACGGCGTGTCGTCGTTGACCGCGTCGCCGTGCCAGAGAAAGCCCTCGTCGGCGAGGAGTTCGAGCGTGTGCTCGGTGTGCCGCATACCGGACGACAGGCAGCCGTACGGCCGCACGCCGACGAGGTCTTGGAAAATTTTCATGCAGGCGCGGATCTCGTCGCGCTCCTGCTCCTTGGTGAGATAGATCGACTGCACGTCTTCGGCGTAGTTGTGGCCGACGATCTCATGGCCTTCCGCGTGTACGGCTTTGACCGCTTCGGGATAGCGGATCGCCGCGAGGCCGTTCACGTTGAACGACGCCTTGAGGCCGTGCTTGCGGAGAATTCTGAGGATGCGCCACACGCCCGTCCGACCGCCGTAGTCGTTTTCGCTCGCGGTGCGGAAGTCGTACTTGCTGCGCGTGTCTTCGGCCGTGATCGGGTTCGAGCCGCCGACGTGATGCGTGCGCCGGTGCTTCGGGTCCGGCACTTCGGTCCACGCTTCCAGGTTGCCCGCGAGCGTCACGGCCATGCGCGCACCGTTGGGCCATTTGATCTTGATCTTTCTTCCCTTGGAAAAGACGTCGTAGAAATTATCGTGCGACGGCATCATGGCGCGCCCTCCACCCTGTTCTTAGGCTGGATATACAAGCAAAGTTCGCGGAGTGTCAACGAAGTCCATTTTCAAGTTTCTAGTTTCAGGTTTCAAGCAAGCCAGCCTCCGGAATTGAAACTGCAACCTGCGACTTGAAACTTTATTGCTGCTGGCTCAAAAGGTCGTAGATCAGCGCATAAAACTGGAAGGCCGACGGAATATAGACCGTGAAATATTCCTTGAGCGAAAATTTGTTCTGCGACGGATCAACGTGCGTAAAGAGGCGCAGAATTGCGACGCGGACGCGCGATTTGTCGGCGACGGCGTCGGCGAGCTTGAGACTCTCCGTGTACGGGATCAGCGGGTCGGTGCTGCCGTGGCCGATGATGAAGCGCGCGCGGATCGCGGGCACGATCGGCGCCATCGAAAGCTTTTGCAGATACTCGCGCAGCCTGGGATCGATTCGCTGCACCAGATCCGCCGTGCGGTTCGGATCTTTGTTCGTTAGCAGCTCATAGACATACTTGCCGTTCGCGGTGAGCCGTCGTAGCAGCGGCGCGACGTCCGGCGGCGTCTCCATCTGTTCGTTCTTGAATATTTCGCGCAAAATTTTGCGATCGCTTCCGTTGCCGACGTAATCGACGTTGTTCATGAAAAAGACCCATTTGCCGTAGGGCTGCGGCTCGAGGTGGCCCTTCTCGCGGCCGTATTCGAAATAGCCCGTCGTGATGAAGCGAATGACGTCGATCGGATCGTAGTAGCCGCCGAACGAGACGACGAATTTGATGTGGTCGCGGAGCTCCGGGGCGGCGGCGGCCATCATCGTCGGGCCGGCGGCGTAGCTGAAGCCCATGAGGCCGAGCTTTTTCGGGTCGACGATCTCTTTCAGGGTGGCGAGATAATGCGTCGACGCGACGATGTCGTCGACGTCGCTGAAGGCGATGCGAAACGATTTCATGCCCTTGAGATCGGGCACGAGGACGGCGAAGCCGACGCGCGCAAGCGAGTATGCGAACCGCCTCAGACGCGGATCGTTCTTCCCGTCTTCGATGATGCCGTGCGTGAGCAGCAGGCCGGCGCGCGGCTTTCCGCCTTCTAGATAATAGAGGTCGGCGGCGATGTTCCCGTTTTTGCCGGCGACCTCGACCGTCTTCATCGCCGGCGCCGGCGTCAGCCACGCGAGCTTGCCCCGCTCCGGCGCGTGCAGCGTGCTGCCGTCTAGCATGTCCCACATGAAGAGCGCGGTGAGGACGCCGAGTCGGATGTTCGAGAAGAAAAGGATGAAAAGCAGCGCGGCGATGCCGCACGCGATGAGCGTCTTTTTCATCCCTGCCGCGCTTCTTCGTAGCGCACTTCCATGAGAAAAAGCCCTTCCGGCGGGGCGGTCGGGCCGGCGAGCGTGCGGTCTTTCGCCGCGAGCAGCTCGGCGAACGAAGCCGCCGAGCGCTCGTCGCGCCCGATCTGGACGAGCGTGCCGACGATGTTGCGCACCATGTGGCGCAAAAAGGCGTTCGCCTCGATGTCGAAAACGACGAGCTCGCGCTCGCGCCGGAGCGAGCTCTGGTAAACGCGGCGCACCGAATGGGCCGCCTCGCAGCCCGCAGCCTGAAAGGACGCGAAATCGTGGCCGCCTTCGAGACAGCCGATCGCGCGCTGCATCGCGGCCAGGTCGAGCGGCTCGTGGACATGCCACGAATAGCGCCGCTCGACGGCCGTCGGCCACGGATCGTTCCAGATGCGGTACCGATAGTGGCGCAGGCGCGCGTCGCGTCGCGCGTCGAAATGATCCGGCGCGCGCTCGACGCGGCGGACCGCGATGTCGCGCGGCGTCACGCCGTTGAGGCCGCGCTGCAGGCGCCAGAGATCGGCCTCGCCGTCGTAGATGAAATTCGCCACCTGCCCCAGCGCGTGCACGCCGGCGTCGGTGCGTCCCGAGCCGTTGAGGCGAATCTTCGCACCGAGGATCTGTTCCAGCGCCGCCTCGATCGTCTGCTGCACCGACCGGCCGTTCGGCTGGACCTGCCAGCCGCAGTAGTCGGTGCCGTCGTACTCGATCGTGAGCTTAATATTCATGAATGCGGTTTCAGGTTTCTAGTTTCCGGCTTCGAGTCAAGACCTGAAACTTGAAACTTGGAACTTGAGACTCTCAGTAAGATTTCGGCATGCCGAGGACGTGCTGCGCAAGAAAGGCGAGCACGAGGTTGTTGCTGATCGGCGCGATCGTGAGCAGCCGCGTCTCGCGGAATTTTCGCTCGACGTCGTATTCCGCGGCGAAGCCGTAGCCGCCGTAGGTATTGAGGCAGGCGTTACCCGCCTCCCATGCCGCCTCGGACGCGAGCAGCTTCGCCATGTTCGCCTCCGCGCCGCAGCGCTCCTTGCGGTCGAACTTCGTCGCCGCCTGGAAGCGCACGAGATCGGCGGCCTCGATGCGCGCGTAGGCCTGCGCGATGGGAAACTGAATGCCTTGATTCGCGCCGATCGGCCGGTCGAAGACGACGCGCTCCTTGGCGTAATTGGCGGCGCGCTCGACGAACCAGCGGCCGTCGCCGATCGCCTCCGCCGCGACGAGGATGCGCTCGGCGTTCCAGCCGTCGATGATGTAGCGAAAGCCCATCCCTTCTTCGCCGATCAAGTTCTCCGCCGGCACTTCGAGGCCGTCGAAGAAAAGCGCATTCGTGTGGTGGTTGATCATCAGATCGAGCGGCTTGACTTCGAGCTTGCCCTTGGCGCCGCGCATGTCGACGAGGAACACCGAAAGCCCGCGCGTCTTGTCTTTCAGCTCGTCGTAAGGCGTCGTGCGCGCGAGCAGCAGCATCAGGTCCGATTCCAGCACGCGCGAGATGAAAATCTTCTGGCCGTTGATGACGTACTTGTCGCCGCGCTTAGTCGCCGTCGTCTCGATGCGCGTCGTCTCCGAGCCGGCGTTGGGCTCGGTGACGCCGAAGGCCTGCAGGCGCAATTCCCCGGTCGCGACTTTCGGCAGGTACTTTTTTTTCTGCTCGGCGCTGCCGTGGCGGAGCAGCGTACCCATCGTGTACATCTGCGCGTGGCAGGCCGTGGCGCTGCCGCCCGAGCGGTTGATTTCTTCCAAGATGATGCTGCCCTCGGTAATGCCGAGGCCGCTGCCCCCGTACTCCTCGGGAATGAGCGCGGCGAGCCAGCCGAGCTCGGTGAGCTTTTTCACGAAGGCGTCGGGATAGCCGCGCTGCTTGTCGACCTCGCGCCAGTAGGTATCCGGGAACTCGCGGCAGACTTTGCGCACCTCGTCGCGGATCTGCTGCTGCTCCTCGGTCAGGTTGAAATCCATCCTCGCCTCCGATATTCCAGGGAATGCCGCACGCAGTATATAGCGCGAACGAAAAAATGTCGAAGGAGGAAGCATGGCGGTAAAGCCCGGCTGGGAAGGCCGCTACTTCGAGGATTTCACCGTCGGCGACGTCTACCAGTGCCGCCTCGGCCGCACGATCACCGAGGCGGATAACATCTGGTTCACGCTGCTCACCAACAACACCAACCAGATCCATTTCAACAACGAATACGCCAAGCGCACGGAGTTCGGCAAATGCCTCGTCAACAGCGCGCTCACGCTGGCGATCGTCGCCGGCATGGGCGTCGCCGACGTGAGCGAGAACGGCTTCGCGCTCGGCTGGGACGAGATCAAGCTGCCGAACCCGCTCTTCGTCGGCGACACGCTCTATTCGGAATCGGAAGTCGTCGACAAGCGCGAATCGAAGTCCAAGCCGCAGTGGGGCATCATCAAGGTGCGCACGCGCGGCGTCCAGCAGGACGGCAAGGTGGTCATCGACTACACGCGCAGCGTCATGGTCTGGAAAAAGGCGCACGCGCCGCGGCGCGATCTCTTTCCCGAGGTCAAGGATGGCAAATAGCGCGCGCGCCCTCGACGGCGTGCGCGTCGTCGCCTTCGAGCAGGTGCTCTCGGGTCCCTTCTGCACGTCAATCCTCGGCGATTTGGGCGCGGAGATCGTCAAGGTCGAGCGCCCCGGCGTCGGCGACCTCATCCGCCACTGGGACAAGGCCGTGCGCGGCCTCTCCTCCGGCTATGTTTGGCTCAACCGCAACAAGCAAAGCCTCACCGTCGACGTCAAAGACGAGCGCGGCCGCGAGATTCTCTACAAGCTGCTGCGCGAGGCGGATGTTTTCTTCGAGAACTACGCGCCCGGCGTCGCCGAGCGCTCTGGCTTGGGCTACGAAAAATTAAAGGCGCTCAATCCGCGGCTGATTTACTGCTCACTTTCCGGCTACGGCCAGGACGGGCCGTACCGCGACGTCAAAGCCTACGATCTCTTGATCCAGGGCGAGGCGGGAATTATCGCGACGACGGGATACCCCGACAAGCCGGCCAAGGCGGGCATCGCGATCGCCGACATCGCCGCCGGCCTCTACTCCGCGCTCGGCATCGTCCTCGCGCTCTTCCAGCGCGAAAAAACCGGTGAAGGGCAGATGATCGACATCTCGATGTTCGAATCGATCGTCTCCTGGCTCGGCTATTTTCCGCACCACTACTGGCACCAGGGCGAAGAGCCCGGCCGCGTCGGGATGCGCCACCATTACGTCACGCCCTACGGTCCTTATCTCGCGCGCGACGGCAAATACGTGAACCTCGCCGTCGCGACGGCGAAGGATTGGGAAGTGTTCTGCAAAATCGTGCTGCAAAGACCCGATCTGCTGGAAGACAAGCGCTTCGATACCGTCGAGAATCGGAGAGAAAACCGCGCGATTTTGGAGGAAGAGATCGAGAAGATCTTTCTCGAGCGCGACCATACCGAATGGCTGGAGCGTCTGAAGAAAGCGCAGCTGCCCTACGGCGAGGTGCGCGGGATCGCCGAAGTCCTGGCGCACCCGCAGGCAGCCGCGCGGCGCTTGATCCGCGAAGTCGAATCGCCGGTGGGGAAAGTTCCCGTCGTCGGCAACCCGGTCCGGCTTTCCGCGAGCCCGGCGCGCTACGACGCCATCCCGGAATTAGGCGAGCATACCGAGGCGATCCTCAAGAAGCTCGGCTACGACAAGGCCGCGATCGAAAAGCTCCGCAGCGAAAAGATCATCTGACGTAGCCGCCGCCTTCCTTCCGTCATCCCGGCCAAGCGAATCCGCGAGCGCGAGCCAGGATCCAGGTTTGTTAATAAGACTGGATTCCCGCTTGCGCGCGGGAAATGACGCTACAACAGGCGGATGAAAATTCCCTCTGATGTAGAGGCGGTTCGCGAACCGGCCCTACGCCCAGGACAATAACCGGACGTGTCTGTTGGTTATCGTCCCGCGCCGCAGCAGCGTTTGTACTTCTTCCCGCTGCCGCAGGGGCACGGATCGTTCCTTCCCGCCTGTGATGGCGAGGGCGCATCCTCGGCGCGGACGACTTCCATCAATTTTTCGAGCGGCTGGTTCGCGTTCCAGAGGTCGACCATCTTTTGCAGATAGGGCCGGCTGTGTAGGAAGAAGCCCTTGTAGCCCGCGCACAGGTAATTGAGCCCCGGCTCGCCGTCCGGCGCCGCGATGAAGCGGTCCTTGGGGCAGCCGCCGTTGCACATCGCGCGCACCTCGCATTCGCGGCAGTAGCGCGGCAGGCTGTCGCGCTTCGCCTCGCCGAAGGCGCGCTGCGCGGGACTTTCGACCATATCGCCGAGATGCGTCTCGGCGATGTTCCCTACGCGGTACTCCGGTTCAACGAAGTGGTCGCAGGAGAAAAAGTCGCCGTTGTGCTCGACCACCGGCACGTCGCCGCAGGTCTCCCGGAAGATGCAGAGCGAATGGTCCATGCCGGCGAGCGGCCGGGCCGCCTCGTCGAACATCTGGATCGCGATCTTGCCGACGTCGTTGCGCAGCCATTCGTCGAAGATGGCGGTTAAAAATTTTCCGAACGCCTCCGCCGGCACCGTGCGCGCGCTGACGCCGCCGTTCTCGCGCTCGACGAGCGGCAAGAATTGCAGGAACTCGACGCCGAGGTCCTTGAAGAAGCGGTAGACCTGCGTCGGCTGGCGGACGTTCTTGTCGTGGACGACGCAGAGGACGTCGATGTGGACATCGTGCTCCGCGAGCATGCGATACGCGCGCACGACCTGCTTGTGCGTCGGCTTCTGGCCCTTGTCGACGCGGTACGCGTCGTGCAGCTCGCGCGGGCCGTCGATGCTGAGGCCGACCGCGAAGCGCTCGGCGGCGAAGAAGCGGCACCACTCCCCATTCAGCAGCGTGCCGTTGGTCTGGATGCCGTTGGTGATCTTCTTGCCTTCCGGCCGGTGTTTTTTTTGCAGCGCGGCGATCTTCTGAAAATATTCCAGCCCAAGCGCCGTCGGCTCGCCGCCGTGCCAGGCGAAGTTGACGATCGATCCCGGCGCGGCCTCGATCTGCTGGACGATGTAGCGCTCCAGCACTTCGTCGCTCATGCGAAAGTCGTCGCCTTTGGGATAAAGAAATTCTTTCTTGAGGTAGTAGCAGTAATGGCAGTCGAGGTTGCAGATCGCCCCGAGCGGCTTCGTCATCACCTGGAATTCGCGCAGCGCCGTCGTCACGTGGCTCCTCCGAAGACCTACACACTAGCAAAGGGCTTCTGGAAGGCCAAGGACTTCCATGCTACGTGGAAATCATGCAGAGCCGTGGCAAGCGGCGCGATAAGGTGATTTTGCTCATCGCGATCTTCAAGCTGGCGAAGGGTCTCATTCTCCTCGCCGCGGGGGTTGCGGCGGCGGCGCTGCTCCGCAGCGGCTTCGAATCGACCCTCGACCGCTGGGTCAGCGCGCTCTGGATCGGCCGTGAGAGCCGGATCGTCGAAAGATTGATCGATAGACTTACCTCCGTCAACCCCCGGCAATTACAGCTCGCCGAGATCGGCACGTTCGTCTACTCGGCGCTGCTCCTGACCGAAGGCACGGGCCTGCTGTTGCGCCGGCGCTGGGCGGAGTATCTAACGATCATCATCACCGCGTCGTTTATTCCGTTCGAGATTTACGTTATGGTCAGACGCTTCTCGGTCGAGAGGGCGGTCGTTCTCATCCTTAATATCGCCGCCGTTGCCTATCTCGTCTGGAAAGTGCGGCGCGACCGCAAAGCGGAATAAAGCTTAGAGGAGGCTTGCATGGAAGACATCGTGCGGTTGGGCACCTTCGGCAAAGACGCCGCGCTGCTCGCGGGGGAGCACCGCGGGTTTTTGCAGGCGGAGAACATCCGCGTCGACGTCGATATCGTGACCGATTCGCCGACGCTGCTGCGCAACCTCATCTCCGGTCGCTACGATCTCATCCTCAACAACGCGGACAACGTCATCGCCTGGGCCGAAGGCCAGGGCGCCGATCCGAAGCCGAACGACTTCATCATCTTCATGGGCGGCCAGCAGGGACTCAAGCAGAAGCTCGTCGTCGTACGCGATGTTAATGCCTTCGGCGATCTCAAAGGCAAAGTCCTCGCCGTCGATGCGCCGACCACCGGATTCGCCATCGTGATGATCGCGATGCTGAAGCAGCACGGCCTCGAGCAGGGACGCGACTATACGCTCAAGATGTTCGGCAATACGACCAAGCGCGCGGACGCTTTAGAGGGCGGCGAGGCGTGGGCCGGGATGCTGAATCTAGCCGACGACGATATAGAAAAACGCTGTCTGAAAGTTCTCGCCCGCGCGGAGGATTACGTGAAACATTATGCCCGCGGGCTAGGCGCGACGCGCCGCGAGTGGGCTGAGGCGAACGAAGATTTGCTCGTGCGCTTCATCCGCGCGATGGTGCGCGCGACGGACTGGACGCTCGCAGCAACGAATAAAGACGCCGTGATCGCGCTGCTGCTGCCGGAAAACAAAAACAATCGCGGGCGCGCAGAGGAGGCCTATGACGAGACCGTGAGCCCGCGCTTCGGCCTCATGCCGCGGGCGCGCATCGATACGGAAGGCATCCGCGCGGTCCTCGACCTCCGCGAGGCCGCCGGCCTCATGAGGCCGCCGGTGCCGAAGGCGGAGAAGTACGTCGAGGAGCGCTATTATCAAAAGGCGCTCGCCTCGCTGACCTGATCGCACGGCACGTTGTTCATGCATTTCCGGATCACGGTGCGCGCTCTCGTTGTGATCGCGGCCCTATCCTTATGCGTCGAGCCGCGCACCAACGCTCTCGGCGCCCAAGCGGACCGGCAGAACGATTGGGACACGACGCTGCGCGCCGCCGAGTCCGAGGGACAACTCACGATCTACGGCTGCTGCTACGACTACGATCGCATTCTCGAAGGCTTCAAGAAAAAGTTTCATAAAATAAAGGTCGCGACCGTCGCCCAGCCCGGCGGGCAGCTGAGCTCAAAGATCCTCGCCGAGCGCCGGGGCGAAAAATACCTTCCCGACGTGGTCGGCGCCGGGGCGAACACGCTGCACGATGCGCTCTATACGGCGCGCGCGCTGGCGCCGCTCAAGCCGGCGCTGATTCTTCCCGAAGTCCTCGATCAGACGAAATGGTACGAGCGGGAGCACCGCTACATCGATCCGGAGCGGCAATATATTTTCGCGTTCGTCGCCAACTCGCAGTCGGGACAGGTCAGCTATAACGTCGACGGCGTCAATCCCGCCGAATTCAAATCCTACTGGGACCTGCTCGCGCCGAAGTGGAAAGGCAAAATGGTGTCGCTCGATCCGACGAGCTTCGGCATGGGGGCCGCGCTGCAGTTTCTCTATTACAATCCCGAGCTGGGGGCCGCGTTCATCCGAAGACTCTACGGCGAGATGCAGCCCGCGCTCAGCCGTGACGCGCGCCAGATGACCGATTGGCTCGCGTCGGGAAAGTACGCCCTGTGCATCCGCTGCACCGCCGGAGGCGAAGTCAGCAAAGCGAAGCGGCAGGGACTTCGGATCGAGTATCTCGACAGCGACAACTGGAAGGAAGGCGGCAGCTCCAGCGCCGCCGGCGGCACGCTCGGCCTGATGAGCCGCGCGCCGCATCCGAACGCGGCCAAGCTCTTCATCAACTGGTTTCTTTCCCGCGAAGGCCAGATCGCGATGCAGAAATTCGGCCGACCTGACGCGCACAATTCGCGGCGGATCGATATTCCCAAAGACGATGTCGATCCCTACAACCGCCTCGAGCCCGGCAAAAAGTATTTCGATCTCGCCAAGCCAGAGTTTCAGGACTTGGCGCCGATCCTGAAGCTTGTGAAAGAAGTCCTGCAGACCAAGTAAACCGGCTGCTGACGCATCAGGGAGGCGGCCGCCGCATGTACCAGGTCGGGACGCCGATCACCTTCTCTTCGCGGACTACGGCGAAGCCGAACTTCGTGTAGAAATCCACGTTGCCCGCCCGGTCGGTCTCCAGATATCCCTCGATCTTCTCGCCGTCGAGATGCTCGACATAACGGCTCA
>Ga0075426_10001136_pt1 | contig 18750 bp, 15 predicted proteins | sample SoiMethybrSBSTD5_FD_75304 | JGI IMG/M metagenome (GOLD analysis project Ga0075426, IMG submission 75304) | Bulk soil microbial communities from a Populus tree surrounding site in Tennessee, USA - Soil MetaG P. TD hybrid SBSTD5 | ecosystem: Environmental > Terrestrial > Soil > Tree plantation...
CAGGGCAACGGCAACGGGCAGGGCAACGGCAACGGGCAGGGCAACGGCAACGGGCAGGGCAACGGCGGGCAGGGCAACGCCAACGCGCAGGGCACCGCCAACGCGCAGGGCACCGCCAACGGGCAGGGCAACGCGAACGGGCAGGGCAACGGCAACGGCAATGGTCAGGGGAACGGCAACGGTCAGGGGAACGCCAACGGTCAGGGGAACGGCCAGGGGAACGGCAAGAGCAAAGGGAAGTGACCGACCTTGCGTCCCGTCGCCGCCACACCTAGGCGTCCGTCCCTGCTCGGCCGACTGAGGAAGTCGCGCACGAGCGCGTCCGGGGCGCAGCGGCCGCCGCGCCTCGTCCTGCGCTTCGCCGTCTCGACGGCAGTGCTGCTCGCCATCGGAGCGTTCGTCATCCTGATCTTCGTCCGGCAGCACGCGATCTCGCAGGCTGAGGACGCCGCCGTCTTCCACTCGCGCTTCGTCGTGCGCTCCGTGCTCGGCGACCGGCTGCGTCCCGGAGACTTCTCCTCCGCCGTCGGGCCCGATCGACGAGCGATGCTCGACAGCGTCGTCCAGTCCGACATCCTCGTCGGCGACAGCCGCGCGCTCGAGCTCTACGGCCGCGACGGACGCATTACGTACTCGACGAACAGGAGCCAGGTCGGCATCGTCCCCGGCGACGCCGCCCACGCGCGCGCGACGCTCGTCAACGGCGACGTTGCGAAGACCGTCGAGACGATGAACGGACAAAAGGTCCTGAAGGTCTTCGTCCCCGTCCCGTTCGTCGGCGCGGACGAGCCGGCCGGTGTTCTCGCGCTCGCGCGGGACTACCAGCCGATCGCGCAGGCAGGCCGCAAAGGGCTGCTGCCGGTGATCGGCGTGCTGCAGCTCGTGCTGCTCACGCTCTATGTGTCGCTCTTCCCACTGTTGCGCCAGGTCACCGCACGCCTGCGCGGCCAGGTGGAACAGATCGAGAAGCTCGCGCTCTACGACGCGCTCACCGGCCTTGCCAATCGCCGGCTCTTCCACGATCGTCTCGAGCAGGCCTTCTTGTCCGCCCAGCGCAACGGCACCGGGTTCGCGCTGATGCTGCTCGACCTCGACCGCTTCAAGGAGGTCAACGACACCCTCGGCCACCAGACCGGTGACGCGGTGCTCGAGCATCTCGCCTCGCGCCTCAAGGAAGTCGCGCGCGCGAGCGACACCGTGTCGCGGCTCGGGGGCGACGAATTCGCGCTCGTCCTCCAGGGGACGGCCGACTCTGCGAGCGCGCTCTTCGTCGCCGAGCGCATCCGCCGCGCCCTCGACGACCCGTTTCTGATCGACGGGATGACGCTGCAGCTCGAGACGAGCATCGGCATCGCGATCTTCCCTCGCCACGGCGACGATGCGGAGCAGCTGCTGAAGCGCGCGGACATCGCGCTGTACGCGAGCAAGGAGTCGCACACGCCCGTCGTCTACGCGACGGAGCACGACCAGCACTCCGCCGACGGGCTCGGGCTCGTCGCGCAGATCCGAAACGCGATCGAGAACGGCGAGTTGATCGTCCACTACCAGCCCGAAGTCGAGCTCGCGACCGGGGAAACGCGCCGCGTGGAGGCGCTCGTCCGCTGGCAGCATCCGGAGCGCGGCCTGCTGCTTCCCGACTCGTTCATCCCGCTCGCGCGCCAGAGCGCACTCGTCCGGCCGATCACCCGTTACGTGCTCGACGCGGCGTTGTGCCAGTGCCGCGCGTGGCAGGACGCCGGCATCGACGTCGGCGTCGCGATCAACCTCGCCGGGCGCGACCTCGCCGACTCGCACCTCGAAGAGGAGGTCTCGGAAGCGCTCCGCCGCTGGAAGCTCGAGCCGGAGCTGCTCGAGCTGGAAATTCCCGAGAGCGCGATCATCAGCGAGCGCGAGCGCATCCAGAAGATGGTTGCCCGCTTGAGCGAACGCGGCGTCCGTATTGCCGTCGACGACTTCGGTAGCGGCTATGCGTCACTCGCGCATCTCAAGCAGCTTCCGGTCGACGTCCTGAAGGTGGACAGGTCATTCGTGCAGAACATCGGCGTGGACGCAGAAGACGAAGCAATCGTCCGCTCGACCATCGACCTGGCGCACAGCCTCGGGATCGCGGTGGTTGCCGAGGGCGTAGAGAGCGAGGACGTTCTGCAGCGGCTGCGTGCACTCGGCTGCGATCTCGCGCAGGGCTTCTGTCTTGCGCGGCCGGCCTCGGCGGACGAAGTGACCGCGTGGCTGCGGGGCCGAAGCTCGGAAGCGGCTTAGGCGCGCAGGACGACTTCGAGCGCCGTTCCGAGCCCGGGCCGCGACGTGAGGCTGAAGCCGCCCTCGATGCTCTCGGTGCGTGCGCGGATGTTCTTGAGGCCCTGTCCAGCCGCCGTCGCCTGACCGTCGAAACCGGCGCCGTCGTCGCGAACGGACACGAAACGCTCGCCGGCGCGTAGCCCGATCTCGACCTCGGCGCGCCGAGCGTTCGCGTGCTTGCGGACGTTGGCCAGCCCCTCCTGCACGATGCGGAAGACCTCGATCTGCTCGTCGGGAGCGAGGCGCACCGCCGGATCGATCTCGACGTCGACTTCCAGCTGGCCGTCCGCGGTCACGAACTCGATGTAACGGCGGAGAGCGGCGTCGAGGGTCGCGTTTCCCGCAGCCGTGGAGAGCGCGAGGATCGCGTAGCGCGCTTCCTGCTGCGCCGCGGTCGCCGCCTCCTTCAGCTTCGCGATCGTCGGCTCGGGCGGAGCGCCCTGCTCGAGCATCGTCGCGTGCGTCGACACCGCGAAGAGGTACTGCGCGAGCCCGTCGTGGATCTCACGCGCGACCCGCGCGCGCTCCTCGGCCACCGCGCGGCCGAAGACGGCGAAGCTGATCGCGCGCCACGCGCCCACGAGCAGCAGGCCGTACGCCAGCAGGCGCAGAAAGTCGCCGCGCGAGACGGAGCTCGTCGCCAGCACCGGCGTGAAGATGTAGTGCAGCGACGCGAACAACATCAGCGTCGCGCCGAGCGCGAGCCAGCGGTCGAGGTCCTCACGTCGCTCGAAGAAGCGCTTCCCGAAGCCGACGAGCGCGAGCAGGTTCAGCAGGGCGAGCGCTGACAGCAGGCTCGTCAGCGCGAACGGCGTCTCGCCGTGCGGATCGAGCGCGGGCAGGCTGGATCCGGCCGAGCGCAGGACGAGCCACACCGCGAGCAGGCCGATCAGCGCGAAGACGATCGCATTGGCGAGCGCGCGCGGTCCAGAGCGGCCGCGCACGAACGGCGCAGTCGCGATGAAGACCCACGAGAATGTTCGTCCCACGATCGCCGCCCATGCCTCCGGACGATGGATCGGGTGCCCGTTCAGCACAGGCAGAATCGAGAAGGCGATCGTCGAGGCCGAGGCGACGAGAAAGCCGGTCGACAGCAGCAGGTCGAGACGCCGGCCCTCGACCGCGTAGCGCACGCCTGCGAGCACGGCGATCATGCCGGCCGCAAACGCGGCGACGGTCTGCAACACGAGCCTGAGGTTCGGGAGGTAGACCTCGGTCTGCAGGTGGCGGTTCGTCACGAACAGGGCGAGCGAGGCGCCGAGCAGCCCGATGAGCAGGATCTCTCCTGCCAGCCATGCCTGGAAATCGTCCCTGTCGTCGTGCCGCATGTTCACTCTTGTCGGCAGATCGCCAGCTGCCGATAAGGGTTCAATGGCTGTGGCCGAGCGAATCCTGCTTGTCGACGACCACCCTCTGACCCGGTCCGCGCTCTCCGGGCTGCTGATGCAGCACGGGTTCGACGTCGTCGGCGAGGCCGAGGACGGCGGCCAGGCCGTCGCGTGCGCGGACGAGCTCCAGCCCGACCTGATCCTGCTCGACCTCTCGATGCCGGGCATCGACGGGCTCACCGCCCTCCCGCGTCTGCGCGACGCTGCGCCGGGCTGCGAGGTCGTCGTCCTGACGGCTTCGGGCACGGAGGAGAACCTGCTCGGGGCGATCCGAGGCGGCGCGGCCGGCTACCTGTTGAAGAGCGAGCCGCCGGAGCGCATCGTCGGTTTCCTGCGCGGCGTCGCGAACGGCGAGGCGGCGCTGTCGGGAGCGGTCGCGCGCCGGCTGCTCGAGCAGGTGCGCGCGGGCGGCGGCCGGGGCTCGGGCGTGCCGGACTCGATCGCGGAGCTCCTGTCCGCCCGGGAGCTCGAGGTGCTGCTCCTCCTCGACGACCACCTCGGCACGGACGAGATCGCGAAACGCCTGTTCATCTCCGAGCACACGGTCCGCTCGCACGTGAAGAGCCTGTTGCGCAAGCTCGGCGTCTCATCGCGCCGCGAGGCCCTCGAGGCGCTCGCAACCGCCCGCCGCTGACCCACCCGCGCTTCTAGTCGAAGCCTTCGAGCGCAGCCGCGACGAGGCGGGGGAGCGTTTCGAGGTTGTAGCCGCCCTCGAGCACTGCCGCGACGCGCGGTGCGAGGACGGAGCAGCGCTGCGCGAGCTCGCGGAAGCCGTCGTCGGTGACGTGCATGTCGACGAGGTAGAGGTCCTCGTCCTCGTGCGCGTCGAACCCGGCGGAGACGAGCACGAGCTCGGGCCGGAAGCGCGACACCGCGGGCTCGACGTGCTGCTCGAATGCGCGCACCCATTCGGCATCGCCGCAGCCGGGTCGCAGCGGGACGTTCACCGTCGTCGCACCGCCCTCGCCACGTGCGCCCGTGCCCGGGTAGATCCCGACCTGGTGCAGCGACGCGTACAGCACGGAGTCGTCGCCGTCGAAGACGTCCTGCGTGCCGTTGCCGTGGTGCACGTCGAAGTCGAGGATCGCGATGCGCTCGACTCCATGCACCGCCTGCATGTGGCGCGCAGCGACCGCGACGTTGTTCACGAGACAGAACCCCATCGCGCCGCTCGGCGTGGCGTGGTGCCCTGGCGGGCGCACGAGCGCGAACGCACCCGTCTCGGCCGCTTCGATCGCGCATCCCGCGGCGAGCAGGCATGCCTCCCAGCTCGTCTCGGAGGCGATCGTGTCCTGGGAGCCGAACCAGCCGGGCTCGGCGAGGTCCTCCAGGACCTTTAGGTACTCGTGCGCGTGTACCCGTTCGAGCGCCTCGCGCGGCGCCGGCGCTCCCTCGCGGGCGTCGGGAAACGCCTGCAGGAGCACCTGCAGGCGCTCTTCCGACTCGGGATGGCCGAAGGTCGGGTGCAGCAGCGCGAGCCCGGAATGGGTTACGGCTTCGATAGCGCCAGCACGCGGTCGGCGAGGGCGTTCAGGCCGAGCTCCCGGACGAAAGAGGACGCCTCCGCCCATTTCGGGGTTTGGTTTCTCAGGGGAGGTAGGGGGGCGGAGGCGTCCAACGTCGCCATTCGCCGGTACATCCGCAGTTCCTCCGCCTGGGCGCCGAACCGCCCGTCCTCGAGCATCGTCTCGAGGCTGCCGTACTGCGCGAGCAGCCCGGCCGCGGTCTTCGGCCCGACTCCGCGCGCGCCGGGCATGCGATCCGACGGATCGCCGCGCAGCGCGATGAAGTCCGGGACCTGCTCGGGCGCGACGCCGTAGCGCTCGCGTACCTCCCCAGGCCCGATTCGCGCGAGCTCGCTGACGCCGCGCGTCGGTTGCAGGATCGTCGTCAGGTCGCTCGCGAGCTGGAACGCGTCGCGGTCGGACGTCACGACGAGTGCGCGGCCGCTCCGTTTCTCCTCCTTGCGCACGGCCGCAGCCAGGAAGTCGTCGGCCTCGTACCCGGGCGCCTTGGCCGCGGCGAAGCCGAACGCGCGCACGAGCTCGGGCAGCAGGTCGAGCTGCTCGAGCAGATCGTCGTCGAACTGTCGACCCGCCTGATAGCCGGCGAAGAGCTCGTGCCGGTAGGTCGGCGTGTCGAGCGAGTCCCACCCGACGAGCACGGCGCGCGGCTGCTCCGACTGCCAGAGCCGGAGCATGAAGTTCGAGAAGCCGAGCAGCGCGTTGCCGGGACGGCCTTCCGCGCGTCGAAAGCTCTTCGGCAGCGCGTGGTAGGCGCGGTGCGCGAGCGAGTCGCCGTCGACGACGAGCAGCGGACGGGTGTCGGTCGATGACATCGGCTCGATTGTCGGCTACGCTGGCGGCAATGGCGGGGTCAACCTGGCGGCCGCTGGCACTTGTCGGCGTTGCCGCGCTGGTATTTGCGGGGGCAGCCTACGCGGCGAACGGTAAGTCCTTCACCGATCCGAGCGGTGACGCATCGAACTCGCCCGACCTGACAGCCGTTGCGATCTCGAGCGACGATGCCGGGATCGTCACCGTGAAGCTCACTGTCCCGAACCGTTCGACGCTCGCGTCGAACGAAGGCGTCGCAATCGGCCTCGACACCGACCAGAACCCCGACACCGGATCCGTCTTCTACGGTGCCGAGTGGGAGCTGGACCTCGAGGGGCCGTCGGCGACCGTGTACCAGGCGACGCCGGCCGGGGACTACACGCGGGTCCCGGCGCCCGCCTCGTACACGGCCGGCTTCAGCGGCGGCGTCGCAACCTTCACGTTCAAAGCGTCGGACTTCGGCATCACGTCGGGCGTCAATCTCCACGCGCTCGGCTTCGATGCGAACTGGCTCGACGCCGCGCCGGACATCCGCTCGGTGAACTATCAGCTCGCCGCCGGCACGTCGCAGCCGGCCCTGCAGCCGGACCATCGCGCACCGATCGACCAGGCCTTCAAGTCGACCGGGACGCACGGGAAGGTCGCCGGGCTCGGCTATCTGGCGATGGACGGCCGCGGGGAGACCGCCGACAGGTTCGTGATCTCCAAGGGCAAGAAGGTCCTGAAGCGCATCAACCTGCAGCTCGCCGACACGAGCCCGTTCCTGCCGTACGTGGTGCGCTGGAACGTGCCGAAGAAGGTGAAGGGGAAGCTGCGCTTCTGCGTGACGTCCACGGACCGCGCCGGCAACCAGAGCAACACCAGCTGCGCCGCACTCACGATCAAGTAGTAGAGCCGCGCTCATAGACCTTCGCCGAGGCGCTCGATCTCGGCCATCAACCGTTCGGTCGCGGCGCGAGCGTCGAGCCCGTCCAGGTCGAGCGGCTTCCCGTAGCGCACGCGGAGTCGGCCGAGCCGCAAGAGGCGATCCGTCCCGGCGATCGCGGCGGGAACGAGCGGGGCGCCCGCCGCGAGCGCAATGCGCGCCGCGCCGCTGTGAGAGCGCGGCCGGTACTTCTTGACCAGCCCTTTTCGTTGTCGCGTGCCGTGCGGGAACATGACGACGGCGTGCCCTTCGCGCACGAGCTCGATCGCCTGCTTGATCGCCTCGACGTCGCCCTCGCCCCGGCGAACCTTGAAGGCGCCGCCGGAGCGGATGAGCGGCCCGAGCGGCCACCAGAACAGCTCGGCCTTGGCCATGAAGCGCAGGTACCGATGCGGAAAGAGCGGCACGCCGAGCGGCCACGGATCGAAGTTGGAGACGTGGTTGGCGGCGAGCACGAAGCCGCCTTCCTTCGGCACATTCTCGACGCCCTCGGCGTGCAGCCGGAAGACCCACTTGATCGCCGGCAGCGAGACGATGCCCGCGAAGAGGTAGAAGGGACTTGGCCGCACGCGGCCAAGTATCCCCAGCCGAAGGCGCTTTGGAGCGCCTCTTCCAACCCTCGCTATGGTGTTTCAGATGGGAAAGACCCTTGTCATTGCAGAAAAGCCGTCTGTGGGCCGCGATCTGGCGGGCGCGCTCGACGGCGTCTTCCAGCGCCGCAAGCTCGACGACATCAAGCCGAAGCGCGGCAAGAAGAAGGCTGAAGAGGAGACCGCCGAGGAGGTCGTCGAGAAGGCGACCTCGAAGCCGAAGTCGACGCGCACGACGCGTGACGAGGCCGTGTTCCTCGAGTCCGACGACTACGTGATCACGTGGGCCGTCGGCCATCTCGTTCAGCTGGCCGAGCCCGAGGAGTACGACGAGAAGTGGAAGAAGTGGCGCATGGCCGACCTGCCGATCGTCCCGCCGAACGGCTTCAAGCTCGTCCCGCGCGACGCGAGGGCGAAGAAGCAGCTGAAGCTGATCGAGACGCTGCTCAAGCGCGAGGACATCGACGACGTGATCAACGCGTGCGACGCCGGCCGCGAGGGAGAGTTGATCTTCGCGTACGTGTACGAGTCGGTGTTCGGCGAGTCGGCGACGAGCCCCGCTGCGCCGCTGCCGGTGCAGAGGCTGTGGATCTCGTCGATGACGAAGCAGGCGATCCGCGATGGCTTCGAGAAGCTGCGCCCCGGCACCCAGATGAACTCGCTGGAGCTTGCCGCGCGCTCTCGTTCCGAGGCCGACTGGCTCGTCGGGATGAACGCGACGCGCGCCGCGACGATCCGCGGCCGCGCATGGGTCGGCGGCGTCGTCTCGCTCGGCCGTGTGCAGACGCCGACACTCGGGATGATCGTGAAGCGCGAGCGGGAGATCCAGGCATTCGTGCCCGAGCCGTACAGGCTCGTGCACGCGACGTTCCAGCCGCCGTACCAGGGGATCTGGTTCGAGGGCGACGAGACGCGCATCTTCGGCGACCTCGAGCGCGCCGACCGGATCGTCACGAAGGTTTCCGGCCAGGACGGCACGGTCGAGAAGGTCGAGCGCAAGGAACAGTCCGAGCGCGCACCGCTGCTGTACGACCTGACGTCGCTGCAGCGCGATGCGAACCGGCGTTACGGGTTCTCCGCGCGCCGAACGCTTCAGGCGGCGCAGTCGCTGTACGAGGGCAAGAAGGCGATCACGTATCCGCGCACGTCGTCGAGATTTCTGTCGGGTGACATGGTTCCGCAGCTGAAGCCCACCGCCGGCACGCTCGAGCCGATTGCTGACTACCGCAAGGCGGCCGAATACGTGCTCGCGCTCGACCAGCTGCCGCTGCAGCGCGTCGTCAACGACGCGAAGGTCGACGACCACCACGCAATCATCCCCACGGACGTCGAGCATGACGTCGAGTCGTTCACGCCCGACGAGCGGCGAGTGTTCGATCTCGTCGCGCGTCGTTTCCTCGCGGTGTTCCATCCGCCGGCGCGCTACGCGCGCACGACGGTGATCACCGCAGTGGAGGAAGAGCGCTTCCGTACCCGGGGCAAGGTCACGCTCGAAGCGGGTTGGCGCTCGGTCTACGGCGTCGAGCCCGACCACGAACGCCAGTCGGAGGACGGGGAGACGGAAGGCGGCGAGATCCCGGCGCTGCAGGAAGGTCAGACCGTGCGCTGCATTGCCGCTGAGATCGAGGATCGGATGACGAAGCCGCCGCCCCGCTACACGGAGGCGACGCTGCTCTCCGCGATGGAGACGGCCGGCAAGCTGATCGACGACGAAGAGCTGCGCGAGGCGATGAAGGACTCCGGTCTCGGCACGCCCGCGACGCGCGCGGAGACGATCGAAGTCCTGATCCGGCGCGAGTACATCGAGCGAGTCGGCAAAGACCTGCAGGCGACGCCGAAGGGCATCCAGGTGATCACGATGCTCGAGGAGAACAAGCTCACCTCGCCGGAGCTGACCGGCGACTGGGAGCACAAGCTCGCCGAGATCGAGGACGGCCGCGGCGATCGCAAGAAGTTCATGAACGGGATCGCGGAGTTCACCAAGGAGACGGTCGACCAGATCGCCGCTCTCGACAAGGAGAAGCTCCGCCCCGAGCGGGTCGAGCTCGGCCCCTGCCCGCGCTGCGGCGCCGTCACCGGCGAGATCATCCGGGAGAACTCGAAGGCCTACGGCTGCACGAGCTGGAAGAGCCGCGAGGAGACCGGCTGCGGCTTCGTGATCTGGAAGCGGGTGGCCAGCCGGACGCTCACACCGGAGATCGCGCGCCAGCTGATCGAGGAACGTCGGACCCGGGAAGTACTCTCTGGTTTCCGGTCACGGAACGGCAAACCTTTTCGTGCCCGGCTCGTCTTGAACGACGAGGACAAGATCGAGTTCGAGTTTCCTGTTCGCGCGCAAACCAAAGAGCCCGCGGCGACGGAATAACAAAGAGCACGGTCTCGTTGCAGTTTTGGAACCGTCGAAGGGCGGTTCTGCCTGGAAAGAAAAGGGAATCCCGCCTACAGTGCGAAGGTCTGCCGCAGATCACAAAGACAGAGCCGAAAGGGACAGTTGACACAAAATCAGCTGCACGAACTACTTGATTCAGACCAGGCCAAGGCGCTCGTCGAGGGTGCCGAGGAGCGTGGGTACCTCGAGCCGGCCGAGCTCGAGGCCTTCTCCCTCGAGCACGATCTCAACTCCGACGAGATCGAAGAGCTGACCCGCGAGCTCGAGCGTATCGGGCTCGAGGTGCGCCAGCCTGCCGCCGAGGTCGAGAAGGAGGCCGAGAAGGAGAAGGCCGCCGAGCCCGCAGAGCAGCACGTGCTCTCGGGGTCCGCCGACAGCCTCCAGCTCTTCCTCGCCGACGTCGGCCGCCACAAGCTGCTGACGGCTGCGGAGGAGGTCACGCTCGCGAAGGCGATCGAGCGCGGCGATCCCGTCGCCAAGCGGCGCATGATCGAGTCGAACCTCCGGCTGGTCGTCTCCATCGCCAAGGGCTACCGCGGCCTCGGCGTCCCGTTCCTGGACCTGATCCAGGAGGGCACGCTCGGGCTCAACCGCGCGGTCGAGAAGTTCGACTGGCGCCGCGGTTACAAGTTCTCGACGTATGCGACCTGGTGGATCCGGCAGTCGGTGCAACGCGCCGTGGCGAACCACGCCCGCACGATCCGGGTGCCGGTGCACGTCGTCGAGCGGCAGCAGAAGCTGTCGCGCGCGGCGCGCCGGCTCGAGGTCGAGCTCGGGCGCGAGGCGACGAAGGACGAGCTCGCCGAGGCCACGGGCCTGCCGATCCAGCACGTCGACGAGGCGCTCGGAGCCGCCCAGGCGTCGGTCTCGCTGAACCAGACGGTCGGCGCGGACGACGAGGGCGAGCTGGGCGACCTGTTCGCCGACCGCGAGGCCGCCGATCCGTTCGACGAGGCGGAGGAGTCGCTCCGCCGGCAGGGCGTCCGCCGCGCGCTCGACGCGCTGCCCGAGCGGGAGCGACGCATCCTCGAGCTTCGCTTCGGGTTCGACGGCGAGCCCTGGACGCTCGAGGCGATCGGCCACGAGCTCGACCTGACGCGCGAGCGCGTCCGGCAGCTCGAGGGCCAGGCGCTGGCGCGGTTGTCCGCGCTCCGCGACCTGATTTCGCTCGCCGCGTAGGCCTCGCCGCGTAGTTCTCAGAGACATATGTCCCGGGTCTGACCCGGGACATATGTCTCAATCGTTCCAACCCTTTCGCTTAACCGGCGTCCTATTGAGAACGCCTTAACCTTCTGTTCATACTTGGGCGTCCGCCTGTGTGGCGGGAAACGAAAGGAGACTGGGTGAGGGGGAATTTCAGAAAGCTGGCATTGCTGCTTGCGACCGTCGTCGTCCTCGTGGTTGCAGGGACCGCTGGTGGCGCGTCGCAGGGCGGCACCATCGTGTTCGCGGGTGCTTCGGATCCGACCTATCTCGATCCGGCGCTCGTGTCAGACGGCGAGTCCTTCCGCGTGACCGAGCAGATCTACGAGGGGCTTGTGAAGCTTCTGCCCGGCACGACGAAGATCGTTCCGGCGCTCGCCACCAAGTGGAAGCTCGCCGGCGGCAAGACCTGGACCTTCTGGTTGCGCAAGGGGGTGAAGTTCCATGACGGGACGCCGTGGAACGCGGCGGCCGCCTGCGCGAACTTCAACCGCTGGTACAACTGGACGGGACCGTTCCAGGATCCGTCGGCGACCTACTACTACCAGACGACCTACGGCGGCTTCCGTCACAACGAGGTCGCGAACCTGTCGGCGCCGCTCTTCAAGAGCTGCGCGGCGCACGGCAAGTACCAGATCGTCGTGAAGCTCAACAAGCCGTCAGGCGTGTTCTTCCCGTCGCTCGTGATCTCATCGTTCGCGATGCAGAGCCCGACGGCGATGAAGAAGTACGGTGCGGACGAGGCGACGCTCACGGGCGGGACCTTCAAGCCGACCGGGACGTATGCCTTCCAGCATCCGACCGGCACCGGCCCGTTCAAGTTCAGCTCGTGGACGATCGGCCAGAAGGTCGAGCTGGTCAAGAACAACGCGTACTGGGGCAAGAAGCCGAAGGTCGACCGGCTGGTCATCCGGCCGATCAGCGACAACGAGGCCCGCTACCAGGCACTGAAGACGGGTGAGGTCAACGCCTTCGACCTCGCTCCGCCGCAGGACCTCGGCGGCCTCAGCGGCGACTCGCGCCTGAAGGTGATCAAGCGGCCGGCGTTCAACGTCGCGTACGTGACGATCCATCAGGGCCCGGGCTCGCCGATGAACGACCTCAAGGTCCGGCAGGCCGTTGCGTACGGCCTCGACCGCGCGACGGTCGTGAAGCAGTTTTACTACGGCACGGGCAGGGTGGCGAACGAGTTCATGCCACCTTCGTTGTTCGGCTACTCGGCGAAGGTGCCGAAGTACTCGTACAACCCGACGAAAGCGAAGGCACTGCTGAATGCGTCGAGTTGTCACGTGCCGTGCAAGATCGACTTCTGGTACCCGACGAACGTTTCGCGGCCGTACATGCCGGATCCGAAGCGGAACTTCGAAGCGTTCCAGGCAAGCCTGAACAACTCGGGCTTCGACGTGACGGCGCACAGTGCACCGTGGCGCCCGACGTACGTTCCCAAGGTGAACGAGGGCAGTGCCGGCGACCTGAACCTCATCGGCTGGACCGGTGACTACGGGGATCCCGACAACTTCCTCGGGACGTTCTTCCGGAACTACAACCCGGCGTTCGGCTTCCACAACGCGGCGATCGAGGGAGTCCTCAACGCGGCGCTGAACCAGCCGAACTTCCGGAAGCGAGTCGCCCTCTACAAGAAGGCGAACATCATGATCATGAAGTACCTCCCGGGTGTCCCGTACGCCCATGCCACGCCCGCACTTGGTGCGGAGAAGCGTGTACAGAAGCTGATCGCGACACCGGTCGGCGGCGTCTGGTTCCAGTACGCCACCATCGGAGGTCAGTAGTCAGATAGACGCGCAGCCGGCGGACACGTGCACCTAGACCGTGTCCGCCGGCGTCGCGTGGTCGATGAACACGTGCTAAAAGCACCTGTGGCCCCCGCACCGACGGACCGAATCTAGTGCTCCGCTATGTCGTCCGCCGGCTGTTGCTGCTCGTGCCGATCCTGCTGGGCGTCTCGATCCTGATCTTCTTCTGGATCAGAGCGCTGCCCGGCAACCCGGCCACGGCGCTCCTGGGCGAGCGCTCGACGCCCGAGCTCGTCAAGGAGTACAAGCAGCGCTACGGCCTCGACAGGCCGCTTCCGGTGCAGTACTTGGACTACCTGAAGACGACGCTCCATGGCGACCTCGGCACGAGCATCTCCTCCCGCCGGACGATCGTCTACGAAATCAAGCAGCGCTTCCCGGCCACAGTCGAGCTCGCCATCGGCGCGATGATCTTCGCCGTTTGCTGCGGCATCCCGCTCGGCTACTTCGCCGCCAAGCGCCACGGCGGGTACCTCGACAACGGGACGCTCATCGGGTCGTTACTCGGGATCTCGATCCCGATCTTCGTCCTCGCGATCATCCTCAAGTACTTCTTCTCGATCCGCTGGCACCTGCTGCCGAGCGTCGGGCGCGAGAGCATTCTCAGCGACGCGAAGCACCCGACGAACTTCTACATCCTCGACGCGATCATCACGCGTGACCCGGCGGCCCTCTGGGACGACATCCGCCATCTGATTCTGCCCGCAATCGCGCTTGGCTCGATCCCGCTCGCGATCATCACGCGCATCACGCGCGCGTCCGTGCTCGACGTGCAGAACGAGGACTACGTGCGCACGGCGCGCGCGAAGGGCCTGCCGCCGCGCATCGTCGACCGCCGCCACGTGCTGCGGAACGCGATGCTGCCGGTCGCGACGATCATCGGCCTGCAGACCGGGCTGCTGCTCTCCGGCGCCGTGCTGACGGAGACGGTCTTCGCGTGGCCGGGGATGGGCTCGTGGCTGCGTGACGCGATCTTCAACAGCGACTACCCCGCGCTGCAGGGCGGCATTTTGTTCCTTGCGCTCGTCTTCGTGATGGTCAACCTGATCGTCGACCTCTCCTACGCGCTGATCAACCCGCGCATCCGGTACAGCTGATGTCGCTCGCCGAAGTCGAAGAAATCAGACTCGAGCACGACGCGCCGTCGGGCCTGTGGTCCGAGGCGTGGTACCGGCTGCGCCGCAACCCCGCGGCGATCATCGGCGGCGTCTTCGTGTCGATCTTCGTGATCGTGGCGATCTTCGCGCCGCTGATCGCACCGGAGGATCCCGAGGCCGCCCAACCCGACCGGCTGCACCTCGGCACGCCGCCCGGCCCGAGCTGGGATCACTGGCTCGGGCTCGACCTGCAGGGCCGCGACGAGTTCTCCCGCATCGTCTACGGCGCGCGCTACTCGCTGCTGATCGGCGTGGTCTCGGTGACGATCGGCCTGACGATCGGGCTGATCCTCGGCGCCCTCGCCGGTTTCTTCGGCGGCTACCTCGACTCCGGGATCATGCGCTGCATGGACGTGATGCTCGCCATCCCGGGCCTGCTGTTCGCAATCGGCATCGTCGCGGCGCTCGGTGCCGGACTGAAGCAGGTGATGATCGCGGTGGGCGTCGTCAACATCCCGATCTTCGCTCGGCTCTTACGCGGCTCGATCCTGTCGCAGAAGGAGAACGACTTCGTGCTGGCCGCGCGCTCCGTCGGCGTGAGACGCCGCATCATCCTCATGTCACATGTCTTGCCGAACTCGATCTCCGTCGTGATCGTTGCGGCGACGCTCGCGATGGCGACGGCGATCATTGACGTCGCCGGCCTCGGCTTCCTCGGGCTCGGCCCGCAGAACCCGGCCACGCCGGAGTGGGGGACGATGCTCACCGACGTCAACGACTACCTCACGATCTCGCCGTTCCTCGCGATCTTCCCCGGCGTCGCGATTGTCATCTGCTGCATCGGGTTCAACCTGATCGGCGACGGCCTGCGCGAGGCGCTCGACCCGAAGCTCCGGACGCGTGGCTAGAGAACCTCTGCTGTCGGTCGAGGACCTGAACGTCCGTTTCTGGACGAGGCGCGGCACCGTGCACGCGGTCAACGGGATCAGCTTCGACATCGCCCCGGGCGAGACCCTCGGGATCGTCGGCGAGTCCGGCTGCGGCAAGAGCGTCACCTCGCTCGCGATCCTCGGCCTGCTCTCACGCAACGGCCGCGTCGAGTCCGGTAAAGCGGTATTTCAAGGCCGCGACCTGATCCGCCAGAGCGACCGCGTGCTGCGCTCCGTGCGCGGCAAGGAGATCGCGATGATCTTCCAGGATCCGATGACCTCGCTGAATCCCGTGCTGACGGTCGGGCGGCAGATCCGCGAGGCGCTGGAGACGCACTTCGGGATGGACCGTAAGGAGGCCGAGGCAAAGGCGGCCGAAGCGCTCGATCGGGTCGGCATTCCGAGCGCCAAGGCGCGCATCCGTGATTATCCGCATCAGTTCTCCGGTGGCATGCGCCAGCGGGCGATGATCGCAATGGCGCTTGCCTGCAAGCCGAAGCTGCTGATCGCCGACGAGCCGACGACGGCGCTCGACGTGACGATCCAGGCGCAGATCCTGGATCTGCTGCGGGCGCTGGTAGCGGAGGAGAACGCAGCGTTGATCCTGATCACGCACGATCTCGGCGTTGTCGCGGGCATGTGCGAGCGCGTCAACGTGATGTACGCCGGCATGTTCATGGAGACGGGTTCCGCCGAGCAGCTCTTCGCCACGCCGCGACACCCATACACACTGGGGCTGCTCCAGAGCGTGCCGCGGCTCGACGCTGCGCGCCGTGCGCGCCTGCAGCCGATCGAGGGCTCACCGCCGAACATGCTGCAGCCGCCGGTTGCGTGTCCGTTTCAGCCCCGCTGCCGCTTCGAGATCGACCTCTCGCGCCGCGAGGTGCCGCCGCTTTTCGAGACCGAGCCCGGACATCACGTCGCATGCTTCAACCCAGTGCCGCTGGACGAGTGGGACCGCACCCGCGCGGCGGCGACCGCATGAGCGTCAACGGCGGCGGGCCGCTTGTCGAGCTCGAGCATCTCAAGGTCTACTTTCCGATCAAGAGTGGGCTCCTGCTCGACCGGCACATCGGTGACATCCGTGCAGTCGACGACATTTCGCTCACGATCAAGCGCGGCGAGACCCTCGGTCTCGTCGGCGAATCGGGCTGCGGCAAGTCGACGGTCGGCCGCACGATCCTGCGGCTGTACAAGCCCACGGCGGGCCGCATCGTCTTCGACGGCAAGGACATCTCGCAGCTGGGCGAGGGAGAGCTGCGACCGCTCCGCCGCCGCATGCAGATGGTGTTCCAGGATCCTTTCGCCTCGCTGAATCCGCGTCACAGCGTGGGCCGGATCGTCGGCGAACCGCTCCGTACGCACGGCCTGGCAAACCGCAAGGAGTCGGCCGGGCGCGTGAGCGACCTTCTGAGGACGGTCGGCCTTCCGCAGGACGCCACCGGTCGCTACCCGCACGAGTTCTCGGGCGGCCAGCGTCAGCGGATCGGCCTCGCACGCGCGCTTGCGCTCAATCCCGACTTCATCGTCGCCGACGAGCCGGTCTCGGCGCTTGACGTCTCGATCCAGGCGCAGATCATCAACTTGTTCGAGGAGCTGCAGGAGGAGTTCGAGCTCACGTACCTGTTCATCGCGCACGACCTCGCCGTCGTGCGTCACATCTCGGATCGCATCGCGGTGATGTACCTCGGGATGATCGTGGAGGTCTCACCGTCGGCTGAGCTGTACGAGAAACCGCTTCACCCGTACACGATCTCGTTGCTCTCCGCGGTGCCGATCCCGGATCCCGTCGTCGAGCGGCAGCGCGAGCCGATCCTGCTTGCCGGAGACCTGCCGAGCCCCGCGAACCCGCCGCCCGCGTGCCGCTTCCACACCCGCTGCCCGTTCATCCAACCGACGCGTTGCCGCGAGGAGGTCCCGCCGCTGCGCAGGCTCTCGACCGGGCACGAGGTTGCATGTCACTGGGCCGAGGACATCGAGGCCGGGCGGATCAGGCCGCGCGAGCGCGCGCCGGTCCTCGTCGAGCAGGCCGTGGAGCTAGCGCCCGAGGAAGAGCCGCGGCCAGTCTGAGAATCGGGTCCGCCTCGAGCGGCGCGACGCGCAGCTCGGGCGGCGGACGGCGCAGGAAGATCGAGATCAGCAGCAACTCGTCGATCTGCTCCTCGCCCGGACGCTCGACCGCCGCGAGACCGGCCTCCACCTCGACGCGGCTCGCCAGCGTGCGCACGTCGCCGATGCGTCCGTTCGCGACGAAGATGCCGCGCGCGTAGCCGGGCTCCGTCGACGGGACGACGAGACAGCAGCGCGTCGTGCGCGCGCGCTCGATCCGCTCCACAGTCCGCACGACGTCCTCGACCGCGGCGATCCGATCGCGCAGTCGCGCAGCGTCTTCGAAGCGGCGGCAGTCCGACAGTTCGCGCAGCCGTGCGCGCAGGCGCGGCAGCGCGCGCGCCGGGTCGTCGACCTCCTCCACGCGCAACGCTCGCGCCGCCAGGCGCGCACGTGCACGACTGCGCAGAGGCCCGACCGGCGATGGCTTCACGGAGCAGACGACAGTGTCGCCGCGGGCGCGAAGGTAGACGTAGCGGTCCGGCCGCGAACCGCGCGCGTTCGCCGGCGGCCGCAGCTCACGGATCAGGCGGAGTTCCTCGAGCGCAGCCTCGAGCTCGGAGCCGCAGACGCGCCACTCGATTCGCTCCAGCGCACCGAGCGCCGATTCGACCGCGGGCCTCTGGCGGTCGCTGCGAAAGTACGAGCGCAGCCGGGCGCGGAGATCGCGGGCGCGTCCGACGTAGAGCACGTTGTCGTGCGCGTCGCGGAAGAGATAGACGCCGGGTGAGGTGGGTGCGCCGAATGCCAGCGAGCGTTTCGCATAGATCTTGCGGACGCGCGGCGCCGCCAGATCGACGAGGTCGGCGACGGTGAGCGCGCCGCGCTCCTGCGCGAGCCCGATCAGCTGGACGAGGATCTCTGCCGTCGCCTGCGCGTCGGGGAGGGCGCGGTGGCAGGGCTGCGCGGCCGTCCCGAAGAACTGCGCGAGCGTCGCCAGCCCTGCGCGCGGTGTCCGACCCGCGAGCAGCCGGCGCGCGAGGCCGACGGTATCGACGACGGGCCCGGCGAGACGCGCTCCGGTCAGCCGTTCTGTCTCGCGGTCCAGGAAGGACAGGTCGAAGCGTGCGTTGTGCGCGACGAGCACCGCGTCGCCCGCGAACTCGAGGAAGCGGCGCACGGCGATCGCCGGATGCGGCGCACCGCGGAGGTCCGCGTCGCGCAGCCCGGTCAGCGCCGAGACGACCGGCCCGATCGGCATCCCGGGATCGACGAGCAGCTCGAACTCCTCCTCCAGCTCGAGCTCGCGCACCCGCACCGCGCCGATCTCGCAGATGCGCGAGCTGCCCGGCCGCAATCCCGTCGTCTCGAGGTCGACGACGACGAACGTCGCGCGCTCGAGCGGCAGGTCGGCGCCCGGCGGGTCGGCGAGCCCGACTGCGTCGCCGCGCCAGGCGAGCCGTGCGTCCTCGCCGACGACGTCTTCGAGCAGGCTGCGCGCCATCCCGACCGGCGCATGACGGAGCGCGAACAGCCTGCGTGCCGCCTCCTCCACGTACACCGGCCCACGCCGCTCCTCGACGAGCTCCACGAGACGGTCGGCGGCATCCAGCCGGAGCTGCATGGCGGAAGGGTAAGCGAACATACGTTCGGTGTCCAGGGACTGTCCCCCGGACATGTCCGGGGGACAGTCCCTGGACACCGAACGTATGTTCGCTTACCCTTCCGCCAT
>Ga0075426_10001138_pt1 | contig 18724 bp, 15 predicted proteins | sample SoiMethybrSBSTD5_FD_75304 | JGI IMG/M metagenome (GOLD analysis project Ga0075426, IMG submission 75304) | Bulk soil microbial communities from a Populus tree surrounding site in Tennessee, USA - Soil MetaG P. TD hybrid SBSTD5 | ecosystem: Environmental > Terrestrial > Soil > Tree plantation...
GCCTCCGCCGCGATGCTTCCATGCGCCGCTGAGGACTGCCAGACATCCCAGCGTGCGGAACAGCATGGCGCCGTTGCGATGGTGCTCGATTCCGATCAGCGGTCGCAGGAGCGACGGCTGAGTCGTCGCGTACTCGCGCGCGAAGCGCTCGATGTCTTCTACCGGCAGGCCGACAGTCGAGGACACCTGGGCGGGTGAGTATTCATTCACACGGTCCGCGAGCGCGTCGTAGCCGAGCGCGTGCCGCGATACGTACTCGCGATCGACGAGGCCGTCGCGAATCATCACGTGCATCATCGCAAGCGCGAGTGCGGCGTCGCTGGCGGGCCTGAGCTGCACGTGCCAATCGACGGCCTCCGCGGTACGCGTGCGGATGGGATCCACCGCCACGACCTTTGCGCCGCGGCGCTGCGCTTCGCGCACGAGCGGCCACAAGTGCAGGTTCGTGACGATTGTGTTCGTGCCCCACAGCACGATGTACCGGCTGTGGACGATCTCTTCCGGATCGATTCCCGTGCCGCAGCCGATCGTGGCCGAGAGCCCCGCGTTCGCGACAGCGCCGCAGATGTTGCGATCGAGGCCGCTGTAACCCATGGATCCGAAGAGCCGCCGGTCGAGCGACGCCTGCTGAATCAGTCCCTGAACGCCGGCGGAGCTGTAGGGCAGGATGGCCTCCGCTCCCGACTCCACGGCAATCGCGCGCCAGCGGGATGCAATGTCCGCCAGCGCCTCCTCCCAGCTCACCCGAACGAACCGTCCTTCGCCCTTGCGTCCCGCCCGCTTCAACGGGTGCAGCACGCGATCGGGATGGTAGACGCGCTCGAGATAGTGATTGACCTTGGCGCAAAGGGTGCCGCGAGTGAAGGGATGCGCCGGGTCGCCGGACAGCCGTTCTGCCGTCCCGTCCCGCACCTCCACGATCCACGCGCATGTGTCCGGACAGTCGTGGCCGCACGCGCCGCGCACGCTCTTGAGCGGGATGACGGTGGTGGACGGAGTACTCATTGCGTAACGCAGCCTTCAGGCTTCCAGCAGAAGTTACGAGATCTCGAAGCACATACCATACGACGAGCAGAATAGCGTTGTGAACCCTGCGAGGATCCTCGTGACGATCCGCTGGCGACGAATTCGAGATGCAATGGCTCGCTGCTTCGAAACGCTCGCATCGATGTCGAGAAGTCGTTTCATTGTACGCAAGTGTTCGTGATGCTTCGGCACCTGATGCGTGCCACGTTGCCGGGTCTAGAGATCTTCAGATCAACGGCTTACGCTGTGGAAGTTCGAGACCGCGAGTTGGCGGAATCTGCAAACTATTGATTTGACATGGCTTAGGAATTGGACTCGATTGCAGCACAGAACAGAATTCTAGCGCCTTTTGATTCTGCATTTGCGTTCGCGTCAGCGAGAAGCATATGCTTGTTGTCAGTAACTGATGGGGGAAAGAGCGATAGCGTTTATGAGCAAACCGACCGACCTCGTCCAAGGCACCGTTGATCTATTGATCTTGAAGGTGGTGGCGCTGGAGCCAATCCATGGCTGGGCCGTGGCTCAACGGATTCAGCAGGTCTCTGGCGACGTGTTGAAGGTGAATCAGAGTGCGCTCTATCCGGCCTTGCATCGCCTCGAAAAACAGGGCTGGGTTAAGTCGGCATGGGGCGTCTCCGAGAATGGCCGGCGCGCGAAGTACTACTCGCTCACGAGGGCGGGACACAAACGGCTGGCGAAAGAACTCGCCGATTGGAATCGTCTCTCTGCGGCGATCTCTCTCGTAACCCGTCTGGCCTGAACTGACGGCTGGCCTGCAATGCGTTGGCTCGGGATGCTGGCATATTACGTGCGCTCGCTGCTCAAGCGAGACCGTGTCGACGCGGAGCTGCAGGACGAGCTGCGTTTCCATGTTGAGAGACAAATCGACGAGTACGTGAAGAGCGGCATGGCTCCGGACGAGGCGCGCTTGACGGCACTGCGCACGTTGGGCGGGCTCGAGCAAATCAAGGAAGAGTGCCGTGACGTCGATCGGATTCCTTGGCTCGAGTCTGGCCTTCAAGACCTGCGCTATGGCGCACGCATCTTGCGCCGCAATGCCGGCTTCACTGCCGTGTCGGTTTTTGCGCTCGCCCTCGGTATCGGTGTCAATACGGCCGTTTTCACCGCGTACAAGGCGTTCGTGGTGCGACCGCTCGATGCTCGAGATCCCAGCACGATGGTCAACGTCGCACTGCGTCTGCACTCCGGCGTCATCAATGCGAGATTTAGTTATCCGGATTACGAAGCGTATCGCGATCACCTCCACTCGTTCAGCGGCGTCATCGCCTTTTCCATTGAGCAGCTGAGGCTCACCGGCGCCGAAGGTGTCGGAAGCCAGCGCACGGCGGAGGCTGGGTCGCTGATGGGAAGACTAGGCCTGCTGCGTCCGACCGCAAGCAATGCGGAGTTCGCCAGCACTTTCATGGTGTCGGAAAACTACTTTTCGGTTCTCGGCGTCGCGGCCCTGGGCGGCCGCACCTTCGAGTCCATCGGCCTTCCTGAGCTCGCGGCGTCGCCCGCGGTTCTCATCAGTGAGAATTACTGGCAGAGACGGTTCGCCGGCGATCCCGCCGCGCTCGGCAAAACCATCCGTCTGAATGACGCCGCCTTTACTATCGTCGGGATTTCGCCTCACAACTTTATCGGTACCAGCGTGGCCGCGCCCGACTTCTGGCTGCCGCTCAGTCTCGAACCGTTGGTACATCCTAATGGCCACCGGCTGCGTGATCGCGATGATCTGTTTTGTCGCGTGTTCGGCCGGCTCGCGCCCGCGGTGAGCATGACCCAGGCACAGGCAGAGGCAACGCTGCTTGCCTCCCAACTGCGTACGCTGCACGATCCGCACTCCGATCTCAGCAAAGACGTGACCGCCTTGATCTCGCCAGGCTCGCCATTTCCCGGCCAGATGAACGCCGGGCTGAGACTGGCCATTGTCCTCATCATGGTCGGTGTGGGGATGGTGCTGGTAATCGCCTGCGCCAATGTCGCCAGTCTGCAACTCGCACGTGCGACGACCCGTCAGCAGGAACTGGGCATGCGGCTCTCGCTTGGCGCCAGCCGGGCCCGCTTGATTCGGCAGCTGCTGACGGAAAGCGCGCTGATTGGCATACTCGCCGGAGGCACCGCCCTGCCGTTGACGTGGGGGCTGATGCGTATCGCCGTCACCAGGGCGGCCGAAGCGCTGCCGGCCGACTTTGGCACGCTGGTGCTCGACGTGAACCCTGATCTTGAGATATTTGGGTACGTCCTGGCCATCTCGGTGTTTGCGGGCATTCTGTTTGGGCTTGCGCCGGCCATCGAAAGCTCGCGGTCCGCCCTCTTCTCGACGATCCGAGGCGCGGGAACATCGGCGGTGCACAACCGGCTGCGTCACGTCCTCATCGGCGCCCAGGTCGCGGTCTCGCTCGCGCTCATGATCGCCGGAGGCATGTTGGTACGCAGCGCGAATCACGCGCTCAGGATGGACACGGGATACAACGGCGAACGCGTCATCGATCTGACACTTCAGTTTCCGGAGGGGTCTCGATACACCGCCGACCGTAAGGCCGTCCTCGTTCGCGACCTTCGCACCCGTCTCGCGGGGCTGCCCGGAGTGGCCGCCATCACCAGCGCGCGAGCACCGAACGATAACGGCGGGCGAAGGGCCGCCGTTTCAGTCAACGGAGAGCCGCCGTCGGCTGGAAACATGCGCGCGGTTCTCTACTACACATGGGTGGAGGCGAACTACTTCCAGACGCTCGGCATTCCCCTGTCACTGGGGAGTGGCTTTCAATCGCGGGCCGACCAGGCCGAGTACACCGTCATCGTCAGCGAATCCGCTGCCCAGCGGCTCTGGCCCGGACAGAGCCCCGTCGGCCACAGCTTGCGTCTCGGCACCGAAGGACAGTTCCACAATAAGAGTGAACTTCTGCCCGACGGGCCGACATGGCAGGTCATCGGCGTGGCCCGAGACACACGTGGCGTGACACTGGACGGCAGCGACTCCGAGCAGGCGTACCTCCGCCTGCCCGCAGATCGGCTCCAGGACTACCCAGTTCTTGTCCGGACAAACTCCGATCCGGCGCTGCTGATGCGAGCGATCGACCAGGTGATCCCGGCCGTCGATCCTGCCCTAGTCGCTTCCACTTCCACCCTCCAGGAGATGCTTCATCAGACAGATGCGTTTCTCATCGCAGGCATCTCGGCCGCCATCGCGTCCACCATCAGTCTATTGGGGCTCTTGCTGGCGTCGATGGGCATCTACAGCACCGTCAGCTACATCGTCGTCCTTCGCACGCGCGAAGTTGGGATACGCATGGCGATCGGCGCACGAAAGCGCGACATTCTCGCACTGATGATGCGGGAAGGCTCTCGTCCCGTCGTTGCTGGATTGCTGGTCGGGATCGTGCTTGCCGTCGGCGCTTCGCGCCTGCTGCGTGGCGTGCTCTACGGACTCAACACCGTCGATGGCATCTCTTTCGTCGGCGCCTCCCTATTGTTCCTGGCCATCGCACTGGTTGCGACCTGGCTGCCGTCGCGACGAGCGACGCGCGTCGATCCGCTGGTCGCGCTCAGATACGAATGAGCTCAGCCCACCCGATACGATTCGTCATCGCCGCGCCGTGACCGCGCTCGGTCGACTGTTCGGCGGCTATCGGATCGAGCGGCTGCTCGACGCTGCGGAATGGGCGACGTTTACGTCGCCCGCGACCTGACGCTCGGTCGACCTCGCCGGCGACGGGCTAGTAAAAGTTAGTCTCGCGAAGCGTTGGGATCGTCACGGCACGATGCGTTCGCCACAACCATTCGTGCGGATGCGCAGCACATCAACGATAGGAAAGCGCAAAGAACGCTCTTCATCAACGCGGGCTCTAGCGATCGACGGGCCAGTCAGGTCGGCGGCGCTGGTGGCGCGCCGGTCAAGTGTGACGCTGCGTAATCAGCCGTTGGGTACCCGGTCGACATCTTTTGTGAGGCTCTCGGGAATAGCCGAATGCGCGAGCCGCCGGATGATGGCTGTCGTCTCGGCGAAGCTGCGCGCGCCGATCGCCAGTGCGTCGAACGTCTCGAAACTGGTAATGGCGTGCAGGATGTCGATCACGCTCGCGGCCGGGGTCGAGTGCATGTTTGTGGCGTCGGCGTACAGTCGATCGATGATCTTTCCGAGATGGCCGCGCCGCAGTTCGTCGCGTGCGCGGAGGCTCTCCGCGATTTCTGGATCGAGTGCGCCGAGCGCCCGCGCGTGACGAAGCACGATCCGATCTGAATTCCAGAACGCCGCGAACGCCTGAATCAAGCCATCGAGGGCGCGGATGGCGGATGCCTCGTGGAATACCGGGCGCAGGTGCGGCATCAGGCCGCGGTTCGCCAAATCGTCGAACAACGCTTCGAGCACGCCGCGCTTCGATTCGAACTGATAGTAGACGGTCATCCGCGCGACACCCGCCTGCCGCGCAACTGCGTCGACGGTCAACCCGGCCGCGCCGCTCTCGCCCGCCAGAATCTCTCGCGCCGCCGCGATGATGCGTGACCGCGTCTCTTCGGTGGCGATCTGGCGCTGACCGAGTTTGTAGGGCCGGGGTGTCATGGAACCATCCCCGATATTTAATCGTATTGCCAGTACAAATATCCAGCCCCCCTGGAGGCGCTCATGAATTCGGTCTGGCAGGACGTTCGGTATAGCCTTCGAAGCCTCATCCGTACGCCCGTATTTTCTGCCGCTGCCATGCTTTCGCTCGGTTTAGGGGTCGGGGCAAACACGAGCATCTTTACCTTAATTAATACCCTCTTCTTGAAACCGCTGCCGGTCGAGCAACCGGTCAGGCTGGTCGCGGTCAATACGCTCGATTCGAAGAACACCACGCAATTCGGGAACATCCTGCCTCTCTCGTATCCGAACCTCCTCGACCTCCGCGAGAGCAGGCAGACGGTCGACGGACTCGCGGGCTACTCAGCGCCGCTGGGCCTCGCGATGTCAACCGACGGCGAGCCGGAGCCGGTGTTCGGGCAGCTCGTGACCGGAAACTACTTCGACGTGCTCGGTGTCCGTCCAGCCGCGGGACGCTTCTTCGCGCCGGAAGAAGATCGCACGCCCGGGACGCATCCCGTCGCGATCGTGAACCACCGTCTTTGGCAGCGTCGCTTCGGCGGCCGGCCGGATATCGTCGGACGCACGGTCCGGCTGAATGCGATCGACTTCACGATCGTTGGCGTCGCTCCGAACGGATTCATGGGCGTCACGGTGCTGTTCGGTCCCGATCTCTGGCTTCCCGCGATGACCACGCCTCTCGTGGCACCGCGCGAGTCGGCGGCCTGGTTGACCGATCGATCGGCGTTGTCGTTCAACGGCGTAGCGAGGCTCGCATCTGGTGCGACGATCGCCCAGGCAAGAGCCCAGCTGTCGACACTCGCGCAAGGCCTCGAAAAGACCTATCCGAACGAAAACACCGGGCGTCGCATCTCGGTTCTGCCGCTGACGGAGGCAACAATCTTTCCGGGGATGCGACAGGGGCTGCTGCTCGGCGGCGCCGTGCTGATGGGCGTAGTCGGGCTGGTCCTGCTCATCGCGTGCTCGAACGTCGCGAACCTGCTTCTCGCGCGCGCGTCGAATCGCCGTCAGGAGATCGCTATCCGGCTCGCGCTCGGCGCGCGCCGGCGGCGGCTCGTTCGCCAGCTGCTGACCGAGAGTGTGCTGCTCGCAATCGGCGGCGGCGCTCTCGGATTCCTGTTCGGCATCTGGGGACGCGACCTGCTCTGGTCGTATCGCCCGATGCCGAACAATTTCGTCGACCTGACGATCGACAGCAGCGTCGTGGCCTTCGGCGTCTCGATTTCGCTCGTCACCGGCCTGCTCTTCGGCATCGTGCCAGCGCTGCACGCGACGCGATCGTCGGTGAGCAACACGTTGAAGAACACACATGCATCCGGCAGTTCCGGCGGCGCGAAGATGCGACATGCCCTCGTCGCCGGACAGATGGCGTTGTCGCTCGTCGCCCTGGCTGCGGCAGCGTTGTTCCTGCGCAGCATCCAGGCCGCTTATGCGATTGATCCCGGCTTCGACGCGTCGAAGATCGCCGTCGTCGCCGTCAGCCCGCAGCAGGCCCGCTACGATCGGCCGAGGACCGAGCAGCTGTATCGCGACGTGCGCGAGAAGCTGTCGTCCGTGCCCGGCGTCGAATCGGTCTCGTGGGCGGCCAACGCACCGCTGTGGGCCAAGTTGTACCGGCACATCTCCATCGAAGGCCGGCCGCAGTCGGACGGCACTAACTCGGTGCTGACGCTTATCAACATCGTCGATACCGGCTACTTCCGAACGCTCGGTGTCGCACTCCGCAGTGGGCGTGATTTCGGTCTGGAGGATCGCGTCGAGAGCCGCCCCGTCGCCATCGTCAACGAGACCATGGCATCCAAGTCCTGGCCGGGCGGGGATGCGGTCGGACGACACGTTCAGCTCGATGGCGAGGCAATGGCCCGAGAGATCGTCGGCGTCGTCAAGACGACGAAGTACCAGACGCTTGGCGAGGCGCCGCAGCCTTGTCTCTTCGTGCCGCTGTCACAGCGCTACTCCGACGCGATGGTGTTGTACGTCCGCACCATCGGTGCCGCGGACGGCGTGCTCGCGACGATGCAGCGCGAGGTGCGCGCGCTCGCACCGGACGTGCCGTTGACGATGGCGTCGAGCGTACCGTCGCTGCTCGGCCAGTCGCTCTGGATGGTGAAATTCGGCGTGGGGCTGCTCGCAGCATTCGGTGTGCTCGCGCTCGGCCTCGCCAGCGTTGGCATCTACGGTGTGATCGCCTACTCGGTGGCGCAACGCGCGCGTGAAATGGGCCTCCGGATCGCGCTGGGCGCCGACGCCTCGGCGGTGCAGCGCCTCGTCTTCAGACAGGCCATGATGTTGGTCGCAGGCGGGCTGGTCGTCGGACTCGCCGGCGCGCTGCTCCTCGGACGAGCGATGACGTCGCTATTGTACGGAGTGAGCGGCTCTGACGCCGCGTCGCTCACGGCCGCATCGCTCCTTCTGCTGCTCGTCGCAGCTGCGGCGAGCTATCTGCCCGCCCGACGCGCCTCGCGCATCGATCCCGCAATATCGCTGCGCGAGGTGTAGTGGCGACGGCTGTTCTCGCTTTTTCCACCGCCGTGTCATCCGGCCTGACGTGGTCACGATCTATAAATACAGGATCACGTCGGGCAGATACGAACAGCCGCCAACCAATGGAGCCGCATGAATTGGATTCGCGCGATTCTCGGGCTCGCGGGCGTGTGGCGTTCGTTCAAAGGTCTCGACACGTACTACACCCGACCGATCAGATGATGACGGCGACTGCCCTCTGATCAGCCAGGACAGACGATCGGCACGTCGCCGCCTCGGCGGTTGTGGCTGCGGGCGTTCGCCTTGGACTCGGTTTCGAGTCAGTCACCTCGATGATCAGCCGACTGCCGGGAGCACCTGTTTCTTCGTGCCTCGCTGACGATCCGAAGCCGCGCTCATCGACGCGTCCACGGCGAACGTTACGCGTCAGCGTAGTCCTTTCGGACATATGCCAGATACGCGGCTCGGTGCCGAGCCATCGAAATCGCCAGCAAAAGCGGCGGATCGGACGACCGGTGGTCGGTACCCCGATTGCCGCGCGCTCACGCTGCCGAGGAGGGTGCTGTATGCGTTCGACAACCATTTCAGCCACTGCGATGTGTGTCCTCGCTTCGATGACGACGGGGCACGCCCAGGCGCTCACGCCCCCGGCCAGCCGTCTCGAGCTAATCAGCGTCAACGACAACGGCGCGCAAGGCGACAACGACAGCGATGTCGCGGCGCTGAGCGCCGATGGGCGGTTCTTCGCCTTCGCGTCGATCGCCGACGACCTCGTGCCGAACGACAACAACCTGTCGAGCGACGTCTTCGTTCGCGATCGCGTGAATCGGACGACCGCGCGCGTCAGCGTCGGCCCGAACGGGGTCGAAGGCGACGCGAACAGCGGCTTCCTCGACGGACTCGGCGGCGTCAGCATCAGCGCCGACGGCCGGTTCGTCGCCTTCGCCTCGGAAGCCTCGAATTTCGCGCCGGGCGATCAGCCCTTCACCGCCGATGTGTTCGTGCGCGATCGGCAGACGAACACGACCGAGCTCATCAGCGTCGGGCTTGATGGTTTTCCCGCGGGGGGGTCGGTCGCGCCGGTGATCAGCGCGGATGGGCGGTTCGTCGCGTTTCGATCCTTTTCGGATCGGCTGACGCCGGACGGAAATCCCAATTTCAACCAGCATATCTACGTCCGCGATCGGCAGACGCGATCGATCGAACGCATCGACGTCGCGTCCGACGGCAGCATCGCGAACGGCTTCGCCTTCGACATCGCGATCAGCGCCGACGGCCGCTTCGTCGCGTTCGATACCGATGCCGGCAATCTCGTACCCGGCGACGGCGATGACGCGTTCGACGTCTTCGTCCGCGATCGGCTGGCCGGTACGACCGAGGGCATCACCACACGCGTGCCGACCGATACGTTCACCGGTAACAGTTTCGTCTCGTCGATCTCGGCCGACGGCCGGTGGGTCGCATTTCAATCGAACGATCCGACGCTGGCGCGCCACGATCGCAACGGTTTCTTCCAGGACGCGTTCCTGTTCGATCGCAAGACGTCGACGCTGCACGTGGTCAGCGTCAGCACGAGCGGAGTACAGAGCGACAACGACAGCTTCAACCCGCTCGTCAGCGCCGATGGCCGCTTCGTCGTCTTCACGTCGCGGGCGGACAACCTGGTGAGGAACGACACGAATCAGTCGGCCGACGTGTTCCGGCGCGATCTCGCGGCCGGCACCACCACGCGTTTGGCGGCGGACACCACCAGCACCGATCACCCGTTCGGGTTCGACGTGACGGCCACTGCGGTGACGCCAGACACCACCGGCATCGCGCTGCTGACTCGCGCGGAACTGCTGCCGGAGCAGCCGACCGCCTTCTTTACTGCGGATGTCTACGCGCTCAGTGCGCCGATCCCGCGGTAGGCCGACGCTGTAGTACACGGCGTCGACAGTCCGGCGAGTCCGTGGCAAAACCCATACGCGGAGCGCGTGATTGGATCAATTCGACGTGAGTTCTCGATCACATCATCGTGTTCGGCGAGGCGCATCTGCGCCGACTGCTCTGCGCCTAGGGACAGGCATCGACTGGTCAGGTCACCTGACCACTACTCGCGCCGCGACCCGCTCGAGGCGCTCCTTCTGCTGCGCTTACGACGGACTGGTGAACGCCCTTACGCCAACTTTATCTTTATCCACGCCCGTTTGATTTCGTCCAGGTCCGCTTGGAGTTGGGCGATCCGCTTCAACTGGATCTCGAGGTCGCGCGTGTGCAGGTGAAGCATGTCGAGGACCTCTTGGAACTCGTCGCGGCGCACATTCACCGGGCTGTGTGTGGACAGAGGACGGCGGCGACGGCGCTTGGGCGGCATTGGGTTCGCCGTTTGCCCTTGTCGTCAGTTTTGAAGAAATGAGTCGCGAACGGTAACGGTGTCGGCGACTCTACCACGCCAGAAACAGCAGCGCCACGATTTTTGGGTGGCGGACGTTATTCCGAGCGTAACAACGCCACAGACGATGTGACGATTGATTTGATCGACTCCAAGCGACCGCGCGCCGTGGCGATAGAATCGAATGAATGGCATCGCGCGTCCAGAACCCGAATCAACCGCACCGCCCGACCGACGAGTCCGTGCACGACCTGCTGCTCGCGTGGTTTACGACGCCGCGCTTGCAGGACGAGTTGATCGGTCGAGACCGAGAAGCCGTGAAGACCGTCCTCGATCTGCTCAGACGGCGGATGCGGCTGCGGCGGCAGCCGAGTCGGTCGCAGTGAATGATGTGCGACCCTCGGCGCGTTGGCGAATTTTAGTTGTGGCTGCAAACCGCCGAGAACCGGCGTTGATCTGTGGTTGTTTGTCCTCGCGAGCGCGGCGTTCAATCTGCTTCGATTGCCGCAACTGTTTCCGAAGCCAGCATGATGCGCCGCTCCTCTCTCCGCCGATCGTGCGGCGTCGTTGCATGATGACCGCAGTTAGGGATGGTTGAAGGCTTCATGAGTCTCGACCAGCAAGAACGTAGGCCGCTCAGGAGATAGACCAAGCACATGGTTTCTCCAATACCCCGATGGAAACGCCACGCAGTGCAAACCCTGTTCGACCGATTCATGCGATGGCGCCTCCCGGATCTGCTCCAGCCCGAGTATCCGGTGATCCTCAAGTACCCCATTCGACCGGAGAGCCGCTATGGCGACGGGAAGCCCCCGCATCCGGAGCTCGCGGCATTCTTCGCGCGGGAGGATCCCGCCTACCTGGCCACGCTGACCGCGCTCGCCGCCTTTGCGGAACCGCTCACGCAGATCGCGGAAACCCCCGACGGCACCGTTCAAGGGGATCCGTACTGGCACAACATCTTCTTCTCGGCGTTGGACGCCATCGCGTTGTACAGCGTGCTCGGGTTGAGGAAGCCCGCCCGGTATCTCGAAGTTGGCTCCGGCAATTCGACCAAGTTCGCGCGACGGGCCGTGCGAGATCTGGGCCTATCCACCGAGATCATCTCGGTCGATCCGCATCCGCGCGCGGATGTCGACGCTCTCTGCGACCGCGTGATCCGCAAGCCCTTCGAAGACGTGGCCCCCGCGGTCTTCTCCGACCTCGGCCCGGGCGACATGCTGTTTGTGGATAGCTCGCACGTCGTCTTTCAGAATAGCGATGTGACGGTCTTCTTCCTTGAGGTGCTGCCCCGCTTGCGCGCAGGGGTGACGGTACACGTGCACGACATCTTCTTGCCGTTCGACTATCCCCGCCTGTGGCGAGACCGGCATTACTCCGAACAGTACCTGCTCGCGGCCTACCTGCTTGGGGGCGCGAATCGTCTCCGCGTCCTGTTGCCGTTAGCGCACGTCAGCCAGGACCCGCACCTGCGGGCCGTCGTCGACCGCGTGTGGGCGCATCCTCGGTTTCAGCGCGCCTTTGCCTACAACAGCCAGCTCACCGGCGGATACGCGGGGACGTCGCTATGGCTGGAGGTAATGGACGCAGCGACGTTCCCATCGGTCGGGCAGCATGCGCTCATAGCCTCGCAAGCGTAGCGACCGCCGTCGCGAAATCGTGTGCATGCTTGCCGCGCACAGGCACGCACGACGGGGCATGCGCGCCTCACCTTGTCGGCGCCTCGGGTCGTCAGATGTCCTATCTCGCAGGATCGTGTCTCAGAAATGGTCCCCACCTCGATCAGCGAATGCAGCCAACGCTTACGCGGCGCTCGCTGTCAATTCCTGGATCTGTTGTTCCAGCGTGACGCACGTGCGCAAAATCCTCGACGTCGAGGATTTCTTGCATAAATGCTTGCATTTATTAACCCTGTCGGCAGGAGTCCCACTGTGTCATATGCGGCCCGCGGTTTGCTGATGTGATGCCCGATGACTTTGTCGACGTACGCTCGAATCTTCGTCGCCGCGGCGATATGCGCGGGCTCCACGATGCCCGCGACGGCGATCTCCCACAAACGTAAGGCGGATCAAGCGCTCCGGGACGCCGTCACGCAACGGCCAACGGGTTCGCTGAACGTGATTATCAGCGTTTCGGTCGGCGCACACGACGCCGTGCGGGCCGCACTCGCGGCGAAAGGTCGCGCCGTCACCGGCGAGCACCCATCGATTCACGCCGTCAGCGCCACGATCGACGCCGCCGACCTCGCGGACCTCGAGCGCGATCCGTCGGTCGCCTCGATCTCGCTCAATGCAGTCGTCACCGCCCATCAGACACTGCCGAATCCCGACGCGCCGGTCACCCTGAATGTGCTGCGCCCGATGGTTGGAGCGGCAGCGGCCGCAACGGGCCAGGGAGTGGGCGTGGCCGTGATCGATTCTGGAATACAGGACCGTCCGGATCTGCATCCGCTGATCAAGGCTTTCTATGACTTCACCGTGGACGGCACCGCCAGGGCCGGCGGGGCGGCCGATCCATTCGGCCACGGCACGCACATCGCCGCGACGATTGCCAGCACGGGCCAGGAAAGCGGTTCGCTGTTCCGGGGAGTCGCGACCGGCGCGCAGTTGATCGGCTTGAGAGTGCTGGACGGTTATGGGAACGGAACGACGAGCAATGTCATCAATGCCCTGGCGTTTGCCACCTCGAACAAGGCGGCGTTAGGCATCGACGTCATCAATCTCTCGCTGGGGCATCCGATTTACGAATCCGTTGCAACCGACCCGCTAGTGCAGGCGGTCGAGGCCGCCGTGCACGCGGGCATCGTCGTGGTGGTCTCGGCCGGCAATTACGGGATCAATCCCGCCACGGGCCAACCCGGGTACGGCGGCATCACTTCACCCGGCAACGCCCCGTCCGCAATCACCGTGGGCGCCGTGAACACGTCGGGCACCCTGTCGCGCAGCGATGACGTCGTCGCACCGTACAGTTCGCGCGGTCCAACGTGGGTCGACGGTTTTGCCAAACCGGATCTCGTTGCGCCGGGTCACCGACTGGTGGCAGACACGAGCGGCGGAAGCTATCTGTACAAGCAGTATCCGGCGTGGCAGTTCAAGACGTCCGGAGCTGCCGGCGCGTACGAACGCTTGAGCGGATCCAGCATGGCGGCGGCTGTTGCAAGCGGCGTCGCCGCGCTCGTGCTCCAAGCCAACCGTACGACGCTGGAAGCTGACGGCACGCGAATGGCGCCGCTCAATCCGTACGCGGTGAAGGCCGTCCTCGAGTCCACCGCGACTCCTCTCGCAGGCGCGGATCCGCTGACGCAAGGCGCCGGTGAATTGAATGCGGATGGTGCCGTGGCGCTCGTGCGCGCGCTCGACACGCGAACGGCGCCGTGGACGGTCAGCGGCCTTTCGCCGACGACCACGTTCGGCGCCGAGACTGATTCCTGGTCGGGCACCCTGATGTGGGGGGCGATGCAGATGCAGGGTCTGGCTCCAGGTGGCGCGGTCTCGGGTGCCAATGTCGTCTGGGGCAGCAACGTCGTCTGGGGGACCAACATCGTCTGGGGCAGCAACGTCGTCTGGGGGACCAACATCGTTTGGGGCAGCAACGTCGTCTGGGGTACCAACATCGTCTGGGGCAGCAACGTGGTCTGGGGAACCAACGTGGTCTGGGGCAGCAACGTGGTCTGGGGCACCAACATCGTCTGGGGGAGCAACGTCGTCTGGGGCACGAGTCTGAGCGCGACTGATACGGCGACGACGGCCTCGTCGTGTGGTGTGGAGGTGTGCTTCTAGTGGCTCTCGCATCCTTCACCCAGACGTTCGAACAGCGGAAGCCGTTGGTGACTCCGCGCACGCTCGTGGCGTCCCACACGTCTGCGATCATCGCCTCGGACTGGCGGGCGGCACTACCGTTCCTGACGAGTGCACGCGTCACGCTTCGCGATCTGCGTGCGTCGGATGCGCCGGCTCTCTTGCAGGTGCTGACGACGGAGGAAGTGACACGGTTCATCTCCCCACCACCGACGACCGTGGAAGGATTCGAGCGGTTCATCGCCTGGGCCAACGCGCAACGCGCGGCGGGCTTATATATCTGTTTCGCCGTGGTTCCTCAGGGCAGCGAGACGGCCGTTGGGATCATCCAACTCCGTCAGCTCGCGCAGGGCTTCGGTGTCGCCGAATGGGGCTTTGCACTCGGTCAGGCGTTTTGGGGGACCGGCCTGTTTGGAGAAGCTGCCGAACTCGTTGTGGCGTTCGCATTCGAGACGGTCGGCGTGCACCGACTCGAAGCGCGGGCCGCGGTGGCAAATGGCCGCGGCAACGGTGCGCTCCGCAAGCTGGGCGCGTGCCGCGACGCCGTGCTGCGCCAATCGTTTTCTCGCGGCGGTCACCATCTCGATCAGGCTCTGTGGTCGATTCTCGACGTGGACTGGCGGCGGGCCAAGACGGTGTGGGGACCGAACGCGCCTCAGTGGCACGCGGTCACCATGATGCACTGAGGGCAAGCAAAGGCCGTTGGTGCGCCGTCGCGGGCGGCGCACATTCACTCGGGGCGTGGGTCAGACTGAACCGCGTCTGCAACTTCAGCCGACGCGGAGCGACCATTTACGTCACCCATCTGCCCGAAATGCGGGAGCCATCGAACGCACGCTCTTCCCACGGGGTCCGTTCTCGTGTACCGCTGCGCCGTCTGCGAATCGGCGTTCCAGCCGCCGGAAGAACCAGGCCAATCGATTGGTGATGCTGGATTTCCGGTACCACGTTGCCCGAAGTGCGGCAGTCGACGCATGCGAATCGTCGGACAATCCGGCGCCCCGCCGATCCTTCACCGCGAATGCCAAGCGTGCGGGTACGTCGCGTCACGCCCGTTGAATCCTTGACGTCGGTCGCAATCAGACAATCCTTCACGATGCCCTCGCATGGCGGCACAAGCACATCGATCGACGAGACGTCATCGCCCGCGAAGGTATTCTTCATCGCCATCAAATCCGTCGGGCATGCATTGCGCGTCGATTCAATTGCCAGGCGTGCACGTTAAAGATCGCCGTCGGACAGACCTTCTCCAATGGTGCAGGGCATGAACGGCTGCGTGATGGCGAACGTATCGTCGTTCGCGGCACTCACCGGATGCCCGATAATGAAGCATCAATGAATGAATCCGACGGGTGCGCCAGCGCCAGCCTGGACCGGATTGTTTGTGACAATCAGCGAGGCTCCGCCAAGGACGACAGGGACCGCGACGATTACGACCAGCCACACGAACGCGTGCGGGAGGAAGTCAAAGGCACCTGGGCCGAGAAGGAAAACGAGACGCCCATCGAGGCGGTCTCGCAATTCATCGGCGGCGGTTTGTTCGGACTGTTGATGTGGTGGGGCAATGGAAAGATGCGAATGGCCGTTGACGATATGGATTCAATGTCCCGGCGCTCGCCGTTCCCTCACTCAAGGCTGCGGCTCGGTAACTCTGCATGACAGCAGCTGTGGTTCGCAAATAGCAATTGCGCCGTTCACCGGAGCTCGACGCTGAAAACGAGTGAGGGCGTGTCTCACACTGCGATGCAGGATGGCTCACGCGGACTCACACGCTTCCGACGCCAGCCCCTCCGCCGCCATCGCGGTATGGACCGCGGCGCCTTCCAGCATCGGGACGATGATGGCGGTCACGGCGCCGCGCCAGTGCCGCTCGAGAGTGGCATCCCAGGACGGCACCAGGCCGCCGACCGCGGCGATGAGCGCCTCGCGCGCCGTCACGTAGTCCTCGGGCCGCGCGCCCCAGTGGACATGCTGCGCGCCCAGATCGCGCAGCGACTCGCGCAGCGCGCTCACCTCGTCGAGATTTCGCACGACCAGGGCCAGCGCCGCCTCGAAGTGTCCTTCGAGCAGCGTCAGGTCGTGTGGGAAGAGTCGCCGCAGAGAGGGCGCCGCGGCAAAAAGATGCTCGTAGAAGCGGTCTGCCAGCTGCCGCGGGGTCGCCGTGGCCTGAGCATGACTCGCCTTGATCAATCCGATTGCTTCCGGTGTCATAATTCGCGATCCCGATGGCTGCGGACTCCAACCCCGACGGTGGCCCTGGCACCTCGGACGAGATGTTGCCGGAAGTCTATGACGAACTGCGGAAACTCGCGAGCGCCCGCCTGCGACGCGAGCGACAGCAGAATCAGACACTGCAGCCTACCGCCCTCGTGCACGAAGCGTATCTTCGCGTTTCCGGCGATCGCCAGGATCGACGCTGGGAGCGGCGCGGGCATTTCTTCGCCGCCGCCGCACTCGCCATGCGCCGCATTCTCGTCGAGCGCGCCCGCCACTACCAGCGGATTAAACACGGCAGCGCCGCGGAGCGGGTCGAGCTGGACACCGCGATCATGCGGGCGGATCCGTCGCTGACCGATATCGTGGCGGTCGACGAAGCCCTGACGCGCCTGGAGCAGACCGATCCGCGCAAAGCGCAGATCGTTTCGCTGCGATATTTCGCCGGACTCAGCGTCGAGGAAACCGCGGCGGCGCTCGACCTGTCGCCGGCGACGATCAAGAACGAGTGGGCATTCGCGCGAGCGTGGTTGTACCGCGCGCTCGGCCCTGTGGACCCGTCGGGCACCGGCCCATGACGCTGCCCGCGGTGGACGTGATCTTCCTTGCCCTCGCGGACGTCGCCCCTGACGATCGCGCAGCCGTCCTCGACGCGCGCTGCGGCGGCGATGCCGCTCTCCGCTGCCAGGTCGAGGCGCTCCTTGCGGCGCTCGACAGTCCCGACGAGGACTTCCTCGATCCCGCGCTCATCCCCACGCTCGATATGGCGGCGGCCGACGGTCCGCTCCAGCCCGGTACGCGCCTCGGTAATTTTCACGTGCTCCACGCGCTCGGCTCCGGCGGCATGGGCGTCGTCTACGCGGCGCAGCAGGATCGGCCGCGCCGCGCGGTCGCGATCAAAGTGCTCAGGCGCGGGTTTCGCCATCCGGAGATCCTGCGCCGGTTCGAGCATGAAGCGGAAATGCTCGGCCGGCTCCAGCACCCGGGCATCGCGCAGGTGTACGCGTTCTACGCGGGCGATCGCGCGACGCCGGCGCATCTCGTGATGGAGCTGGTCTCCGGTCCACCGCTGACCGATTACGCCCGCGCGCAGGGGCTGACGATCGCCGGGCGCGCCGCCCTGATCGTCAAGCTGGCCGACGCTGTGCAGCACGCCCACGATCGCGGCGTCATCCACCGCGATCTCAAACCGGCCAACGTGCTCGTCGCCGAAGGCGGCCAGCCGAAGATCCTCGACTTCGGCATTGCGCGCGCGACCGGCGCCGACGTGCAGCGGCTGACCCTTCAAACGGGGCACGGTCAGCTGATGGGCACGCTCGCGTACATGAGCCCCGAACAACTCGGCGGACGCTCTCACGACGTCGACGCGCGCAGCGACGTCTACGCCCTCGGTGTGCTGCTCTATCGGCTGCTGGCGAACCGTCTGCCGTTTGACGTCGGTGACGTGCCGTGGCTCGAAGCCGTGCAGCGCCTCCTCGCCGCCGAGCCGCCGCGGATGGCCGACCTGAACGCCTCGCTCAGCGGCCCGCTCGAAGACATCGTCGCGCGCGCGATGGCGCGCCATGCCGGCGATCGCTATCAGACCGCCGCGGATCTCGCCACCGATCTCCAGCGGTTTCTCGCCGGTCGACAGACCATCGCAGCGCACGCGACTCGGTCGGCCCCCAGAGCAGACGCTCCCGTTCAGACGGGCGAGTCGTCGCCCCCTCTCGTCGCGGCGGATGCAGACACGATCTGCAGGGTGACAGACCCGCGCGGCCTCGCCGCCACCTCCGCCACGACGGGTCAGGAGTTGTGGACGATGAGCGTCGACCGCGTGTGTGCGTTGGCAGCACATGCGTCAGCCCGGCTCGTCGCCGTGGGCCTCGCGCTCGGTTCGATCGAGCTACTCGACTCGAGAACCGGCGCGCGGCGTGCGTCGCTCGATGCTCACCTTGGCGCCGCCGCGGCGATCGCGTTCAGCGCGGACGGCCGCCATCTGGTGTCGGTCAGCGGCGACGGAGCCGTGCGGCTCTGGAACGCCGAAACGGCGCAACTCGAGACGACGCTGCTGCAGCACGACGGTGGGGCTGCCTCGCTGACGCTGCTCACCGACGGACGTGTCGCCGTCGCCTGGGCCGACGGGCGACTCGCCGTCCTCGCGGTTCCGTGCGAGCTCTAGACGGCAGTCAGCGCTTCACAGGCTGCGTTTCTCATCGTCGTCGCGAGGAGACCGTAGACCGTCGCCCACGCATCTTTCAC
>Ga0075426_10001139_pt1 | contig 18721 bp, 13 predicted proteins | sample SoiMethybrSBSTD5_FD_75304 | JGI IMG/M metagenome (GOLD analysis project Ga0075426, IMG submission 75304) | Bulk soil microbial communities from a Populus tree surrounding site in Tennessee, USA - Soil MetaG P. TD hybrid SBSTD5 | ecosystem: Environmental > Terrestrial > Soil > Tree plantation...
CCCGCCTCTCCACCGACCGCCGCGACGGCGCCGGATGCATCCCGCCTCCGCGCCCGGCAGCGGGGCCCGTCGCGAACGCCCCGGGCGCCGCTCGCTCGGCGCGCGGGTCGAGGGCGCGGCTCCGCTGATCGTCGCGGGTCTCGCGTGCCTCGTTCTCGGGATCTCCCTGCGCTCGTCCGCGGCGCTCGCCGACGGCCGACTTCAGGTTTGGGGCCTCTTTATCGCCCTGGGCGTCGTCGCGTGGGTGGGCGCCGGTGTCTCCGCCGCGCTCGGCGGCCCCGAAAGATCGGACGAGGCGTTGACCGAACCGAAGGAGCGACGTCGCGCGCGGCGTCCGTCCGACCGGCCGACGAACGCGGCGCGCGACGACCTGGTTGATTTGGACTCCGAGGTCGCTGACGAGCCGAACCCGGAGGGCGAGCCTACCGATATCGCCCCCGAACCCCGGGGGGCCAACGACCGCGCCGTCGACGATTGGACGCCGGCCGAGGCAATCGCGGAGATCGACGAGCTGCAAGCCGACCTCGAGCGGCTGCGGCGCGCCCGCCGAACCCCGGGCGCCTGACGGCGAGTCCCAAAGAGTTTATCCTGCCGCCGACGCATCGAGAGGTAGCGACCGCCGGTCGGGTCGAAACAAGCCGATGCGGACGCTGCCGGCCCGCTACGATCCCGAGCGCGTCGAGGCGGAAAGTCGCGCCTTCTGGGGCGCCCGGGGCCTCCCGCGTCCGGGTCGTCCGCTCGGCCCCGCGACCGGAAGTCGCGTGCATCTCTTCCTCGGGGCCTTGCTGCCCGCGGAAGGAACGCTGCCGGGCGTGCAGCGCGCCGTCGTCGCCGACGCGGAGGCACGCTACCTCGCCGAGGCGGGCCGGCGACCCGTGGGACAGCTCGTCGTGCGACCGGGGCGAGGGAACCCGGCCGAGCTCGCGGCGGCCCTCGACCGAGCGGCGATCTGGGTCGGAGGCGGACCCCCGCGGACCCCCTTGGAGGTCGCGACGGCCGACCAGATCGGTTCGGCGCTCCAACGCCTCGCGGCGGCGGGGCTGCTCCGATCGCGGGAGGCCCCGATGCGGGCGTGCCCGGGGTGCCGTACCCCTAGGACCCCGGAGACGATCGTCTACGCCGAGGAGGACGGCCCGGCGTACGTCGTTCGGTTTCCCCTCGAGGGAGAGCCGCCGAGGACGAGCGTCCTCGTCTGGACCGACGCCGCGTGGAAGCTGCTCGGGGCCTCCGCGATCCTGATCCACCCGGACCTTCCCTACGTCCGTCTGCGCTTCCGGCGTCGGGGGACTGAGGAGGAGATCCTGGTCTTGCGGTCGGCGATGCCCCGCCTCAGCGACTGGTTCGAAGGGTGCGAGATGGAGGTTCTCGAGGAGGGCCCGGGCTCCGCGTGGGCCGGGCGGACCTACATCCACCCCTTCGCGACCGAGTTCCCGCTCCTCGCGCGCCTTCCGGCGCCCGCGGGGACGCTGGTCGCCGCGCCCGAGGTGATCGACTCCGGCACCGGGGCCGTCCCGCTCGTGCCGGCCCACGGCGGGAGCGACCATTCGGTGGCGCAGAACACCGCGCTCGCCGGTTGGCCCGTCGTGGCCCTCAATGGCCAGCTCACCAACGACGTCCCGGGCAAGTACGCGGGCCTGCCGCTCGAGAGCGCGGAGGCGTTCGCGACGCGCGACCTCAACGACTCGGGTCTGCTCTTCGCCCAGCTGACGGTCCGACGGGGGATGCCGCACTGCTCGATCTGTGGGTCGCTCACGATCTGGTTCCCGGGTCGCGCCTGGTGCGCCGAACCGGGCCGGCTCTCGACGGAGCGGCTCGAGATGCTGCGGCGCTTGCTCCCCAACGACCCTCTTCCGCCCGCGGACGACGACGTACCCTGGCCCGTGACCGACTGGACCCCGACCGACGACGTCCAGGCGCCGGCCCTCTCCGAGTGCGGCTCGTGCGGCCGACTCGGCCCGCCGGGTCCGCCGTCGCCGTGCGAATGCGGCCAGACGCGACGGACCCTACGCCGCCGCCTGCTGCCGGCGTTCCACGAGGTGCTCGCCCAGTGGGCCGCGGAGTCGCCGTTCCCGCCCGGCGAGGCGGTTCGGCTCTACGTGCCGGACCGGCGCCGCGTTCCGGCGACGATCCACCACCTCTTCGGCATGGAGGGGAGCGGCGCGAGCGTCGGCGACATTCGCGCGACCCGCATCCCGACCTTGCCGGGCCCCGACCTGCCCGCGAGCGACCCCGGTGACTCGACCGACGGCTTGCGGGCCGCGTTGCTCCGCCTCGCCGAGAGCCCTCGCGGCGGCGAGGTCGGGCTCGCCGACCGACGTCGCCAGGAGGAGCGGCGGCTGCGCAAGGTCTGGGAGATCGCCCGCGACCTCACGCATCGGCTGGCGCGCGACCGGTACGCGCCGGACCTTGGGTCGATCGTCAGCCACCTCAACGAGCTCGAGGAGGAGGACCGGGCGTTCCTGTCGTTGTTCGAGCGAATGCGCCTCGACGTGATCCGAGAGTACGACCTCGGCGAGGTCGGGAACGCGCACGACCGTCTCGTCGGTTTCCTCGAGGACGACCTCCGCGACGGGTACCTGCCGGTCGTTCGACCGCGCCTCGACGTCGAGGGCGTACCCGCGACGAAGGCCGCCGCCTATCGGCTGCTCGTCCACGTCGTCACCCTATGGGCCGAGCTCTACGCGCCGATCGCCCCGCATACGATGGAGGCGGTGCATCGGGCGTTCCGAGGGGACTCGGAGAGCCTCTTCGACCGTCGGTTCGCTCCGATCCAGGAGATGGTCCTCGACGCGAAGCTCGAGGAGGCGTACCGCCGGTGGCAGTCGGTCTCCGGCGCGCTCAAGCGGTACCGGCGCGAGCTTGGGCTGGCGCCGGAAACGGTGCTGCCCTCAGTGGTCCTCTTCGTCCGCGACGAGGCGATCGCCGACGGGATGCGCGAGGCCCGTCCGGTGTTGGCGCGGCTCGCCCGGGTCGCGCGGATCGAGGTCGCCTCGCCGGATCGGCCCTGGGACGGCAAGCGGGTCGAGGCGAGGCCGGTGTCGAGCGAGATCCAGCGAGCGTACCCCGCGCAGGCCGCGCGGATCGTTCGCATGCTGGCCGGCATGAACGGACGCCGGGTCCAGGAGGGGCTGCGTTCCCGCTCGCTCGAGATCGCCCTCGAGGGGCAGTCGGTCCAGATCCTGCCGTCGATGGTCGAGCTCACCGAGGCGTTGCCGCCAGGAATCGTGCCGGTCCCGTGGGGTCTCGGCGAGCTGTTCGTCGAGGTCCCCGAGGCGCTCGCGAAGGGGACCGAGGGGCACCCTCCCGCCCTGACCCCGGACGGTTTCCGGCTGCTGGGCGCCCTCCGCCGCCGGCTCCGTCGCGCCGTCGCCGGGTCGGCGGTCGACCGGATCGTCGTCGCTGCCAAGGGGCCGCTGCGCGAGGAGCTGGAAAAGCACGCGACCGCTCTGTCCGCGTACTTCGACGGCCGCGAGTTCGAGGTCGCGCCCGCCGACGACGGGTTCCCCCCGTCGGAGACGGTCTTCGGTCGAACGCGTCGGGGCGATGCCTGGTCCGCCTGGTTACCCGGGTTGACGGTGCCCGTTCGGGCGGTCGCGGCGACGTCGCGTCCCCGGCGACCGCGGATCCGACCCGTCGTGGAGCTCGCCCTCGAGCCCGAGCTGCTCGAGTTCCTCGACGACGACGTGCGTGCGCGGGAGGCGACCGTCCACGAGATCGTCGAGGCGTTCGACCGCGAGCTCGGGCGGCCGCTCGTGGGACCGTCGAAGATCTCGGCGGCCTGGGACGTCGGTCTCCGGTCGTTCGAACAGTTCACGCACGTGCCGTTCGAGCAGTTGGTGCCGGTCCCGGGGTTCGGTCCGTACGTCGCGGGGGCGATCGTCGAACATTTCGGCGGAAGCGTCCCGCCCCGACCCCCCCGACCGGAAGCGCGCGACCGGTACGTCCGGCACGCGGCGACGCTCGACGACGAAACCCGCTCGTCAGCGATGTCGTCGACCGAGCCCGAGCCCGCTCCGTGGGCGGACGAGCCACCGCCATCGACCGTCGACATCCCGGATTCCGCTCCGCCTCTCCCCGACGTTGGCGGACCGGCCCTCGACCTGCCGGCCGCGCTCGACGGCCGCCCACGCGAAGAAGAACCGGTCGGGGAACCGGATCGAGGGGCCGTATCGCCCCCATCCTCCCCTTCGTCTGGCGTCGCGCTCCGAGAGGATGAGACGGTCGACTCCGGGCCCTCCGGCGGCGCGACCGAACCTCCTCTGGACGCCGGGCCCACGGAACCGCCCGAGATCCGCGCCACGGACTCGCCCGAGGACCGGCTGCCGCCGCCACCCACCGAGGCGTCGAGTGCCGGCGAACTTCCGATGGGGACTCCCCCAGGGGGGGAGGAGCCGGCCGGTCCCCCGGTCGAGGTCGATGTCACGCCGCCGGCCGAGCCGCCGGAGGGCGTTGGTTCCGACGAGACACCCGCGGCGGAGCCCGGCGATCTCTCCGCCCCGACGTCGGGGTACTCCGCGGTCGAACCTTCGAGCGTTCCGGGGGGCTCGGAGAGGGCAGCGTCGGAACCGCCAGGGCATGTGATCAACGCACCCGCGGTCGTCCCGGCGTTGAACCCGACCCCCGCGTCGACGGAAACCGGTTCACCCGAAGCGAAGCCTCTGGTTTCGGAGGATCCGATCGCGCTCGGGGGGTCCAGCTCTCCAGCGGATGCCCCCCTCGGGCCGGATCCGGCGCTGCTCGACCCCGCGGAGCCTCTCCGCGAGGCGACGCCGGAACCACGTGACCCCGTCGTCTCGAGTTGGGAGCCTCCACCGTCCGCATCGCCGGTTGGGCCCCAGGATCCAGCGCTCCTAGGCGCCGAGCCCGCGGGCGGGCTCCCCGAGCCGCCCACGTCCGTCGCAGACCCTGAGAGGGACGCCGCCGCCCCTCAGTCACCTGACCCGGTATCTCCGCCCCCCGAGGCATCTATGCCCGAGCCAGTGGAGGGAGACCCGCACGTCGAGATTCCACTGCCGCCGTCGGCAGACGAGCCGCCCGTCTCGTCCGCCGTCGCCGACGAGCCCGCCCCGCCGATCGAGGATTGGTCGAACCTCGCCCCTTCCGACGCGATCGACGCCCCTGCCCCGGAGGAAGGTCCGTCGCCCGCCGACCCGCAGGTGGTCCCACCGCTTGCGGCCCCGTGGGCCGGGCCGGAGGGCCCCGCTCCCGTTCCGGCGCCCGAGCACGGCGACACCGACGTACCCGCCCCTCTCGGGGACCCGCGCGGTGGTTCGGCATTGCTCCCGGCGCCCGACGTGGCGCGGACGCCGGGTTCGACACCGCCTCGGGTCGACGAGATGGAGAGCGCGGCGCGTGCGTCCGACCCCGCGGCGGAACTCGCCGTGGTCGGACCCTCAGGCCCCGCCCTGCCGAGGGGGCCGGCCCCCGGGGTCGAGCTCTGGCCCGGCGGGACCCCGGACGCCGCTTGGGTGGCGTTCCTCGAAGCGACGGCGTCGGGCCACCGGGGCGTCTGCCTGAGTCGCGAGTTCCCCGATCGGCTCCGGGCCTACCTCGGGCACCGCGACGTGGAGGTCTACTGGCTCTCGAACGTCGGCCGGGACAACACCGTTCGGCCTGGCGACCTACCCGCGATCAGCGCGCTCTTCCAGCGATTCCTGACCGAGCGCGGCGCGACCGCGATCTACCTCGAGGGGGTCGAGTACCTCCTGCGCGTCCACGGCCCCGCGAAGTGCCTCGAGTTCCTGAACGCGCTCGACGAGGTGGCCCGAAGCCGCGACGCGCGCGTGTGGATCCCGCTCAACCCCGCGCTCTCGGACACCGCCAGCCATCAGCAGCTCATCGCGTCGTTCCGGGTCCGGACCGACTAGGGTCGCACGAGATTTCTCGGGCGAGCCCCGAGCCGGTGCACGATCGCATCGGTTCGGGCGCCCGCGCGCGAGGTCCGAAAAGCTCGTGCGCCGTCGAGCGACCAGGTGACGAGCACAACCGCGTTCCCTTCGAACACATAGTCTTAAACCGCGAACTCGGAGGGAGTGGCAAGGGGGCCAATACTCGAGACCGCGGATCCCGGACGACTCCTCAGGGGGCCGGGTACCTGAGGGGAAATCCTCCCTCGCGGCACGCACGACCGAGGGGGACGCTTCGACCGGCGCCGCCGAGCGAAGCTCGTCCGGGTCCGCCCAGCGCTCGCGCCCCGACGCGGAGAGTCGGAGAGACCTTACGGCTCCGCCGCCGCGACGCGATCTCGGGCCGGCCCGCGCGTCGCTCGCCGCCGATCACGCCTGGGTCCTCGACCAGCTCGATCGCATCGAGCGGGAGATCCCCACGGGCGACGGGACGGCCCCGCCCGAGGCGGTCGCGCCCACGGGCATCGAGCCCATCCCATCGGCGGCCCCCGCCGAACCGCCGGAGTCCCGACCGGCCCTGTGGGGCGCTCCGAGTCCCTATCTCGAAGACCGACTGAGCGCCGCGCGTCGATCGGTCCTAGGGCTCGGCCAGGACGTGCGCGAAGTGGCGGCCCGCTCGCGGAACCTTGAGACGGCGGTCGAGTCGATCGAGCACGAGCTGGCGCGGGCGACCGACGAGCTCGCGTTCGTCCGCTCGCGGGACGACGACCGTCGCTCCGACCCCGAGAACGATCCCCCGACGGCCCGTCGGCCGCCGGGAGATCCGTCCCGCGCCGGTGTCGACCTCGATCGCACCGTCGCCCGCAGCGACCGGGGCCGCTTCTCGGCCGCACCGTCGGCCGGAACCTCGACCTCCGAGGGAGGCCGTTTCGACCGCTTCACGGTGGCGCGGTACAATCGGACCATGGGCCAGGTCCACGCCCGCCGTCGGACGGTCGCACGGCTCGTCCTCGCCGCCGCCGCGCTGATCAGTCTAGGTCTCGTGACCCTCGCGGTCCTCGCGCACGAGCCCGAGCCGCCGGTGTGGCTCGCGGTGCTCCCGGTGATCTGGATGGTCCCGGTCCCGTTCTTCGTCCTCGCCTTCCGAGGGACCCACCGCGTCCTTCGGGCGGTCCAGTTCGTGCTCCCCGAGGAGAGTTGAGGGCGCCCACCGTCATCTTTCAGGTCACGGCGATCGGAAAGAACTCGGGCGCGCTCGGCGAGACCGTCCGCTCCGTGCTTTACTGGGTACGTCGGACCCCGCGACTGGCGTTCCGCTACCTCATCTGGGTCGTCGTCGAGCCGGAGGGGTTCGCGCGATCCCCCGCGCTCTACGAGGAGTTCCGAAGCTGGGGTGTCGAGGTCATGGTCGTCCCTGGTGCGTACCGCACGCCGCTCGGGACGACGGGGAAGGCCCGGGCCCTCGAGTTCGCTTGCGAACGGCGCCGCGCGCTCGGTCTCTCGAACTCCTCGGTCTGGGTCTACCACCAGGACGAGGAGACGTGCGTCGGCCAGGACACGCTGATCGGCATCTCCGAGTTCGTCGAGGCGGGCCGCCACCTCATCGGTACGGGTGTCATCCTCTACCCGCTCGACTGGACCGGGATCCCGAGCCACGTGCAGGAGCTCACGCGCTCGTACGACGACTTCCGCGTTCTGGACTCAATGACGATGCCGGGTAACCCGACGACCGGCTTCCACGGCTCGCATTTCCTCGCGCGGGCCGACGTCGAGGACGATGCCGGTTGGGACGCGATCGGCTACGCTCCCGCCGAGGACCTCATGTTCGAGGCCCGGGTGCGCGCGCGCTTCGGGTCGGTGTTCGGCGTGCTCAAGGGGTTCGCGTACGAGAAGGGCGCCTTCTCGGTCCGCGACCAGCTGCAGCAGCGCCGGCGCTGGGTCCACGGCGTGCTCCACGCGGTCCACCGCGCGTCCGGCCTCTCCCTGCGGCGCCGGCTGACGGTCGCCTACTCCGGCCTTTCGTGGTTCTCTGCCCTACCGTCGGTCGCGATCCTCGTCGCGAGCCTCGGCCTCCACTACGGCCCGATCCTCGAGCTCACCGGGGTGTTCACCGGCTTCATCTGGGTCTCGATGGTCCTTGCGTACCTCGAGGGGTACCGGTTGCATGCCGAGTACATTCCCCGCACGGCCTCCCTCGCCCACCTGGCGCTCCTCGGGGTGATCGGGGCGCTCATCGACGTCGTGGCCCCGTGGTACGCGCTCCTGACGCGCCCCTCGACCTCGGACTTCATCCCCAAGGACCGACCCGCCGCCCGGAGCGTACGCCGAGCTCGCGCCACCCCCGACGTCCTGACGCCCCGGAGGATCGGGGCGCCGTCCTTCCGACTCTCCTCCGTCGCGCTGGTCGGAGAGATCCCGGAGCCGTGGGAGTAGGACCGAGCTCGCGCGACCCGCGGGTCGACGACCCCGATCGGGCGGTATGGTGAGACTCCCGGCGCTCCGGGCGAACCACGGGTTGTACCGGATGGTGGGGACGGGGGACGGGCGGGTGCCGTTCGCGTTCCGGGAATCGAGCGGTGCGTTCGAAATCGGCCGTCGGCCGGTTTTTTCCGAGGATTCTTAACGGACCGCAACGATTTCGGGTCGATGCCGAACCCGAAGCGCGCGACGGAGACCGTCGGCTGGACGCCGCGGACCGACCCGAAGGGAATGTTCTCGAGCGGGATCCCGGACCTCGACCGGGTTCTCGGCGGCGGGTTCCGGCGAGGGAGTTTCGCCCTCTACCACGTGGACGAACTCGTCGCACCGGACGACCTGCGTCGGCTGTTCACGCCCACGTGGCTCAACTTCCTTTACCAATCGCGCGGCCTCATCGCAGTGCTCCCCGCGCGCGAGACCGCCGCCGGGTTCCGCGCCGCCCTGCTCGACCACGTCTCCCGTCGTCTCTTCGACTCGCGCGTGCGCGTGGTCACATACGCCGGAGAGGACGAGAGCGCGCCGTACATCGTCTCCCTCCGTGTGGGTGGGGCAGGCGCCAAGGGCTCGGCCGGAGGGCGGGAGGAGTCGATGAACAAGATGGAGCGCGCCGAACGGGCGGCGCGCGGCGCCGGACCGAAGCCGATCATCGAGTTCACCTCGCTCGAGGTCCTTGAGGTCGTCGCGGGGGCCGAGACGGCCGCGCGGATGTACTTCCACGGCGTGAAGCGCGTGCGAGAGGTCGGCAACCTGGGTCTCGGCGTCGCGCGACCCGGACTCGCGTGCGTCGACGCGGTGCGCAGCATGATGGACTACGAGTTCCAGCTGCGGCGGACGACGTCGGGGCTGCTCCTCTCCGGGATCCGGCCCGCGTTCGCGGCGCACCTCGTCGTGCCGGACCTGGCGCGGGGCCGACCCCACATCGCTCTCGTCCCGGCCGCGGCGTGATCGGGAGGTCTCACCCCAGCCGAGGACCGCTCGGGCGCGGCCGTGCGGCGCCACCGCGGCGACCGCCGGGGTCCGGGCTCGGGCCGGGCGACCCGTCCGTGGGACGCGTTCACGGCGCGCGCGGTGCTCGGGCCGCGCGCCGCCACCGGAGGACCACGATCGCGACGGCGAAGAGCACGACCACGAGCACGGCCCACGGGAGGATCTCAAGAGGGATCACGGTCGAGCGAACGGTCTGCAGGTCGCTGCGGTCGGCGGCGTCGAACTGGGTGGGCGGCGTGGCCCCGAACAGACCGCCCAGCACGGCGGTCGTCTCGACCTGCCAGTACATCACGTCGTTTGTGTCGGTCGAGTGCCCAGGATGGTCCGGGTCCTCGTTCGGCGCCGACCCCACCACCCCGACGAGCCCGAGCTCGTGGCCGAACTCGTGGACGAGGACCGTCGCGAGGATCGACGACGAGAGACCCGCTCCGCCGCCCGCGCTCGCCACGCGGGGGAAGACGGCGATCGAGCTCGCCGCGTACGCGAGCCCGATCACGTTGGGCGAACCGGCGAAGGTGCCGTCGACGAACAGGTAGCAGAGCGCCATCGTCCCCCATTCCGGCCAGGCGTGACGGACCCCGGCTTCGAGCGCGAAGAGGTCGTCGGTCGTCAGCGCACCGGTGGACGCTCGGTCGTACGTCTCGAGCTGGAAGGAGATCGAACCCTTGTCCAGCGTCGAGTTCATCCGGTCCCAGAGGGTCGAGACGGAGCTGACGGGCGGGAGCTCCCCCGGTGGCGCCGCGATCTCGACGATCAGGCGGGAGTCCGGGAAACTGTTCAACAGTTCGTGGGCCGCCGAGCCGACCGGTCCCGCCCGCTCGGCCATGATCGGGTCCAAGCCGTACCATCCCAGCCCGACCCCGAATCCGAGCGGAACGCACAACAAGATCACGACCCAGAGGACCAGCCACCGCCGGCTCCGCGGGCGTCCCGATGTCCCGATGGCGGGTTCCATCCCGAAAACCTCTCTGCGCGTGGTAGGCCCTGACTCCAGGTTTGGCCCGACGGCCGCGGGTCAAGTAGGTGGCGCGGGCCCTAAGAAACCTTTCGACGGCGCCCGCCACAGAGGGGGACCGCGCCCCGATCGTCGAGTGGTAGGGGGCGCCCGCGGGTGACTCCGGGGCCGCCGGCGCCCGGTCCGGCGGGCGGATTTCCCGCTCGGGCCAGAAAGGGGAAGTCGCTTCCCATCGCGAGAAGGTCGCGCGGATCGGCCGATTCGTGGCCTGAGTAGAGCCTCCCGGGGCCACCATTCATGTAGGTCGCTCCGAGTACACCGCCCGCGTGGCCGACCTCCGCTTTCATGGGCTCCCCGAGTACAGTTCGCTCGGCGGAACGATCGCCGGTACCGTGCTCGTCGATTCGAAGAAACCGGTCGAGGCGGCCCAGCTTCAGCTCCGGTTTCGCGGGGTGGAACATACGAGGATGACCGTGCAGGCGGGGAAACAGCGGACGGTCATCGAGGAGGTTCGGCCGTTCCACGAAGAGTCGCTCCTCTTCGACCCGGTCGCGTTCGGCGCGGGGGACAGCGTGCACCGAGCGTCGTTCTCGGTCACCGTGCCCCCCGACGGGCCACCGTCCCTCGCGACGGCCCCGATGCCGCCCGTGCGGGGTCGGTTCACCCAGCATCCCGACGGCGCGTACGTCGAGTACACGCTCGAGGCCACGCTCGACATTCCGTGGTGGCCCGATCCGGTGGCCGTCGTGGCCGTTCCCGTCTACTCTCCCCGCCGGGTCCTCGGCACGGCGCCTCCGCTGCGGGCGCCGTCGTTGTCCGGCCGACCGGCGATCACCCTCGACGTGGACCAATCCCAACTTCTCCCCGGCTCCGTCGTCGAGGGCTCGTTCCAGGTCTTCAACGAGAAGCGAAGCCGCCTGCGGTCTATCACCGTCTGGCTCGCGCGACAGGTCGAGTACGTGGTCCGCGGGCGAAACCGCCGGTCCGTCGGGCCTCGTTTCGAGGCCGTCGTGCCGATCGACTCGTCCGACCCGGCCCGAGCCGGCCGCTTCTCGATTACCCTCGAAAACCGGTCCGACACGACCGGCCCCTGGCAGGGTGCGCTCTACCGGACGTACTGGAAGCTCGGCGCGCATCTCGACATCGGGTTCGGATTCGACATCGATGTCGAGGAGCCCCTCGTCCCGACCTGAGAGGGTGCAGAACCGATGAACAACGAGCGGGCCCAGGGAATCGCCCTGATCGCCTTCGGTGGGTTCTGGACCCTGATCACGCTCGCGGGGCTGACCGGCTGCCTTGAGAGCACCGGGGGCGGCTGCGCTCTGTTCGTCGCGCCGTTCGTCCTGATCGGCGTTCTTCTCCTCGGCCTGGGAGCGTTCCACCTGCTCCGACCGCCGGTGCAGTCGCCCCAGCTCCCGGCCGGGTTCAACCCGGCCGTCCCGCCACCGCTCATCACCCCCGTCGTCGTTCGAGAGACCACCGAGGTCGTCCGCGTCCGGTGCCGGTACTGCGGTGCGCTCGCGGATCCCACGACCTCGGCGTGCCCGAGCTGCGGCGCCCCTCTTTGACGACCGGGCCTCCCCGATTCCTCCCAGCGAGCGTTCCCGCTAGTTCGGCGCCGCCTTCTCGCCCGTTGTTTAACAATTTCACCGAGTAATTAAATAGCTGTTAAATTCTGTAGAACATCGTGCGGACCCCCCGGTCGGAGTCTCGGGCGAGCCGCTTTCTCGGCGTGCGGTTGACCGACGAGGAATCGGATCGCCTCGACGAGTGGCGGACCGCGCACGGCAACGCGAGTCGTTCCGAAGCGGTGCGCGCTCTCCTGAGAGCGCCGGAACCGAGCCCGTCGCCGAGCGCGGTCGAGCTGCCCGTCTCCTTGCGCGCGAAGCTCGAGGAGATCGTCGAAGACGGCTGGGCGACCAGTGCGGACGGGGCGCTCACCCTCGTCCTCACGTTGGGTCTCGGGGAGCTCGAACAGCTCCACGCCGAGCGGCTGCCGGCCCTGCGGAAACGGGCCCGCGACCACTCGGACCGGACCCGACAGCGCCGACGGGCGGACCGCGAGGGAGGGGACCTCCTTGAGCGCTAGGTTCCCGGGGAAACTAGGGGTGGCCATTTGGAAGCAGTCGGAGTCATAGCGTGGAGCGAACGAAGCGGATTCATCTGCCGATTGTGCCGTCAGGACGCCAAGCATAATGAGGTGCTGCACATCTCGTTCTGCTCGGTCCACGGGCTGAGCTCGCCGTTGGACGCTCTCCCAGGACGGCCAGAGGCGAGGGTCGTACGCGGCTATACACCCGTACCGGGGACCGAGGCGAGACCGGTCTCCTGGGCGGCGCCCGCGTAAGGAAAGACTCCGCGCGCATCCGGGCCTTCGGCACCCTCGACGAGCTGGGGGCCCACCTCGGCCGCGCCGCGTCGGACCTCCCGTCGGACCGGCCCGACGCGGCCGAACTCCTTCTCCGCCTCCAGCACGAGGTGTTCATCGCCCAGGGCGAGCTTGCGGCCGTCGGCGGCGCGTCCGCCCACCGGATCGCGGAACGCCACGTCCTCCGGCTCGAATCCGAGATCGACCGGCTCTCCGAGGGCCTCGAGCCGCTGCGCAGCTTCGTCCTTCCGCGCGGGACGACCGCAGCGGCCGATCTCCACATCGCCCGGACGGTCGCGCGCCGCGCGGAGCGCGAACTGTGGCATCTCCACGAGAGCGAGCCCGTATCCGCGGAACTCCTGCAGTGGGCGAACCGCCTCAGCGATCTGCTCTTCGCGCTCGCCCTCTCGGTCAACCACTCGTCCCGCCACCGGGAGATCCCGCCCGACTACACCGTGTAGGCGGGCCCGACGCTTCGTTTCGTGCCATCCGGTACGCGGCAACTGGTGCGAACGCGTCGGCAAATCTATCACCGGACAGCGTGCTCGCCCCTGTCGACACCGCCATAAGGCGCCGGCGCGTCGCGGGCTCCGCCCTTCCCGGGGGATGGATGACTGCGTCGACACCGATGGAAGCGCCCGCGCCCCTGACGCCGACCATGACGGCCGTCGACTCGGTCCCGCCGGTGGCCGACGCCTCGGCGAGCCCGCCGGGCCGGTCCCTACGGAAGCCCGTGACCCTCGCCGCCGTCGCGGTGGTCGTCGGGGTCGTGGTGCTTCTGGCCGCCCTCTACGTCGGCGGGGTGGGGCCGTTCGCCCGCTCGACGACCGCCACGAACAGCGTAACCTCGGCCCAGACGTACGCCCAGGCGGCGGACGCCGCCGGCCAAGCGGCCGGGTCGTTCGGCGCCGGTCCGTGGAAGACGCTCTTCGCCGCGGGCGCGGACCTTCCGTCGCCGCTCCTCGAGTCGACCACGATCCCACCGGACCTCCTCACCTCGGCGGGGCTCACCGGGTGCGTCGGGACCGCTGAGGGAGGCGACGTGACCGCGGTCACGTTCCCGGCGTTCGCCGGCAACCTCTCGACCGGCCAGTCCCCCGATTGGTTGATCGTGATGGTGGACGGCTCGGGCACGCTCCTGTTCCTCACGGTCGTGGCGGGCACCGCGTCCGTGTGGGAGAAGTACAGCGGCGCGGGGTGCGCGGCGCTCGCGCTGCTCGGTACGCTCCCGGCCTCGATCTCCGACAGCTCCGACGCGGCCGCGTCGTTCATGAGCTCCGGAGCGGGCGCCTTCATCCAGGAGCACCCCGGCGGATTCCTCGCGTACTCGGCGTCGGCCCTCTCCGGCGGCGGCGGTTGGACGCTCTCGTACTCGACATGCCCCCCCACGGGGACCGGATCGGCCGGGAGCACGTACTACAGCTACAACGCGACGGTCTCGCTGACGGGCGCCTCGGTCGTAGGAACCCCGGTCGCTGGGGTCGAGACGTGCTCGGGCCTCGACCTCACCGCCGGGCTCGCGGGCCTCGCGGGGGCCGGCGGCTCTGGCGGCGGGGGCTCGACCGGAACGCCGCTCGCCAACGTGCTCCGCCTGAGCTCCCTCACGGAGGGCCACGGCGCGAGCTACTACTACTCCGTCACGGTCACCTCCGCACAGCCGGGGATCAAGCTCGGCAACCTCGAGTTCACGGTCCTGAACGCGACCGGTAAGGTGCCCGTGGGACCCTACGCCGTCGAGGTCTACGAGTCCACGGGCTGCGGGCTCGCCCTCGGGGCGCTCAACGACCCGATCTACTTCGCTCCGCTCTCGGGCGGGTGCACGAGCTCCAGCACGCTGGTCGATGAGAGCGCGGCGCCGATCGCCGCCGGTCTCACCCTCTCGATCTTGAGCACCGCGTCGCTCGTCGGAAGCGGCGACCGGTTCGTCGTGCTCGGAGAGTCACCGTACTCCGGGAACATCACGGCGACGATCTCCTAGGTCGACCGGAATCGCGCGAGCCCCGTTCTCGTCGGGTCGCGGCGGCCCGCCGGCGGGTCGGCGGTTCCCACGGAGCGCCCGGGGGACGACGGCCCGAGTCGGGGTGCCTACGCCGCCACCCCGGCCGGGGCGGCTCCGCTCCCCGTCGGCGCACCGAGGAGAGCGGACGAGGGCGCCTGCCGGAAGAGGTGGCGGAAGAGCATCACGAGCCCGAGGTCGCCGACGAGCACGAACTCGAACGGAAAATTGGCCGCAACGCCGAAGACGAGGATCGGGGCGAGGATCCCGCCGACGAAAGCGAGCCGGGGTCGGTACGCTTCGGGCCCGCGTAGGTACCGGTGCGCGAAGGCGCCGACGCTGAGCACGACCGAGCTCGCGGTGAGGATCGCGACCACGGGGGGAAGGCCGAACGACTCCGAGAGCCCCTGGGCCAGGATGACGCCCACGAACAGCGCGACGCCGGCGACTGCCGGGATCCAGAGCGACCCGAGGTACGGGTGCGCCGGGAGCGGCCGATCCTCGGGGAACCGGACCCGGTACGCGATCAGCACGAGCGCGGCGACGACCGCGAGGCTCCCGAGGAGGAGCGGCCATCCCATGAAGAAGTGGAGCCCGAGTAGATTGAACAGGAACAGCAGGGTGACGTCGAGCCCAAGGATGGCGAACGCCGTCCGAACCTGGCGCGGGGTAAGGAGGCTACGGCCGCGCGTCTCGGGAAGCGCGAGCCCGAGGAGCAGGATCGGGATCGCGACGCTGAACACGGCGTGGACCATGACGATGCCGGGAACCCACACGGTGTTCACGCCGAGGTAGTGACCGTAGCTGCCGAGCGTGCCCACCACGCTCGCCGTCGGGTTGAACATCGTGTTGAGGGCGATGCCCTCCTCGACGATGCCGTAGGCCGAGCCGAGGACGAGTACCGTCCACCATCCCTTGTTCCACCGGACCACGGCCTCGCGGATCAGCAGCACACCGGGTCCGTAGAGGCCCAGGTTGGCCGCGAGCCCTATCGGGAACCAGACCGGGTTGAGGACGATCGCGCTCAGCAGGCTCGAACCCGAGAGGTATTCGATAATCCCGGGCGAGAACATGAGGAGCACGAGGACCGGGTGGCGGTGGGCCCAGGCACCGACCCGGTCCATCTGCTCCCGCAACGTGCGTCGAGCGCGGTACCGCGCGGCGGTGCCCGGTACCGCGGCGGCGGAGCTCGGGGCCGACGCAGGGGCGGGCGGGGTCGCGGGCATACCGGAGGTACGAGGCGGGACGCCGATATTTCAAGAGACGAGAAAGTTTCGACCCGCTCTCCCTCGATGGGCGGGCGCGTGCGACCCCGCGACCGGTTGGACCCCCTGAACGCTCAACTAGCCCGCGGCGCTCGGCCCGATACCAAGGCGGTGCGGGGATGGAGGTCGGGGTCGTCGGGAAGCCGAACGTCGGCAAGTCGACGATGTTCAACGCCCTCACCCTCCTCGACGTCCCGATGGCACCGTTCCCGTTCACGACGACCTCGCCCCACCGCGGCGTCGGGGCCGTGCGCGTACCTTGCCCGCACGCCGAACGCGGGACCCCGTGCACCCCGGGGAACGCGAAGTGCGTCGACGGCATTCGGTGGGTCCCCGTGAACCTCGTCGACGTGCCGGGGCTCGTGCCCGGCGCCCACGAAGGGAAGGGACTGGGGCACCAGTTCCTGGACGACCTCCGCGCGTCGGACGGGTTCCTCCAGGTCGTGGACGCGTCCGGGGGCACGACGGCCGAGGGGGTCCTCGCGGCCCCCGGGACGCACGACCCAGCGGAGGAGGTCGAGTGGCTCGAGGAGGAGCTCGTCGCATGGATCACGTCGATTCTGTCGAGGGATTTCGAGCGGCACGCGCGCAGCGTCGAGCTCGAGGGGACGAAGGTCGAGGAGCTCGTCCACGCGCGGCTTACCGGTCTCTCGATATCGCCCAACGCCGTCGCGGCGGCTTTGCGCGCGGTCCCGGTCGACCGAGCGCACCCGGCGTCGTGGACTCGCGAGGAGCGGCGGCAGCTCGCCCGCGCGCTCCTCTCCGCAGCGAAGCCGCGCCTCGTCGCCGCGAACAAGGCGGACCGCTCGACGGCGGAGTCTGTCGCGACCCTCGCCGAGCGCGTCGCACCTATACCTGTCGAGGCGACATGCGCGGAGGCCGAGCTCACCCTGCGACGGGCCGCCCGCTCCGGGCTCGTCAGCTACCGGCCCGGTGACCCGACCTTCTCCGAAACCGAGGGTCGCGCGCTCACGATCGGGCAGCGCCGGGCGCTCGTCGAGGTCCGTGCCATCCAGACCCGGTGGGGCTCGACCGGCGTGCAGACCGCAATCGAGCGGATGGTGTTCGAACGCCTCGGGCAGATGGTCGTCTTCCCGGTCGAGGATGAGCAGCGGTGGACCGACAGCCGAGGCCGCGTGCTCCCCGACGCGCTCATCGTGCCGTTGCACGCGCCTGCGCGCGCGTTGGCGTACCGGGTCCACACGGACCTCGGCGAGCACTTCATCCGCGCGATCGACGGACGGTCGCACCGGGCCCTCGGGGCGGAGCAGCCGCTCGAGCCGGGCTCGGTCGTCCGGATCGTCGCACGCAAGTAGCGCCGGCGGGTCAGACCGAGGGCGTGGGCTCGTCGGGCGGCGCGACGAGCTCGGCCCCCCTCGGGTCGGCGCGGACCACGAACGCCTGGCCGCCCGCCCGGCGCAGCCGCCGCTGGCACTCGACCTCTTGGCCGGCTTTCGGCAGGACGACGATGGAACCGCCCGCCCCGGCCCCCGTGAGCTTCGCTCCTTCGGCGGCCGGCCGGACCGCGTCGAGGAGCGACTCGAGCTTTGGGTGCGAAACGCCGACCTCCCGGAGCAACGCATGGTTCTCGTCCATGCGCTGGCCGGTCGCGTGCCGGTCCTCCGCGAGCACGGCGGCGACGCCCCCGAGCGCCACCTCTTCGAACCGCTCCAGGAGGACCGGCCCATCGGGCTCGGCGAGCCGGCGTCCGACGGCCCGCACTGTCTCCGCCGTGTTCCGCGGCACGCCGGAGTAGGCGACGACCCAGATCCACCCCGGGTCGCGGATGCGGCGGACGATCCATCGATGCTCGGCGTCGGCGACCTCCCAGAGCGGCGGCCCCTCGCTGGCGTTCAGCGCGACGAGCCCGCCCGCGACGCTCGCGGAGGTATCGCCGGGGCTCCCGACCCCCTGGGCGCCGCGCTCGATGGCGAAGCTCGCCTCGGCGAGCGCCGAGCGCTCCGCGCCGCCCTGCGCGGCGAGGAGCGTCGCGGCGAGGGCGCTGCAGAGCGCCGCCGACGAACCGAGCCCCGCCGACCGCGGGACCCTCGAGAGCGTCCGCCACTCGACGGGGCTCGCCCCCGGCGGCCACAAGGCGTCGACGGCCTGGGCCACGTAGCGGTTCTCACGGAGCGACGACGCGCTGCCGTTCAGCCGCATCTCGGAGCTCGGAGCGGCGAGGACCTGGGTGTGCAGGTCGATCGCGAGCAGGAGCTCCGGTCGACCGTGGACCACCGCGTGCTCTCCGAAGAGGATGCACTTGCCCGGCGCCCGCGCGGAGAGCGGGAAGCCACCCGATGGGATCGGACCGCCGATCACGGGGCGCTCCGCCGGCGGCGTTCGGCGACCTTCTTGCCCCGCGATTGGGGTACGACCACGCGCTCCGCTCCGGCCCAGGCTCCCGGTCCGGGCAGGCCCCGCACCCGGTCGAGGGTGATCGCGAGCGCCGCGACTTCACTGTGGGGCTGGTGGCCGACCGCGACGTTCCACGTCGACGTCCGGTAGATCTCCGACGGGACCTTCGCCCCGCCGACGACGAGCAGGAGCCGCCGGGCCCGTCGCATCGCCGTGAGCCGGCGGGCGAGCGGCTCACCGTACATCGTGAGGTGGACCACCGGCCCGGGGAACTCGAGGACCGTTCGTCGCCATTCCGACACGCCGACGACCTCGAACCCGCCGCCCCACGTCTTGGCGACGGCGCGCACCCGGTCCGCGAGCGCATCGTCCGGGGGGTGCAGGTACAGACGGTCCGCGCCGAGCGCGCGCGCGGCGAGGGCGAGGTGCGTCGTGAGCCTCGGGTCCCGCCCCGCCCGGTGACCGAGCCGC
>Ga0075426_10001141_pt1 | contig 18709 bp, 17 predicted proteins | sample SoiMethybrSBSTD5_FD_75304 | JGI IMG/M metagenome (GOLD analysis project Ga0075426, IMG submission 75304) | Bulk soil microbial communities from a Populus tree surrounding site in Tennessee, USA - Soil MetaG P. TD hybrid SBSTD5 | ecosystem: Environmental > Terrestrial > Soil > Tree plantation...
CCCCAGGTGAAGCCGCCGCCCATGGCCTCGAGCAGGACGAGGTCGCCCTTCTTGATCCGCCCGTCGGCACAACCCGCATTTAGAGCCAAAGGGATTGATGCGGCTGAGGTATTTGCATGCTTTTCAAGCGTGACAATGATGCGTTCCGGGTCCAGCCCAAGCTTCCTCGCAGCGCCGTCCAAGATGCGCCTATTGGCTTGGTGGGGCACAAACCAGTCAACATCTGAGGCAACATACCCGGCCTGGCTCAAAGTGGCCTCGATCACCTGACTGATCTTGGTCACGGCATGGCGAAATACCTCTGGGCCGTCCATGCGGAGATAGCCGACCGTGCCGGTCGAGGACGGCCCGCCATCGACATAGAGTTTGTCACGGTAGCGACCGTCGGAGCGGAGGCAGGTGGCGAGGATGCCCCGGTCGGTTAGCACGCCATTGAGCTTTTGGGCCTCGACCACGACGGCACCTGCCCCGTCGCCGAACAGGACGCAGGTCGCACGATCTTGCCAGTCGAGGATCCGGGAAAAGGCCTCGGATCCTATCACAAGCGCGCGCTTAAATAGTCCGCTTTTCAAATGGCTATCGGCGGTTGCTAAAGCAAAAACGAAGCCAGAGCAGACCGCCTGCATATCGAACGCGGCACCCTGGGTGATGCCGAGCTCGGCCTGAATGGTGACAGCTGTGGCCGGGAAGGTCTGATCGGGGGTCGAAGTGGCGAGGATGATGAGATCGATGTCCTCCGGCGCCATTCCGGCATCGTCGAGTGCGGCGCGGGCAGCGACTGCGCCCATGAATGAGGTGAGCTCGCCATCGGCGGCAATCCGCCGCTCTTTGATGCCGGTCCGCTCCGTAATCCAACTGTCGGAGGTATCGACTATCTTGGCGAGGTCGTCATTGGTCACCACCCGCTGGGGCAGATATCCGCCCACCCCCTTGATGACCGTGCGCACAGTTTCCAATCCACTACTCCCCAAACTTACGCTCTTCCCAGACTTACGCGGCTCCCTCAAGCTCGAGTTTCGCGTGGAAGCCCGCCACATCGCTTGCGAGGCGCTTAACTACGCCGTTCGAAGCCATGTCATAGGCAAGGTCGATAGCGCTGGCGAAGCCGGTGGCATCGGTTCCGCCGTGACTTTTGATGACAATACCGTTTAGCCCAAGAAAGATGCCGCCGTTCAATTGGCGGGGGTCCAGCTTCTCCTTGAGAGCACGAAAAGCGCCTTGCGCCAGAACCGCGCCCAAGCGAGCAAGAAGCGACCGCCCCATGGCAGCGCGCAAATATTCGCCGATCTGCTTAGCCGTTCCTTCAGCGGTCTTCAAGGCGATATTGCCGGTATAGCCGTCGGTGACCACAACATCCACGACACCCTGGCCGACATCGTCCCCTTCGACGAAGCCGTGATAGCGGATGGGAAGCGGCGCGCCTTTCAGGACGGCTGCGGCTTCCCTGATCTGGTCGAGGCCTTTGATCTCCTCGACGCCAATGTTGAGGAGTCCGACAGAGGGCTTGTCGATGCCGAACAGAGCGCGAGCCATTCCGGCTCCCATGAGCGCAAACTCGACGAGTTGACGGGAATCGGCGCCGACATTGGCCCCCACATCGAGCACGATGCATTCGGCGTCCACAGTCGGCCAAATGGCGGCGATTGCCGGGCGATCCACGCCCTCCATCGTCTTCAGGCAGAACTTTGCCATGGCCATCAGCGCGCCGGTATTGCCGGCCGAGACGGCAGCGGCGGCGCGTCCGTCGCGCACTGCCTCGAGCGCAAGCCACATGCTCGATTTCCAGCGTCCCTTGCGCAGAGCTTGGCTAGGTTTTGCATCCATGGCGACGGCCACATCGGTGTGAATGACGGTGACCTTTTTGGCCAAGGCTTCGTGGGAAGCAAGCTCGGGCTCGATGCGCGCGCTATCGCCGACAAGCAGGAAGCGCAGGTCGGGATGTCGGATCAGCGCAATCGCGGCGGCTGGAACCACCACGCTTGGACCGTGATCTCCGCCCATGGCGTCGAGCGCGATGGTGACTGGAGCACCCATTCTTCAATGCCGTTCAGGAAACTGTCCATGCGGCCTCGAGGCCGCCGCAACCCCCGGAAATGACATTCGAATAGACTGAAAAGGGGGCGTGTTGACAACCGGATTTTGCCTTTGAGCCGTTCTTGCTCAGCGGCGCTTCAGCCCCGCCAGGGCCGCAAATGGGCCGCTCCCGCTTCCGCCTTGCCCGGGCGCGCCTTGCGACCAATCGAAGCTCACCCCCTGTTTCCGTGGGTAAGGGTCGAGCGACGTCGCGAGAGTCTCGTAAATGAAAGGGCCGAGGTCGATCTTTCCATCGACGATCTGCTCTGGCCAGTCGAGGTGGCCAGGGCCTCCTGGTTCGTCAGCGCTTTTCTCGAGCTGGTCGATCAGCTCCTCCCGCCAGAACTCGGCCTCCGCCGGGACATCGATGCTCGATTCCACGGGTTCCAGCGAGACAACGCAGGTCTGAGTAGCCGAGGCAGTAAGTCGGCCGGTCAGTCGCAGCCGGTCGCCGCCGCCGCGGTTCAGGCGGTAGGTGAAGGTGAGCTGCCCAAGTCCTTTCAGATCGAGCAGTTTTGCGATGGCTGCGAGTTCCGATGGCGTGGCCTCGATCTCGCCCTGCACGCTATCCTTGATCTCGTCGACTTTAAGGGGTCGCGACAACGGCGGCCGGTCTAAATCATGACTCATTGAAAATCTCGGCTCTTTTCCCAAAATTCTCAGTCTTTCTCGATGCCATTTACCGGAATTCCAAATCAATCTCCGGAAATTTTACCTCGCCTGACTGCAAACCGGACAAGGGTTCGGTATCGAGACGCCGGACTACCCCTTTTAGATAATAAGCGAGATGCCTGCCCGCAGCCTCTGCTGCCGGGCCTTCGAGCGGCAGGGCCTCGGCGATCGTGGTAGCGAGGGCGCCGTCCCCGCTCTCCAAGGCTTTCTCGTAGCCCTGCAGCAAGGCGGCACACGATGCAGCGAGTCCCCTCATTTTTTTCGGTATGCTGAGATCACCGATGCCGAGCTCCCTCAGCACCGTCTCCATATCGGCGGTGAACTGATCCATGAGCTCTTGGGCGAGGTCGCGCGTCTCCGCTCCGTTAGCCTTGAGGCGATGGAGCACCGCGAACAGGTTGAGAGAGAGGACGACGAAGCGTCCTTCGAGCGTATCGGGAACTCCAAAGCCCTGATAGAAAACGGGAAGCCGCGCCTGCGCCACAATCGCGCCATAGAGTTTGTCGGCGCCGAGGTCTTTCTCGCGCCACGAAAACAGGGGAATGAGAGGGCTCAAAGGACGGGACTCCGTTGCTTCGGCTCCCAGCCGCTTTGCAGGCCGTCAACAAGGCGGCATTTAAGGGCGGCCAGGCTCGCGATCACTTCGGGCAAAATGACGTTCTTTGCATGCATCGAGGGGCGTTCAAATTTGCGTAAGCTCAAGCCGGCCTCCGTCCAGGCAGCGCTGCCCGCGCTTCTTGCGCTGTCGCTTGGCGCCGGTCTGCTCGCGGCGTGCGGCGCCCAGATCGACAGGCATGGGCATGTGTTCATCGACGTCGACCTCAACCAGGTTCAACCCGGCATGACGAAGGATCAGGTCAAGACCGTGCTCGGCTCGCCCGATACGACCAGCACGATCAACGGGGACGCCTATTACTATATCTCGACCACGCAAAAGACCGTGGCCTTCCTCAAACCGTACGAGATCGACCGGCAGGTCGTGGCGGTTTATTTCAATCCAAGTCAGACGGTGGACCAGGTCGCCCATTACGGTCTCAAGGACGGCATCGTGGTCAACTACTACAAGGGCGAGACGCCGGCGCGCGGCAAGGATTTGAGCGTGCTCGAGCAGATCTTCGGCAATATCTCCAACCGCAAGCTGTTCAAGGATCAGAGGCCGGGCATGAGCGGCATACCGGGCCCCGGACTGTAGCTGTTGCGAATGAGCCGCGGTCGCTCCCTATTGATGGGCAAGCACCGCTAGCAAAAGCAGCGCCACGATATTGGTGATCTTGATCATTGGGTTCACGGCGGGCCCGGCAGTGTCCTTGTAAGGATCGCCGACCGTGTCGCCGGTCACCGCCGCCTTATGCGCTTCGGAACCTTTGCCACCGTAGTGTCCGTCCTCGATATATTTCTTGGCGTTATCCCAGGCCCCTCCCCCCGCTGTCATCGAGATGGCGACGAATAGGCCGGTGACGATGACGCCGAGCAGCATGGCGCCGAGCGCCGAGAAAGCCGCGCTCTTGCCTGCGATCCAATTGATGATGAAGTAGAACACGATCGGCGATAGCACCGGCAGGAGCGACGGGATCAGCATCTCCTTGATCGCGGCGCGGGTGAGGAGGTCGACGGCCTTGCCGTAGTCCGGCCGGTCGGTGCCCTTCATGATGCCGGGCTTCTCCCTGAATTGGCGACGCACCTCCTCGACGATTGCCGAGCCTGCGCGCCCGACCGCCGTCATGGCGATGCCTCCGAACAGATACGGCAACAGCCCGCCGAGGAAGAGGCCGACCACGACGTAAGGATTTGAAAGAGTGAAAGTAGGGTCTACGCCCTGGAAGTAAGGAAACTTGTCGGCGTTTGCGGCGAAATATTTGAGATCTTCGGTGTACGCCGCGAACAGCACCAGCGCACCGAGGCCCGCCGAGCCGATGGCGTAGCCCTTGGTTACGGCCTTGGTGGTGTTACCTACCGCGTCGAGGGCATCGGTGGTTTTGCGGATCTCCTTCGGCATGCCCGACATCTCGGCGATACCGCCCGCGTTATCGGTCACCGGGCCGAAGGCGTCGAGCGCCACGATCATACCGGCGAGCGCGAGCATGGTGGTGACGGCAATGGCGATGCCGAACAGTCCTGCGAGACCATAAGCGACGATGATGCCCGTCATGATCACGAGCGCCGGCAGTGCCGTGGATTCGAGCGACACGGCCAAGCCCTGAATGACATTAGTGCCATGGCCGGTCACCGAGGCCTTGGCGATGGAATGAACGGGACGGAAATTGGTGCCGGTGTAGTACTCGGTGATCACCACGATCAGCGCGGTCACCACGAGGCCCACGGCGCCGCAAAAGAACAGCGACTTGCCGGTGAAGCTCACATCGCCGACCTTCATCGCCGTGTCCCAGCCGACAAGCCAGGCGGTCAGCGGCCAAAGCAGGATAAGCGAAAGCACGCCGGTTGCGATCACGCCCTTGTAGAGGGCGCCCATGATCGACTGGCTTGGGCCAAGCCGGACGAAGAATGTGCCGATGATCGAAGTGATAACGCACGCCGCGCCGATGGCAAGCGGGTAGAGCATCATCTGCATGACGCGATCGCCGCCGGCGAAATAGATCGAGGCGAGCACCATGGTGGCAACCACGGTCACCACGTAGGTCTCGAACAGGTCGGCGGCCATGCCGGCACAGTCGCCGACATTGTCCCCCACATTGTCGGCGATGGTCGCCGGGTTGCGCGGATCGTCCTCGGGAATACCGGCTTCGACCTTGCCGACGAGATCGCCGCCCACATCCGCGCCTTTGGTGAAGATACCGCCGCCGAGCCGCGCGAAGATCGAGATGAGGGACGCGCCGAAGCCGAGCGCTACGAGTGCGTCAACCACTTCGCGCGAGGCGGGGCTAAGTCCAAGAAATTGCGTGAGGATGAGGAAATAGACCGACACGCCGAGAAGGGCGAGGCCGGCGACGAGAAGGCCGGTGATGGCGCCTGAGCGGAAGGCAAGGCTGAGCCCGTCGGCCAGGCTTTTGGTCGCGGCCTGCGCCGTCCGCACATTAGCGCGGACCGATACGTTCATGCCGATGTAGCCCGCCGCACCAGACAAGATCGCGCCAACCGCGAAACCGATCGCCTGCGGAATGCCGAGCAAATAGGCAAGAATGAGAAAGATCACCACGCCGACAACGGCGATCGTGGTGTATTGCCGGGCGAGATAGGCCTGCGCCCCTTCCTGAATGGCGGCGGCGATCTCCTGCATGCGCGCCGTGCCGGGGTCTGAGGCGAGAACGGCTCTAGTCGTCCAGACTCCGTAGGCGATCGAGAGCGTCGCGCAGAGAATAATCAGGTAAAGAACCCAGGTCATAAATTCTGCCTCGTTCGTTCGTGTGGGATTGCGGAGGAAGAGGACCGCAAACATTCAGACACTAAACGTGCCCGCGGCCTCACTGCCCCCAGAGAAAGTCGTCGTGGCGTAAGCCCGCGCGGAAAATGCCAAAGTTGTAAGCAGGACGCAACAGACGCTTGGGATCAATGAAACAGGCCGAAAGCTGCGGCTAAAGGCTAGAAATGCGTGAACCCCTTAGCCGCGAGATTGAGAATTTGCCCATCCGCACCGAGTACCCTGACCTCTCCCGGCCGGCCTTCGATGCGGCCGATCATGCTCACACCCACGCCCTTGGCCCGCGCTTCAGCCTCGAACGAGATGCCGCTCGCCTCGGACACCGCGGCCAGGATCTCGTAATCATCGCCGCCGGTCATGAGCGCCTTAAGAAGCTCGGGCGCACACTCGAGGACTTTTCGCGCTACATCCGACAAGGGAACGCGCGAGGTGTCGATCAACGCTCCTGCATGAGAGACTTTTGCGAGCTTGTCAGCGTCGGCCACGAGGCCATCCGACACATCGATGGCGGCCGTGGCAAAGTTGCGGATGACAAGCATGAGGTCGTTCCGCGGTTCCGGCCGCCTGTAGCGCTCCACGACAAATTCCTGCTCTTCATCGCTGAGGCCCCAGGATCGCGCGAGCGACGGCTCTTTCAGGATGCGCAAGCCAAGATAGGCGTCCCCAATAGTTCCGCTCACATAGAGACGGTCCCCCTGCTTCGCTCCATGCCGCAGTACGGTGTGGCCATGCGGAACGAGGCCGAGCGCCGTGATGGTGATGCTCAAGGGACCTGGCGATGCGGTCGTGTCGCCACCCACAAGGGTCGCGCCCGCGCGTTCCTGGAAATCGCGAAGACCTGAGGCGAAGGCCTCGAGCCATGCCGCCGAAGGATGTGGCGGCAATGACAGCGCCAAGAGATAGATGTAGGGGCGCGCTCCCTTGGCGGCGAGATCGGAGAGATTGACCGCTAGAGCCTTGTGCCCGATCGACTCCGGTGGATCGTCTTTGAGGAAATGCACACCCTCGATGATCGTATCGCAGGACAGCACGATCTCCTGCCCCTCAATCGGCCTGAGCACAGCGGCGTCATCGCGCAAGCCGAGGGATGAAGTGTCGGTCGCAAGCGGAGCGAAATATCTGGCGATGATGTCGAACTCGCCAAGACTCTTCCCTCCGCCGCGCTCGATATCGTCAGCCATCGCTCGTGCCGTGTTTTGCGAACTCTGCAGGCCGCGCCTTATGTCCTAGCCGGTCGAGAATACCGTTCACCACTTTCGGCTCATCATCGGAAAAGAAGGCATGGGCGATATCCACATATTCGGAAATCGCGACGCGTGCAGGCACGTCATCGCGCTCCAGGATCTCGTAGGCGCCGGCGCGCAAGATTGCCCGGAGGATCGAATCGACGCGTGTGAGCCGCCAGCCTTCTGCCAGTTGCTTATCGATCAGCGGATCGATCTTGAGCTGTTCGCGCACCACGCCCTCGACGAGATCGCGGAAGAAGGCTGCCTCGGCGTCACAATATTGGCGGTCCTCGATTTCCTTGCCGAGACGATAGGCTTCGAACTCGGCGATCACCTCGTTCAGGTCGATGCCGGTCATGTCCATTTGATAGAGCGCCTGGACCGTGGCGAGCCGGGCTGCGCTGCGGGACGATGCGCGGGCTTGCGGTTTGCCTCGCCCGGCCATGGCGGCTAGCGCCGGCTCGCTTGGGAGAAATGCTGCTCGAGCTGCATCAGCGTCAGACATGCGCGTGCGGCGTCGCCGCCCTTATTGCGCCCGTCGACGCTCGCCCGCTCCCAGGCCTGCTCGCGGCTCTCGCAGGTCAAGATACCAAAGCCGATCGGCACCGCATGCTGCACGGCGAGCTGATGCAGGCTAGCGGCCGATTCTCGCGCCACGATGTCGTAATGGGTTGTCTCGCCTCTGATGACGCAGCCGAGCGCGATGCAGCCGCGATGCCTCCCTGCCCGGCCGACAAAGCCGTTGGCGAGCGCTAGGCTCAAGGCAAGCGCGATTTCGAGAGAGCCGGGCACGGAGAGCCGCTCATAGGTCATCTGGTTGGATTTGAGCTCTTCGGTCGCGCCACGCGCGAGCTCGTCGGCGATGTCTTCGTAGAAGCGCGCCTCGATGATGAGAACGGAGCGTGGGCCTTTGCGGGCCATGGTCTGCTACTCCAAGCCTCTGTGGCCCGTCACTTTGAGCCCATAGCCCTCAAGCCCAACGATCTTGCGCTGAGGCGAATTGGAGAGCAGCACCATCTCGCGCACGCCAAGATCGAGGAGGATTTGCGCGCCGATGCCATATTCAATGAGCCGCTGCTGGCCAGGGCCTCCGCCCTGTTCGGTGAGACGCGCGGAGATGGCATCCGGCCGCGACTCGCGGATTAAAACCACCACGCCGCGGCCTTCGCGTCCGATGATGTCCATCGCCTTGTGCACCAGCGTCTCGCGGTGGCCCGCGGTCGAAACGAGGTCATCGATCGTGTTTACCGCGTGCACACGCACGAGCACAGGCTCTCCCGAAGCGACATTGCCTTTGACGAGGGCAACATGCTCGGCAGGGTCCACGGTGGTGCAATAGACCTTGAGGTCGAAAGCACCGCCAAATGGGCTCTCGATCTTGCTCTCGGCCACGACCTTGACCAGGTGATCGTAGCGCAGCCGGTAGGCGATCAGATCGGCGATGGTCGCGATCTTGAGCCCATGGCGCTGGGCAAACGCGATGAGGTCGGGAAGCCGCGCCATGGTGCCGTCGTCGTTCATAATCTCGCAGATGACGCCGGCAGCATAAAGCCCGGCATGGCGGGCGAGATCGACAGCGGCCTCGGTATGGCCGGCGCGGATGAGCACCCCGCCCTCCTTGGCGACTAGGGGGAACACGTGGCCTGGCGTCATGATATCGCGATAGTCCTTGGTGGGATCGATGGCGACGGAGATGGTATGTGCGCGGTCATGTGCCGAGATGCCGGTCGAAACGCCTTCGCGCGCTTCAATTGACACAGTGAACGCCGTGGTTTGCCGCGCGCGGTTTGAGCGCGACATCAGCTCGAGGTGAAGCTGCTTGGCCCGCTCCGGCGTGAGCGCAAGGCAGATCAGGCCGCGGCCATACTTCGCCATGAAGTTGATGGCGTCAGGGGTCGCCATCTGCGCCGGGATGACGAGGTCGCCCTCGTTCTCGCGCTCCTCGGCGTCGACCAGGATGAACATGCGGCCGTTCCGCGCGTCCTCCACCACCACCTCGATGGGTGAGAGGAACTGATGGTATCTGGTCTTGCTGATGATGGTCACAGGGGTTCGCCTTGACTTTCGCTCAGACGTGCGGCGTAGCGCGCCATGAGATCGACTTCAAGGTTTACCAGATCGCCGGGTGCCCGGTCTCCCCATGTCGTGCGGCGAAGTGTGTAAGGAATGATGTTCACGCCGAAGCGATTGCCGTCGACCTCGTTAACTGTGAGCGACACGCCGTCGAGCGCGACCGAGCCTTTGGTGGCAATAAAGCGCGCAAGCCCAGGCGGACTCCCCAAGATGAACCTGACGCTGTCGCCGTCGGTGTGGCGCGCTAGGACCTTGGCCCGGCCGTCGATATGGCCGGTCACGAGATGGCCGCCGAGTTCTTCGCCGAGGCCGAGCGGGCGTTCGAGATTGATGCGGCGTCCTTCCTGCCACTCGCCGAGCGTGGTCCGGGCCAAGGTCTCGTTGGAGACATCAACGCTGAACTCCGCGCCCTTCTTGGCCTTGGCGACATCGACGATGGTGAGACAACAACCGTCGCACGCGATCGACGCGCCTTCTTGGAGGTTCGAGCGCTTATAAGGCGAGGCGATGGTGAAGCGGCCGCCTTGCCGCCCGCGCAGCGTGCCTACGCCGCTGACAATGCCGGTGAACATCTTGCCATCCGCCGCCAGGCGGTCATCCGGTCTGGACCGAACGCCCGCGACCGAGTTTGCGCAAAATGACTGTTTGCGATCACCCGATCGAGCCCTTCATTCACGAAAGGTATAAGTCCATCGGGACCTGCGGGCTGAGACCCCTCGTAGATCACCATCTCGTCGATGAGATCGGCATCCAGAAAAGCGCGCGCGACCGAAGGTCCCCCTTCCACCAGCACACGCGTGATGCCGCGGCTTGCAAGCGTCTCCAAAGCGTCGCGCACGCCAAGCATGCCATGCGAGTCGACCGGCACGTAGACAATTTCGGCGCCGCGATCCTGGAGCGCATCGGTGTTGGGATGCTCCTCGTCGGCGGCGCAAACGAGCCAGACCGGCACCATTAGGTCGTCGAAGAGATGCGCTTGCGACGGCGTCCTGAGACGCCGGTCCAGCACCACCCGCACCGGGGAGCGGCATGACATGCCGGGAAGGCGGCAGGTGAGGCTCGGATTATCGGCGAGGACGGTACCCCGGCCCACGAGGATGGCATCGTTGCGTGCACGCAGGAGGTGGGCGTGCGCGCGGGCCTCAGGGCCAGTGATCCATACCGGCGCGCCGTTGCCTCTCGGCATCAGCCCATCGGCGCCGACGGCAAGCTTCAGCGTCACGGAAGGGCGGTCCTCGGTGACACGCAGGAAATGGCCAAGCGCCACCTCCGCCGCTTCGTCCGCCAACACGCCTTTCTCGACTTCAATCCCGGCAGCTCTGAGACGCTCGATGCCGCGGCCAGAGGTGCGCGGATCAGGATCGCGAATGGCGACGACGGCGCGCGCGAGCTTTGCCCTAACGATGGCATCGGCGCAAGCCATGCCTCTGCCCTCATGCGCGCATGGCTCGAGCGTGACATAGATCGTGGCGCCGCGCGCCTTGTCGCCGGCCCGGTCCAGAGCAATCGCCTCGGCATGGGGACGGCCTCCAGGCGCAGTGGTGCCGCGTCCGAGGATCTCGCCGGAAGGCGCCACCACCAGCGCGCCGACCGAGGGGTTCGGCCAGGTCAGCCCTAGCCCGCGGCGCGCCAGTTGGAGCGCCTGCGCCATATGATCTTCGTCGCTCGCGCTCATCGGGTTGATGTGGGGTTTGGACTTAGTCTTCGGCAGGGGCCGCCGCCTTCCCTGACGGCATTTCTTCATTGTTCTCGGTGGCAGCAAGCTCGCCGAGCAGCGCCTCGAAGTCCTTGGCCTCGCGGAAATTCTTGTAGACCGAGGCGAAGCGCACGTAGGCAACGTCATCGAGGCCCTTTAAGGCCTCCATCACCAGACGGCCGATGGTCTCCGACCTGATGTCGTTCTCGCCCATATTCTCGAGCCGGCGCACGATGCCGCTCACCATGCGCTCGACGCGTTCGGGATCGACGGGGCGCTTCCGCAGCGCAATTTGCACCGAGCGCATCAGCTTGTCGCGATCGAACGGCATCCGGCGCCCTGACCGCTTGACCACGGTGAGCTCCCGCAGCTGCACCCGCTCGAAGGTGGTGAAGCGGCCGCCGCAATCGGCGCAGACGCGGCGGCGCCTGATAGTCGAGTGGTCCTCGCTAGGACGCGAGTCCTTCACTTGCGTGTTGGTGCTGCCGCAATAGGGGCATCGCATGGGCGGTCGCTCTCCCCTTTCCCACCCTCACGCAAGTCTACCGGTAGATCGGATAGCGCTCGCAAAGCTCGATGGCCCGCTTCTTCACTGAGGCTTCGACCTTGCTGTTACCTTCGTCGCCGTCGGCGGCAAGCCCGTCGAGGACCTCGATGATCATGCCGCCGATCGACTGAAACTCCTTGATGCCGAAGCCGCGCGTGGTGCCCGCAGGCGAGCCAAGACGGATGCCGGAAGTGATCGCGGGTTTCTCGGGATCGAACGGCACGCCGTTCTTGTTGCAGGTGATGTTGGCGCGGCCGAGCGCAACCTCCGCCGCCTTGCCGGTCAGCTTCTTTGGTCGCAAATCAACCAGCATCAGGTGCGTGTCAGTGCCGCCAGACACGAGAGCCGCGCCGCCTTTGACCAGCGTCTCGCCCAAGGCCCTGGCGTTGTCGATCACCGACTGCGCGTAGAGCTTGAAGGACGGCTTGAGCGCCTCGCCGAATGCGACGGCCTTGGCAGCGATGATGTGCATCAACGGACCGCCCTGCAGCCCCGGGAACAGCGCCGAGTTGATCTTCTTGCCGATCTCCTCGTCGTTGGAGAGCACCATGCCGGCGCGCGGCCCGCGCAGGGTCTTGTGGGTCGTGGTGGTCACCACATGGGCATGCGGCAGAGGGCTTGGATGCAGGCCGGCAGCCACCAGTCCTGCGAAATGCGCCATGTCGACCATGAGATAAGCACCGACCGAGTCGGCAATCTCGCGGAAGCGCTTGAAATCGATGATGCGCGGATAGGCCGAGCCGCCAGCGATGATCATCGCCGGCTTGTGCTCCAGGGCAAGTTTCTCCACCGCGTCATAGTCGATGCGGTTGTCGTCCTGCCGCACACCATATTGCACGGCATTGAACCACTTGCCGGAAAGGTTCGGCGCCGCGCCGTGAGTGAGGTGTCCGCCATGGGCAAGCGACATGCCGATGATCGTGTCGCCCGGCTTGATCAGCGCGAGCATCACCGACTGATTGGCCTGCGAGCCCGAATGCGGCTGGACATTGGCGAAGGCGCAATTGAACAGGCGCTTGGCGCGGTCGATGGCGAGTTGCTCGACGACATCGACATATTGGCAGCCGCCGTAATAGCGCCTGCCCGGATAGCCTTCGGCATATTTGTTGGTGAGCAGCGTGCCGGCGGCATCGAGCACGGCGCGTGAGACGATGTTTTCCGAGGCGATGAGTTCGATCTCGTTCTGCTGACGCTCGAGCTCGTTCTCGATGGCTGAAAAGACCTCGGGGTCGGCGTCCTCCAAATGCTTGGAGAAGAACTCGTTCCCGCGCGCCTCGGCACGCCTCATCTCACTTGCCGTCATGGCCTACTACTCCTCGAGCTCGAACCCGCCCTATCCAGCCAAGGGAGGATTGGACCCGCCTAAATCTCTCGCGGGGCGCTCCCTTCAATATTTGGCTGGCTCTACCACATGTCGCGCGGTGGCGCCAGCAACACCCAAGGCGTTACCTCGCGACGGCAGGGCGTTGAAAGCAAAGTCAACGGCTTCCTGACGACTCGCGTCAACCTCAGCAGAAATGAGGGCGATGCGGCCTTGGATCAATAGGCCGAGGCTGTCTCCGGGCCGCTTCCGTCCTGCTGGTAGATGTCGGGGCGGAACTGCACGATGCCGTCCGGCGCCGACCAAGCCGTGATATAGGAGAAGTAGACCGGAATCGGCTTCACCAGCTTGACGTCGATCTGCTCGCCAGTCTGTTTCACCTGTTGGATGCGCTGCAAATCCCAACCGCCCGTGTCGCGTAGCAGCCAGACCACAAGCGGCTCGATGTTATCCGTACGCACGCAACCCGAGCTTTCGAACCGCACGCTCCGCCCGAACAGGCTCTTGAGCGGCGTGTCGTGCATGTAGACGCTGTCCTTGTTCGGGAAGTTGATCTTCACGAAGCCGAGCGAGTTCTGATCCCAGGGGAGCTGGCGGAACTGATAGTTGTACACCTCGGGGCCGAACCAGTTGATCTGGCGCGAGTCGACCGGATTGCCGGCGGCGTCAAAGGCCTCCATGTGGTAGGCCGCGAGCATATCCTGATTGCGCCGGGCAAACTCCTGAGCCTTCGGCACCAGGTCCTTGTAGATGATGCTCTTCGGCACGTACCAATAAGGATTGAAGTTGACCTCCTGGATCTTGCTCGAGAGCTCAGGCGTCGGACGCTCCGGCTTGCCGACCACCGTGGCGTGGCGCTGCACAACCTGCCCGTTCTCGACGGCCTCAGCCTGCGCCGCCGGGATATTCACCACCACGTAGCGATTTCCAGCAGCCGGCGCCAACGTTTGCAAGCGCTTGAGGCTCGCTTGCAATTGGGCAAGCCTCACCGTGGCCGGCACGTTCAGCGCTTCGACCGTGACCCTCATGTCGACCACGCCGGTCGGGGGCAGGCCGTGGCGAGCCTGGAACTTCTTCACGGCTGCAACAACTGCCGCGTCATATTCCTCGGGGATGCTCTGACCGACGAGATCTCCTTCGATTTCGAGCCGCCGATGCAGCGTCACGATTTCGGGGCCGCGCGAGCCAGGCTTCATCACCACGGCGGGAACCATGGGCCAGCCACCCTGGGCCACGATTGCCTGGTAGCGCGCGATCGCAGCCTTGGTCGCAGCAATATTCGCGGAAGCAAGGGTCGGCGTTCCCAGCGCAGGGTTGGTGATCCAGGCGGCAGTCGCCGCATCGAACTCCTCTGGTGGAAGCTCGTCGCCATGGAAGGCTTGCGAGCCTGGCTGCTGCGCAGCGCGTGAGCCTCCGCCGAAGAAGCCACCGCCGTTCCTGCCGCCGAAGAAGCCGCCGCCGCCCGAGTTTCCGGAATTGTCGTCCTGATAGCCGCCTTGATAACCCCCCTGGTTCGGGTTGCCCTTGAGCCAGGAGAAGAGACCGGCACTCGAAGGCTCGGCGCTCGCGAGGAGGAGGATCGCACCAACTCCCGTAGCGGCGAGGAAGGCCCCGCCTCTCACTCTAGTCTTCCATGTCAGCATAAGCCGCTCCCCCGTCCGTTGGCGGCATGTCCCGCGTTGACTATAAGCGCTTTGCCTGCGCCACTCTAGAGCCAATGAACCGCCAATTCCTTTTCAAATCCTCTAAGGATCGATCACAGTTCTTTGGCAACGGGACACGTTACTCCCTCGTCAGCCGATCATGTCCGGCGCTCTACATGAGCGCGGATCGCGCCATGACTGAGAGTTATCCAGCGAATTTGGTTATTTTTGGCTGTGCCGCGGTTGAAAACGACGCGGCCCCGGTGGAAACCACCAGGGCCGCTAAATCTCACACTCTTGCGTGACGATTAGAGCTGATAGCGGATCTGGTCAGTCCAGAAGCGCTCGAGCCGAATCAGCGCCTTATTCAACGACTCAAGATCGTCGACGCCGATGCCGCCCACCTGCTGCAAAGACTTGAGCTGCCGCTGATAAAGCCCGTTCACCACATTGGACACCTCTTGCCCTTTCTCGGTGAGCCGCACCCGCACCGACCGCCGGTCGGTGGACGAGCGCTGATGGTGGATGTAGCCGGCATCGACCAGCTTCTTGAGATTGTACGAGACGTTGGAGCCGAGATAGAGGCCGCGGCTCGTGAGCTCGCCGGCCGTCAATTCGGCATCGCCGATGTTGAACAGCAGCAAAGCCTGCACGCTGTTGACGTCCGAGCGGCCCAAGCGTTCAAATTCATCTTTGATGACATCAAGAAGCAATCGATGAAGCCGCTCGACAAGCTTCAAGGAAACAAGATAGCGCCCCTTGAGATCTTCTACCTGAGACGCGCCCGTATGCGTCCCCTTTTTCAAGACTACACTCATCGCCTACCCTCGTTAGTTGTTGTTAAATCCCCAACTTGGCGAGGACTATAGGCAGGCCACGCTAAAATCCGCTTAAGCGGCACGCTTAAGATTGGATGAAATTCTACGATTAAATTTCTATGATATTCGTGCGCGTTTGAACCCAGGTATTAGAGACCTGGAGTGAGCTCCTTAAGCTCGAGCTCATTCTCGACAGGGCTGTCGAACATGCGTTCGATCGCCTGATCGTCGACAACTGTCAGGCGCGCCGGTTGCCAGTTCGGCGCACGTCCGCGCCCCGCGATGCGCGCAGCGATGCCCTCGCGATAATCGTGCGTCTCGATGAGATGCGAAGCGAGACGGAATTCCAGCTTGAGCGCGCTCAAGAGATCGAGCGACTTGCCGCGCTTCATCTGCGCCAAGGCGACCTTGAGAGACGTGGGTGACTTCTTGCGTAGCTCGGCTGCGGTCTCACGGGCGAAAGACTCATGCTCGCCTTTCTCTGCGTCGAGCCGCTCGAGGATCGATTCGACAGACGATGCGGCGAACACGCGATTGATCAGCGGCGTGTGCCGCACGAGCTCGCCCTCCCCGGGATCGCGGTGAAGTCCATCGAGCAGCTTGTCGATCGGATGGTTGTCGCGCAATGCGTCTTTGATCACGCCGAAATGCGCCGACGGAACGTAATGGCTCACGAGACGCTGGCGATAAGCCTCCGCCGGCCCGATAATTCGCCCGGTTAGCGCGAGATAGACTCCGGTCCATCCGAGCAGTCGCGGCAAGAAATAGGTTCCGCCAATATCGGGCAGAAAACCGATGCCGACTTGCGGCATGCCGAATTTGTAACCCTCGCCCGCGATGCAATGCGTGCCGTGCAGGGTGATGCCCACTCCTCCGCCGAGCACGAGTCCATTGATGAGAGGAACATTCGGCCTGATGAATTTGTCGAGCACCCATACATGGGTGTACGCCGCGCGGTAGAATTCCTTGATCGCGCCGAGCGCTCCCTGTTCCAGCCACTCGTGCAGGACCTTGAGATCGCCGCCGCTCGAGAACACCGTGGGATGGCTCGATTGCATGAAGACGCCATAAATCTGCGGTGCCGGAGCCCAACGGCGATAATGCTCGCTCAAAGCCTCGAACATTTCTTGGTTTAGCGCGTTTAATCGCGTAGGCCGGCTGAGCGTCACCACGCCGGCGCGACCGATTTCCTCAAACGTGATGCCGAGCGCTTCAGACACCCTCGACCACTCTTGCTCGAACTTTTGCAAATGACGCCTCTCTTGGGCTTGCCTTGATCCGGCAAGCCTTGCCTTGAAAGGGCCCGCGGGCAGCTACCACCCAATCGGGCAAACCACAAGCTTTGCAAGGAAAAGAGTAAGGGCCGCATGACGTTTCATCCAATCGCCCGCCCCGCCCTTGCCATTCTCGTCGTACTTCCGCTCTGCGCTCAGGCCGGAAACGATGTCCCGCCGTTGCCCCAGCGCAATCCTCACCGTGGGCATGGAACGGAGGCAAAGACGCCTGTGCTGCCGGGCGATCAGCCAACCGTGCCGTGGACCGACAAGGAGGTCGCCGATGCCAAGGCGGCCTGTGCAAAAGCGCTCGAGAGTCTCACCATCGAGTACGAACAGCTCCCACCCCTGAAGCACGGCATCTGCGGCGCGCCGGCTCCAATCCTCGTCAAGTCGATCGGCAGCGAGCCTAAGGTCGCAATGGATCCGCCTGCCACTATGACTTGCGCGCTCGCGGCTGCGCTTGGCTCTTGGCTCGACAAGACGGTACAGCCCGAAGCGAGGGCGGTGCTCTCGACGCAAGTCGTCAAGCTGCGCAACGCCAGCTCCTATGTCTGCCGCAATCGCTATGGCGGCGACAGCACGCCCCTGAGCGAGCATGCGCTCGCCAATGCGCTCGACGTGTCGGAGTTCGTGTTTGGCTCAGGCGAGCACATCACCGTGCTTGAAAGCTGGCCGCGCACCGTGACGGCTCGGCTGTCTCAGCCGAAGCCCGATCGCGTTGTGGTGGCAACCCCGGTGAAGCCGGTATCTCAGCTACGGGCGGCGGACAGGCAATCCTTCGCGGTGGCCAAGGTTCAGCTAGCCGAGGCGAAGATAAATCCCTTCGTTGCCCCGACCACGGTAATCGATGCCAAGACCAATCCTTTCGTGGTTCCAACAGTGGAAGCTGAACACCCTCCTGCGGCCCCGCTTTCCGAGGTTAAACCGTCTGAGAATGCCACTCCCGAGACACAATCGAAGGCTGATGCGCGGAGCGAGTTCGTCAGGGTGGTGCACGACGACGCCTGTCACACCTTCGGCACCGTGCTAGGGCCAGAGGCCAACGAGGCGCATAAGAACCATTTTCACCTGGATATGAAGGCGCGACGGCACGCGGCTGTGTGCCAATAAAGACGAAAACGCAACCACGTCTCCAGGCGCTGTTGGCGCGGTCCCCGTCACGGTGCTAGCTTGCGCGCTCACGCGAAGAGAATACGTATAGCGCGATGGCCTCCCCTAAGGACAAGACGGTCTCCTTACGCACCGAGCGGGTGAAGCGCGCGCGCGTCAAGGCGCCAGGCGCATCGCAGCCCGGCTTTCCGGCGACCCGGCTCAGGCGCAACCGTCGCGCCGAGTGGTCGCGCCGCCTGGTGCGGGGCGCGACGCTGACCACCGACGATCTGATCTGGCCCATTTTCGTGATCGAGGGAGAACGCGTCCGCACGCCAGTTGCTGCCATGCCCGGAGTCGAGCGTCTCTCGATCGACTTCGCCGTCGATGCAGCGGAGGAGGCTGCTTCGCTCGGGATTCCGGCAGTCGCGCTCTTCTCCTACACCGAGGCCTCGCTCCGCGACGAAGACGCAAGCGAGGCGCTCAACCCCAACAATCTCGTGTGCCGCGCGATGCGCGCCATCAAAGCGCACGTGCCGGACATCGGTATCATCTGCGACGTGGCGCTCGATCCTTATACGAGCCACGGCCACGACGGTCTTCTGATCGACGGCGAGATCGACAATGACCGCACCATCGAGGTGTTGATCGCCCAGGCCATCGTCCAGGCCGAGGCCGGCTGCGACATCCTCGCGCCGTCAGACATGATGGATGGACGCATCGGCGCGATCAGGGCAGCGCTCGAGGAGGCAGGCTTCGTTAATACCCAGCTGCTCGCTTACGCCGCGAAATATTCCTCGGCCTTCTACGGGCCGTTCCGCGATGCGGTGGGCTCCGGCAAGCGGCTCCGCGGCGACAAGCTCACCTATCAGATGGATCCCGCCAACGGCGCGGAAGC
>Ga0075426_10001142_pt1 | contig 18696 bp, 18 predicted proteins | sample SoiMethybrSBSTD5_FD_75304 | JGI IMG/M metagenome (GOLD analysis project Ga0075426, IMG submission 75304) | Bulk soil microbial communities from a Populus tree surrounding site in Tennessee, USA - Soil MetaG P. TD hybrid SBSTD5 | ecosystem: Environmental > Terrestrial > Soil > Tree plantation...
GCGTAGTACGTCTCAAGAAACTGATTCATGCGCTCCTCGGCCTTGGCCGGATCGGGGTCGAGCGCGAGCGTCAGATAGGCGGCGCCGAGCACGTCGTCGGGCGAGCGGCCGGCGGCGCGTGCCGCCGACTGAATGCGCGGGAACTGCTCGGCGAAGAACTCGACGCTCGGGCCTGTAGGAAACCAGGCGTCGAAGCGCGCGGCTTCGCGCAGCGCCGTCGGTCCGCTGCCGCCGATCCAGATCGGCGGTCCGCCCGCGCGCGGCGGCTTCGGCTCCATGGTGACGTCCTCGAGCGTGAAGTGCGCGCCCTTGAACGAGACGTGGTCGCGGCTCCACAGCGCGCGACAGATCTCGAGCGTCTCGAGAAAGCGCCCGACGCGACGCTCGAACGGCACGCCGACCGCCGAGAACTCTCGCCGAATCGCGGGCGTGTCGGCGGCGATCCCGACGCCCAGGATCACGCGCCCCTCGGCGATCCGATCGAGCGTGCCGACGACGTGCGCGAGCACCACCGGCGGCCGTAGCGCCGGCAGCAGCACGCCGGTGCCGAGCCGCACGCGGCGCGTGCGGGCGGCGATCGCGGCCATCAGCGTGAGCGGCTCGTGCCGCGGCCGTGCCGTGATCGAGTCGCCGATCCACACGGAATCGAAACCGGCGGCCTCGGCGCGCTCGGCCATCGCCAGCAGCGGGGCGGTCTGGGGCCGCCCTGACATCACGACCTCACGTGTGGGGATGAGCACGCCGAATTCGACGCCCATGGATCTCCTTTCGCGAACGCGTCAGACGCGGAAGTCGAGGATGTAGAGACCGCCGATGATGCGATCGACGGTGTAGAGGATCTGCCGCTCGTCGATGAGGACGTCGTTGATCTGCGCCGCCTTGATGGGAGACTTGCGGAGCGCCGGCGGCACGAAGGCGGCGATCTCCTTCGGCTGAAACGGGTCGCGCACGTCGAACGCGCGCACGCCGCCGTTGAAGAACGTGCCGACGACGACGTCCTCCGAGATCCAGTGGCCGGGCCGATTTTCGTGCAGATTGTGGGCACCGAAGCGGCCACCGCGCCCGGCGAACTTCTTGACCGGCGGCAGCGGACACGTGCTGATCGGGACCAGCTTGTCCTCGCGACGCGCGTCGACGATCCAGACGAGCTTGGGCCAGTCCTGCGCCGCCTGCCGCACCGACTCGTCGCTGACGACGAGCAGGTTGCGCTCGAAGAACGGCACCACGGTGTGGCAGAAGCCCGGAAACGGCGGGTGATAGTCCCAACGGCCGAGCAGCCGCGGATGCGCCTTGTCGGCGATGTCGAGGACGACCGCGCCGCCGTCGATATAGCCGACATAGGCGCGATCCGGGCGCTGCGGATAGACGTTGGTGTTGTGCGCGCGATAGCCGGTATCGATGACCGGATGACGCGGCAGCGGCGGCTCGGCGTCGCCGTCGCGCGTCCCGGGCAGCCACCAGCGCCCGATCTCGCGCGGGCGCGACGGCTGGCGCACGTCGACGATGCGATAACACTGGTCGTCCTTCTGATTGCGCGGCGTGAAGTCGGCGGCGCCCGAGGCCATGTGCACATACTCACCGTCGACCCACCACAGATGATGCACGCCGCGTGACTTCGGCCCCGACGTGTCGAAGAACGTCACGGACTTTGGCTTGGCGGGATCGGCGACGTCGAAGATCTCGAACCCCGCCGGCGTCATGCCGGGCTCGCGAGTCTGGTAGGCGACGATCAACAGATCGCCCACGAGATCGAGCGAGTTGCTGCGCATCTTGTCGTGCGGCAGCGCGGTTTGCACGACCACGCTCGGCTTCTTCGGATTCGTCACGTCGACGGCCGTGACGTTCTTCGGCGCCGACTCGTGGGCGAGCCACAGCACGCGCCGGCGGTCACGCGTGATCTGGATGGCCATGCCCTCGCCGCAGTTGCCGAAGCCGTCGAGCGCGTGGTGCGAGAGCAGGCGCATGGTTGTCATGAGGGCCGATGCTATCATCCCCGCCGCTGCACGCGCCTCTGCACCGGGAAGAACTGCAGATCCCAGCGCTCGGCGACGAGTCCCCAGAGCCCTTGCGGAAAGCGCATCATCGCGACCACGGCCAGCACGCCGAGCAGGATCATGTACCACGCCCCGTAGTCGGCGAGAAGCTGGCGCAGCAGGAAGAAGACGATCGTGCCGACGATGGGACCTTCGAGCGTGCCGAGCCCGCCGATCACCACGATGAAGATCGTGTAGGCGGTCCAGTTGATCGAAAACGCGGCATCGGGCGAGATGCGAAGCAGGTTCAGATACAGAAGGGCGCCCGTCGTGCCCGTCCCGAATGCGGCGATCACGTAGACGGCCAGCTTGGTGCGGAACACGGCCACGCCGAGGCTCGCCGAGGCCGGCTCGCTGTCGCGAACGGCCATGAGCCCGAGCCCCAGCCGCGAGCGCAGATACAAGTAGACGGCGACGACTGCGGCGACGCCGACCGCGATGGCGATCGCATACGTCACCAGCTCGCGCGTCTCGCGCGCGAGCGGGAAGACCGCCTTGAGCGTGCGGCCCGTGCCGCGGCCAAGGACGTCGGTGTTGGCGACGAGCAGGCGATAGACCTCGGCCACCGCCCACGTTCCCACCGCGAAGTACGCATCGCGGAAACGGAACACGAGCGCGGCCGTCGGCAGCGCCAGCACGGCGGCGACGAGGCCGGCCAGCGGCACGGCAAGAAACGGATTCACACCGACGTCGTCGGCCAGCACGATGAGCGCATAGCCGCCGAGCCCGACGAACGCCTGCTGGCCGATCGAGACGAGGCCCGCGTAGCCGGCGAGCAGATTCCACATCTGCGCCAGCACGAGCAGCGCGATGAACTCGACGATGGCCCGCATCGACCCCGCGTCGCCCAGCCACGGCACGGCGCTGAGACCAGCCACGACGAGGGCGGCCGCGCCCGCCCCAGCGCGACTCGCCGTGGTGGTCCGCGCGACGTGAACGCGCGCGTCGACGCTCAATCCACGCGCCGCGACTTCGCGAAGAGTCCCGACGGTCGCAGCTGCAGCACCGCGAGGAACACGAGATGCCCGGTCAGGATTCCCCAGCCGGGCGAGAGCCGGGCGCCGATGGTCTGCGCCACGCCCAGGATGACGCCGCCGACCAGCGTGCCCCAGAGCGAGCCGAGACCGCCGATGATGACGGCCTCGAACGCGAAGAGCAGACGATCGGGTCCGCTGCTGAACGTGAACGTCGTGCGGATCCCGAGCGCGATGCCGGCGATTGCAACAATGGCGAGCGAGAGCGCCATCGCGAGCGCATACAACCGGTCGCGGTCGATGCCCATGAGCGCCGCCGTCGCTCCGTCGTCCGAGGCGGCTCGAAACGCGCGCCCGAGCGCGGAGCGACCGATGACGAGCTGCAGGCCGACGAGCAGCAGCACTGCGACCGCGAAGGTGAGCAGCGGAAAGGCTCCGACGGCCAGCCCCCCTCCGAGCGCGATGCTCGCCGTCTCGATCCCGCCGGGATTGAGGCGCCGTGAGTCGGCCGAAAACGTCTCCAGCAGGCCATTCTGGATCACGATGGACAGGCCGAACGTGACCAGCACCGCGGGAAGGATGCCGCGACCCAGGAGCCGGTTGAGCACCAGTCGCTGCAACGTCCAGCCAACCGCCCCCATGATCGGCACCACCAGCACGAGCGCGACCAGCGGATTGAGCTCCAGCGTCTGCACGATGACCACAGCAAGGAACGCGGCCAGGATGCTGAAATCGCCGTGAGCCAGGTTCACCAGGCGCATGACGCCGAAGATGACCGAGAGCCCGGTGGCGAAGAGCGCATAGAGCCCGCCGAGCAGCACGCCCTGCAGCACGGTGTCGAGCCAGACCACGGGTCAGGCTCCGAAGTATGCCGCGGAGATCTGCGCGCGCGTGAGCCGCGCGGGCACGCCCTGCAGCGCGACGGCGCCTTTGCGGAAGCAGTACACGCGCTGCGCGACCGCGAGCAGCTGGCTGACGTCCTGCTCGACGACGAGCAGCGTCGTACCCTCGCGGTGCACGCCGCCCAGCACCTCGTACAGATGCTTCACGACGACCGGCGCCAGGCCCAGCGAGATCTCGTCCACGAGCAGCAGCCGCGGGTTGGCCATCAGGCCCCGACCGATGGCGAGCATCTGCTGCTCGCCGCCGGAAAGATTGGTGCCGGGCTGATCGCGGCGCTCGCCGAGCACGGGGAACAGGCGATACACGCGCTCGAGCGTCCACGGTCCGGCACGCCGCCGATACGCGCCGATCTGCAGATTCTCGCGCACGGACAGGCTCGGAAAGATCTTCCGGCCCTCGGGCACCAGCACGATGCCGAGATCGACGAGCGTGTGCGCGGGGCGCCCCCCCACCGGCTGGCCGGAGAATTCCACCGCGTCGCGCGACACGGGCAGCGCGCCGGCGAGCGCACGCAGGAACGTGGTCTTGCCGGCGCCGTTTGCGCCGATCACGGCGACCGTCTCGCCCTCAGCGGCGTCGAGCGACACGCCGAACAGGGCCTGGAAGTCACCATAGAACGCCGACAGGTTCCGCACGCTCAACAGCGTCACGGCGCATCGATCCCGAGATAGACGCGGTGCACGTCGGCGTGCGCCATCACCGCGTCCGGGGCACCGTCGACCAGGCTGCGACCAAACGCGATCGCGACCAGACGATCCACCGCCGAGCGTAACGCATGCACGATGTGCTCGATCCACACGATGGCGACACCCTGCTCGCGCACCCGCCGAATCACGCCGACCATCGCCTGCACCTCGGGCTCGCTCAGGCCGCCGGCGATCTCGTCGAGCAGCAGCACGCGCGGATGCGTGGCTAGCGCGCGCGCCAGCTCGAGCCGCTTGCGCTCAAGCAGCGTCAGCGTTCCTGCGCGCGTGTTGGCGCGGTCGGCGAGGCCGCTCAGCTCGAGCGCCGCGAACGCGCCGGCGTAGGCGTCGCGCTCCGCCCGCCGGGCGCCGTGCGTGGCGCCGACGAGGACGTTTTCGAATACGGTCATCGCCTCGAAGGGATGCGGAATCTGGTGGGTCAGCGCGATGCCGGCCCGACAGCGCGCGTGCGCGGGCATCGCCGTGATATCGCGGCCGTCGAACAGCACGGCGCCGCGGTCGGGCCGCAGACGTCCGGCCATGACGTTGAGGGCCGTGGTCTTGCCCGCGCCGTTCGGCCCGATGACGCCGACCGCCTCGCGCTCGCTCACCGCGAGCGTGAGCCGATCGAGCACTTGCAGGCTACCGAAGGCGCGCGAGACCTCGTGGAGCGTCAGGAGCATGCGGGGACCGAGGAGCGCCACGGCTCCGCCGGGGCGCTTCCGAGCGCCGGGGGGAGTGGGGGGCCATGTCGGGGCCCCCCACGTCGATAGTGGCGCGTCGGGCTAGGCCTGCTTGAGCGGCCGCAGCTTGCCGGCCGTCGGAATGTTCGGCGCGCTCCGATTGCTGACGATGACGATGTCGAAGCGCCCGTCCTTGCCACGCGTCCACTGGCCCCCGACGAGCGGCGTCTTCGTCACGTTCGGCACGGGGCCTTTGGCCCAGCTGATCGGTCCCACCAGCGTGTTGAGGTTCGTCGCCTTGATCGCGGCAACGATGGCGCCCTTGTCGTCGACGCTCTGCGCTCGCTTGAGCGCGTCCAGACCGACCTCGAACAGCGCGTGGATGAAGCCGAGCGGCTGCGTCCACTGCTTCTTCGTCTCTCGCGTGTACTCGGTCGCGAATGCGGCGGCCGAGGCGCCCGTCAGCGACGACTTGAACGGGTGCTGCGGCGTCCACCAGACCTCGGTCGACATGCCGTCGCCGAGCTCGCCGAGCGCCTCCACCGAGCGCGGAAAGAGCAGCGCCTTGCCCACGCTCGCGACCTTGGGGTGGAATCCCTGCTGGGCGGCCTGCTTCCAGAACGTCGTCCAGTCGGGCGGTATGGGCACGCCGGTGACGATCTCGACCTTCTCCTTTTTGAACGTCGAGATCTGCGCCGAGAAGTCGTCGGAAAGATTCGGATAGCGGCCGGGATCGATCACCTTGCAGCCGGCCTTGGCGAGCGCGGGTGGAAAGCCCCGCTCCTTGTCGCCCCACGCGTTGCCGTCGCCGTCGTTCGGCCAGACCGCGCCGACGACCTTGTTGGTCTCCACCGAGTTCCACATGTCGATGAAGACGCCGATGATGTCCTCGAGGCCCCAGAAGAAGTGATAGGTCGACTTGAAGCCGACATCGGGCTTGCCGCCGCGGGCGAAGAACCATGGCTGCCACGGGCACACGGACGAGATGGCAGGCGTGCCGTTGACCTCGCACTGATCGGACACCGGGTTGGTCGTCTCCGGCGTGCTCGCGACGAGCATGAGGTCGACCTTGTCGGACAGGATCAGCCGCGAGGCGACTTCCGCCGCACGATTGGGATCCGACTGGCTGTCGCGCACGAGGATTTCGACCGGATGCGTGCGGTCACGGATTGCGAGACCTTTGCCGATGGCCTTGCGGATCCCGCCCACCACGAACGTATCGGCCTCGCCGAAACCGGCGAGCGGTCCGGTCTGCGGGCTCACGTAGCCGATCTTGATCGGGCGGCCCTGCGCGGCCGCGCGGCCCGGCACCGCGGACGCCCAGACGCCCGCGGCACCGGCGGCGCTGACGCGAAGAAATTCTCGGCGCTTCATCGTCGCGATCCCTTTCGGCTCAAAACTGCACCGGCGAAGGTGGCATCTTGCCGCTGGCGTAGAGCGCCGGCAGCTCGGGCGACGCGTTCTCCCACACCAGCAGCATCGAGCGCTTGGGCGAGAACCCGCGATGCCGGATGTCCGCCGGCATGGCCGCGACGTCGCCCGCCCTCATCGTGACGCGCGCGCGCACCGCGCCCGTGTCGCGGTCCTCGACCTCCCACTGGATCTCATCGCTCAGCTGCACGAACCACTCCACGCGGTCGTTGCCGTGGATGACCGGCAGGATGTACTCCTCGGTCGTCGGGCAATACAGGCTCGCCTTGCAGACCGACACGATCGACGGATTCCAGGTCACGTCCGAGCGTGACAGATACGCGAACAGATTGAACGCGACGACCTCGTCCTCGAAGCCGGGCTCGGCGCGGACGTCGGGCTTGTCTTGCGGCACGTCGCGGAAGTGGCGGTTCACGGGGAAGCCGTTCTCATCGGTGCGCAGCGGCTCGTCGCCGGGCGCGCCGATCATGCGCTTGGCCGTCACGCGGTGGCGCGTGATCGCTTCCTTGTTGCTGCCGTTCTTCGGACCGAACGCGCTGCCGGTCTCCTGCGGACTCGCGAACGGATCGAAGCTGGCGTTCGTCCAGTCCTCGAGCATGGCCTCGAACACGCGCTGGATGAGCGGCGTCGTGAAGCGCTCCGAATGGTCGAGCCCGGCGCGACGGTAGTGGTCGTTGAAGCGCCCGGCGAAAAGGTCGACGGAGCCGTAGTGGTTCACGGTGCCCACCACGGCGTCGAAATTCACGATGCCGTAAAAGAACCCCCACGCGATGTCGCGCTGCAGCGCGCGCAGGAACGCATCGACGGACAGCATATGGTGGCCCTTCGGCCACGCGACGTGGACGAAATACTCGTCACGGCTGAACGCGAAGCTTCCGAGCGTGAAGCTGCGATAGCCGTGGGCATTGGTCTCGATCGAGCCGACCTCGGGCATCGTGTCGGTGGGCTTTTCCATCACGCATTCCTCCCCGGTGTCGTCTGACAAATCTCGCCCCACCGCTCGACCGTGTCCCTTCCGGCGACAGTCTGCAGCAGGATCACGCCCGGCTGCGCGGCATGGAACTGATAGGCGGCGCCGACCGGCAGCAGCGTCATGTGGCCGCGCCGCGCGCGCACCACGCCCATCTTCCGTCCCGCGGGCGTGCCGGTGAGGGCGACCGAGCCCTGCGTCCCAGCGGGGACGACTCCGGGATTTTCGAGCTTGAGCAGTCGAATCTCGACCTCCCCGTCCATGACGAGCGCGAACTCGTCCTGCGCCGGCGCGCGCCAGCCCGACGTCCCGTCGGCACGAATGGCCTCGATGACGTATTCGATGTTCTTACCGACGGCCACCTTCTCGTACGGCTTCGCCTTCGAGGCCACCTCGAAGACGTTCGAGAACACGTAGTTCCGGGCGTCGTCGTTGATGACCTCGACGCCGCCTTTTTGGTAATGCTTGAGCGAGCCGAACCGTGTGACGTGCTGCTGCGCCATCGCGCTCTCCTTTCGACCGGTGTGTCGCGATCGAATTGAACGGCTTGTAGCCGCCGTTCGCTGGGTTGTCAAGCCGAGCGGCGATGTCCCGGGATTCTACTCGCCGCCCGACCGAAGCGCGCTATCATCGCCGCTCAGGCTCGATCGGGGGTGTCGCCCGTGGAGCGGACAGGAACGACGACGGGGCGCGTATTGCATTGGCCGGTCGCGCGGCCTGCGCGCGCGCCGTGGAGCCGCCCGCGCCGCGTGATGTTCGTGGCGTTCGTCGTCCCGGCTGCGAGCGTGCTCCTTCTCGTCACCGTCCTGCCACTGATTTATCTCGTCGTCACCAGCTTCACGCCGCTCGACATGACGAATCCCGGCTCGCTGCGCTGGGCCGGCCTCAGCAATTACCGCCAGCTCGCCGCGGACGGCCGCTTCTGGAGCTCGGTCTGGGTGCAGGCAAAGCTCTCCTTCTGGACGGTGACGCTGCAGATGGGGATCGGCTTCGCCATCGCGCTGTTGCTGAATGGCCGGATGCGGTTTCTCGAGCTGGTGCGCGCAACCTTCATCGTGCCGATGGTGCTGCCGCCGGTCGTGGTCGCGCTGATCTGGAAGATTCTGTTCACGCCCGACGTCAGCATTCTCGACTGGACGCTCGGAGTTCTTGGATTGCCCCAACCCGCGTGGCTTGCGGATCCCAGCCTTGCGCTGTGGGCGGTGATCGTGGCCGACGTGTGGGAGTGGTTTCCCTTCGTGATGCTCATGCTGCTGTCCGCCCTACAGATGCTCCCGACCGAGCCGCTCGAAGCCGCGCGCCTCGACGGGGCCTCACGCTGGCAGGTGCTCCGGTGCATCACGCTGCCGCTGCTGAAGCCAACCATCGTGGTCGCTGTGTTGTTTCGCCTCATCGACAGCGTGAAGGCGTTTCCGCATATCTTCATCATGACGGGCGGCGGACCCGGGACGGCCACAGAGGTCACCAACTTCTACGCCTATCTGCAGGGGTTCTCCTACACGTACATCGGCTACTCGAGCGCGATCATCGTGGTGATGCTGTTGGCCACGCTGCTCATGAGCCTCGGGGTCCTCGCAGCCGCAGGAGGCGAATTCGACGTTGAGTAACCGGAGCAGCGCGTGGACGGCGACCATCACCACACTGCTCATCGTCGTCGTCCTCTGCCCCGTGTTCTTCATCGTGCAGATGTCCGTCCGCTCGGGGCTCGAAGCGTTTCGGATGCCGCCCACGCTCCTGTTCACGCCGACACTGCAGAACTACGCCGATCTCGTTGAGAGCAAGTTCGTCCGCTCGCTGATGAACAGCACGGTGACGGCCACCTCGACGACGATCCTCGCGTTGCTGCTCGGCGTGCCGGCCGGCTACGCCTTCTCGCGAGCGCGCTTCCGTGCCCAGCGCGTCGTGTCGCTGTGGACGCTCACCACGCGCATGGCGCCGCCGATTGCCTTCGGTATCCCGTTCTTTCTCATCTACAAGGACCTCGGGCTCATCGACACGCGGATCGGCCTCGTCATCATCTACCTGACGTTCAATCTCTCGCTGGTCATCTGGATGATGCGCGCCTTCTTCGATGGCGTGCCGCGATCGCTCGAGGAGGCGGCGTACATCGACGGGGCGGGCATCACCACCGCCTTCGTGAAGATCGCGCTGCCGCTGGCGGCGCCGGGGCTCGCCACCACGGCGATCTTCACGTTCCTGTTGGCGTGGAACGATTTCTTCTACTCGCTGCTCCTGACGCGCAGCGAGGCGATCACGGCGCCGGTGGCCATCGTGAACTTCATGAACTACGAGAGTTGGGAATGGGGCAAGGTGGCGGCCGCCGCCACCATGATCATGCTGCCCGTGGTCGCCCTCTCGGTCGTGGTGCGCAAATACATCGTGCGAGGTCTCACGGCTGGAGCCGTGAAGGGCTAAAGGAGATGGTCATGGGCGGTATCAGCCGGCGGCGCTTCCTGAAATCCACCGTCATCGCCGCCGGCGTCACCGCGGCCGGTGTGCGACCCGCTCGCTCGCTCGCGCAGACCGGCAAGCCTTATGCGGGCACGAGACTGAAGGTCTCCCAGGTCGCGCATGCGTACGCCGTGGGACTCCTCGACCGCCTGCCGGTCTTCGAAGCGCAGACCGGCATCAAAGTCGAGATCGATCAGATGTCCTTCCCGGTGCTCAACCAGCGTGAAGATCTGGAGCTGGCCAGCGGCTCCGGCGCGTACGACGTGATGCAGATGATCTTCATCCGCTCAGGACGCTGGATCGGGGCCGGGTGGGCCGAGCCGCTCAACCCGTTCATCGACGACCCCAAGCTCACGGACAAGGCGGCCCTCGACGTCAGCGACTTCGTGGCGGGCGCGATGGCGCCGTTCAAGCGCGGTGACACGATCTACGCGCTTCCCTGGCTCTCCGACAGCACGGTGGTCGGCTATCGCACGGACCTGTTCGAGAAGGCCGGGTATGCGAAGTTCCCGGAGACGTTCGAGGCGTTGCAGGAGGCGGCTGCGAAGATCCACACGCGGCAGACGGCTGGTTTCGTGACCGAGGACAATCTGCACTGGATCTTCCCCAACTGGCTGCTGTCGTACGGCGGAAATTTTTTCGCGAACCCGCCCACAGATCTCACGCCAACCTTCGACACGCCGGAGGCCCTGAAGGCCGCCGAAATGTTCACGACGATGCTGGCCAAGTACTCGCCACCCGGCGGCATCAAGCTCGACCCGTCGGTCGCTCAGGCGATCATGCATCAAGGCAAGGCGGCCTGTTTTCTCGACGGCATGGGCAACACTCAGCACATCATCGACACGAAGAAGACCACGCTCGCAGACCAGATGGCGTTTACCCACACGCCGCGTGGTCCGAAGGGGCACTTTCCCCAGCTCGCGGTGCACGGATACTTCATCAATAAGGCCTCGAAGAACAAGAACGCGGCGTGGGAATTCATCAAGTGGGCGGCCGGCAAGGACCAGATGCTCTGGAGCGCGCTGAACAAAGGCCATCTCGCGTGCACGCGCTCCTCCGTGCTCGCCAACGCGGAGGTGCGCCAGAAGTTCACGTGGCGCGGCTCGGACCTCGCCTCCCTGCACCTCGCCGTGATGAAGCGAGCCGGCGAGGGATACATGGTGTACCGGACGGTGCCGCAGTTCCCGCCCGTCGGCGACCGTGTGATCATCGCAATGACGGCCATCGCTTCGGGCCAGACGAACGTCGCAGACGGAATGAAATCACTGCAGAAGGACGCCGAAGGCATTCTCGAGAAGGCCGGCGTGAAGATCAACCGAAGAGGTTAGCCATGACGACTGCCTCCATTGCCGTACGCCCCGTCTCCACCGCCGTGGGCGCCGAGATCCTCGGCCTCGACCTGGCCGACACGCTGCCGGACGCGACCATCGACGCGATCCGTCACGCGCTGTTCCAGCACGGCGTCGTGTTCTTCCGCGACCAGAAGCTGACGCCAGAGCAGCACGTGGCGTTCGCGCAGCGGTTCGGCGCGATCAACGTGAATCGCTTCTTCAAGACCGTGGACGGCTATCCGATGATCGCGGAAGTCCGCAAGGAGCCCGACCAGGTCGGCAACATCGGCGGCGGCTGGCACACCGACCACAGCTATGACCAGGCACCCGCCATGGGCTCGATCCTCTACGCGCGCGAAGTGCCGGAGACCGGCGGGGACACGCTGTTCGCCAGCATGTACGCGGCCTATGACGCGCTCTCCGACGGGCTCAAGCGAACGCTCGAGAGTCTGCAGGCGCTTCACTCGAGCCGCCACGTCTTCGGCGTCGAGGCGTATGCCGGGCGCGGCGACCTCAAGGGTCGCTATCTGAATCCCGAGGCCGCCACGCAGGACGCCGTGCATCCGGTCGTGGTGCGCCACCCGGGCTCGGGGCGCAAGGCGCTCTACGTGAACTCGGGGTTTACAGTGCGCTTCGTGGGCTGGACCGACGAGGAATCACGGCCGCTGCTTCAATACCTCTATCAGCATGCGGCGCGCCCGGAGTTCACGTACCGCTTCCAGTGGCGCGAGGGCTCGCTCGCGTTCTGGGACAATCGCTGCACCTGGCATTACGCACTCAACGATTACCACGGCCATCGCCGTCTGATGCACCGGATTACCGTGGAGGGCGCGCCGCTGAGCTGATCCCCGCGCGCTTACGCGCCGGGAACGACCCCGCGCGGCAGTCGCTCGACGTGCGCGCAGATCTCGCCTGGACGCGTGAGCCAGATTCGGTCGCGGTGCCGCATGACGTGCTCGAGCGCGCGGCGCAGCTGCGGCAGGCGGTACGGCCGGCCCACGACGAACGGGTGTAGTGAGATCGGACACACGAGCGGTTGGCGCTCGGACTGACGCAACAGCTCGTCGAACTGATCGACGATCATGTCGGCGAACTCGCGCGCCGAGTGCTTGTACCAGACGATGCCGCGCGTGTCGTTGACCTCGATGGGGTACGGCATCGCCAGCAGTCGACCGCCGCGCGTGCGCAGCCACACCGGCTGATCGTCCATCGTCCAGTCCATCGTGTAGCGGTAGCCTGCCTCCTGGAGCAGATCGAGCGTCGTCGGCGAGTTCGACAGCCATGGGCTCATCCAGCCGATCGGCCGGCGCCCCTCGCGCTTCTCGATGGTGGTCGTGACGCGCGCGATCATCTCGCGCTCCTGCTCCTCACTCATGTGCTCCTGGCCCTCGGAGTTCGTCATGCCGTGACCGACGATCTCGTCGCCGCGCTTGCGCAGGCGCTCGAGGATGTCGGGCGCCGCCTCGTAGACCTCGAGATTCATCTGGGCCTCGATAGGCAGATCCAGCTCGTCGAACAGATCGAACAGCCGCCACACGCCGACGCGGTTGCCGTAGTCGCGCCACGAGTAGACGCTCGCGCTCATGGCCTGGTCGGGCGGCGCGATCGCCACGCCCTTGCCCATGCCGAAACCGAACGCTTCTATGTTGACGGCGACGTAGACGGCAAGCCGCGAGCCGTTCGGCCACGTGTAGTCGGGCCGTCGCGTGATGTTGGAATAGTCGTAACGTCCGTGGGTTGGCAGCGTCATGGGGTCTCCTACGGCCGGCGTGGCCTGAGACGAATCTCTTCGTATGGATATGAGAACGCGTGGCCCGTGACGAGCCCGAGCGTTGAGGGATCGACGCGCGGGCCGACGCCGGAAAGGAACGCGGGCTCGAGCAGCGGCGCGAACATCACGCGCTCGTGTATGAGCTGCTGGATGCGGTGCAGCAGCGCCTCGCGCTTCTTCATGTCGACCTCCACCGCCTGCTCGCGGAAGAGGCCGTCGATGTCGGGATAGCCGCCGTACGCGCGGATGCCGCCGGTGACGACGAAGGCCTCGATGCGCGTGGCCGCATTGCCGGCGGCGGCGCTCCCCGGGCGGACGAGATGCTTGAAGGACTTCTCCTGATCGGCCTTGTAGAACGCCGCGCGCTCCAGCGGACGCAGCTTGGCGCGAATGCCGACCGCGCGCAGATCGTTCGCGACGGCTTCGGCGGTGGGCGCGTACACGGCGTCGGTCGAGAGATCGCCGGCATCGAAGCCGCGCGGGTAGCCGGCTTCCGCCAGCAGCTGCTTCGCGCGCGCAGCATCATACGCATACGCGGGCGCCGGCCAATAGAACTGGAAGTCGCGCGGGATGATGCTCGACGCCACGCGCGCGAAGCCGAGATACTCGGCGTCGTTGATCGCCTGGCGGTTGATCGCCAGATTCGCCGCCAGGCGCACGCGACGATCGGCCCACGGCGACTTCGGATCCCACTGATCGATGAACACCAGCCATTCGGTGAAGGTCGGATTCGACGCCTGCAGCGTGAGGCTCGGCGTGCGGCGTACGTCTTCGGCGAGCGGTCCGCGGATTTGATACGCGACGTCCGCCTCGCCGCGCTTGAGCATGGCCAGCCGCGTGGTGTCATCGGTCACCGACCGGAAGATCAAGCGCTTCACCGCGGGCGGTTTGCGCCAGTAGTGCTCATTGGCCTCGAGCACGAGCTCGATGCCTGGATTGAACGATACGAAGCGGTACGGCCCGGCGCCAATCGGCGCGCGCTTGAACCCGTCCTCGCCGACCTTCTCCACGTACTTCTTCGGCACCACCCACGCTGCGCCCGTCGCCGGCGTGCCGTAGAACGTCATGAAGTCGGGCCACGGCTGCTTGAGCCGGATGCGCACGTGCTGTGGATCGACCACGTCCACGCCGGCCACACGCGCTTTCAGCGTCGTGGCGCCGCCGCCGCGATAACGCTCGAGCGAAAACTTCACGTCCTCGGCGGTGACTGGCTCGCCGTTGTGAAACCGCACCCCCTTGCGCAGGACGAACTCGTACACGAGCCCGTCCTTCGACATGCTCCACGATTCGGCGAGGCTGGGCGCCATCGGGTTGCCGGGCATCGGCTTCACGACGGCGTCGTGCAGCGCGTACAGCACCATGAACGGCGTGATGACCGAGGGCGTCTCCGCCGGATCGAACCACGTGGGCGCGAGCGAGATGTGCACGGCCCAGGTCACATCGCCCTCCGGCGCGGCCACCGCCGGCGACGCGATGAGAAGCAGCAGCAGAACGAACGCCGCCGCGTGCAGCCTCACGACGTCACCGCCGCGCGATGAGGCGCCGGAATACTGCGCCGTAGCGGAACCCGTACGTTTCCGCGAGCGCCGCCGCGCCTTTACGGATTCGCTCTCCGATGGTTTCACCGGCCGCCACGTTGAAGCCAGGCATCTGGCTCTCGTGGCGAATCAGCGCGGCGATCTGCCGATCGATACCGTCGGTGACGTCGACGATCACGTTCGGCACGTCGGGACCCCAGTACCAGAGCTCGCGCACCTTGTGCGGAGCGAGCCCTTCCTGGGTGATCTGCTCGGCGAAGTGCAGATGGTCGCGCGCGAACGGATAGACCGCGTCGGTCGTCGTGAGCCCCGCCTTGCGGTGATCGCGGTGCTGGAAGTTCTGGATGCGATAGGGATCGTGCACGAACACCGTGTGCGGTCGATACTGCCGCAGCGCGCGGACGATGTCGCCGAGGAACTCCCGCGTGTCCTCGAGGAACCCGTCCGGATAGCCGAGCATGACGAGGTGCTTCACGTGCATGAAGTCGGCGGCCGCGCGTTGCTCCTCGGCGCGCTTGGCCGCGAGCGCCGCCGGCGTCAGCGAGCGTTCGGCGGTGCCGGCATCGCCATTGGTGCACAGCACGTAGGTGACCTCGCACCCGGCCGCGATCCATTTCGCGATGACGCCACCCGAGCCGATCTCCGCGTCGTCGGGATGCGCGAACACCACCATGGCGCGCTCGGGCACTTCGGTGACGACGTCGAGCTTCCGGGCGTCCGTTGGCATGACGCGCATTCTACAGGAGGGCGGGAGTACACTCTCGGCCGCAGGCACTCCGACGCGCGAGGAGACGACGATGGCTGACGTGCTCACGGTGGTCGCGAAGATCCGGGCGGCGAAGGGCAAAGGCGACGCGCTGGCGGCGCTGCTGAAGGAGCAGGTGGCGGCGGTGCGCAAAGCCGAGCCGGGCTGCCTCATCTATCGCCCGCATCGCTCGACGAAAGATCCCGATCTCTTCATCTTCTACGAGCAGTACAAGGACGACGCGGCCTTCGATGTGCATCGCAAGGCACCGCATCTGGCTGCGTACCGCGAGCGTCGCGAGCGCGAAGGATTGACCGAAGGTCCGGTCGAGGTCGAGATCTACCGGTCGATCACCGACTAGTCAGGTCAGGTTCGCTGGCTTGAGCGTGTTCGGCGCTCAAGCCAGCGCGCGCGACCTGAGCATTCGCGCGGTGGTCGCTAGGAAAGTCACCAGCGTCTACCTCGATCGCAGCGACCGCGCCGCGAGCGCAACGGCGACTCCGCCGACGCTCAAATCATGCGAGCAAACTGATAAGAAGGCCGACGGTAAGCCCACTCGCGATTCATCTCGCCGAGAAGTAAAACCCCGGTGCCGTGTGCGGCACCGGGGTTCCATGACTGCGCGACCGACGACGGATGTCTGCTTGGCGGTTCAACTCCGCCGACGCCAGACTCCGAGGGCGACCAGGCTCGATCCGAGCAGAAGGATGGTTGCTGGCTCCGGCACGCCAGTCGACGTTCTTGGCGCAAACCCGTTGAGACTCTGGGACGCAGCGGTGGTCGATGTGACCGTAATGCTGCCGCTCTGGAACGCGGTGGCATTGGTGTTCGCCATCTCGAGAAAGCTAGCGTTGGCCGGGAATATACCCCCCGTGGAAGTGTAGTTGAAGCCAACCGTATTACCGCTCGCATCCCGATCCGCGTTGTTAGCACCAAAGCCGCCCGCGACCGACCCCAGCGTGGCGACGGCGTCGCTTGTGTGCGTGACGTCGACGGTGAACGCATCGTACGCACTACCGGCGAAGCGCCCAACACCGACGCCGTTTGTCGCCGGGGAAACCTGAACCTGATAGAGGAAGGACAAGCACCCCGTGCAGAGGGCGGTGGAAGCATTCGAAACCACCCATTCCCTGACGGTCCCGCTGGCCCCGCCCACACTGAAGGCGAGACTGCCCGTATCTGCCAACACTGCCCCGGCGGTGAAGGGCGACGCAGTACCGACCGAAACGCTGCCCCCGGCAGGCAAATTGGTTGCGTGCGCGGCTGTCGGGACCGCCAGGAGCCCGAGCACAACGACTGCCCAGGCCCCCCATCGGACGTTTCGCCTCATGAAACACCTCCTTCTGCTTCGGCTACTCAACACGTCCTGAGTAGTTCAACCCTCAGGACCACTCCGACACGGCGCAGCACAACAGCATGGATCATGACAAGCCAGTGGAATCGCCACCTTCAGTACCGGGACCAGAACACGCGTCAGCAATCCGTCAAAGATCTCGACACCGGGTCTGGGATGCCGCGCAAAATCAAGAGCTTTGAAGTGTTGACGACGGTCTGACATTCGTCGCGGACGTCGGAGACGTTTACAAGTCGCGATCAGCAGCGCGCATCGGCGCTGTCAGGCGGCGGCGGGCTCGCGAGCGGTCCAGCGCAGCGCCGAGTCGAGGCGGCGCTCGTCCAGCAGGCGGCGGACGTGTCGCAGACGGACGAACCGACCCTCGAAGTCCGCCACGGTCAGCGGCGCCGAACGATAGGCGTCGTAAAGTTGCTCGATGCCGTCTCGCACAGAGAAGCGTGGTCGAAACTCCGGCAGCGTCGCGACAAGTTTGTCGCAGCTAACGCGGTAACAGCGCGGGTCGGGTCCACCGCCCGGCGCATACCGGACGCGGCTTCCGGGCACCGTCTCCGCGACCATGCGCGCGAGGTCGCGCACCTGGTAGTTCTCGGTGCTCTGTCCCACGTTGAAGGCGGCGTTGTGCACCAGCTCACGCGGAGCCGCGAGTACGGCAAGGAACGCACGCGCGATGTCCTCGACATGCACCAGCGGCCGCCACGGCGTACCGTCGCTGGCGACCAGGACGTCGCCGGTGAGCACGGCATGGCCGACCAGGTTGTTCACGACGAGATCGACGCGCAGCCGCGGCGAAACGCCGTAGGCGGTGGCGTTGCGCAAAAACGTCGGGCTGAACGTCGCATCCGCCAGACGCGCGATATCGCGTTCGGCGTACACCTTGGAGGCGCCATAGGGCGTCACCGGATTGAACGCGGCGTGCTCGTCCAGCATCGCTCGAGCGGACGCGATGCCGTAGAGGCTGCACGACGACGAGAACACGAAGCGCGGCACGCCCGCCCGCTTGGCGATCGCGGCGAGGCGAGCCGCGGCGCGATAGTTCACCTCGTACGTGAGCTCGGTGTCGAGATCGCCGAGCGGATCGTTGCAGAGCGCGGCCAGGTGCACGATCGCATCGAATCCGTCGAGAGCATCGATCTGCAGCGCGTCCCGGACGTCGGCACGCCTCGCGGGGATGGTTCGCGACGGCGCGCCGAACGTGCACGCCCGGAACAGGCCCGTGTCCAGACCGACGACCTCGTGCCCGGCGTCGAGGAGCAACGGCACCAGCACTGCGCCGATATAGCCGTCGTGGCCGCTGACGAGGACTTTCATCTGGCGGTCCGTCTGGCCGCGCCGCCGCTGGCGAGCACGAGCTTGCGGCCGTAGAACGCCTCGGCCTGATCCGTCCCCGCGTTGGCCTCCATCGCACGCAGGCGCATCAGCGCCATGAACACGTCGCGCGAAAACCAATGGCGGTCCGACTGCGACTTGTAGCACTCGAGAATGTGGCGCACCTTGTCCTCGGCCACGGCAGCGTCCAGCGGCACGAACACGCTCGGCGCTCCGAGATCGCCGTCGTATTTCGGGATCTCGTACTCGAGGATGAGGTGCCGACGAAAGGTGTTCCACGTCAGCTCGGCGATCAGCCGATGATCCTGGTGCGCGTCACCGCGAAACGGCGCCAGGATCAGGTCGGGCGCGAACGCCTTCAGCCGCTCGAACTCCTCCTTCACGGCCGAGCCGCTCCAGGGCAGGAACGCGTCACGATAGTCGAGGATGCTGACCTCGGCGCGACAGCCGCGCAGGAATCGCGCAGCGCACGCCTCCGCTTCGCGCCGCCGCGTGTCGTCGGA
>Ga0075426_10001143_pt1 | contig 18696 bp, 28 predicted proteins | sample SoiMethybrSBSTD5_FD_75304 | JGI IMG/M metagenome (GOLD analysis project Ga0075426, IMG submission 75304) | Bulk soil microbial communities from a Populus tree surrounding site in Tennessee, USA - Soil MetaG P. TD hybrid SBSTD5 | ecosystem: Environmental > Terrestrial > Soil > Tree plantation...
GCCCACCACGCTGGCTGCCTGATCTGGACGTACCAGTCAAAGACCGACGTCTCCTACCGCCACACGCGGGCGGTGGTCTACAACCCCTCCATGGACCTTCGGACGGCCTGGCTGCTGCCGACCGGCGCCGACTGCGCGCTCCTGATCCAGCGGCCCAATACGACCGGCTCGAATACCTGGCTCCTCCGGGACACGATCGGCTTCGATTGGGACGGCACGACGTCGAGCTATTTCCGGTTCAGCGGCGCCACCACGTACGAGGCGACCCTGCACTCGAACAAGCAGGCGCTCGGCTACGATGACCAGGAACGCCCGACGACCACGTACCTCAAGGGCGCGATCCCGATCTTCTCGATCGCCGGCAGCGGCACGACGCCGAACCTTTCCATCACCGCCCGGGTGGCGCTCGATCCGCGCTTCGTCACGAACCTGCGCCAGGAGACCTACGACGCGAACCTCGCCAACGAGGCGTTGAACTATCCGTTCCAGCTCGACGGCGTCTGGTTCGACTTCGACATCGTCGTCCCCTCGCTCTCGGCGGAGATGGTCGTGGCGATCAAGGGGCTTTGGCTCGACTGGCAGAAGAGCGGGCGGAGCGGAGGCTGAGATGCCGGAAGGGCTCAACTACGGGAAGGAGGACCGCCGAGCGCTCGACGCCGACCGGCAGATTCTCTCGGCGAAGACCGACGATCTCGACGTCCTCGACCTCTGGCCCGGCGGCGCGACGCTCTTCGGCGGCGCCACGACCACCGAGACGGGACCGGGCGCAGGCGTGAACGCCGACGCGCTGGTGCTGGCCGACGCCGCAACCCACTACGCCAGGTGGAACCGACGCGTCCGGAGCTCGTGGACGAACCACAAGCTCGCCTTCACGGTCTACTACACGGCGCCGGCCGGCTCGACCAACAACTTCCGACTGGTCTTGAGCGTCGAGGCGATGAAGTCGGGCGCCAACATGTCGACCGGCTACGTCGTCGACTCGCCGGTGGCGCTCGTGCCTGGGCCTGCGGCGGCCTGGGGCTTGCTGACCGCGACGGCGATCCTGGGCGCGATTCCGCTCACCACCGAGACCGCCGAAGTCATCTCGATCCGCGTGCTGCGCACCGGCACCCACGCCGACGACACCAACACCAACGCCTGCCACGTCCTCCTCGTGGTGGTGGAACCGAGGCCCGCATGAGCGAGATCACGATCACCGACGTCGAGCCCAGAGCGATCGACGCCGAGCTGAAGTGGCTGGCGCCGCGGCTCGACTACGTGGCCGAGGAGGTCGGCGGCGCCTTCGACGGTCAACACGTCCTCACGCTCGTCCGCGAGGACCGGCTGCGGCTGAGCCTCTTCCGCGTCGGCGACCGGCTCGCCGGCTACGGGCTCCACGGCGTCGAGGAGCACCCCGGCGCTCGGTGGCTCACCGACCACCTCTGTTGGATCGACGTGCCGTTCAGGAAGATGGGCATCTACCGGGCCTACTTGGACATCCTCGAAGAGAAGGCGAAGCAGGAGGGCCTGGCCGGCGTCCGGATGCACGCGCTCTGCAACACCCCGGAGCGCGACGAGATGTGGCGCGGCTCGCTCGGCGCCCTCGGCTACAAGGCCACCTACGTGCAGTTTGAGAAGGAGGTCTGACCATGGCCTGGATCGGCGCAGTCGCGGGAGCCATCGGGAGCTACTACTCGGCCCAGGCCGCGAATCAGCCGCGCACGACGAGCGGCGAGGTCAACATGAACACCGAGCGGACGCCGGGGCTCGGCAGCGACATCTACCGCGCGGCCGCGCAGCGCCGGGCCTACGAGCTGATGGGCGGCGGCTACACGGCGGGGCAGTCGGCCGACAGCAACCGCTTCGGGCGGGCGGTTGCGCCGTCCCCCAACGGCATCCTGACCGGCTACCAGGGGACCGGAGCGCCGGGAGGGGCGCCGGGTACCGGCGGCGGTGGTGGGGGGCGCAGGGGGGGCGGCGGTGGCGCTGGCGGGGGCGGCCCGATCTCCTCCGGCACCCAGGCGGCGATCAACGCCCTCGGCAGCAGGGCCACGGCGGGCTCCCCCTACTACAAGCCGGCGCAGGACGCGACGACCGGGATCCTCACCGGCAATGACCCCAACGCCTATCGGGCCGAGACTTTCGACCGGCTCTCGACGCTCAGCGATCCGGACCTCGAGCGGTTCAAGCAGATGCTCTTCGCTGGCGAGACGCCGGGGAGCGGCGGCGCCGGCGGCTACGGCTCCTTCGCTGGCGGCGGTGGCGGCGGCCAGCCGGCTCAGATGCCGGTTGGGGCCGCCGCCTACATCAAGGAGATCCTCGGCGGGAAGTACCTCGACCAGGGTAACCCATACACCCAGCAGCTCGTCGACAACACCAACGCCGACATCAGCAAGGCCTACACGAACACCGTCGTGCCGGGGGTCAACAACACCTTCACCGGGGCTGGCCGCTACGGGAGCGGGGCCTACGCGAAGGCCCAGGCCGACGCCAGCGGGCAGTTCACCAAGGAGCTGGGCGCGGCGGACTCGACCCTTCGAGCGAACGACTGGAACTCCCGGATGCAGGACGTCATGCAGGCCCTCGGCTACGGGACCTCGCTGGACCAGAACGCGGCCGACAACGCGACCTCGCGGGCGAACGCTGCCTCGGCCGCCGGCGCCTCCGCCTACGGGTCGAGCCAGCAGGCCAGCGTCGCCAAGATGCAGACGCTGCTGCAGGCGATCGGGCAGGGCGAGGATCTCTCGAAGTTCGGGCTCTCGGGGATGGCGGGTCTCAGTTCCGACTACTCGAAGGATTACATCTCGGCGCTCGGCCTAACCCCGGAGCTTTCGGGGATGGACATCCGGGACCTCTCGGCGTGGAGTGGCGCGGGGCTCAACGCCGACCAGATCCGGCAGGCGGACGCAGCGTCGCGGCGGTCGACCGGCGTGCAGCGGGCGGACCTCAACTTCCGTCAGCAGCAGTACTACCACGACCTCCCAATGGGGGACCTGGCCCGCTACATGGACATCATCAACGCGGCCAGCGGCGGCTATGGGAACGAGCACCAGTACGGCACCAACCAGAGCAGCGGCCCGGGCGCCGGCGTCTCGCCGTGGGGCCAGGCCCTCGCCGGCGGCATCGGCGGCTACTACGCAGCGCGAAACTACAACAGCGGCACCGGGACCGGAGGAGGGTAGACCATGGCATGGCTTGCGACAGGGTACGGACGGGCGCCCTCGCCGGCGCCGACGAGCGGCTTTCCCCTCTCGGTCCAGGATCTCTTCTCGCAGGCGCAGGAGCCCGACTACCCGCAGGCGCCGGCGCTCATCAACGACGCGAGCGGCCTGCCGCCGGACCAGCAGAAGAGCCTGAAGCGGGAGGCGCTGCTGAAGGCCATCGCCGCGGCGCTCGGCGGCCCCCCGGGGCAGATGGGCAGCTCGCTTCTCTCGGCGGTCGCCAACGGCGGCGGCATCGAGGACCAGGCCGTCGACCGGGCGAACGCTCTCGCTCAGCAGAAGTTCCAGGCCGACTACCAGCGCTCGCGCGTCCAGGCCGAGACGATGAAGTCGCGGCAGGCGAACGCCACCGGCCAGCACACGGCCGAGGCGGTGATCGGCAAGGCGCAGCACCTGTGGGAGCTGTCGGCCGACGACCCGAACCTCCAGGGGCGGATCGCCACGGCGGCGCAGCGCGGCCCCGACGCTATGGAGGAGCTGTCGAAGCTCGAGGCCTCGCTGCCGGGGAGGAAGGCGCTGCGCGCCGCCGGCGTCGACCCGGACGATCCGATGGCGGTCGAGAAGGCGAAGGCGGACGCCAAGGTGAAGATGGAGCAGCAGCAGAAGGCGGAGGATCTCAAGGCGCAGAACCAGTCGCGGATGGAGCTGGAGAAGCAGCTGCGAGACCAGAAGCTCGCCGGCTACAAGCCCGAGTACCACGCGCCGCACGAGGGGTCCAACGTCACCGCTGCCGACGGCACGATCTACCACGTCGTGGACGGGAAGGTGACCGGCAAGGTCGACATCCCCGGCGGCGCCCGGATGAGCCAGCAGGGGCTCGACCCGCTCCGCGAGGCTCTGCGCACCGCCGAGTCAGAGTACCGGGCGATGCTCATCCCCAAGGAGCAGATCCCTGCCCGGGCCAAGGAGCTGTACGCCCTGACCACCGGAGGGGTTGAGGGGCTCGACGCCCCGATCAGCCCGCCCACCGGCGGCAATCGTGCTCCACGGCCGCAGGCGCCTCCTCCAGGCCAGAAGAAGGCGGTACCGTCCCCCAACGCCCGCCTGATCCCCGGGGTGGGCAGCAAGGCCGCCGCCGCCGACTTCTCGGCGGTCAGCAACCCCAAGGCACGCGCGTGGGCCGAGCAGCAGGCCAAGGCCGGCGTGCCGCGGTCCACGATCGAAGCCCAGCTCAGGAAATGGGGAGCGCTCTAAGTGGCCCAGCCCGGCCTCCCGCCTTGGGAAATCGACCCACCGGACGGGCTACCACCCTGGGAAACCGACCCCGCCGCCGATGACCCGGAGTGGGAGACCCGCGGCGCCGTCCAGATTAACCGGCGGACGGGCCAGAAGCGGCCCACGCCGCAGTTCGCTGGCGCCGCGCCGGGGCTGGGCAAGCTGACTGACCCCTACCCAGGAGAGCAGGGCGCCGGCAGCGACAGGGCCATCCTGGGGCAGCTGGCGGCCCGCGTGAAGGAGAGCGTCCTTCGCGCGCCAGAGACCGCCCAGAGCCTGATGCAGTGGTTCACCAACAACATGACGGCGACCCCGCTGCCGGTGGACTTCGGCGCGCCTGGCGACGTCTACGGCAAGGGGCTCGCGCGCGATGTACGGGAATCGGTACGGAGCGAGTTCGAGCAGAAGAAGGACGACCTCGCACAGCACTTCGCCGTCACCGGCGGCTCGCCGGTCGCCTCGGCGCTCGCCGACACCGGACTCGAAGCCGCCGCGATCTACCTCGACCCGACGAACCGCATCCCGATCACCAAGGGGGCGAAGGCGGCGCGCGGGGCGAAGGTGGTGGCGGAGGCTCTGCCGGATGCCGTCGCGCCGCTGGCGAAGGAGATCGATCCCGCCCTCGCCGAGGTTGCCAAGGTAGCCCTGGACCCGAAGCGCGATGAGGCGCTGATCGCCGACGCGGCCGAGAAGGGCGTTGTCTCCCCCGGCTTCGGTGATCAGCGCGACGCTGCGCGGTTCACCGCCTGGCTTGAGAAGAACGGTGTCGATGTCACGAGGGCGCAGGCTGAAGGGCAGCTCGAGAGCCTTGGCAGAGAGTACCTGGACCTGCACGAGCCGCTCGCCGATCCTCTTCGAGCTCCGGTAGACGTCCTCAACAACGACCATCCAAGCGGACCGTCGCCTGGTGGTTGGGAGGTCACCGTCGGCGGCAAGACCTGGACGATCGGCGGGAAGGAGTCTCCGCCGCTGAGCCCCGACCGCGCAGCGCCAGCGGATCTACCGGGTACCGGCGAGGGCCGCCCGCCGCGGCGCGCCCAAGGCCCGCTTCGCGCCGGCGCCGCGCCAGCCGACGAGTTCCAGTACAACGTTGACCGGCTAGGGATCGACGACTCGCTGAAGCCGGAGATCCAGCGCATCCTCCACGAGGATCTCAAGGACAAGCTGCCGGCCTACGGCGGCGGGCAGATCTCCGGGCTGAAGGCGAAGCTGGCCGACCCCGAGGTGATCAAGAGCCTGGCGCTGAAGACGGGCCTGACGCCGGAGGATCTCCTGAAGAAGCGGCCGGGGTGGGTGCTCGACACGACCGGCGCCGCGCTCCTCGACGCCTCCCTCACCGGGAAGAGCAACGAACTCGAGGGGCTGGTGCGCGACGTCGCCGGCGGGAAGATCGCCCCGGCGGACCTCGCCGCAGCCAACGAGCGGATCGCCCGCCTCCGGTACGAGCGAAACACCCTGCTCCTCGCTTCCTCGGGGAACGCCAGCGAGCAAGGCCGCGCTCTCGGCGCCCGGCGCTTCACGGTACCGGGGCTCTCCCGCGAGGACTCGCTGCGCATCGCGATCCAGCGGAAGTACCAGATGAGCCCAGCCCAGATCGACGCCCTGGCGAAGCTCGACCCGACCCGCCCGGAGGACGTCAACACCTTCCTGCGGGGGATCGACAAGCCGAACGTCAAGAACATGGTGACCTCGCTCTGGCGAGCGAGCATCATGTCGGGCGAACCGACGCAGCTCCGGAACCTGCTCGGCAACACCACCCAGCTGGCCTGGGAGATGGCGGTGCGGCCGGTGACGGCGGTGATCGACGCCCCGCTGGCGAAAATGGCCGGCCGGGCGCCAGAGGCCCGGGTGCGCGACGTCGTCCCCGCCTTCGTCGGCCTCTACGACGGCGGCAAGGCCGGCGCGGCGAAGGCGTGGGAGGTGCTGCGGACGGGCGCCACTGCCGAGACCGCCGGCAAGCTCGACACCCACCTGAACCCCTTCGAGCTGGTCAACAACCCGATCGGACGGTGGGCTGGGAAGGCGGCCACCGAGCCCGTCTACCGGACGCTCTCCGCCGTCGACACCTTTTTCCGGACGATGGGGTGGACCTCGAAGCAGTACGAGACGGCGGCGCGCCTGGCGGCCCAGGAGGGCAAGCCGCTGGCCGAGATGATGACCGACGGCCGAGTGCTCGAGGCGGCCGACTCCTTCGCCCGCCGGATCACCTACACCGACGAGCCTAGCCGGTTCGCCAAGGGAGTGGCCCAGGCCGCCAAGGGGCTCGACGACGTCTTCCACATCCCGGTCGGCACCTTCGCCGTGCCGTTCACCTCCGTCCCCGACCGCGTGATGGCCCGCGCCTTCGAGGCCACGCCCATGGGCCTGATGAGCGCGGCGGTCAAGGCGGCGAAGCGGGACCCCGCCGCGGCCGAGGGGCTGGCGAAGGGGGCGATCGGGACGTGGGTGGCCTATTGGGCCTACGGGCGGGCGAAGGACGGGCTGATGACGGGCGCGAACCCGGAGGATTCAGCGGTGCGGTCACAGCGCTACGCCCTGGGTGCTACGCCGTGGTCCGCCAACATCGGCGGCCACTGGATTCCCTACTCGCAGCTCGGACCCCTGGGGTTCACGATGGCGATGGCGGCTCAGGTCGCCGACTACAACCGCCAGACCGGGGACGATGTCTCTGTCCCCCGCAAGCTCGCCGCGGCCGGACTCGCGGCAGCCGATTTCGTGCTGGATCAGAGCTACGTCGACAACGCTCAAAAAATCACCGAAGTCATCCACGGCCACGAGGACGTTGAGGATCGCCTCGACAAGCTCGGTCGCCTGGCGAACCAAACAGCGGCAGGATTCATTCCGTACTCGGCCCTTCAGCGCAACTTTGCGCAGGCACTCGACCCGCGCGTTACCGATTCCAAGACCCTCGGGCAGACGATCGAAGCCAACACCCCGGGGATGAGCCCCCTCGTGCCCGCCAAGCTCACGCCCTGGGGCGAGCCGGTGGTGAGGCAGGAGACGCCGCTGGGCGCCTTCCTGCCCCGCAACACGCCCCTCTACGGGCTGGCGCAGAGGGACAAGCCGGTCGACCCCGTGGAGGCGGAGCTGGCCCGGATCGGAGTCGCCGCGCGCTTCGCCCCGAAGAACGTCGGCTCGGAGCGCCGCGGCACCCGCCGGCCGCTGAGCGAGGAGGAGTGGCGCGCTCTTCAGACCGATGCCGGGCAGGCCAGCCACGCCCGGATCCAGGCCCTGATCGCCTCCCCGGCCTACCAAGCCCTCAAGGACGTGCAGCAGGCCGCCCTCGTGAAGCGGTATCTCGAGCTCGAGCAGCGCCGCTCGAAGATCAAGCTGTTCGGACCCTGACCTGTAGGAGGACGTCGTCATGACCGACCGGATGAGGTCGCTGTTCACGCCGCAGCTCATCATCACGCTTCTCACCATCTTTGCTTCAGGGCTTGGGAGCTGGTACGCGACGAAGTCGGACATCCGGTCGATCAGCGAGAACCAGGAGCGGCTCGAGCGCCAGTTCAAGGAGCTGAGCGCCAAGGTCCCGGACGGCGGGGTGATCGAGCAGAGGCTGGCGGCGCTCGAACGGTCGGTGGACGTGCGGGCGATGGCGCAGATGCAGGTGACGATCGATCGCCTCAAGGAGCAGAACGGCGACCTGAAGACGGACCTCAAGCTGCTCCGCGACTTCACCGAGGGTAGAATCGGTCGCATGCCCTACCGCTCTCCTGGCGGTGGTGGCGCCTGAAGGGAGAGGAATCATGGACGAAGAGGAGCGCCGTCGCCGCTGCATCATCGACCCGGCGTCGTGCGGAGCGCCGCCGCCCGGCGCGCGGACCGCCTTCACCCCGCAGCAGCAAGCCCTCGGGGAGGAGCTGTGGGTGGCCTACAAGAGCCCCCACGACCAGCCGTGGGGTCACCTGTCACCCGACCACCAGGAGCCCTGGCTGCGGCAGGCAGCCGCCCTGCTGGCCGTCTTCGAGTTCGACCTGGTGGGCGCCAGGGAGGGCCACCAGAAGGCACTGGAGGAGGCCAAGGCCGCCCTCGGCGGGAACGAGAAGGGCGACGAGAAGAAGTAGATGGACGAGTGGGTCAAGGCGCTGCTGAGCCAGGGCGGTTTTGCCGTCCTGGCCGGCTTCTTTGGCTACCTGAGCTGGCGCGGCGCCCAGATGTGGACCAACGATTTGAAGGCAGCCAGCGAGCGGGAGCGCGCCCTCTTCGCCGAGTCGGCTGCTTCCCAGCGGGCGATGATGGACAAAATCCTCACGCTCACCACCACCTGGGCGGACGTGATTGCGCGCAACAGCGAGTCGATCAACAGCATGCGCGGGGAGCTGGAAGCCTTGCGCGCCCACTTCCACGCCTACCGCAACGCCCTTGCCACGATGCAGCTTGCCTTTCAAGAGAAGTCTCCGACGCGCCCCGCTGCCGCCGCGCAGCCAACAAATCCTCACCCCTAACGCTTGACGGCACGTTGTCTCCAGGTGTACGCTGATCGCGTTACGCAAGGAGACGACATGCAATGGCCGCTCGTTTCACGGAAGGCTCTCGAGCAAGCGCGCGACGAGAATCGCCGCCTTCGAGAGGAAAACCACCTCATCTACGGCTTCGTATCCACCCGCGACAGCACGATCATCAGGCTCGAGGCGAGGCTCTCAGCGTTGCTCGGCATCGCTGGTGCGCCCGCCCGCCTGGCAGAGATCTTCGCCAGCCTGCAAAATGACCAGCAGGCGGAGTTCCTCAACACGGTCGGCGCCGCCGCCAAGTCATGGCGAGAAACGAAGCCGGACCCGCGACGCGCCATCGCCCCGCACTCCGACTACCAGTGGATCGGCGTGGTCGAGGGCCTCGACGAGGAAGGCCAGCGGGTGATCGATGACCTTGCCGAGTTCCTGCGGATGCATCGCGAGAAGGCGAGCGCCTGATGGAGACGAAGCGGGACACTCTGACGCAGGACGAAATCCGGTCGGCGGCGTCGGCTCTGGGAGTGGAGCCGGCAGCGCTCGCCGCAGTGGCCGAGGTGGAGAGCAGCGACCGGGGTGCCTTCGACGCGGACGGCTACCCGACCATCCTCTACGAGCGGCACGTGTTCCACCGCTTGACGGAGGGGCGCTTCGACGGGCTCACCCTGGGGCTCGGCAGCGGTCGTTTCGTTCCCGGCCAGCAGCTCCTCAGCTCCCCGATCAACGGCGGCTGGCGCCCACCTACACCACCTGAAAGGAGACGAGTCGATGGCGAAGAACGTTGAAGCGGACAACGGACGTAATCGTTCCGGCCACAGCTGGATCGTGTGCGCGGGGATGCCCGGAGATGCGATCGCCGAGCTGGACAAGCTCAAGGGGGGCCTCGGGCTCCGATACCGGGACGATCTGATCGCCCGGATCTTGGAGGCCCTGGACTCCTTCGACGCGGCCGTGCGGAGCGGCTCGGCGAAGGTGCTGCTGCCCGATGAGGGCGGCACGCGGTTCAACTGCTACCTCCCCTCGGAGCAGATCGAGCGAGTGGCGAAGGTGTCGAAGCTCGGGGGCGTGCTGATGGATCGCAGGATGGTGCTGGCCGCGATCCTGATCGCCGTCCGCCCCGACTACGTGGCGCTGGCCCGGGCCGGGTTCGCCAAGAAGATGGCGGTGGCGTGATGGACTCGTTAGGCCACACCACCAGCTACGGCCACGACACGAATCCCGATGCCAACACGCCGGACCCGAAGCCGATCTCTGGCTACGCGATGATCGCCGCTCTGCCGGGTGTCGTGAAGGATCTCATCGCCGAGGGGAAGCTGGAGATCAGAGACGGCCAGCTAGTCGATCCCGCCAGCCCGACGACGACGGCCTCGATGCCCGAGTACGCGAGGCAGATGCGCAGCCGGGTGAAAGAGATCCTGGGCGATAGCGCAGTGGCGGCCTTCGACTCGGCCTTCGAAGCGGGGAAGAAGAACGTCGAGCCCGGCGAGTTCGCGATGGGCAAGAAGGCGACCGAAGGGCCGGGTGGCGTGACTCAGATTCCGCACGGCGCCTTCGCGTCGCCTGAGTTCGTGGCCGGCTTCCGGACCGGCTTCACGGCCGGCGGGAAGGCGGCAAAAGCGGAGCACTCCATCGAGCGTCTCCGGCTGGACATCGCCGCCAGGTTCATGGCTGCTTTCTTCAGCACCGTGCCCTCTGGCGTCGATCTACCGACGGCCCATACCCGCGATCAGTACAGCCTCTTCGCCCTCGCCGCCGCCGATGCCCTGCTGGCCGCCTGGAAGGAGACGGAGGTGGATCGATGACGAACCCCTTCAAGGACCGACCCACGCCTCCGCAGGTCGGCTCAAGCCGGCCTGGCCATCTGAACTCCAGCTCGGAAATTCCTGGCTTCGGACCAGAATCCGGACGCGGCGGAACGGTTGAGATTCCGCAGCTTCGCGAAGCATACGGCACGGACGCTTTCGCGGAGGTTCTGCGGCAGAGGCAGTCATCTGAGCGCCGGTTCCAGCTGGCCCGTGACCTCCTCGTCGCCGATGTCCACGCCACCGGACTTGGAAACGGGAACGGTGACTTTCTCGACAACGGCCCCGTGGTCGCCGTCAAGCTCGCCGACCGGCTGCTGGAGCTGCTGGCCGAGGCAAAGTCGGTAATGCCCGAGGAGGCCGTAGCCGCTCTGTCAGCAGCCTTCAAGGCCGATCCCGATTACGCCTGGGGCTGGCACTCCAACATCGCCATGTCGGCATACGACTCAGGGGCGACCTCCGAGGTCGGCAACGAGGCCGCGCGCCGCTTCATGAAGCTGGCGTTCGGCGTTGAGACAAAGGAGCCGATCCACGGCGCCAAGAAGGGAGCCGGCTGATGGGCGGCTCCGGCGCAGACCCAGAGGACGGAGCGGTGCTCAGCCAACAGACCGTCGACCTCCTTCTGAAGCACGGCCTCGCCAACGGGCCGATCTATCGGGTCGAGGCAGACGGGAGCATCGGAGCCAAGGTCTACCTGCCCGACCCTCCGAAGAACCATCCGCCGAAGCCGGAGCGCGCGTTCTGGCGAGGCGCTCCGAGGAAGGCGGGACGGCGATGAGCCTCTCGGAGCGCGACCTCTACGAGTACCGAGAAACCCAGGACGAAGTGAACGAGCGGCTGCGCGAGAAGAGAGCGGCGCTCAAGCGCGCCGGCCTCTGTTTTCAGTGCCAGCATCCAATCCACGCCTGCAAATGCCCTAACCTCGCAGGCCAAGGTGGAAGGCGGCCAGCGGAATGACGGAGCCGGTCGTCTCCCTCGCCGATCTTCTAGGACCCACGCGCATGAACCGTCTCCACGACAAGGCCACACAGATGGAGCTCGACGACGTTGGGCTCCTCCGCCTGATCGTGGAGGCGTGGCTCGCCGGCCACACCGCCCAGCCGCTGCAGCCCGTCCAGGCTGGGCTCTTCGCAAACACCACATCCGCTCCCCCGCCAACAAAAAAAATTCGCCGGTCCGCCCAGCCTGGCCTCCTCCTGGCCGCCAGCGAGGCGGAGAGGGCCGAGATCGACTGGCGGGTCGAGCGCACCTGGGAGGCCCACAGGACCGCCTGGGACGCCTTCTGGCGGTCGGAGACGGGCCTTCCTACCCGGGCGCCCCGGGAGCCCAACGCTGAGGTGCGCGCGGCGATCGTCGTCTCGCTCCGCGGCCACGACGGGCACCTCCTCGCCTTCGAAGATCGCGAGCAGTGGCTCCTCGAGTCCGAGACCCGGGCGGCCGGCATCGGGGTGTTCTACGACCCTTGGATGACAGGCCACCACAAGGACAACAACGTCGCCGACGGCGGCAAGCGCTACCTCGGCCACGACCGCCCCTGGGTGCACCAGCGGAACAAGCCCGACCCCGTAAGCCGCTTCGCCGCTCTGTACTTCGAGCAGCGCAGCGTGTTCGACGAACAGGACCGACGGAGGGAGGATGGCAGACGACCAGGCGCACCTGTTCAAAACGGCAAGCCAGCGCCCAACGGAAACGCCTTCCAGCGACTGCTCGTGCAATCTCCCGGCGGGATCGTGGTCGAGGGGGGGCTGGCACTTCACGAGGTACAACGAGCTAGGCCTGCGCATCCACATGAAGAGGCTGTTCTGCCGCGGCCTGGGCCACCAGAGCAAGGAGGACGCTGAAGCCGCCTGGGCCGCATGGTTCATGAACGAGCGTGCCGCCGGCCGGATGAGTGCCGAGGGATTTCACGAGGACTGGAAGACCTACCTCGGCGCGCCGGTGGCCTTCCAGAGATGCCCAGAAGACGAGCAGAAGATGCGCGAGCAGCTGGCGCGCAAGAAGACCGACGAAGCCACTACCCGAGCCCGGCAACCGCGGCTCGACTGAAAGGAGACGCACCGATGTCCGACTTCATCCACGCCCTCAGGGACCAGCTGGGCCTGACGACCACGACCTGGCTCGACCAGGACGAAAAGGAGCAGCACGGCACGCTGAACCCCGACGGCAACAGCCCCAAGGAGCGCTTCGGCGCCTCCCTGGGGGAGATCAAGGGCTACCCGCCACGGAACTACGTCTCCGCCCACGCCAGCGGCGACAACGCGCACCTGCGCGACGCCGGCGGCACCGTCTTCCTCGGCCCCCAGATTCTGGACTCCACCGCGAACGCCGACCAGCGCGAGGATGAGCTGGCGGCGAGCATCGTCGAGGGCGCCGCGGCGGCGCTGCTGAAGCTCGGCCGGGCGAAGGGGATCATCACGTCGGCCGAGCCGACGACCGTGAAGCCCACCGAGGCGGTCAAGGTGCAGGTGCTTAACCCCTCGTTCCCCGACCTCACCGACCTGGTCAAGTACCTCGACGCGGAGGTGAAGTCCATCGTGGTCGCGCTGAAGGCTGGAATTCCGGCGAAGGGTGGTGGCGTGCCGTCGATGAAGGCGCGCGGAGCGCTGGATCGGCTATGGGCGATCAGTTCAACGATCAAGTCGGAGTGGCCGGGGGTCGATCGCTGATGGCGACGAAGAAGCACATCGACCCGAAGGCGCACATGTCCTGGATCTTGAAGTACGTGATCCAGACCAACGCCTCGGACGGCAACCAACCGATGCCTCCCCCCAGCCCGGAGAGCCTCGACAGCGGCTTCCTCGGAGGCGGCTCGCCAAACATGAAGGGCCTGTACTGCGCCTGCTGGCTGGCCTGGGCGCTGCTCACCGGCTCGAAGCACTTCGAGGTCCACCTCAGGCGGGCGGTAAACCGCATGCTCCAGGAGAGGGAGGCCCACGGCGGAGTCGAGTTCCTCAGCCCGACCCACGGCCAGCTCTGGATCGCGTTCGTCGCCCTGATGCTGTGGGTGGCCGAGCGCGAGAACATCGGCTCGCTCCGGGACCTCTGCGTCGACTGGCTCCAGCAGGAGCGGGCCTACTGGCAGCTCTGCGTGGCCGGCGACGACGTGTGGACCGCCGGCGGGCGGGCGGTGCTCAAGGGGACGCTGGCCGCCACGAACCCGGCGCGGAGCGAGGCGCTGCAAGTCATCCACACCGGCAAGAGCATCGGCCGCGACAACCAGTACGACGTCGGGCCGGAGCTGATCAGCCGGCTCACCGAGCGGACTCGGCTTGAGATCCAGGAGTGGCCGAAGAAGTTCGACCCCGTCCTCGGCGGCTGCGAGACGCTTCGGTGGAACGACAACGACTTCTACCAGTCGATCGGCGTCGCCGACGGCACGCGGGCCAAGGACTTCGTCCAGGGCGCCGGGGTGCTGAACGGCGAGCGCTGGATCGATCCGGCCGGCCTCAGCGACGAGCGCCGCGCCGCCTACGAGGCCAAGGGAACGCCGGCGCGGTGGATCACCGCGCTACCGGCGACGCTGCACCAGCCCGGAAAAACCGGAAAGGGAGCCTGAGATGCCGCTCTACAACCTGCAGTTCGACGGCGGGACATACCACGTCGAGGCTCCATCCATGAAGGACGCGATCGACGTTTGGAAGCTTTGGGGCCAGCAAGAGTGGGGCGCCGACCACGACGGCACGGAAGAGCCCGAGAGCTGCGCGCTCATCGACGAGTGCGCCGTTCTCCGAAGAGAACAGTTCATGACCACTGAGAAGGAGGGTTGAGATGGCACGGCAGAAGAAGCCCAAGAAGGACCGCTCGGCGATGAAGTACGCCCTCGTCGACCTCAAGACCGACGAGGGCCAGGAGCTGGTCAAGCTGGTCAAGGAGACGCTCGAGTACCCGGAGCACACCGAGCTGAAGGGCGCGAAGATCCTGTGCGCCTGGATGCTCGGGCTGAAGAAGGACCGCGACGGCCACCTGGTGCTGGGCAAGGCGTACCGGCCCAGCGAACTCGAGCGGATCCGCGACGGCGTCGACCTCATCGTGAAGCTGAATCAGGCCGCCTGGCGGGAGCTGTCCGAGCGGCAGCGGCTGGCCTTGCTCGACCACGAGCTGAGCCACTTCGCCACCGTGCCGGGCCCGGACGGCGTCGGGGAGGCGAAGGACAGCCACGGCCGCACCCGGTACCGCATCCGCCGGCACGACATCGAGGACTTCCGGGCGGTGGTGAAGCGGCACGGCTCCTACAAGGAAGATCTCAGGTCCTTCGTCGACGCCGCCCTCGCCGGCGACCAGCAGCTCGCGCTGCCGGATGGCGAGATGAACAGAACGCTCAGGATCGCGAAGTAGGAGGACGCCATGGCCGAGTGGGAGACGACGGCTCCGGCCGCCCTCACGATCGACATCCACATCCCGGGCGAGCCGCACGCTCAAGGGCGCGCCCGGCATTCGCCTCTGATGCGCGGCGGGACTCCGGTGATCGGTCGGGGCGGGCGGCCGGTGGTGATCACCTACGACCCGACGGAGAGCCGGAGTTGGAAGGCGTACGCGAAGGAGTGCATCCGTCAGGTGATCGTGAACCACTGGCTCCCTTCGGCTGCCGGCTTTTGCGTTCCACTCGAAGGCCCGCTCTCCCTCTCGGTCCTCGCCCTCTTCACTATGCCCGCTGGCCGATTCCTAAAGCGAGGCGTCGGGCCCCGCGCCTGGAAGACCGGAAAGCCCGACACCGACAACATCCTCAAGGCGGTCAAGGACGCCGCCTCGGGGCTGCTGTGGCTGGACGATAAGCAGGTGGTGAACCCGCAGGTCTGGAAGGTGGTCGGAGCCCAGGGCGAGGCCCCCGGGATCTGGCTGCGGGTCAGGACCCTCACCGACGCAGACATACCGCCGGGCCTGCCGCCCGGCTTCTAGGAGACGACGATAGGCAAGAAGAAGCGAGGTCATGGAGAACCGAGGAAGCCGAAGTTCATCCACTCACCGCATGCGCCGCGGCAGCCCGCCGTGGACGCGATGCACGAGGCGATCGATCGCAGGGCGCGCCGGCACCGCGCCGTCGTCCGGGCGATCGGGAGCCTCGGATTCACCCCGCCGCTCACCCACCAGCAGAAGCTCGAGGTGGCGACCGTCACCGAGCTGAACCTCTCGATGGTGACCGACGTCTGCCGCGCTCTCGAGGCCAAGGAGGCCGCCGATGCGAAAGCCTGACCGCCTGCTGCACCAGCTGAACGACGAGTGGGAGCGCGAGCGGGGCTCCTTCCAGCTCGGCGCCGTGGTCTTCCCGTCCACCCGCCGGCGCACCGTCGACCACACGCTCACCGGCCGCGACGCCTTCGAAGACCCGCTCGGTCTCTACCGGGTGCTCAGAGGGAGGGCGGCATGAACTGGAAAGCCATCCGAGAAGAGCAAGAGCGGCGGCGGAGCCTATTGGTTCGCTTGGATGCCGGCGACGAGCTGCACCGGGAAGCTGCGGCCCACATCAAGGAGTTGAAGCGCGAGCTACAAGAAACGGAGAAGGAGATGCGCAGCGGGGCTCGCGACAGCTACGCCCAGGGACGGCTTGATGCGCAGGAAGAGGGGGGAGAACCATGGTGATCGCCGCCGGCATGGAGCTGATCTACCCGGGCAACCTCCACCCGGACTCATTCGAGGAGGACGGCAAGACGCTCAAGCTCCCCTGCCTCCTCCCCGACGTCCCCCACGACGTGTACCACAGCGACCCGTGGGGGCCGTCCCTGAGCCAGAGCACGGCCACCACGCTGCTGTGGTGTCCGAAGAAGGCATGGGCTGCCCATCCCAGGCTCGGTGCCACCAAGCGTAAAGCGCCGACCAAAGAGATGGACCTCGGCTCGATCGCCCACGAGTTGGTGCTGGGAAAGGGCGCTGGCTTCGTCTCCCTCCCCTTCGACGACTACCGCAAGGATGCAGCCCAGGAGGCCCGCAATGAGGTCAGGGAGGCCGGCCTGGTGCCGATCCTCGCCCACCAGCTCGAGGAGGCGACGGCGGCAGCAGACGCCGTTCGCAAGGAGTTGGAGGCGCTCGGGGTCTCCCTGGATGTCCAAACCGAACTGACGGTGCTGTGGAAGGAGGGCGAGGTGCTCTGCAAGGGGCGCCTCGACGCCTTTCTGATCTACGACCCGCGCAGCTCCGCGCCGCACGCGACGATTTACGATCTCAAGTGGAGGAAGAAGCCCAGCACTGCCGACCCTGCCGTTTTTCAGAGGAACTGCAAGAAGGATGGACACGATATCCAGGTCGCCGCCTACGTCTCCGCCATCGAGGCCATCTACCCGCACCTGGCCGGCCGGGTGAGCTTCGAATTCCTGCTGGTTGAGCAAGGGCCTCCGGTCATCATCCAGCCGGTCCGCCTCGCTGGCAGCATGCGGTCCCTCGGGCAGGGGAGGTGGAAGCGGGCCGTCAAGCTGTGGCAGAAATGCCTCACCAGCGGCCATTGGCCGGGCTACTGCGACGGCGTGGCAGAGGTCGAGGCGCTACCCTGGCAGCTACAAGACGACTTCGCCCAGGCCGTCCGCGGGCAGGGCGACCCGACCGAGGCGTGGGGAGAAACCGAGACGGCAGAAGGAGGTGGTGAGTGAGCGAGCCGATGGCAGGGATGTACCGAGTCAACGATCCGACTGCTCCGAAGCTCGTCGTCGGGCGCTTCACGGTCCTCTGGCAAAGTGATCGAGAGGGAGGGACCATCTGGGTCCAGGACGGCGAGGGCGAAGGAGCCGAGATGTCGGCGAGGGAGTTCACCGACTCGTTCGGCACGTCCGACCTCTTCGTGATCCTCGCCAAGATGACCGAGCAGTGAATCGAAGACTTCTACGAGGTGAGGTTCTGATGGCGACGCCGGATGAGGCAACGAAGTGCCGGGTGCGCGGCTGTCGGAACGACCGCGACCCCGAGAACCTGATGTGCTCGACGTGCTGGTCGCTCGTGCCGGCGGACAAGCGGCTGGAGCTCTACAAGGCCGGCGCGAGGTTCAAGAGGGAGGCGATCGACACGACCACCAGCGGCTTCCGCAACGCGCAGGGTCACCTCGAGACCGCCCGGCTGGCCGCGCTTTCTTCGGCCGAGAGGGGAGGCCGCGATGTCTGAGGACTGGACGAAGTTCCCGCCCGTCCCCAAGCCTTCCAAGTCGGTGCGCGGCCTAGAGCCAATGCTGATCGGCCTCCTTGGCCCTCCTGGCTCGGGCAAGACCCGGTCCATGCTCCGGATGATGCGCGGCGTGCAGCGGGTCTTCCAGGGGCCGCTGGTGCTGATCGACACCGAGGCCGGACGTTCGAAGAAGTTCTCGCCGCGGGACGGCGAGGCTGCAAACCCAGACCACCCGACCGAGGCCACCTACGACTTCCAGCGCATCGACCTAGAGCCTCCCTTCCGCGGCGATCGCTGCTGGGAGGCGATGAAGATGGCCTTGGCGCTACACCCTGCCGCCGTCGGCTTCGACAACCTCTCGGACGAGCACGTCGGCGAGGGAGGCTACCTCGACTTCCACGACAAGGAGATCGAGCGGATGGGTGGTAACGAGTGGGGAGCCTGGAACCGCCCAGCCTCTTGCCGGAAGAGGTTAATTTCCGGCATCAGCCACGTCGCCGCGCCGCCGATCCTGTTCTTCACCTTCATCGCGGAGGAGAAGACAGCGCAGATCGAAATCGAGGAGGGCGGACGCAAGAAGAAGAAGGTCATCAACAAGGGCTGGACGCCAGTGGCCCCGCTGCTCATCCTCAAGACGCTCGATCTGACGTGCATCCTTCCCTGGGACTCCAAGGGGCATCCGATCTGGGAGTCCCGGCATCTGCCGGGCGAGGACTTCATCCGCAAGTGGCCCGACCACCTGGTGGCCCTCTTTCAGCCAGGGCAGATCACGGAGGCCCACGGCGAGGCGCTGGCGCGTTGGGCGGCTGGTGCGCCGGCGCCGGAGGGGACCGGCGAGCTTCTCCGGGAGCTCCAGGGCTTGCTCGCCACCGCCCCTGACCAGGCGGCGAAGAAGGCGCTGCTCGCCGTCGGATTTCCCGGGATGACGTGGAAGCTCGTGCAGGG
>Ga0075426_10001145_pt1 | contig 18669 bp, 18 predicted proteins | sample SoiMethybrSBSTD5_FD_75304 | JGI IMG/M metagenome (GOLD analysis project Ga0075426, IMG submission 75304) | Bulk soil microbial communities from a Populus tree surrounding site in Tennessee, USA - Soil MetaG P. TD hybrid SBSTD5 | ecosystem: Environmental > Terrestrial > Soil > Tree plantation...
TATCCTTACGACCCGGTAAGGCGGCGCACGGACTTTGCCCATGACGCGGGCCTGCTGGGGCCCATCGAGGAAATCAATATCCAGGATGTGGTTACCGACGCCACTCCCGGGGCTCGCGACCAGAAGCAGGTGGTGGCTGTGTTCGACAAGGGTGGAAAAAACTACGCCGTGCCCATCGGCGTGCTCAAGGGCCACGACTATCAGATCTATTCCGATGAGATGTTCTTCATCCAGGATCCCCACCAGCTCTACAACGTGTGGCCGAAAGAAGTGTGGCAGGGCATTGACCAGCACCAGGCCAAGACCGGCATGGACGAAGTGCAGGTCAGCTTCGCCCTGGGCATGGGGATGCCACAGCCTTCCGACGACCCCGACCTCAAGACGGTGAAATTCCCGAACGGGGGCAAGCCGCTGGAAATCACATTCCGCAAGGGACGGGCGGTAGAGATCCGTCCTGGCAGCTGAGATTCAGCGAAGAACCGGCGATTCCGGGCCCGCCGGCTTGTCTTCTTCGACCCGAATCTTTCCGTCCTCATCGGCATAAAACGCACGGTGGTCCGGGCCGAACTGCTGGGGAATCGCGGAAAGCTGGTACTTGTCTTTCTTGCCCCGGTAATGAATGGTGTAGTCGCCGCGCTGGGTGCTGTGGGCCATGCGCCTGGTGAAAGAGCCATGGCCAGCCAGGTCCAGCAGGGAAGGGGCAAACTCAGTGCGTTTCTTGAAGTAGATTTTGTCCGCCCGGATGACGGTTCGCATGTAGCCCAGGGTCTGCGATTCCGCCTCAGACTTAGCCGGGTCGTGCGGGAACCTTGGCCGGTAGGTGTTCTGAGCGGGTGCACTTGCGGCCGGCTCTGTCTGGGCCAGCCCGGCGGGTCCCAGCAGGCTCGCGGCCAGCAAGGTTATAAAAATGGTGCAGCCTAGCTTAAGGCCTCGCTTCATCACGGCTCCTCCCCATCCCATCCTCCTCTGCTTTAGATGCAGCGTGTATTGCCCGATCAAGTTCCGTCCTCTTTCCAAGATGGACAAATACAGCTATGCTAACGCCAACCCCCAGAAGGATAAACTATGAAACCGGCGGCAAAACCGGCTAAGAGACCGCATATACGGATCGCCGTGGTGGAAAGCGATCCCCTGCGCTTTGTAGGCTTCCGCGCCCTGTTCGATTCCGAGCAAGATTTCGAGCTGGTCTCGTCGAGTGTGGCCGAGTTGGCGCACCAGGAAAACATCGACCTGGTGCTGCTCGGCAGCCGCGGAGGTCCCAACCTGTTCGACGTAATGGCCAGCCTGAAAGCCGCCCGCCCCGACCTGCGCATCATCGTGACCGGTTCGGGGGCGGATGATGAAACCATTCTGAAGGCCATTGCCGCGGGTGCTAAGGGCTATGTGGATGAGGCGGCCGCGCCGTCAGAGTTCACCCAGGCTATCCGCATGGTGAACCTGGGCTCGGTGTGGGCGCCGCGCCGCGTGCTCTCCATGTTCATTGAGCGCGTCAGTTCCTCGCCGGGGCGTATTTTTCCCGCCGGCCGAGTCACCTTCACCGACCGCGAAAAAGAGGTGCTGGAAATGCTTGTAGCAGGCCGCTCCAACAAGGAAATCGGGGCTGCCCTGGGCATCGAAGAACGCACCGTTAAAGCACACGTGGCCAAATTGATGCGCAAAGTAGGGGTGCAGAACCGCATTGCGCTCTCAGTGCACGCCATCACGCATTCGCTAGTTACCGCAAAATAGGCAGTTACCAAGGACACCCACCCTCGGTAACCTTGTTGCTTTCTGCCTCCGACGCCATACTGCACTCACCTACCACAGAACCTGGGAGACGGGGTCGGGATTGATGAAGGGTCACAATCTCGGCCCCGCTTTTTTTCCCGCAAATCTAAACCCAACCAAAACCGCAGAGGACGCCAAGGACGCAGAGATTTATGTTTCTTAGTTTGCAATCTTTGTAATTGGACGCTTCTTTCTCGGTCTGGCCGGTTGCCTGTTTCCTGACGAGGTGTTTTTTCACTGCTATTTTTGTTGGCCCCTTGACCTTGCTGCCGGTTCGGTATTTGCTAGGGAGTACAGGTTCTACGGCCTAACGTGCTGGTCCTATTCAGGTGGAGGTCACAGATGACGAAGACACTTCTTGCGGCGTTGGTGATTTGCAGTGCGATGTTCGCCTATTCGCAAAACACTGCATCCACAAACCAGGCGCCCGCTGCGGCTCCACAGGCGGCACCGGCTACGACGGCTTCGCCCAGCGCGACGACAGCCGCCGAAGGGGCGGACCAGAGCAAGGCCGTGGATCGGGTGCAGGCCGCCTCCGATGTGGTCAACGAAATCATGTCTGCACCGGATAAAGGCATTCCCATGGAGGTGATGGGCTCGGCGCAGTGCGTAGCGGTGGTGCCCTCTATGCTCAAGGGCGGCTTCATCTTCGGTGGGCGTTATGGCCGCGGGGTCGCCAGCTGCCGCACGCCCAAGGGCTGGAGTGCGCCCGCGTTCTTCACCGTCAAGGGTGGCAGCTTCGGATTCCAGGTCGGCGGGCAGGCAGTGGACCTGATCATGCTGGTGATGAACGAAAAAGGAATGCGTAATCTGCTTTCCAGCAAATTCCAGGTGGGCGCGGATGCCTCCGCCGCGGCGGGTCCGGTGGGCCGCCATGCCGAAGGTTCCACTGACTGGAAGATGCGGGCTGAGATTTTGACTTACTCGCGGGCGCGCGGCGTGTTCGCCGGGATTAGCCTCAACGGTGCTGTGGTGAAGCAGGACAAGACCAGCACGCGCGAGTTCTACGGACGCATGGTGCCCTTCCGCACCTCACTGACCGGAGAGATCCAGGCACCCGAAGGTGCGCGCCCTCTCATGGTTTCGCTGAGTAAGTTCGCCACCGAAGCGGCCAGGTAATTGGAGATTGATGATTGAAGATTCGTGGAGTTTCTAGTCAGTCCACCATTGCGGATTCAGACGAAGCTCAATCTTCATTCTTCAACCGTAAGTTAGTGGTGCTGGTGCTCCTGTCCTTCCGCGTGGTGGTGTTCCTCTTCTGACTCCTGAAAAACTGCGGGCACGCCCAAGCTGCCCTTGGGCGGCAGGTGGCGGATGAAGCGAACAATGGCCCACATTTCATTATCGTCCAGAATGCCCTGCCAGCCGGGCATGCCGCTGAACCGGATGCCGTTCTGGATAATCATCTTGAGTTGCCCATCGCTGAATTCCTGCACGCTGTGATCGCTTAATTCGGGAACGTTGGGCGACATTTTGCTAGCGAACGGGACGCCGGTGTTGTGGCCGTCCAATCCATGGCACACCTGGCAATGATGCCCGAAATGTTCCTCGCCGGTTTTTGCCACTTCCGGAGTGTCCGGTAGCGGATTGTTCAAACTTTTGCCGGCTATGGCCACGCGCTTGGCCTCCTGCGCCACCATGCTCTCGATGTTCCCCGGACTGCTGGCCGAACAGGCTAAGAGCATAAGGCAGCTGCTGACAACCAAGGCAGGTAACAGGCAGGCTTTCGCGGTTTCACGGACCGACTCTCTAAAATTGATCCAGTTGCTCATGTGCGCTCCGGTAAAGGCTATTTATTATAGGGCCCCTGGTAGGTCATCAGCGGGATGACAGCTACAACGTAGGAGCTAAGGGCCCACAGCCAGTCGCCGCTGCTTCCGGTTTGAAAAAACTGGTGCCGGATGTTACCGTCACGCTTTCCTGAATGCGGCATCGCCTCGAGTACGCGCCGGTGTGGCTGCTGGTCCGAATCCTGGGCGTGTTGCCGCGGCCGCTGGCGCGAGTGGCGGGTATCGCGCTGGGCCAGACCGTCCGCGTGGCACATCCGCGTTTGAGCCGCGTGGGCATGCGCAACCTGGAGCTGGCGTTTCCGGAAATGAGGGAAGCTGAGCGGCGGCGCATTGTGCGCGGCGTATTCACTTCTCTTGGGCGTTTGCTGGCTGAGGTGTGCCTTTTTCCGCGGTATACGCCGGAAAACGTTTCCGAAGTCGCGGTTTACGATGGCCTGGAGAATTTCCTAAATGCCGAAAAGCGCGGGAAGGGCGTGCTCTTCCTGACCGCGCACCTGGGCGGCTGGGAAGTAGGTTCCTTCGCGCACTCACTCTACGGACACAAGCTGCACATCGTGGTCCGACCGCTGGATAACCCCCTGCTGGACGCCTTCGTTCGGCGCTATCGCACGCTGCACGGCAACACGACCTTTGATAAGCAGGATTTCGCCCGCGGTTTGCTGGGGGCCATGAAGGCGGGCGAGACTGTCGGCATCCTCATGGACACCAACATGACCCCGCCGCAGGGCGTGTTTGTGGACTTCTTCGGCCACCTGGCTTGCACTGCCAGCGGGGTGGCACGCGTGGCGTTACGCATGGACGCGGCGGTGGTGCCGGCGTTCTCGATTTGGGACCCTAAGTTGCGAAAGTACCGCATTCGTTTTGATCCGGCGCTGGAACTGGTGCGCACCGGCGATGATGCCGCCGACGTCGTTACCAACACCTTACTGTTTACGAAAGCGATTGAGGGTTACGTGCGGAGCTATCCGGACCAGTGGCTCTGGGTGCATCGGCGCTGGAAGACGCGGCCCGAAGGCGAAGCGCCTTTGTATTGAGTGAGCAGTGGTCAGGACCAAGAACTGAGAACTGACAACTGCTTCTTAGCACAGCCAGCCACTGCGGTAAACCAGCCACCAGCTGACAACCACAATTGGTAGGCTGGCGACCATGCCCCAGAAGAAGGGCAGGAAGACGTCGGCCAGCAGACTCAACCCGATAAAGATCAGCCAGAAAATTTTCTTTTCCACGTCTCCCGTATTTTACTGCCATACCGGCCAGGCATAATGCCTGGCACCGCGGCGAGGATTACCAATGTCACGCTTCCTTTACGGCAAACACCCGCATGCTTGCTGGGTTTAACGGTTCGGCTGAAGCCGAGTCCTTTCAAACGTGTGACGAACACATGGGAAGTGCCCGGGCTGCTGTTTAGATCAAAAGGGCAACTGAATACTGGCAAGTGGGAACTGATTTGTATACAACACTGGCATGAAAACTACGCTGGCGGCGGTGGCGCAACAGATTGCAGCACGTTTGGTGGGCGATGGCGAGCTGGAAGTAGGGAACGTGGCCAGCATCACCTCGGCCAGAGCTGGCGACCTGGTGTTCGCGGAAGACGAGGCGACACTGGCGCAAGCCTTGGGTTCGGGCGCCACGGCCGTCATAGCTGGCGATTTCGCCGGCAAGAGCAAAGCTCCGAAGCCGCTGTTGGTCGCGCGTGTTCCCAAGCTGGCTTTTGCCCGGGCTGCCCGGCTGCTGTGCCCAGCCCGGACATTTGAGCCGGGCATTCATTCCTCCGCCATGGTGGAAGATTCCGCGCGTCTGGGACGGCACATCTGCATCGAACCGGGTGCGGTGATCGGCGACAAAGTTGTAATTGGCGACCGCACCCGCATTGGCGCCGGCAGCGCAATCGGCGCTGACGTCCGCATTGGCAGCGAATGCAACATAGCGCCTAACGTTACAATCTATCCCGGAGTACGGCTGGGCAACCGCGTTATTGTGCATAGCGGCGCGGTGCTGGGCAGCGACGGCTTCGGCTACGTGCGTGATCCCGCCAGCGGCCGCTACGAAAAATTCCCCCAGATTGGCGGCCTGCAAATTGGCGACGACGTGGAAATCGGCGCCAACACCACCGTAGACCGGGGAGCGCTGGACCTGACGGTCATCAGCCGGGGCGCAAAGCTGGATAACCTGGTGCACGTGGGCCACAACGTGCGAATCGGAGAAGATGTGGTCATTGCCGCTCAGACCGGTTTTTCCGGCAGCATCACCGTGGAAAATAGCGCCGTGATTGGCGGGCAGGTGGGCATCGGGGACCATGCGCGCATCGAACAAGGAGTGATCCTGGGCTCGCAATGCGGTGTGCTCCCCAAAAAGGTAGTTCGGGGGCCCGGCATAGTGTTCTGGGGAACGCCAGCACGGCCCCTGCGGCAGTACTTGAAGGAATTGGCGGTGTTGGCACGGTTGGGAAAAAGAGCGGGAGTAAGTAGCTCATAAATGGGGGTTTCGCAAGGGCCGGCTGTGCCAACCGGAGCCGCCGAACATGGGGACCTGTAGCTAGTCAGCCACATCAACTATGTCCTTAATCGTCATTGGCGGGCACACGCGCAACGTTGGGAAGACCAGCCTCATGGCGGGCCTGATTTCCGCCTTGCCCGAGCGCAACTGGACCGCGGTGAAGATCAGCCAGTATGGCCACGGGGTGTGCTCGGTAAACGGTAAGACCTGTAACTGCGCCGTGGACGAACATCCCTGGGCGATTACCCAGGTCTATGATCGCGATGGCGATTCCGACACCTCGCGCTTTCTCGCCGCGGGCGCCGCCAAGGGGCTGTGGGTGCGTTGCAAGCAGGGACGCCTGGAAGAAGCCATGCCCGCTTTCCAGCAGCGCATTACCACAGACGAAAACGTAATCATCGAATCCAATAGCGTGGTTGGGTTCGTGCAGCCGGATGTATATCTAACCGTGCTCGATTTTTCCGTTGCCGACTTCAAGGAATCCGCGCGCCGGTACCTTGACCGAGCCGACGCGGTGGTGCTGCACGATCCCGCTGCGAACGGCTACAAGGAGCCTGCCTGGGGCCAGGTTTCGCGGGCGCAATTGGCGGGCAAGCAGATTTTCTATATCACCCCGCCACCCTACATCACGCCAGAAATCGTGGACTTCGTGCGCCAGAAGATTGGGCCGGTGCATGCGCGAGTTTGAAGTCCTGTTCGACCGCAGCGAAGAGAGCCCGCTGCAGCATCCCGCCTATGCTCCTTATGGCAAGCTGGGTTTCCCCACACCGCCGGCAGACCGCCCCTGGATTTTTGCCAATTTCGTGCAGACACTGGATGGCATTACCTCGTGGAAGGGCGAGCATGCCCTCGGCAGCGATATTTCGCGCTCGGCCGAGGATCGCTGGCTCATGGACCTGCTGCGCGCCCACGCCGACGCTGTGCTGCTGGGCAGCAAGACCCTGGCGGTAGAGAGAACGGTGCTCGGCCCCAGCAGCCGCGGCGCTACCTACATGATCGAAGATCCGCAAATGCGCGACCTGCGTGGCAGGCTCGGCCACCGGCGCGAGACCGTGATATTTGTGACCGGCTCGGCAGCGCTCAAGCTCTCCGACTACGCGGTTTTTGATGGCGATAAGGTGGACGCCGTCATCCTTACCGCTCGTGCCGGCGCGGCCAAGCTCGCGCCGCAACAGGGAGCTCATCCTCAGGTGCGCGTGCTTGCCGTGGGGGAAGGCAACGTGGTTGACTTGCCCGCCGCCATGCGACTGCTGGCACAGGAACTGGGCATTCGCCTGCTTTTATGCGAGGGCGGCCCGACGCTCTACGGCTACATGTCACGCGCCGGGCTGATTGACGAGAAATTCTTGACCATTTCGCCGGTCGAGGCCGGGCAGATTATTCCCGAGGAGCAAGAAGTCGGGATGCTGGAAGGCCCGGCCCGCCTGCGGCCCACCACCTTCAGCGCTCCCGGGTTTACTCCCGACAATGCGCCCTGGTGGACCTGGCTCAGCTGCCGAAAGGCGGGAGACCACGAGTTCAACCGCTATCGGCGAAAGCGTCTAAATAGCTGATTGGCTGATTAGCTGGCTAGCTGCTCTCGCCTAACCGAGAATTTTGTTGCTGGGCGTCATCCTGAGCGCCTTCAGGCACGAAGGATGTGGCGAGCAGTTGGGGATCGCGCAAGCCTACCCTCAAGCCTCTGAGCACGACTCCCTGGTAAGAGACAGCCAATCAGCTACTCAGCTGCTTTTGTTATGCTTCAATAGTGAGGCAAATCCACCGCGATGCCTGGCTGCTGGCGGTTATGTCGGGCGTCCTGCAGATCCTGGCATTCCCCCTGCCCAACCTGTACCCGCTGAGCTGGGTAGCCATCGCACCATTGTTAATCGCGGTTTTGCGGGCCCGCGAACCGGAAGACATTCACCTGCCCGCAAGCCTGGCCCAAAGACTGGTTCCGGCTAGCGCGCTCCAGGGATTCCTGCTTGGCTATTTGAGCGGCATCCTCTGGTATGCCGGAACTTGCTACTGGGTGTACCACACCATGCATCTCTATGGCGGGCTGAGCGCGCCTGCGGCCGCCGGCATTCTGGTGCTCTTCTGCCTGTACCTGGGACTCTACGAAGGCCTGTTTGGTCTCACTGTGGCGCTGCTGGCGGGGGGCAGGCCGGGGGGCGCGCGCCGCGCCCTGTTTCTCAGCCCGTTTGTGTGGGTGGCGCTGGAGTTGGCGCGCACCCGCATCAGCGGCTTTCCCTGGGACCTGCTGGGCACGGCGCAGGTGAACAACATCTCCTTGAACCGGCTAGCCACCATCACCGGCGTGTACGGCCTCTCATTCGAGATCATGCTGGTCAACACGGTGTTTGCCGCAGCGTTCCTGGTGGGGCGCGAAAAGCGCAGGATCATTTTGATTGAAGCCGTGGTGGTGGCGACCGCGCTGCAGTCGTTGGCGCTAATCCGGCCAGCACCGCTGCGCGCCTCACGCACCGCATTGCTGGTGCAAGAAAACGTCCCCATCCTGCCGTCGGAGGAATGGACGGCACAATACTTCCAGAACACGATCGGCGACCTGAGCCGGTTGAGCGTGCCACCAGACGTGCCGGGCGCGCCCAAGCCCGACCTGGTGGTCTGGCCGGAATCGCCGGCGCCGTTCTACGTTAACGAGGCCCATTTTCGCGAAGCCATCGCCGCGGTGGCCAAAAAGGACCATACCTACGTGGTGGCAGGGAGCCTGGGTGAGGACGCGGGCGCCCAACCGCCGGGCAGCGGCCAGACTTACAATTCGGCAGCCCTGATGTCACCGGAGGGGCAGTGGGTGGCGCGCTACGACAAGATCCACCTGGTGCCCTTTGGGGAGTACGTGCCGTTTAAATCGCTGTTCAGTTTTGCCAGCGGCCTGACCCAGGCGGTGGGCGAGTTCGGCCGCGGCTCCTCGCGCGAGCCCCTGGTGGTGGACGGCTACAAACTGGGCGTCTTTATCTGCTACGAGGCGGTGTTTCCCGGCGAGGTGCGGCAATTCGCCCGCAATGGCGCCCAGGTCTTCGTCAACATTTCCAATGATGGCTGGTACGGTGATACCGGAGCCTGGGCTCAGCACCTGAACCAGGCCCGCATGCGGGCGGTGGAGAACGACCGCTGGCTGTTGCGCGACACCAACACTGGCCTGACCGCTTCTATTGACCCCTATGGCCGCATCGTGGCCAGCGTGGCGCGGAAGCAGCGCACCGCTCTGGAAGCGCCCTACGCACTGGTCACCGGAACCACCTTCTACACGCGCTACGGCGATTGGTTCGCGTACCTGTGTGCGATAATTTCTGTGGCAGCGCTGCTGTGGCGCTATCGACTCCCCTCCAGGATGGTTTCCTCCTAATGGCTGAAGAGCTCGAGCAAGAGTACGTCGCGCTGAAGGACAAGGTCCGCGACCTTCGGGAGTATCTTTGACGCAGACCGGCTACGCCAGCAACTAAGCGAAATTGAGAAGAAGGCGTCCGATCCTAGCCTCTGGTCCAACCCTCAGGAATCCCAGAGGGTGATGCGTGAGCGCAAGCGCCTGGAAGACGTGCTGGCCACGGAATCTGACCTGGTCCGCCGCAGCGATGACATTGGCGCCTATCTGGAATTAGCACGCGAAGGCGAAAACGTTGCCGCGGACCTGAAGCGCGAGCTTGCCGCCCTCCGCGAAACCGTGGACCGCATCGAGACAGAGACCCTGCTCTCCGGCGAGAACGACGCCCGCAACGCCATTTTGACCATTCACCCTGGCGCCGGCGGTACAGAATCACAGGACTGGGCGGACATGCTCCTGCGCATGTACCTCCGTTGGGGAGAACGGCATGGCTTTGAGACGGTGCTGAACGACTACCAGCCGGGCGAAGAAGCGGGCATCAAATCCGCCACCTTCAGCGTGAACGGGCAGTACGCTTACGGGCTGCTGACCAGCGAAATCGGCGTGCACCGGCTGGTGCGCATTTCGCCCTTCGACCAGGCCAAGCGCCGGCATACATCGTTCGCCAGCGTGTTCGTTTCGCCGGAAATTGACGAGAGCATTGACATCGTGATCAAGCCCGAAGACTTGCGAGTGGACACCTACCGTTCTAGCGGGAAGGGCGGGCAGCACGTGAATACCACCGATTCCGCCGTGCGCATCACCCACAATCCCACCGGAATCGTGGTCAGCTGCCAGAACGAACGTTCGCAGCACAAGAACCGCGAGCGCGCCATGAGCATCCTGCGCTCCAAGCTTTACGAGCACGAACTGGAGAAGAAGCGCGAGCTTTCCAAGAAAGTGGAAGACTCGAAGCTGGATATTGATTTCGGCTCGCAGATCCGGTCTTACGTGCTCGCCCCTTACCGCTTGATCAAAGACCATCGCACCAAAGAGGAAGTGGGCGACGTGGACCGCGTGCTCGACGGGGACATCGATCCTTTTATTCGCGCATATCTGCGCATGCGGCGGGGAGAGAAGAACTAAGTAAGCGGGTAATCGCATCATTGAAACCACTCTCTTCAAATCATGATGTCATCCTGAGAAAGCGCGAGGCGAGCGGCGCCAGTTGAGCGCGACCGAAGGGGCTACGCATTTTTAGTAGGTTATATGGCTGCTTCCTCGCAACCGCCGAACCCGATTACTCAATCAGCCGATTACCCACCCGCCCGATCGGCTGTTGTGCGCCGTGGCCGGCAGCTGGAATACGTAACCCTTGCCTGGAACTCGGCTGAGGGCATCGCGGCATTGTTAGCCGGGCTTCTCGCGGGTAGCATTGCCCTGGTCGGTTTCGGCCTGGATTCGCTGGTTGAAATCTCTTCCGGAGCGGTATTGCTTTGGCGTCTGCATGCCGAGGCCAACCCGCAGCGCCGCGAGCGAGTCGAACGCCGTGCCCAGCGCCTGGTTGGCCTTTGTTTCCTGGCTCTGGCCGCCTACGTGGCTTTTGATTCCATCCAAGGACTGATGATCCGAGACACTCCCCGGAAAAGCCTCTTTGGCATTGGCGTTGCTGTCGCCGCCGTGATTGCTATGCCGCTGCTGGCGCGAGCCAAGCGCCAGGTCGCCCGCCAGCTCAAAAGCGGCGCTATGCTTGCCGATTCACGGCAGTCCGACTTCTGCGCCTATCTTTCCGGCATCCTGCTTGGCGGCCTGCTGCTGAACGCTGTGCTGGGCTGGTGGTGGGCCGATCCAGTGGCCGCCCTGGTCATGGTTCCACTGATTGCCCGCGAAGGCGTAGAAAGCCTGCGTGGCAAGGGCTGCTGCGACTAGGCATGCAAGTCATTACCTACGTAATCAGAGCGCGCAAGCCCGCTTCATCGGTCCCTGTATTAACCTGTTATCAGCCATGAAATCGGAGGAAAAGACGTACCAGCACCATCACGAACCACCCGACCCGATGCTGGACGAGCATTTCGTGGACGCTCTCGCCTATACCATCAACTTACATGTGCGGCAGGCACGCAAAGGGACGCGAGTGCCCTACGTTTCTCACCTGCTGGGTGTTGCGTCCATTGTGCTCGCGGAGGGCGGAGACGAGGATATGGCCATCGCAGCCCTGCTGCATGATGCGGTGGAGGACCAGGGCGGGAAGCCTACACTGCACGAAATTGAGCGCCGCTTCGGCAAACGAGTAGCCCGGTTAGTGGAAGCCTGCACTGATGCCGATAGCGTGCCCAAGCCTCCCTGGAAGGACCGCAAGACGCGCTATATCGAGGCGGTGCGCCACGAGCCGGCGGATGCGCGACTAATTTCCGCGGCCGACAAACTGCACAACGCCCGCGACATTCTGGCTGATTACCGCCAGCACGGGGAGGAAGTGTGGAAACGATTTCGGGGCGGCCGCGACGGCACGCTCTGGTATTACCGCTCGCTGGTGGACGCCTTCCGCGCCGCCGGTAGCAACCGCCTGGTGGAGGAACTGGACCGGGTGGTGACCGAACTGGAGAATCTAGTGCGCAGAAACGGCATTACTGCCACGGGGAGCTAAACGGTTATGGGACGAATGGTGGACATGATTCGGCAATCGGCGGTGCCGCCGAACATGCTGCGCGCCGCCGCCAAGGGAGCTCTCTCCGTGGCTCCAGCAGAGATGGTCGAGATTCTGGTGGTGCTCACCCAGAACGCGGTTTTCGGTGAGCAGGCGCGCTTGACTCTGGCGAGTTGGGACGAAAAGGCATGCCTGGCTGTTGCTTCCGATCCTGAAACTCCGCGCGAAGTGCTGGAGTACATGGTGGAACCGCGCAACCGCCGGCCCAGCATTTTTGGCGCGCTGCTGGAGAATCCGTCCGTGCCCGAGGCGCAACTGGCCGAGCTCGCGGCTACGGCGGGACGGGAGGTCATCGAGCAGATGCTGGGAAGTTCGCGCGTTCTAAAATCACGTAGCATTTTGCAGGCCCTGGCAAGCAACCACGAGCTCCGGGAAGCGGAGACGGCGCGCATCCACGGTGTTCTGGCGGGACTTCCGGCGGGTCCGCAAACCACGGAGCAATTGGCTGAAGGGCCGGAGCCCAGCCCGGAAATGATCAATGCGTTCCTGACCGAGCACGCCGCGGAAATTGCCGCCGAGGAAGGCAAGCCGTTTCACGTCATCGGTGGCATCGAGGAAACGCTGGTTGCGGAAGCGCCGGTTCCGACGTCTGAGAATCGCGCAGGTTCCGCGGCTGGGGCTGCTCCGGCGAAGGAACCTGCGAAGAAGGCCAAGAGCGTGTTGCAGAAGATCGCCGCCCTGTCTGTGGGTGAGCGCGTACAGTTGGCCATGAAAGGCAACAAGGACGAGCGCTTTCTCCTGATCCGCGACGGCGCCCGCGTGGTCCCGCAGGCGGTGTTGGAATCGCCTAAGCTCACGGACACGGAAGCGGAAATGTTTGCCGGCATGAAAAATGTGCAGGAAGTGGTGTTCCGGAGCCTTTCCAGCAAGCGGAAGTTCGCCAAGAATTACCGCGTCCAGCGCAACCTCGCATTCAATCCCAAGGTGCCCATTGACCTGGCCATCAATATGGTCAACAACCTGCTGCTCAGCGACCTCAAGCACCTGTCCATCAACAAGGAAGTTGCGGAGACGGTGCGCAAAGCGGCGTTGCGCCTGTTCGTGCAGAAATCCGATACGCGCACCAAATAGGCCAAGTTAATTGTTGGATGGAGTCTCGCCAGGCAATACGTCGTGGGACGATATTGTGTGCCGGTGAGGTATGAGGCGGCGCCTCTGCTATACAATCTCTGCTGAGGAGCGCCGATGCCCCTTCCCGCTCACGATCCCATTACCGACCTTCTGAAGGCGGCCAAGTCCATCGCCGTGGTTGGCCTTTCCAACAGCCCCTTTCGCGCCAGTTACGGCGTTTCCGCCTACATGCAGAACCAGGGCTACCGTATCCTTCCGGTCAATCCCAACCTGCACGAAGCGGTGCTGGGCGAGGAGCCTTTTGCTTCTTTGCGCGATATTCCCGAACGCATTGACATTGTGGACATTTTCCGCCGCTCCGAATTTGTTCCCGAATTGGTGGACCAGGCCATCCAGTTAGGAGTTACCGCCATCTGGATGCAAGAGGGCGTCATCCACGAACCGGCAGCTGCCAAGGCTCGTCAGGCCGGCCTGTTCGTGGTAATGGACCGGTGCATCCTCAAGGAGCACCGCGCCCGCTTCCGATAGGGGATGAGAATGGCGGAATTAGGCATGAATGTTGTCCCAATTGGACCCTGGCGCTGCAAACACTGCGGGCGGGAGTTGTTGTTACTGACCGATACTACATCTGGACCTCCGGTGCGCGGCTATGTGACCTGTGTGTGCGGAGAAGAGCACTACGGCGGGGCCGACCCGGTGGCGGTCTTCTGGCGCACCCAGGATGGCAACTGGGAGCGGGTGAACGAAGAGAAGGCAAAGCAGGATCTGCTGGCGGGATGACCCGGACTGTATTGTAGTTGAGTAAGTTGTGGTGGCTAATGTGTACCCTGGCGGTGCTCTGTCTGCGGTGGTAGATCCAACGAAATTACAAATTATCAATTAGAATTTACAGATCCTATCACTCCGCTCTTATCAGGATCGCCGTGGCATCGTCCTGCAGCCCGCGACCGGCGACAAAAGCGCGCACGTCATCCAGAATTTGTTCCGCGCAAGTGCCGCGCTCGGAGCTGAGAAACTCCTGCAAACGCCGGCTGCCATAGTCCTCAGCCCGGCTGTTTTCCGCCTCGCTGATGCCGTCACTGTAAAAGAGAACGCGCGCGCCGGGCGCCAGCTCAATCGAGGTCTGGGCGAAGCTTTCCTGGGCGAATCCAATGGGCAGCCCGTTGGCTCCGCTGACTACATGAGCCGCGCTGCCATTGGCCAGCAGTGGCCAGGGATGGCCGGCATTGGCAATGGTCAGGGTTCGGGCTGCGGGATCAAGCACCGCAAACAGCATGGTGACAAACCGGCCCACAGGGAAATCGTTCAGCAACAGCCGGTTCAGGCAATCGAGCACTTTCCCGGGAGCGGCGCAGTCTTCCGCCAATGAGCGCAGAATTCCCCGCGCCGCCGACATCATCAGCGCCGCCGCCGTGCCCTTGCCGGAAGCGTCTGCCAGCACCAGCCCCCAGCGTTCCTGGCTGAGAGGAATAAAGTCGTACCAGTCGCCGCCCACCGCTCCGGCGGGAATGGAAAAGCCGCTGATCCGGTAACCGGGCACCAGGGGCGAGCTCTTGGGAAACAGCGCTTCCTGTATCTGGCGCGCTTCCTGGGCCTCGCGATCCATGCGGTCACGCACCTGGCGCTGCTCCTGAAACAGGCGGGCATTCTGGACCGCCACTTCGATGTGGCAGCCGAGTGCCTGCAGCAGTTGCAACTTCTCCTGGCAAAAGGCATCCACGTCGGGGTGTGCGGCCGTAAAAACGCCGATCACTTCGCCGTCCACTTGAAGCGGGATTCCGACTTCGGAACGGGTGTCCGGCTCGCACGCAATGTAGTAGGGATCGCTACGCACGTCGGGAGCGTAGTGCATTCGGCCGGTCAGGGCAACGTGGCCGACAATCCCCTTACCCGGTTGCAGGGCGTGCCCTTTCCGGTGCACCGAGCAGCCATGGACGGCAGCCAGCGTCATGTCCTGGCCTTCGCGCAGGTAGATGTTGGATTCCAGAACGCCGAACCAGCGCGAAACGTCGTGGACGATGCGCTCGATGAGCAGCTCGAGGTCAAGAATGGAGCCCATCTCCCGTGCCGCGCGGTGAAGCAGAAGCAGGCCGTCATGGTCGTCGGATGCGAAGGGCGCGGGAGAACGCTCGGCAATCGGTCTTGGATAGGTGGCCATCGCACGCCTCCGGGGAAAAGTCTTCAGAACGTCAGCATCAGCAGACCTCTCGCTCCTGACTCGTAAATTTGGATTTGTGGGGAAGGGATTATGATTCTTTTTTATCCTGTTCGGGCCGGTGCTGCGCCGCCTGTGCGCGCCGCTTTTTGATCTCCTCCATGCGTTCGCGGATACGGCGCTCAACCCCTTCGGCGGTAGGCTGGTAATACACCCGGTTGCGCAGGTTGTCGGGCAGGCATTGCATGTCCGCCACCTTGCTTTCGAAATTGTGCGCGTACTGGTAGTCCTTCCCGTAGCCAATGGACTTCATCAGGCCAGTGGGGGCGTTGCGCAACTGCAGGGGAACGGGTTCGGCCACGGTGCGCTCCACGTCCTGCTGCACCTCGGCATAGGCGGTGTAGAGTGCATTGGATTTGGGTGCCAGCGCCAAATACACGGCCGCCTCGGCTAGCGCCAGATTGCCCTCGGGCATGCCGATAAAGTCCACGGCATCGCGTGCAGCCACCGTCAGCGCCAGCGCCTGGGGATCGGCCAGGCCGATATCCTCCACCGCCATCCGCACCAGGCGGCGGGCTACGTAGAGCGGGTCTTCGCCCGCCTCCAGCATACGTCCCAGCCAGTAAAGAGTAGCGTCAGGGTCGCTGTTGCGCACTGACTTGTGCAACGCAGAAATCAGATTGTAGTGCTCCTCGCCCGCCTTGTCGTAGAGCAGCACCCGCTTCTGCAGCGCGTCCTGCACAATGGCATTGGTGATCTCCGCAACCGCTTTGGCCGCCTTTTGCTGCACAGCCAGACCGGCCGCGACCTCGAGCGCGTTGTAGGCGCTGCGCGCGTCACCGCTGGAGTAAGCCGCGATTCGGGCCAGGCCTTCGTCGCTGGCTTGCAGTTGCATTTCGCCCAGGCCGCGCTCCTTGTCCCCCAGGGCGCGCCGCAGCAGGGTCATGATCTGCCCTTCGCTGAGCGGATTGAGCACGTACACGCGGCAGCGCGAGAGCAGTGCGGAAATAATTTCGAACGACGGATTTTCGGTGGTGGCGCCAATCAGGCGGATGGCGCCACTTTCCACGTAGGGCAGGAAGGCGTCCTGTTGCGCCTTGTTGAAGCGGTGGATTTCGTCAATGAAGACGAGGGTGCGGGTGCCGTACTGGCGCGCCTTGTCAGCGTCGGCCATCACCTGCTTGATTTCCTTGATGCCGGCGAGCACGGCCGAAAATTCGATGAACTCCGCCCGGGTGAGACGCGCGATCACCTTGGCCAACGTGGTCTTGCCCACGCCCGGTGGACCCCAAAATATGATGGAGCCGGTGTCATCGCGGTCAATTTGGGTGCGCAGCGGCTTGCCCGGCCCTACCAAGTGCTCCTGCCCGATAAACTCCTCCAGCGTGCGCGGGCGCATGCGGTCCGCCAGCGGCCGGGTGCGGTCGGGAGATTCATCCGACGGTATGGGTTGGAATAGATTCATAAATTCGGCAGCTGGTACCTAGCAGGTGGTAGTTGGTCATTGGCTACTAATTACCGTGGCCCTTTGTCGCTGTGGTGAAAAACATTCTTTGCCGCGCGGCTTCATACAATGCAATAGATGCGGCCACACCCGCGTTTAGCGATTCCACTCGGGGCGAGTGGGGAATGGCGACCACCTCATCCACTTGGGCCACGATTTCACGCGCCAACCCTGCGCCTTCGCTGCCCACTAGCAGCGCCAGCGGGGAAGTTAGTCCGGCATCTTTCAGCGGATTTCCTTTGTGAGATGAAGTAGCCAGCAAGCGCAAGCCACGCTCGCGTAAGGACCGTAGCGCCGACATCAACTCCTGCCTCAGCAGTGGGATACGAAAAATTGACCCGGCCGAGGCCCGCACCACCTTGGAGTTATACGCGCTCACCGTGTTTTCGCCCAGCAGCACGCCGGTGGCGCCAAAGGCCTCCGCCGAGCGCAGAATCGTGCCCAGATTGCCGGGATCCTGCACTCCGGCGACGGCCACCACCAGCGCCGCAGCCTGCTCTCCTGACAGCAAGTCTTGCAGGGTGTGAGATTTCATCCGCACCAGGGCGGCCACGCCTTGCGGAGTCTCGCTGGGAACCATGCTGGTAAACAGCTTGTCCGGCAGAAGCAGGGTTTCGACTTGGGACCCCACCTGTGGCAGCAAGCGCCCGGCACGGACCTGGCCGGATTCGCTGAACAGTACGGCGCGTAAATGCAAGCCGCTGCGGATGGCCTCTTCGACGACGCGTACGCCTTCCACAGCGCATTCGCCGTCCGCCGTGAGTTCGGCCCGGGCGAACGCCCGCCGCACCTCCTTGATGAGCACGTTGTGCCGGCCGGCCACACGCCGCAACCGCTCCTGCTGCGAGTTCTTCATCGGAATGCTATCCTGCTAAGCTGTCGATCGAAGGCTCGCATGAATAATACGCGCCCCCAGTTCCGCTAGGTTGCGGGCCAACGCCGGCTTGTGTTAGTTTTCGCGCTTTCAAGCTGCTACCAGGGAAGGATCCGATTGCGTCCGGAAATCATCAAAATCAGCACTGAACGGCCTGAACCCTCGCTGGTGAGCTACGCCGCCCAGCAGATTCGCCAGGGCGAGGTTCTGGGCATGCCCACGGACACGTTTTACGGCCTGGCCGCCGATCCCTTCAACTTGCGGGCCGTGGACCGGGTGTACGAAATCAAGACCCGCTCCCGGCACAAGCCGCTGTCGTTGCTCATAGAGAACGTCGAGCAGGCGGAGGAACTGGCGCGGCCGCTGCCGCCTGAATTCTATGCCCTGGCGCGGCGCTTCTGGCCGGGGCCGCTCACCATCATCGTACGCGCCGCCTCCAAGCTGCCGCTGAAGGTTACCGCCAATACCGGCAACGTGGCCTTGCGCATTCCTGCCGCCGCCATCCCCGTGGCCGTCATCAAGGCGGCGGGCATTCCTATGACCGCCACCTCCGCCAACCTCAGTGGCGCCACCGAGTGCACCACCGCGGTCGAAGTGCGCGATCAATTGCAGAATCGCATCGGCATCATCATCGACGGGGGAACTTCGCCGCGCGAAGTGGCTTCCACCATCGTGGACCTCACCGATTCCGACGCCCGCTGGAAGGTTCTGCGCGAAGGCGCTATCCCCAGCCAGGAAATTTCTAAATTCTTTGCCGAAGGATGAGTGCTGATTCCGCTGACCGGGCTGGGCGCAAACACCACGTAATCTGGTTGGTTGTGCTGGCTATCGCGTGTCTGATGGCGTGGTTCGGCACGGTTTGCGTTCACATTTTGCGGCAAGCCCGCAGCGATGAATCCCGCCCGGCCGCCGCCATTGTGGTTTTTGGCGCGGCCGAATATGCCGGCCGCCCCTCCCCCATCTACCGTGCTCGCCTCGACCATGCCTACGCGCTTTTCCGC
>Ga0075426_10001146_pt1 | contig 18668 bp, 19 predicted proteins | sample SoiMethybrSBSTD5_FD_75304 | JGI IMG/M metagenome (GOLD analysis project Ga0075426, IMG submission 75304) | Bulk soil microbial communities from a Populus tree surrounding site in Tennessee, USA - Soil MetaG P. TD hybrid SBSTD5 | ecosystem: Environmental > Terrestrial > Soil > Tree plantation...
GCGAGATGCGTGGTCTGCCCCACGGCGGTGTAGTCCATGCGCAAATCATTGCCGATCGAGCGCACCACGACTTCGCCCGAGTTGAGCCCGATGCGGATCTGGATGGAAACACCCTGGGTCTTGCGGATCTCGTTCGCAAGCTGCGCGATCGCCTCCTGCATCCGCAGAGCCGCATAGCAGGCCCGGACCGCGTGATCCTCGTGCGCGAGCGGCGCGCCGAAGATCGCCATGATGCCGTCGCCCATCACCTGGTTCACCGTGCCCTCGTACCTGTGAACCGCGTCCATCATGTTCTGGAGCACCGGGTCGAGCAGCTTGCGGGCGTCCTCTGGATCGCGGTCCGCCAACAGCTCCATCGAGCCCTTCATGTCGGCGAACAGGACCGTCACCTGCTTGCGCTCGCCTTCGAGCGCGCTGCGTGAGGTCAGGATCTTCTCGGCGAGGTGGCGCGGCGTGTAGCTCTGCGCGGAAGCGAATTTCGCATGGACGGCCGGGCGCCCCAGCGGCGCGCCGCACTCGCTGCAGAACTTGTGTCCAGGAGGGTTATTCGCGCCGCACGCGGCGCAGACCGACGGCAGCCTCGCGCCGCATGCGCCGCAGAACGAGCTCCCTGCGGCGTTCTGCTCATTGCAAGAAGGGCATTGCACGGCGCGCGCCGCGGTCATGGACTAGTCGGTCCTCCGGACACTGTAGCGCCGTAACGGCCCGGCGTCACCTCAGCGCCGCCTTCTTCCACAGCTCCCACGGCCGCTCCAGCGTGCCGCGGTTCGCCGCGCTCGAGCGCTTGCCCTCGGTGTCGCTCAGGAACTGGATCGGTCCCTCCAGCGTCTCGGCCTGGAGCTGCAGGCGCGCGTTCATCTCGGTGTAGATCGCGCGGAACACCGCTTCCGGGACGCTGTCGCCGGTCACGGTCATGCCGTGGCCGCGCATCAGCACGCAGTTGCAGCCGCCGAGCGCCTCGGCGAGCGCGGCGCCGAGCGGCCGGTCGCGCACCAGGATGTCGTTGTCGTCGCGCACCTTGCGGATGTCCCACACCGGCGCGCCCGACCAGAGGAACGAGCCCATGTGGTAGATCGGGCGCAGGCGCGTCTTGGTGACGCCGAAGGGGATCACCGAGGGCGCGTGGCTGTGCACCACCGCCATCACCTCCGGCCGCCGGCGGTAGATCTCGCCGTGGATGTAGCGCTCGATGAAGCCCTTGCGCTGGTCGCCCACGGCCTCGCTGTCGGCGTCGAGCTCCATCAGGTCGGCCGCGGTGACGAGAGCGGGCGCGCGCGAGCGCGACATGATGAAGCGCTCGGGGCGCTTGTCGCTGCGTGCGCTGACGTGGCCATAGGCGTCGAGCACGCCTTCGTTCGCCAGGATCCGGCTCGCCGCGACGAGGTCCTCGATGAGTGCGGCGCTGGCCGCGATCTTCTTGGTCTTCATTTGAATCGCATCTCCCTGAGCTGCGGCGAAGCAATGTACAGGATTCCCATGGCGGCGATCGCGCCCGCCGCGAGCGCGACCGACGCCCCTCTCACGCCGAGAAGGTCGGAGAGCGGCCCGGCGACGAAGGCGCCGACCGAGATCATGGCCGGATAGAGCATGGTGAGGCTCGAGATGCGTCCGCGCATCTCCTCGGGCGCGTTCATCTGCAGCATCGCCATGTTGCTCGCGGTGTGCGCCATTTCGGCGGCGCCGCCGACCAGGCCGCAGGCAAGCGCCGCGCCGAGCGTCGGGCTCGCGGCGAGGCCGAGGATCGCCGCGCCCATGAGCACGATCCAGCCCGCCTGGATGAGGGCCTGGCGCTCGGCATGCGCGAGCGCGTTGGCGGCGAGGCCGCCGAGCGTGCCGCCGACCCCCACGCCGGTGAGGAGCCACCCCAGCCCCTGCGGCCCGGCGGCGAAGATGTCCTTGGCGTAGATCGGCAGCAGCGTGCCCCATACCGGCACCAGCAGGAAATACGGCAACGCGCCGAGAAACACGAGCAGCCGCGTGCGCGGATCGTGCGCCGCGAAGCGCAAGCCTTCGAGCATCTGCGCGAGCGCAGAGCGTTCCGCGGCTGCCGCGCGCCGCGCCGGGAACACCACCATGAGCACCATCGTGCCGGCGGCCGCGTACAGCAAGCCCTGGATGAAGAAGCTGCCGGCCGCGCCCAGCGACGCGATGAGAAAACCGGCGATGGCCGGGCCGATGATGCGCATCATCGAGAAGCCCATGGTGTTCATCGCCACGGCTTTCACGGCGTCGGCGCGCGCCACCAGCTCGAAGGCGGTGGTGAGACGCGCCGGCCGGTCGAGCACGTTCGCCGCGCCCATCAGCACGGTGAAGGCGAAGAGCATCCACACGCTCACCAGGCCGAGCGCGAGCGCCGCGCCGAACGCAGCCGACACCGCCGCGGCGAGGATCTGGCTTCCCTGGAGGAGGCGCCGCCGGTCCCAGCGCTCGGCGGCGACGCCGGAGAGCGGCGCGAGCAGGAACATCGGCACGGCGCGCGCGCCCATCACCGCGCCGAGCAGCGCGCCGGAGCCGGTGATCTCATAGACCACCCAGCCGAGCGCGGCCTGCTGGATCCACTGGCCCGCCCACGAAAGGAGCGAGCTCGTCCACAGCCACCGGAAGTCGCGGTACGCGAACGCCGACGCCAGGCGGCACCCGGCCTTAGCGGCGCGACGCCGCAGCCGGCGTCGGGTGCGCGGCGCTGTCGTAGCCCGGCATCACGCGCACGTCGATCACGCACACCTCTCCGGCTTTGACTTTGTTGATGCCCTCTTCCACCGCAGACCGGAGTTGTGAAAGCTCTCTGACAGGCCCGATGCCCACGGCGCCCTGGGCGCGCGCCAGCATCGCGAGGTCGATGTCGGGCTCGTCGATGCGCTGCCCGATCCACTTGTTCTCGACCGGGCGGCCGCGCGCCTTCGCCACGCGCTCCTGGTGCAGCTCGTCGTTGTAGAAGGAGCGGTTGTTGGCGACGAGGAAGAGGCACGGCAACCGGTAGTGCGTCGCGGTCCAGAGCGCGGTGTTGCCCATGAGGAAGTCGCCGTCGCCGACGATGCCCACGACCATCCGCCCCGTTCCCTTGAGCGCGAGCGCCGCGCCGACGGTGAGGCCCGGTCCCGCGCCCACGCCGCCGCCGCCGTCGGCGCCGAGGTAATCGAGCGGGTGCCTGAAATGGCGGTAGGCGCCGTTCCATCCGAGCGGCAGCTTGGCGAGACAGATCTCCATGCCGTCGGTGAGCTCGTTGAAGACCCGCGCCAGCGCGCGGATGGTCACCGCCTCGTCTTTTTCCAGCTTGGTTTGCGTTTTCGGCGCGATAGCGGCGGGTCTTGCACGGACCAACTCAAGAAGCAGCGGCACGGCCACGTCGGGCTCGCACATCAGGTAGGCATCCGACGGCGGCAGTCCCTGGTAGTCCGAGCTCCAGCCGCGATGGACGTGCGCATCGACGGAAACGCGGATCACCTTGGCGCCGATCGGCGCGTCGCCCCATGCCGCCTTGAGCGTGCCGGCGGTGTCGACCCAGTCGAGCGAGAGCACCACATCCGCTTCCTTCAAGAGTGTTCCCTCTGGAAAAGTCGCGGGGGGCGCGGCGTGCAGCGGGTGATCGGTCGGAAAGGCGGCGGGTGTCTTGATGTCCGTGAACACCTTCGCCTGCAGCTTCTCCGCGAGCGCGACGCGCGCTTTCCACGCATCGAGGCCGCGGCCCACGCGCCCGATCAGCAGCGCCGGATTCCTCGCGCTCGAGAGCAGTTGCGCCGCTTCCTTCAAAACCGCATCGCCGGGCTTTACCGCGGGAGGAGGAGAAAAACGCGAAACGTCGGGAAGCGGCGGGAGCGGACCGATCTTCGCCTCCTGCAGCGCGGCGTCGAGGTTGATGTACGTCGGGCCGCGCGGCGCGGTGTTCGCCATTTGCGCGGCGCGCATCAGCGCTTCGTAGGCCGCCGGCACCGAAGCTGGCTGGTTGTCCCACTTGGTGTAGTCGCGTACCAGCGCACCCTGGTCGGAGGCGGTGTGGATCCAGTCGATCCACGGCCGGCGGCGCGCCGCGTCCCACGGGCCGGTCGCGCCCAGGATGAGCATCGGCACGCGGTCGCACCACGCGTTGAAGATCGCCATCGAGCCGTGCATCAGGCCGACGTTCGAGTGCAGCACCGCGCCCATCATGCGGCCCGAGGCCTTGGCGTAGCCGTGCGCGATGGCGACCGCCGATTCCTCGTGCAGGCAGAGCAGCATCTGCGGGCGCTCGTTGCCGAGGTAGTTGACGATGCTGTCGTGCAGGCCGCGGTAGCTCGCGCCCGGATTGAGCGCGAGATACGGAATGTGGAGCGCGCGCAGCATCGCCGCCACCGCGTCGCTGCCCCAGACATTCTCCTGAGAAAAAACCGAAACCGGAGTTTCCTGCGCCACGCTCAATCTCCTTTGATGCCGGCGTCCTTGATGATCTTGCCCCATTTCGCGTTGTCTTCGCGGATGAAGCGCGCGAATTCGGCGGGCGAATTGGTCACGAGCTCGATGCCCTGCGCGCCGAGGCGCGCCTTGAGCTCCGGGCCGGCGAGGATCTTCACCACCTCGGCGTTGATGCGCGTCACGATGTCGTGCGGCACCTTCGCCGGGACGAAGAGACCGAGCCACGGATCCAGCGCATACCCCTTGATAGTTTCACCAATTGCAGGTGTTTCCCCGAGAAACCCGAAACGTTGCGGCGCGGTGCTGCCGAGGAGCTTGAGCTTGCCGTCCTTGATGTGCGGGAGCAGCGTGTTGGCGGCGCCGATCCACACCTGGATGCGCCCCGGCAGCAGGTCCGCCACCGCCGGCGCGGCGCCTTTGTACGGCACATGGTTCATCTTCGTCCCGGTGAGGCTCTGGAACATCACCGCGCCCAGGTGCTGCGGGCTGCCGTTGCCGGAGGAGCCGTGGTTCAGCTCACCAGGATGCGCTTTCGCGTAGGCGACGAGCTCCGGAACCGAGTTCACCGGCAGGCTCTGTGGCACGACCAGGAGAAATGCGATGCGCGCGACCTGCGTGACCGGCGCGAGATCGGTGAGTGGATCGAACGGCGGCTTGGTGAGGTACGGATTCACCGAGAACACGTTGTCGGGGGCGAGCAACCACGTGTAGCCGTCGGGAGGACTCTTCGCGACGAGCTCCGAGCCGATGTTCTGGCTTCCGCCCGGCCGGTTCTCCACCACTGCCGGCTGCGGCCAGACCCCTTGCAGGCCCTGCGCGATCGCGCGGGCGATGGTGTCGGGCGAGCCGCCCGGCGTGAGCGGGACGATGATCCGGATGGGGCGCTCTGGAAAGCCCTGACCCCACCCGAAAAGCGGCACAAGGGCGACAACCAGGGCGGCCAGCCATCTCGTCATCAGAACCTCCGATTTTGCGCCGCAAGTTTACCTAGTCGGAGCGCGGGAATAGGATGGGGGCCCTCATCATTTCACCGCAAGGGGCGCCGCCTTGAACCTGCACCCATTCCGCCTGACCGCCATCGCATCCGCATTCCTCGCCTGCGCAGCGCCGACCTGGGCGCAGTCGCCCGAGGGCAAGGCGATAGTCGATGCGCAATGCAATAGCTGCCACCCGCTGAATGCACGCGTCGGGTCGGGCTACACGCCGGAAGGCTGGCAGACGGTCCTGCGCATGATGTCGAACCACGGCGCCCCGATCCAGCCCGAGCAGCTGCCCTCGATGCTCGATTACCTGTCCAAGACCTATCCGGTCAAAGGCAGGCCCGACGCCGCCGTCGTGCCCGGACCGGTCAAGGTTTCGATGCAGGCCTGGCAGGCGAAAACGCCGGGCTCGCGCCCGCACGACCCGCTCGCCGCGCGCGACGGTTCGTTCTGGTACAGCGGCCAGATGGCGAACGTGCTCGGCCAGGTCGATCCGAAGACCGGCACGGTCAAGGAATTCCCGCTGAAGACCGCGCATTCGGGACCGCACGGCCTGGTCGAGGACGCATCCGGCAACATCTGGTACACGGGGAACACGGGCGCGCTCGTCGGGAAGCTCAATCCCAAGAGCGGCGAGGTCACCGAATACAAGATGCCGGATCCCGAAGCCAAGGACCCGCACACCCTGATCTTCGACAAGAGCGGCATCCTGTGGTTTACGGTGCAGAACGCAAACCGGATCGGCCGGCTCGACCCGAAGACCGGCGAGATCAGGCTCCTCACGCCGCCGACGGCGAAATCGCGCCCCTACGGCATGGCGCTCGATTCGAAGGGCAACATCTTCGTCGTCCAGTTCGGCACCAACCGGGTGGCGCGGGTCGATCCGAAGACGCTCGAGATCCGCGAGTTCACCCTGCCCGACCCGGCCTCGCGGCCGCGGCGCGTCGCCATCACGTCCGACGACATGGTCTGGTACACCGACTATTCGCGCGGCTACCTCGGCCGGCTCGACCCGCGAACCGGCCAGGTCAAGGAATGGCCCTCGCCGAGCGGCGCCAAGTCGGCGCCTTACGGGATTTCGGCGACCCGCGGCGCGATCTGGTACAGCGAGTCGGAGGCTTCGCCGAACACCGTGGTGCGCTTCGATCCGAAGAGCGAGAAATTCCAGACCTGGACCATTCCGGGCGGCGGCAATATCGTGCGCAACACCGACGTCACGCGCGAGGGCGACTGGGTGCTCGCCAACAGCCTCACGAACGAAGTGACGCTGGTGCGAATCCAGAAGTAGATTTTTCGACTAGAAGCGGAAGGTGGCGCCGATCGCCGGGCCGGCGAAGCGGATGTCCTGCAGCAGCCCGTCGTCCTTCATGTCGTAGAGGACGTAGCGGTAGGTTCCGACCAGCTCGCCCCACTTGAAGGCATAGCCCACCCCGAGGAGCGACTGCCCCGTGAGCTTGGAGGTGCCGGCGCCGATGTCGAGGTAGTACGGGACGAACCAGGCGCCGGCTTCGCCGAACTTGAAGCGGCCGCGCAATCCGACGATCGCGTCCCAAATATCCTCTCTCTGCGAGATGCTCCCCGACGAAGCGAATGTCTGGCTGTTCGGTCCGCTCACCGTGGCGCCGAGCTGCCAGTCGCTCGAGGCCTTCAGCCCGAAATAGCGCGCGCCGCCGAGGAGATCGAGCGAGTGCCTCGGGTCCTGCACCACGCTGTAGCCGGCGCCGAAGGTCCACGCCACCCCCGTGAGCGAGGACTTGGTGCTCGTGTTGAGCGAAGTACTGATCCGGTCGCCGCCGAAGTTCACCGCCTTCACGGTGCTGCCTTCTTTATCGAAGTCGAGATAGATGAGATCGGTGAAGGCCGACCACTTTCCCTTGCGCGCCTCGCCGGCCAGCATCAGCGCGAAGCTCAGGTTCTCGAGGTAGTTGTTCGGGCCCGTGTCGACCTCGGGCCGGGCGCCGCCGCCCGGCGGGATGGCGTACTTCAGCGTGCCGTTGATGTTGGGCAGCCAGAGGTAGGGCGTCACCGAAAAGGTCCAGACCTCCTCGGCGTATGCCCTGCCCTGCAGGGCGGCGGCCGCCAGCAGCGCCGCGACGATCGCTCGTTTCATGGCCGCCTGATTCTAGGGAGCGGCCCGCGGACGGGCCATGGGACTTTAGTCCAACCCTGCCCGGGTCGCGCCTCCCGTAAACTCCGCCTCGCATGGACAGGGCAATGTATACGGCGAGCGAGGCATTGGCGCGGCTCAAGGCGGGGAACGAGCGCTTCGTGCGCGGCAGGGCGCGCTTCCCGACCGTCAGAAAGGAAGTGCTCGCCGCCCTCGCGAAAGGTCAGCAGCCCTACGCCACGATCATCGGCTGCAGCGATTCTCGCGTGCCGCCCGAGCTTCTCTTCGACGCGGGCTTCGGCGAGCTCTTCATCGTTCGCGTCGCCGGCAACGTGATCTCGCCGGAAGTCATGGGCACGTTGCAGTACGCCGCGGTCCACCTGCACACGCCCCTCTTCATCGTGCTCGGGCACGAGGGCTGCGGGGCGGTCCAGGCGGCGCTCGCGGCCAAGTTCGAAGGCGCGCGCGAGCGTCGGCGCATCGCGCTGTTGCTGAAACGCATCCTTCCCGGGCTGCAGGACTTGCGTCCGGGCCGCGGCGCCGAGGCGCAGATGAAGGCCGCGGTCGAAGCGAACGTGCGCTGGTCGATGCGGCAGCTGCGCGAAACGCCGGAGGGCAAGGCGCGCATGGCCGAAGGCGTCCTGAAGTTGGTAGGCGCGGTGTACGAACTGAAGACCGGCCGCGTCAGGTTCCTCTAGGAAACGCTATTGCGATGTTCCCTGCGGAGCCGGCGCTGACGCGCCGGCAGCCGCTGGAGCGGCCCCCGGCAACGGGACGGCAACAGGTGGCTCCGCGGTAACGATTGGCACCGTGACTGTGGCAGCAGACGGCACCGGGGCGACGGCACCCACAGTCGGCGCCGGGACGGGCGTCGTGATTCCCCTCGTGTAATCCTCCTGGGAGATTTTCGCGACTTCCGAGTTTTGCAGCGCGACCTCGCTGCCGGTTCTTCCGTCCTTGAACTGGACCGCGTAGTTGCCGGCCCTTTCGAGCCCGGTGGTGTAGTACGGCGTTGCCACCCCGGGCTGGCGAACCATGTAATAGCTGCCGCCGGAGCACCCGGCGAGAAGCACCGTGCACGCCGTCGCTCCCAATGTCGCGCCGAGAATGCTCGATCTGAATATCATGTGCGTCTCCTAAAAGGTCGTTACCCAATGCGCGGGCGACTGTTGATCCTCGGTCGTATACCGAACTGCGTCTGTACGGCGACACACAGTCGCCGCGACGCGACACCTGTCGCTAGGCGACGCGCTCGGCTTCCACACGGTGAAACGCCGCGAAGAGCGCGACGTCATAGGCGATCTTCAGCACGCCGCACAGCACGAGCGGCGCGGCCATCGCGCCGGCGGCGAACATCGCGCCGGTCAGCGACGGGCTCAATGCCGAAGCGAGGCTGCGCGGCACGGCGGTGAAGCTCGCGGCCGCTGGCCGCTCTGCAGGGGTCACCACCGACATGACGAACGCGCCGCGCGCCGGCACGTCCATCTGCGACAGAAGGCTCCTCGTCAGCAGCAGCGCGAGCGTCAGGCCGAGGCCCGGCGCGAGCGCCGCGCCAATCAGGCACAGGCTCGACGGGATGTGCGTGAAAACCATCGTGTTGATCATGCCGATGCGTCGCGCGAGGGGTCCCGCGGCGAGCTGGGAGCACGCGGCCAGCAGTCCGGTCCAGAAGAAAAAGGCGCCCGCGGCGGCAAGCGACATGCCGAAACGCTGGAACAGCCATAACGCAAGCAGCGAATTGAGCATCAAGCCGCCCGCGAACGAATCGACGCTGAAGAGGGCGGCGAGGCGCCACACGATGCCGCGCGACGGCCCGAGCGGCGCCGCCGGCTTTTCCGCCTCGGCGTGCGGCTCGGGCATGCGCAGGTAGAGCACCCAGACCGCGATCCCGACCACCGCGTACAGCACGAACATGCATCGCAGCGCATCGACCATCGACATCCGCGCTCCCAGCAGCTCGGGCAGTCCCGCCGCAAGGGCGCCGACGGCACCGGAGATCGAGCCGAGGAAGCTGTAGCGGGCGAACACCGACGTCCGGTCCGCGGCATTGGCAAGCACCGTATGGTCAAGCGGCATGAATAGGCTCGCGTCGCCGCTGCTCGGGTTGAGCGTGCCCACAAACGCGACGAGCAGCAGCGGCCAGAATGACGACAGGCCCGCGAAGCCCAAGCCCGTCGCGGTCATCAGGACCGATGCCGCGACAAGCAGCCGCCGGATGGAGAAGCGGTGTCCCCAGCGGCCGACGGCGAGCGTGGACAACGCCGAGCCGAGGAGCGTCGCCGTGCTGACGAATCCGACCTCCATCTGCGCCATGCCGAGCGCGAGCAGATAAGCCGGCAGCACCACGGCGATGAACCCGTCGGCAAAGGAGCGCAGCGCCCGCGCGGCGAGAATCCGCCCGATCACTTGCCCGATCCGTAGGTGAAGTCGTCGAACGAGGTCACGCTGTCCGCCTTGGTCCACAGCCCGACCGCGCCCGCGCCACTGATATGACTGTCCTTGAAGTCGATATACGTCTTGCCGTCCAGCGCCACGCGGATTTGCGGCCCGGCGAACTCGACGCGCAGCGTGTGCCAGACATTTCGTGGCACCGGAGCGTCGACGTACTTCAGAGTGTTGCGCCGGCCGTTCGCGGTGTAATAGAGCGAGACGTTGTTCTCAAGCGCGTTGGCGCGCGCGACGTAGTAGTTGTCGCCGTCCTTCCAGCGCCACACGATGCCGCCCGCCTGGTCCTCGCGGCCCTCGAGCGGCTTGAACTTGACTTCGACGAAGCCGTTCTCGACCGAGCTCGCGCGCAGCACGCACCACGGGAAGGTGCCGCTGCCGGACTGCTGCAGCACATTGGGCGCGCTCGGCGCCGAAGCGTCCTGCCGCACCGCCCAACGGGGGTTGCCCCGCCCCGTCACGCCCTGCTCCCAGGCCGCCGGCAGCGCCCCCGGCGCGTCCGTATCGAAGCTGATCGTCTGCCCCAGCGCAGCGCCCGACGCCAGCAATCCAGTCATCGCCACTATGGTCTTTGTCATGCGTGCTCCCATCCCGGCGCGGGGCCGGTGCAAGAGCAGAGCTTGGACGCCCATTCGTGCGGAGGCGGCGTCTGTGAAACGGGGAGTCTGCCGGCACCCCCGCGTGGAGCTTCACGAGTGTATGCCCTTAGGATATGCAACGCAAACCACCAGGGAGATCGTCAACATGGCAGACCTGAAGGTCCTCGGAATTTGCGGCAGCCTGCGCAAGGCGTCGCTCAACATGGCGGCGTTGCGCGCCTGCAGCGAGCTCCTGCCCGCGGGCATGACGCTGCAGATCACGAGCATCGCGGACCTCCCGATGTTCAACCAGGACGTGTTCGACGCCGGCATGCCCGAGCCGGTGAAGCGCCTGCGCGGCGAGATCACGGCCGCCGACGGCCTGCTGCTCGCAAGCCCCGAATACAACTTCTCGGTCTCCGGGCCGCTCAAGAACGCGATCGATTGGGGCTCGCGCGCGCCGAACCAGGTGTTCCAGGACAAGCCCGTGGCGATGTTCTCGTGCACGCCGGGTCCGCTCGGCGGCGCGCGAGTTCAGTACGACCTGCGCAGAATCCTGTCGCAGCTCTGGGCCTATCCGCTGCCCCGGCCCGAAGTCTTCATCGGCATGGCGCCCTCGAAGTTCGCCGACGGCAAGCTCACCGACGAGACCACCCGCAAGTTCCTGACCGAGCTCCTCGCCGGATTCAGAGACTGGATCCTGCGGATGCAGAAAAAATAACTACTTCCTGTGCACCCAGTCGGCGTGCCGTGGCGCCTTCTTGGTGCGCGACCATTCCTCGAGCATCGGCCCGCTCACCGACGAAAGGCGCGCGCGCATCTCCGGCGTCATCGTGTCGACCGCGAGCTCCAGGCGGTGGCCATTGGGGTCGAAGAAATAGATCGACTTGCACATGCCGTGGTCGACCGGGCCGAGCACCTCGATCCCGTGCGACTCGATGCGCGCCTTGCTTCTCAGCAGCGTGTCCTCGTCGGGCACGCGCAACGCGAGGTGCTGCACCCAGGAAGGCGTGTTCGCGTCGCGGCCCATCTCGGGCAGGTCGGGCAGCTCGAAGAACGCGACGTAGCTGCCGTCGTCCATGCGAAAGAAGACGTGCATGTACGGATGCGGCTCGCCGGTGCTCGGCACGCGGTCCTCGGCGAGCGCCATCGCGTACTCGAGGCCGAGCACCTTGGTGTAGAAGTCGGCGGTCTCTCTTGCGTCGCGGCAGCGGTACGCCACGTGGTGCAGCGACTTGATGTCCATCGCCTATTGTATATTCGACCGCTCACACGGAGGAATCATGGACCAGCGAGACCACGGGCAACGCTATGACGCCGGATTGAAGACGCGCCGCGAGGTGCTCGGCGCCGGCTACGTCGACAAGGCGATGGCGGGCGTCGACGAGTTCACCAAGGAGTTCACCGAGCTCCTCAACACCTACTGCTGGAACGACGTCTGGAACCGGCCGGGTCTGCCGCGCAAGACGCGCTCGGTGCTGAATCTCGGCATGCTGTGCGCGCTCGGCAAGGAGCACGAGCTCAAGCTCCACATCCGCGGCTCGCTCAACAACGGCCTCACCAAGGACGAGATCAAGGAAGTGTTCCTGCAGGTGGCAATCTATTGCGGCGTGCCGGCCGCAGTGGTCGCGTTCCGCTGCGCCCGGGAGGTTTTCAAGGAAGGATGAAGCACAGGCTGTCCCTTCTTTGGGCCGTCATTGCCGCCCTTAGCCTGCCTGGAAATACAAGCGCGCAGGCGTGGCCGGCGCGGCCCCTCACGCTCGTGGTGCCGTTCGCGCCCGGCGGCGGCATCGACTCGAGCGCGCGCATCCAGGCCCAGAGCCTCGCCGAGCTCCTCGGCCAATCGGTCGTGGTCGAGAACATCGGCGCGGCGGCCGGCATGGCCGGGAGCCTGCGCGTCGCGAGGGCCGCGCCCGACGGCTACACGTTTCTCATCGGCAACACCGGCACGCACGCGTACAACCAGTCGCTGTACAAGAGCCCCCTCTACGACGCGGCGGCCGATTTCGCGCCGGTCGGGCTCGCGACCGAGTCGCCGCGGATCCTCGTCGCGCGCAAGGACCTGCCGGTGGCGAACCTGCGCGAGTTCATTGCGTATGCGAAGGCGAACCAGGCGAAGATGCAGTTCGGCTCGGCGGGCGTAGGCTCCGGGACGCACCTGCCCTGCGTGCTCCTCAACCGTGCGATCGGCGTCGACGTGACCCACATTCCGTACCGCGGCGCGGGTCCGGCCATGCAGGACCTCATCGCCGGCCGCATCGATTACATGTGCGACACGATCCAGGCGGGCGCCGTCCAGGTCAACGCGCAGACGGTGAAGGGTATCGCGGTGATGGCGGCGAAGCGCGTGTCCGTCGTCGCCCGCCTCGGCACCACCGGCGAGCAGGGTCTCGCCGGCGTCGAGGCGAGCGCGTGGAACGCGTTTTTCCTGCCCAAGGGAACGCCCGAGCCGATCGTGCGCCGGCTGAACGGCGCGATCGGCGAGATGCTCGACAACCCCTCGCTTCGCAAGCGCCTCGAGGACATGGGCCTGGAAATCGTTCCGCCGGAGCGGCGCAGCCCCGAATACCTCGCGAAGTTCGTGCGCGAGGAGGTCGAGCGCTGGGGCCGCCTCATCAAGGCGGCCGGCATCCAGGCGGACTGAGCGCACGGCGCGAACCAAGCTGCGGCGAGCGCGGCCGGACTAAGCGGCCGCGCGCTGCGCGGCGAACGTCTGCTCCATTTCGCGGCGTACGCGCACGGCGGTCGAGCTCGTGTCGACGGCGACGTCGCTCCACCGCACCGGTTGTCCCGCGGCGATCGGCCGCAGCAGCTTCCAGCCGTGTGCGAGCCCGAGCGGCAGGCAGGCCTGCGCGAGCGAGGCCTGCGCCGGCATGAGCTTCCCGACCACGGTGTAGCCGCCCTCGCCGTCGAGCACTTCGCCGGCCGAGAGGTTCTTCTTCGCGATCGCGACCGCGTCGGCCCGCCACCCGGTCGCGCAGCCGGTCGGCTCCCGGCGCAGGCCCACCGACGCCACCGAGATGCCGACCTCGAGCCCGATGAGGTGCCAGCGCTTGTACATGCAGGCGTAGCGGCTCGACGGATCGGTCTTCACGCCGTATTCCATGAAGCAGCGTCGGATGTATTCCGAGTCGCCCTCGAACACCACCCAGACGCCGAAGCGGATGTCGTACGCAATGGGTTTGCCATCTCTCTCGAGAGACGAGACGACTTCGACCTGTCCTTTATGGTGCAGGACCCCGCCTTCCGACACCGGCCGCATCAGCGAGGGGATCTCGTCGACCGAGCCGGCGGGATACGCGAGCCCGTCGGGCGCCGGCGTAAGGCCGGTGGCGTTGCACACGGCCGTGGTCTCGATCGCGGGCTTGGAGCCGTCCAGGAAGGAGTTGAACATCTTCGGGTTGAGCCCGCCCGCCTGCGCCTGCTCCGGCGTGAGCCCGTAGTAGCCCCAGACCGTGTCGGGCGTCGATTGCGAATAGTGCGGCAGCCACTTGTGGCCGCGCCCCGCGGCGACCACCGGGAAGCCCGCGGCGCGCGCCCAGTCAACGAGGTCGCAGATGAGCGCGGGCTGGTCGCCGTAGGCGAGGCTGTAGACCACGCCCGCCTCGGCTGCCTTGCGCGCAAGGAGCGGACCGCAGAAGGCGTCGGCTTCCACCGTGACCATGACGACATGCTTTCCGTTGCGGAAGGCCGCCAGGGCGTGCTCCACCGCGGCCGGCGGGTTTCCGGTCGACTCGATGATGATGTCGATCTCCGGGTGCGCCACCAGCGCCGGCCAGTCCTCGGAGAGATAAGTCCGCCTCTCCCGTATCGCGGCATCGAGCGAGCTCGCTTCGTAGGCTTCTTTCGGCCAGCCGACGCGCTCGAGGTTCCTGCGCGCGGAGTCGGGAGAGAGGTCGGCGATGCCGACCAGATGCACGCCGGGCGTGCGCGGGACCTGCGCGATGTACATCGCGCCGAACTTGCCCGCGCCGATCACGCCGATGCGCAGCGGCTTGTCTTTTCTTTCGAGAAGCTTCGCGTAGAGATTCATCCAAACCTCAAAAACGAAAAATCGAAAAACAGGGACAGACCACGTTTTATTTTCGAAATCGTGGTCTGTCCCTGATTATGGTTCTGATTGCGCTTAAGCAGCCTTCAGGGACGCCTGCAGCTCCTCGGCGGGGGTGCCGTCCTTCCAGGGAAGCGCGACGTCGTAGTGCCGGAGCAGGCAGTCGTCGGGGAGCGGGCGGATCGGCGCGAAATCGCGGTGCGCGATGTAGCCGGGGCGCTTGAAGCGCCGGATGTGGTTCGAGACCGCGCAGAGCGAGAGATACACGCTAACGCGGTTCCACGGCGAAAGATTGGACGAGGAGGCGTGCACCAGGCAGCCGTGGAACAGGATCATCGACCCGGGCGGCCCCTTCGGTGCGACGATGCCGCCGCGATCCACAAGAAGCCTTATTGTTTCTTGATTAATCACCCACAACGGGTAGCTGGTGGTGCTCGTATCGTGATCGGCGTCGAGCACGCCGAGCTTATGGCTCCCCGGGATGAACATCAGCGGCCCGTTGAACTCGTTCACCTCGTCGAGGAAGATGGCGATGTTCATCGCGCGCGCCTCGGGCATCTGGTCGTCGGCGCGCCAGGTGCCGTAGTCCTGGTGCCACTGCCAGACGTCGCCGTCGAACGCCGCCTTGCCGTTGATCTTGAACTGGTGCATGTACACGTCCTCGCCGAAGAGCTGGCGGATCGGCTCGACCATGCGCGGATGGCGCGCGAGCTTGGCGAACGGGTAGCTGTACATGTGCGCGGCGAAATTGGTGCGCACCACGTCGCCCGCTTTCTCGCGCACGTTCTCCGGACGCCGCTGCGCGTAGAGCGACGGCACTTCGTCGGTCAGAACCTTGATTTCCTGCGGCGTAAAGAGCCCAGGGAAAAAAAGATACCCTTCCCGGTCGAATTGCTGGAGCTGCTCGGAAGAGAGCTTCATCGGGACGCCTCCTTGCGCATCGTGGCCTGAAGTTGAGTGGACAGGATCCTGCCGGCGCCCTCACAGTGACGCCGCGCCAGCGTTTCCGCTTTCGCCGCTTCGCCGGCGTTGACCGCCGCGAGGATCGCCTCGTGCTCGTCCCACACCGTTCCCGGCATCTGCGGCCGGCCGAGCGCGACGCCCATCGCGCGCGCGATGTGCTGAAGCTGCCGCCCGGCGGTCTGGGCGATCAGCGGATTGCCGGAAGCCTCGTAAAGACACTGGTGAAAGTGCATGTCGGCCTCGATCATCGCGCCGACCTTCCCCGCCGCCACGACCTTGCGGCCGCGGGCGACGAGCCCCGGATCGAGCCGCTTTCCGGACTGCGCGGCGAGGCGCGCGGCAAGCCCGTCGAGCACCCCGCGCACCTGGTAGAGCTGCTCGAGCGAGGCGCCGTCCAGGGGCGCGACCATCAGCCCGCGGCGCCCCGCGTCGACGACGAAGCCTTCGTTCTTGAGCAGGCGCAGCGCCTGGTGCACCGGCTGGCGCGAGACGTTCAGCGATTCGGCGAGCTCTTCCTGGGTAACGCGCGCACCCGGCGCCAGCCTGCCTTCACAGATGGCGGCGAGGAGCTGCTGGTAGACCTGCTGGGAAAGCTCGGGGCGACCGTCGATGCGTTCGAGGGGCGGCATACGTATGCCGCGTACTGTATACCGTATTCTGTTTACGCGTCAAGTGACGATGCGAACTCGCATTCAAATTAGTATGGGGCAGTGAAAGCCGATTCGATGCGCACCATTCTCTACGCCCTCGGCGCCAACCTCGCCATCGCCGCAGCCAAGACCGCGGCCGCGATCGCGACCGGCTCGAGCGCGATGCTGGCCGAGGCGATTCACTCCTACGCCGACAGCGGCAACCAGGGGCTGCTGCTTTGGGGCATGCGCCAGGCGAAGCGTCCGCCTTCTCCCGACTATCCCTTGGGCTGGGGCAAGGCCGTGTTCTTCTGGTCGTTCATCGTCGCGCTGGTCCTCTTCTCGCTCGGCGGGCTGTTCTCGCTGTATGAAGGCTGGCACAAGCTCGCCCATCCGGAGCCGATCCGCTTTGCGTGGGTTGCGGTCGGCATCCTCGTCTTCGGGCTCATCGCGGAGACGATTTCGCTCCGCGCCTGCCTGCACGAAGTGAACAAGGTGCGCGGCGAACGCAGCCTGTGGCGCTGGTTCCGCGAGAGCCGGCAGAGCGAGCTGGTGGTGATCCTGGGCGAGGACCTCGCCGCGCTCCTTGGCCTCGCGCTCGCCCTGCTTGCCGTTCTTGCCACCATGTTTACCGGCAACCCCGCCTGGGACGCGCTCGGCTCGATGTCGATCGGCGCGGTGCTGATCGTCGTCGCGGTCGGCATCGGCATCGAGATCAAGGCGCTGCTCATCGGCCAGAGCGCCGAGCACGCGACCGAAGCGAGACTGCGGCAATTCCTTCAGCAGCAGGCGGGCGTGGAGAAAATCCTGCGCCTGATTACGCTCCAGCTCGGCACTTCGCTCATGGTGGCGGTGAAGGCGAGGATGGCGGCCGAGAGCGCGGCCGAGCTGATCGACGCGATCAACCGCGCCGAGGCGGCGACGCGAGCCGAGTTTCCGGAAATCCAGTGGCTCTTCTTCGAGCCGGACGTGACCGACTGAACCGCTATTTCTGCTCCGGAACCTTGGTCGCGGCCTGCGGAACCTTGGTGCCCGGGGCGGGGCCGGGCGTAGCTCCATCGGTCGTGGGCACGACCACACCCGGCAGGAGCGGGACTTCGTGCACGATCGTCACGCCGGTGACGTAGTAGCGCGTATCGCCGAAGCACGACGTGGGAATTCCGACCTTCTGCTCGTAACGCAGCGACACGCGCTTGCCGATCGCCTTGGACACCTCGTCGGCGACCCTGTCGTCCATCACGGTGAACTCGAACTTCTCCGGCGTCGACCCCGGCAGCGAGACCATGGTCATCTCGCCTTCCCAGGTCTTGCAGACCCAGCCCTTGTTGGAGAACTTTTGAACCCAGCCGGCGCGCTCGCCGTCGGCGTAGCTCCAGTGCAGCACGAAGGCGAAGTAGACGACCGGCGCCAGGATCAGCACTGCCACGGTCCAGAACAAGAACTTCTTGCGCAGCGTCATGGTCTCGCCTCCCCTCGGATGAGACTCGCCGCCACTCTACCTGCCCTGCCCGACGCCGAGTATTGGACCAAAGGGCAAGCTAGGATCGGCCTGTCGGCAATTCCGTAACGGGAAGTCACGATGGCGGTCAGAACGAGGGTCGGAACCACCACCGCGATCCGCGGGCCAGCCCTCACCTACACCGGCGACGCTTTCGCCGAGGGGCTCGAGCGCACCATGCGCTACGAGCCCGACGCGATCGTCGCCATGGCGGGCGGCAAGGTCACGCACTTCGGGCCCGCGGCCGAGGTGCGCCCGCAGTTGCCGCGCGGCGTCAGGGTCCGGCGCTACGGCAGGGACAGCCTGATCCTCGCAGGCTTCGTCGACTGCCATGTGCACTATCCCCAGACGCAGATTATCGGCGCCTATGGCGAGCAGCTCACCGACTGGCTGACGCGGTACACCTATCCCGCAGAGGAGGCGTTCGCGGACGGCGAGCACGCGCGCGCGGCAGCGAAGGTGTTTCTCCGGGAATGCCTGCGCGCCGGCACCACCACCGCGGCGGTGCATTGCACGGTCCATCCGCAGTCGGTCGACGCGTTCTTCGAAGCCGCCTCGGCGCTCGACCTGCGCATGATCGCCGGCAAGGTCCTGATGGACCGCAACGCCCCCCCGGCGCTCACCGACACAGCGCAGCGCGGTTACGACGAGTCGAAGGCGCTGATCGGGCGTTGGCACGGCCGGGGCCGCCAGCTCTATTGCGTCACGCCGCGCTTCGCGCCGACGAGCAGCCCGGAGCAGATGGAGGCCGCCGGCGCGCTCTGGGCCGAGCATCCCGGAACCTACCTCCAGTCGCACGTCGCGGAGAGCCGCGCCGAGGTCGCGTGGGTGAAGAAGCTCTATCCCGAGCGCCAGGGCTATCTCGATACCTACGGGCACTACCGGCTGCTCGGTCCGCGCGCGATCTACGGCCACGGCGTCTGGCTCACCGAGGACGAGCTCGCCCGCTGCCACGAAAGCGGCACCGCCCTCGCCCATTGCCCGACTTCGAACGGCTTTCTCGGCAGCGGCCTCTTCGATCTCGCGAA
>Ga0075426_10001148_pt1 | contig 18653 bp, 16 predicted proteins | sample SoiMethybrSBSTD5_FD_75304 | JGI IMG/M metagenome (GOLD analysis project Ga0075426, IMG submission 75304) | Bulk soil microbial communities from a Populus tree surrounding site in Tennessee, USA - Soil MetaG P. TD hybrid SBSTD5 | ecosystem: Environmental > Terrestrial > Soil > Tree plantation...
GACCGTGACGAGCAGCGCGAAGGCGCCAAGCGTTGCGCTCACGCTGGCCTCGCGAAGCAGCAGCGGCGTCACCTGCACGCCGCGGTTCACCAGGGACTCCCCCATGCTCCCGTGCAGCAGCCCGGAGAGCCACAGCACGTACTGGGTGGGCCAGGGCAGGTCGAGCTTGTAGTGATGCAGCAGCGCCGCCTGTGCTTCGGGGCTCTCGCGGCGGTCCGAGAGGAACGCGTTGCCAGGGAGCTGGTGGATGCCAATGAACACGATGGAGGACACCGCGAAAGCGGTGAAAACGACCAGGACGAGTCGCTGGCTGACGTAGATCAGCGTGCCCCGCGTAGCAGTCCCTCCCGAGACGGTGGCTCGAGGGCTATATGTTAGGTGTGAAGGTTGGGCTGGGGCTTCCGAACCGGGGAGTGCTCTTCGGGCTGACCAGCATCAACGAGATGCTGGAGCTCGCCGAGCTGGCCGACCGCAGCGACGTCTTCGATTCCGTCTGGGTGAGCGACAGCCTCCTGGCCAAGCCACGGCCGGAGGCGATCACGCTGCTGTCCGCGATCGCCGCGCGGACCAGGCGGGTCCGGATCGGGACCGCGTGCCTGGCGTCATTTCCCCTGCGCGACCCTGTTCTTCTCGCTGCTCAGTGGGCAACGCTCGACCAGGTCGCCGAGGGGCGGACCGTGCTGGCGGTGTGCAGCGGCGTGGTCGAGCAGTCTGGAGCCCAGATCGAGGGCCGCCTGTACGGCGTCACGAATCGCGATCGGGTCGAGCGCGTGGCCGAGGGCATCGAGGTGCTGCGTCTGCTCTGGACGGGCGACGACGTGAGCCACCACGGCGCCCACTTCCGATTCGAGCACGTGACCGTCGAGCCCAAGCCCTTTGCGCGACCGTGCCCGCCGATCTGGATCGCGGCCAACGCCGACCGGCCCGGGCTCATGGCCCGAAGCCATGAACGCATCGCCCTGCACGCCGACGGCTGGCAGACGGTTCGTGGAGCGGATGAGATCGGCCCGCGCCTCGTGGACATCAAGCGCCGGATGCAGGCGGCCGGTCGCGACACGTCAGCCTTCACCTGCAGCGCGTACGTGAACGTCAACATCAACGACGACGCGGACGCGGCGTATGCAGAGACGAAGCGGTTCCTGGACCTCTACTTCAGCGCCGACCACTCCCGAGAGGAGATCGACGCGTGGTGCGCGATAGGTTCAGCCGAGGCGTGCGCGGGCTATCTCGACCGCTATCGAGACGCCGGGGTCGACGAGCTCATCGTGCGCTGCGTCTCCTGGAGCCAGCGCGAGCAGGTTTCGCGCCTGCGCGACGAGGTGCTGCCGAAGCTCCGCGCGCTGAGCCTTTCCAGGTCGACCTGAGCACCCGGAGCCAGTTTTCGTAACCGAACTTACGTAGATCCGATTCGCTGAAACCGTGGTCACGCAGGACCTGCACGAGCTTCAGGAGGCCTGTGACGTCGCCCATCTCGTTCGGGATCGTCGTGCCGTCGAAGTCAGATCCGAACGCGACGTGCTCGGGACCCATCCTCTTGCTCAGGTACTCGAAGTGGCGCGCGTACCGCTCCAGCGGCGTGTTGGGGTCGCGCTTGCCGTCCTTGCGCGTGAACGCGACCGAGAAGTTGACGCCGACGATGCCGTCGGAGTCCCTGATCGCGTCGAGCTGGCGGTCGGTCAGGTTGCGGGGGCTCGGCGTGAGCTTGTGAACGTTGGAATGGGTTGCGACGAGCGGGGCCTTGCTGAGCTTCGCGACGTCCCAGAACCCCTTCTCGTTGAGGTGCGAGAGGTCGATCATGATCCCGAGCTCGTTGCATCGCTTGACCAGCTCCTTCCCCGGACCCGTCAGTCCAGGTCCGGTGTCCGGCGAGCTCGGGAAGCCGAACGGCACGCCCTCGCAGAACGCGTTGGGGCGGCTCCAGGCCAGTCCCAGCGAACGCAGGCCGGCGCGATAGAAGACCTCGAGGGCGTTCAGCTGAGGGTCGATCATCTCGGCCCCCTCGAAGTGCAGGATCGCCGCCATGACCCCGGTTTCGATGCATGTCCGCAGCTCGTCGACGTTCCGCACCACCTTGAGCCGGCCCTTCGATTCTTCCTCGAGGCGGAACAGGGTGCCGGTCATGGCCATGGCCAGCCGGATCGCGTACGAGTGGTCGATCGCGGGCGGCAGCGTGGACGCCATGACGTCGTGCTCCCCAGGGTGTCTCAGGTCCGGCTTCCTGGACGTCGGGTCAGGCGCTATCCAGACCGCGAAGAAGCCGCCGGCGAAACCCGCCTTCTCTGCCCGGGGCATGTCGAGGTGACCGCGGTCGGCCAGCTCGAAAAAGCTCCGGGGCTTTCCCCACGCCGGGTCGTAGTCCGGCATGTAGAGAGCCAGGAGAACGTCGTTGTGACCGTCGAAAACCTTGAGCGGCGCTGCTTTCGGAGGCACTGACGGTGCATAAGTATGATGGCTCGCGAGTGGCGATCTGGGACGACGTGATCAGCGCCGACGAGCGCCGGGCCTATGAGAAGGCGGGATGGGGCGGCAAGGTCGGCTTCGGCCGGCGACCGGCTCTCCTCGTCACCGACATGTATCGCGCGTTCGTCGATCCCGCGTACCCGTTCTCGAGCGAGACCTCTGTGGAGACCGCCTCACAGATCCGTCTGCTGCTGGATGCGTTTCGCCGGCGCTCGCTGCCGGTTTTCTTCACCACGGAGAGGCCGGCCATGAATGAGGCGGACCGCGGCCGGTGGAAGGTGAAGGCGGCCGACGGCGCGCAGATGGCGAGCGCGGAAGCCTACGAGATCTGGCCGGAGATCGCGCCGCTCCCAGGCGAGTCGGTGATGGTCAAGACCTATCCGAGCGCGTTCTTCGGCACGACACTCACGAGCCAGCTCGTGTATCACTCCGTCGACACGCTCGTGGTCACGGGCACGGTGACCAGCGGCTGCGTGCGGGCGACCTGCCTCGATGCGTTCAACTACAACTTCCGCGTGATCGTCCCTCAGGAGTGCGTATGCGACCGCGGCCCGGTCTCGCACAAGGTCGCGCTGTTCGAGATCGACATGAAGTACGGAGATGTCGTGGCGCTCGATGAGGTGCTGGATTACGTCGAGGCGCTGAAGCAGGCCGAGCGTTAGGCACTCTCGGCCCGGCCCGTCATGTGGCGGAAGTAGTCGGCCGGGGTCAGGCCGGTCTCACGGCGAAAGGCAGCCACGAATGCGCTTGGCGTCTCGTAGCCGACAAGGCCGCTCACCGAGGCGACCTTGCCTCCGTTCGCCAGCCTGGCGATGGCTGCCTGCAGCCGCACCAGGGTGCGCCAGCGTCCAAATGTGATCCCGGTTTCGGCAACGAAGCACCTCGCCAGCGTCCGCTCGCCAGACCCGACGCGCTTACCCCATGCGGCCAGGGTCGACTGATCTGCCGGGTCATCGATCAAGCGCTCAGCAATTGTTCGAGCCTGGGCGCTCCTGGGCATGCGCAGCTGGATCGTGGACATGGGCACGGGGTGCAGCACGTCCTGCAACAACCTTTCCGCCCGGGCGCGCCTTGCGCCGCGGAGCGCGTGGTCGTCCAGATGGCCGATCAGGGACGCCACGAGTGGTGTCACAGCCACGGGGGTGACCGCGGGCCAGCCCGGCCAGCGGCGCGGATCGATGTAGAGCGCCCGCATTGACGCGCTGCCGTCGCTTCTCGTCTCGTGACGGATGCGAGCAGGGATCCATAACGCTCGCGATGGCGGCAGGACAAACGTTGCGTGCTCTACCTGCACGTTCAGCACGCCACGCTCCGCCCATGCGAGCTGGTGCTTGTCGTGTCGGTGCCAGTCAAAAGTTGCGCCGCGACCCATCGGAAAGTTGACGACGATGACTGCGCCAGCCGGCCGCTCCTGCATTACTGAATGGCCGGATCGCGACATAATCTGGCAGCGTACTCGCTTTCGTACAGGTCCTCGGATTCGTAGCTTCGAAACATGAATCCGGCGCACCTGGATCTATGCGGCAGCGTCGAATGGTCGGCCCACCTTCGCGACGACATCCTGACGCCGCTTCTCAAAGACGTGAACCTCGGGTCAAGAATGCTCGAGCTCGGCCCAGGTCCAGGTGCCGCCACCGATTTCCTCCGCTCACGTGTCGAGTCGCTCACCGCGCTGGAGCTTGATCCGGTCGCCGCGCGCGAGCTGGAGACGAAGTACGCCGGCAGCAACGTGACCGTCCTGATCGGGGACTGCGTACGTCCCGATATCGAAGACGGTTCGTTCGATTCGATTGGCGCCTTCACCATGCTTCACCACATCGCGACGCCCGCACTGCAGCGCGATGTGCTGGTTGAAGCATTTCGCATTCTCAAGCCAGGGGGCGTCTTCGTCGGCTCCGACAGCATGGCGAGCAACGAGCTGCACCACTTCCACGCGGATGACACGTACAACCCTGTCGATCCCGGCTGGCTGTTGATCCAGCTGCAGACGATCGGCTTTCGGCCCATCTCTTTGACGCTGGGCGAGGAGCTGAGCTTCGTCGCCTACAGACCAGAAGTTGATTCCACGGAGGCACCCCAGGCATGAAAGCGAAGCTGCCGTATCGCGAGCCGTTGGTCCCGATCGCGCCGGGGCCGCCCACCATCCCCGAGCCGGCGCGACGCGGAGAGCCCGGCGGACCGCCGTGCCGTATTTGTTCAGGCGAGGTCACCACCCCGGTGTGGTCGGACGACAACTGGACGCTGCATCCGCCTGTTGGCGGCAGCTTGCGTGGGGCCGTGTGGCTCGCAAGCCGCATGCACGTGGACTCGTTCAGCGATTTGCCTGAACCGCTGGCTCGCGAATTCGGTCCCGTCGCTGCCCGCGTTGAGAGGGCAATCCTGTCCCTGGGCGGCACGGCCAGGGTTCATCTGTACCGATGGGGCGACGGTGGAGCGCACTTCCACGTTTGGTTCTTGCCCCGGCCAATGGGCATGGTCGAGGCTTCGGGAATGATGCTTCCGATCTGGGAAGACGTCATGCCCAACGTCACGGACGAGGAGCTGGCCATCGCTGCACAGAAGATCGCTTCCGCAATGTGACGCTCAGCGGAGGGCCCTAACTGGGCGACTCCGGTTTCTCGCGCCGCGGCATCTCAATATGTATGTGGAGAGATGTCGCTCAAGACGCGGCCACTGCTGCAGGGCACGTTCGGCATGGTCAGCTCGACCCACTGGCTCGCATCGCAATCCGCGATGGCGGTCCTCGAACGCGGCGGTAATGCTTTCGACGCGGCGGTCGCCGCCGGCTTCGTGCTGCAGGTTGTCGAGCCGCATCTGAATGGCCTTGGCGGGGAGGTCCCGATCATCCTGTGGGACTCGGGCGCGAAGAAGCTCGAGGTCGTATGCGGGCAGGGCCCCGCACCGCATGCGGCGACGATCGAACGCGTTCATTCGATGGGCCTCGACGAGATCCCGGGCTCCGGCCCCATCGCCGCGACCGTTCCCGGCGCTTTCGGCGCCTGGTTGACGCTTCTGCGCGAGCACGGCACCTGGCGCCTGCGCGACGTCCTCGCTTTCGCGATCGATTACTCGGGCGCGGGGCATCCGCTGCTCGCGCGCGCCGCGGACATGATCGCGACCGTCGAACCGCTGTTTCGCCGCGACTGGAAAACCTCCGCGGCGGTCTATCTCGCCGATGGCGTACCAACGGGCGGCACCCTCTTCCGGAGCTCCGACCTCGCCGCCACCTACCGGCGCCTGGTCGAGGAGGCCGGCTCCGGGACGCGCGAGCAGGAGATCGACCGCGCGCTGCGCGCGTTCTACTCGGGATTCGTCGCTGACGCGGTCGAACGCCACTGCGAGATCCCCGCCATGGACAGCTCCGGCGACGCGCACCCAGGCCTGCTGAACGCGGCCGACCTCGACGGCTGGTCGGCCCGGCTCGAGGCCCCGGTGACCGTCGACTTCGGTGCCTGGACCGTCGCCAAGTGCGGTCCCTGGAGCCAGGGGCCGGTTTTCCTGCAGCAGCTCCGCCTGCTGGACGGTTTCGAGCTACATGGCTCGGGATTCCTGTCCGCGCTGCACATCCACCTCGTGACGGAGTGCGCGAAGCTCGCCTTCGCAGATCGCGAAGCGTGGTACGGGGATCCGGATTTCACCGATGTGCCCCTCGACGACCTGCTCTCTCCCCCCTACGCGGCAGAAAGACGGACGCTGGTCGGCGATAACGCCTCGATGGAGCTGCGGCCGGGCCGCCCGCGAGACAAACAGCCCCGCCTGCCGCGGCGCGGCCGGCAGGCCTTCAGCGACGAGCACTGGACCGGCGCCGGCCGTCAGGCCGCCGGCGAGCTCGAGCGCGACACGGTGCACGTGAGCGTCGCCGACCGCCGCGGCAACCTCGTCGCCTGCACGCCGAGCGGAGGTTGGCTTCAGAGCTCGCCGGTGATAGATGGACTCGGCTTCTGCCTCGGCACGCGCGCCCAGATGTTCAACCTCGACCCCTCGCACCCGAATCGCGTCGAGCCCGGCAAGCGGCCACGGACGACGCTAAGCCCGTCGCTGGCGATGCGCGACGGCACGCCATGCCTGGCGTTCGGGACGCCGGGCGGCGACCAGCAGGACCAGTGGACGCTCGAGCTCTTCCTTGCCCACGCCGTTTTCGGGCTCGACCTGCAGGAGGCGATGGACGCCCCGATGTTCCATACGACGCATTTCCCGAGCTCCTTCGCGCCGCACGAGGCGAACCCCGGCCGGCTGCACCTCGAGGCGTTCGACGACGGTTCGGTGATCGCCGAGCTCCGCCGCCGCGGCCACGAGGTCGTCGCCGGCGACCGGTGGTCGCTCGGCCGCATGTGCGCGGTTGGCCGCGATCCCGCCACCGGCATCCTGTCCGCCGCCGCCAATCCGCGGGGCGCCCAGGCCTACGCGGCCGGTCGCTGACTCTCCCTCAGTCCAGGGGGAAGTAACAGGCGGCCTGGTGCGCGCCGAGGTTCACCGTCTCGAGCGGTGGTTCGCTCTCGGCGCAGCGTGGCCGCGCCTTGAAGCACCTGGTGCGAAAGCGGCAGCCGCTCGGAGGATCGACGGGCGACGCGACGTCGCCGGTCATGATGATCCGCTCGCGCTTTTTCTCGAGCACCGGATCCGGGATCGGGATCGCCGACAGCAGCGATCCGGTGTACGGATGCTTCGGACTCTTATAGAGATCGCGCGCGGGCGACATCTCCACGACCTTGCCGACATACATGACCGCAATGCGGTCCGAGATGTGCTTCACGACTGAAAGGTCGTGCGCGATGAAGAGATAGGTCAGGTGAAACTGCTCCTGCAGCCGCTCGAGCAGGTTGATGATCTGGGCCTGGATCGAAACGTCGAGCGCCGAGATCGGCTCGTCGCAGACGATGAACGACGGGTTGACGGCGAGCGCGCGGGCGATGCCGATGCGCTGACGCTGGCCCCCCGAGAACTCGTGCGGGTAGCGCGCGGTGAAGTTGGGCGAGAGGCCGACCAGGTTGAGCAGCTCCGCGACGCGCTCCTTCTTCGCCTTCGCGGTGGCGGCGAGGTGATGGATCTCGAGCGCCTCGGCGAGAATGGCGCCGACGCTCTGGCGCGGATCCAGCGACGCGAACGGGTCCTGGAAGATGATGGCCATCTCGCGCCGCATGCGACGCATCTGGCCCGGCTTCATGCGCAGAAGCTCCTGGCCCTTGAAGTAGACCTCGCCTGACATCGGCTCGACGAGCCGGAGGATCGACCTTCCGAGCGTCGACTTGCCGCAGCCGGACTCGCCGACGAGCCCAAGCGTCTCGCCCTGGTGGATGGTCAGGTCCACACCGTCGACCGCATGGACGTGACCGACGACGCGGCTGACGACGCCTGACCTCACCGGGAACCACGTCCTGAGGCCACGGACCTCGACGAGCGGCTGAGCCGGAGTCCACTGCGCCGCCGCGGGCCGAGAAGCGGCGACCTCAGCCATGCGCGGCCGCGGAATCGAGCGACGTGCCCTGCTGCGTCACCCAGCACCGCGCGAGCTGCTCGCGGACGGGGCGCAGCTCCGGTTCCTCCTGCGCGCAGCGTGGAATCACGAACGGGCACCGCGGATGAAACTTGCAGCCGGCGGGCAGCTTCGTCATGTTCGGTGGTGAGCCTTCGATGGCGCGCAGTTCTTCGTGTTCTTCGACGTCGAGCCTCGGGATCGAACGGAGCAGCGACCAGGTGTAGGGATGCTCTGGGTGGGCGAAAACGTCCTCGGTCCGACCCTCCTCCACGATGCGGCCCGCGTACATGACGATCACTCGGTCGCACATCCCGGCCACCACCCCGAGGTTGTGTGTGATCAGGATCGTCGCGGTTCCGTGGTCGCGGTTCAGGCCGCGCAGCAGCTCGAGGATCTGGGCCTGGATGGTCACGTCGAGCGCGGTCGTCGGCTCATCCGCGATCAGCAGGCTCGGCCCCGTGCTTAGGCCCATGGCGATCATGGCGCGCTGCCGCATGCCCCCCGAGAACATGTGCGGGAACTGGGCCGCGCGCCGCGCCGCGTCGGGGATTCCGACCTGCGTGAACAGGCTGACGACCGACTGCTCAGCCCTCCGCCGGTCCTCGTGGCGGTGGATGCGCAGCGGCTCGGCGACCTGCCAGCCGGTGCGGAAGACCGGGTTCAGCGAGGTCATCGGGTCCTGGAAGATCATCGCGATCTCCGTACCGCGGATCGCCTCCATCTCGTCCTCGGACAGCTCGGTGAGCTCGCGCCCCTTGAACTTGATGCTTCCCGCCGCGATGGCGCCGGAGCGCGGCAGCAGCCGCATGATCGACAGCGCGGTCATCGACTTGCCCGAGCCGGACTCGCCGACGATGCCAAGGGTCTCTCCGGCGTCGACTGAGAACGACACCCCATCGACGGCGCGGACTGTGCCGTCCTTGACCCTGAGCTGGGTCTCGACGCCGGTCAGCTCCAGGAGGCGTCCATGCGGCATCACGACCGGAGCCTGGGGTCGAGCGCGTCGCGCAGCGAGTCGCCGAGCAGGTTGAAGCTGTAGACCGTGACGGATATCGCTGCGCCGGGCACGATGGCGAGCCACGCGTCGTTGTTGAGGAAGGTCGAGCCGGAGTTGATCATCTGTCCCCAGTCCGGTGTCGGCAGCTGGGCGCCGAGCCCGAGGAACGAAAGCGTCGCCTCGGCCAGAATCGCGAAGCCGGCAGAGAGCGAGACCTGGACGAGGATCGGGTTCATCAGGTTGGGGATGAGGTGGCGCACGATCAGCCGCCACGGCGAGGCCCCCAGCGAACGCGTGGCGGCGATGAACTCCATCTGTTTGAGCTGCAGGACGACCGCACGCACGAGGCGGGCGTACACGGGTACGGCGACGATGCCGATTGCGATCATCGCGTTGCGCAGGCCGGGTCCGAGCGCGGCGACGATGGCGATGGCGAGGATCAGGCCCGGGAAGGCGAGGAGCGCGTCGATGAGCCGCATCAGCAGCAAGTCGACCAGCCCGCCGGCGTATCCGCTCGCGAGCCCGATGATGCCGCCGGCGAACAGTCCGACGCCTACCGCGACAAACGCGACCGGCAGCGAGACGCGCGCACCCCAGAGGACGCGGCTGAAAAGGTCGCGGCCAAGCTCGTCCGTCCCGAGGAGATGGCCCGGGCTGAGGGGCGGCAGGTAGGAGTCGTCCGGGCTGGTCGCGAGCGGATCGTGTGGCGAGATCACGGGTGACAGAAGCGCGATCAGGAAAAGGATCGCCACGAGGCCGACGCCCACCGCGACCCTGCGATTCGTGCGCAGGAGACCGAGCAGCGCAACCGGCGTCCGGCGAACCGGCTCGCCCGCGGCGACGATGGTGCCGGCCTGGCTCACGAGTACGAGATCCTCGGGTCAAGCCACCCGTACACGAGATCGACCAGGAGGTTGGCGACCATGTACGAGAAGGCCGCCAGCAGGACGATTCCCTGTACGACCGTGTAGTCGCGGTTGAAGATCGACTCGACGGCGAGGCGGCCAACTCCAGGCCACGTGAACACGGTCTCGGTGACGACCGCGCCCTCGATGATGCCGCCGATCTGAAGGCCGATGATCGTGACCACGGGGATCAGCGCGTTCTTCAGCGCATGCACGAACACGACCCGCCGCCAGCTCGCGCCCTTGGCTCGCGCTGTGCGTATGTAGTCGTGGTTCAGCACCTCGATCATCGACGAGCGCGTGAACCGCATGTTGATCGCAGTGCCAGCGGTGCCGAGCGCTATCGCCGGCAGCAGGACGTGACGCAGGCTTTCGATGGGATCCTGGGTGAACGGCACGTAGCCGCCAAACGGAAAAAGGCGCAGCGAAACAGAGAGCAGGAAGATCAGGACGATGCCGATGAAGAAGTTGGGAATCGAGACGCCCGCGACCGTGATGCCGGTCGCCACCTGGTCGACAAGCGATCCCCGCCTGACCGCTGCGATGGTGCCCAACGGGATCGCGACGATGAGCGACCAGAGCAGCGACACGATGCCGAGCTCGAGCGTCGCCGGCAGCCGGTCAAAGATCGCGCCCGTGACCTGTTCGTGAGTGGTGATGGACCTGCCAAGGTCGCCCTGCGCAAGGCGCCCAAGCCAGATTCCGTACTGGACGTAGAGCGGCTTGTCGAGGCCGAGCTGCTGGTGGATCTCTGCGATGGCCTGAGGCGTGCGGTCCTCGCCCAGCATGATCAGCGCCGGGTCGCCGGGCGTCAGGTGGATGAGCATGAAGACGCCGATCGTGACCAGGAAGGCGACCGGCACCATGAGCAGCAGGCGGCGAACGACGTACGCCGTCATGCCGGATCAGGCGCCGGCGCTGAACCTGGTCTGAACACGCAGCTCGGTTCTAGCTCTTCCAGACCCCCGCCATCCGAATCATGAGATCGGGGTAGAGGACGAAGCCGTTGATCTTCGTGTTGGAGATCTGGGCGCTGACGCCGAACGTGGTGAACACATACGGCGCGTCCTGGACGATCTGCTTCTGCGCGTTGTCGTAATCCTGCTTGCGCTTGCTCTCATCGGCAGTCGTGCGCGCGTCCTCGAGCCAGCCGTCGACCTGCGGGTTGCTGTACAGGCTGTCGTTGAAGCTGCCGTCGGTGTGCCACCACGCGTAGGTGTTTCCGTCGGGATCGATGCGTCCCGACCAGTTCACGTTGCAGGCCTGGAACTGGTGGTTCGCGCATTCCTGCTCGTAGGTCGCGAACTCCTCTGTCTGGATCTGCATGGTGATGCCGGCCTGGGCCAGCTCGGACTGCAGCAGCTGCGCCTCCTGCTGGTTCACCGGGTCGGACGTGGTCTTGAAGGTGAAGGTGAACCCGGTGGCCATGGACTTCGCCTTCGCCACGTCGGCGTGGTCGTAGATCTTCTCGCTGGAATCGAACGCCCAGCTCGACGGCGGGATCGGCCCGTAGGCGATGACGCCGATGTTGAAGTTGATGTTCTTCAGCACCGCATAGCGATCGACCGCCTGCGCGACGGCCTGGCGCTTGGCCGGGTCGTTGAACGGCGGCGCGCCGGTGTTGAGCTCGAAGCCGTTGAACCCGATCGCGGGCGTGTCCTTGTAGATGAAGTTCGAGTCGTTCTTGATCGAGGCCACGTCCTTCGGGGCGATCACGCGTGCGATGTCGACGTCACCGGTCTTCAGCGCTGAGAGGATTGCGTTGACGTCCGGGATCGCGCGGTAGGTCAGCCCATCGAGGTAGGGCAGGCCGGAGCGCCAGTAGTTCGGGTTGCGCTTCAGGGTCAGGTGGTCATTGCGCTTCCACTCGACAAACTCGAAGGGACCGGTGCCGGCGCCCATGGGCGCGAGCGAGAAGTTCGCGCCGCCCTTGGTGACTGCGTCCATGGACAGCATCATTCCGGCGCGGTCGACCAGGGTCGCGAGCAGCGTCGCGTCGGGCTTGCTGAGGTGGAATACGACGTGGCTGTCGTCGACGACCTCGACGCTCGCCACGCTCTTGAGGTCCGACTTACGGCGAGAGTTCGCGCCTGTCTGGTAGCGCTCGATGTTGTCCTTGACGGACTTACCGTTGAAGGGCGTGCCGTCCTGGTACTTGACCCCGGTGCGCAAGGTGAACTTGTAGTTCATCGGGTCCGACGTGTCCCAGTCCGTCACAAGGCCCGGCTGGATCTTCAGCGACGGGTCGATGGTGAACAGCGAGTCGTACATGTTGTAGAAGACTTCGCGTTCGACCAGGAGTGACGAGTCGAGGGGATCGAGCGTGTGCAGCTCGCTCTCCAGGGCGATGGTCGCCGTGCCCCCCTTCTTGGGTGTTCCACCCTGCGCCGAACCGCCTGTGCTGCTCCCGCAGGCGGCCACGAATAAAAGGACCACGATCCCAGCGGCGATTCGATTCATTTTTCCGAAATCCCCCAGCAGCCCGGATCCTGCGCGTCCGGCTCATTGCGGTCTTACGGCGCGGTCAGGCTCTCTGTCAACTTACACCTCGCGCGGACCCCGCGTAACCGGGCCCGGACAGCGCGCTGCGCCCTGGCCAACGGTAGATTGAAGCCGTGGCCGAAACTCTCAATCACCTCCTCGAGCACGGCGAGCCGGACGCGGTGGCGATCGCGGTGCCCGACGGGCCCGTGCTGACTTATCGAGGGCTGCGTGAGGAGGTCGAGCGCACCGCTCACGCCCTCACCGAGTTCGGCCTGGGGCGCGGCGACACTATTGGCTTCGTCCTTCCCAACAGCATCGAGACGATCGTCGTCTTCCTCGCCTCGGCGACCGCCGGCACCGCCGCTCCTCTCAACCCCGCCTACAAGGAGGACGAGTTCCGCTTCTATCTCGAGGACACGAACGCGAAGGCCCTGATCCTTCGCCCAGGCGAATCGGAAGCCGCGCGCAGCGCAAGGGGCAAAGACGTGCTCCTCATAGAGGCGTCGACCGACGACCGCGGCCGCGTGACTTTGAGCACGAACGGCACGAAAGCCCGGCCCGGGCGCACCCCCGCAGCCGATCCTCAGCCTGACGACATCGCCCTGCTGCTTCACACGAGCGGCACCACCAGCCGGCCCAAGCAGGTCCCGCTGCGACACCGGAACCTTCATTTCTCGGCGCAGAACATCGCGGGCACGTACGACCTCGGTCCAGAGGATGTCGCGCTGTGCGTGATGCCGCTGTTTCACATCCACGGCCTGATGGCCTCGACCATGGCGACCCTCAGCTCGGGCGGCGCCGTCATCGTCCCGCAGAGGTTCGATCCGATGACCTTCTGGCAGGCGGTCCGGAGTCAGCGCGCGACCTGGTATTCGGCAGTCCCGACCATCCACCAGATGCTCCTGATGCGGTTCCGCGGGGAGCGGCCGGCAGGAGCCGAGGGCCTGCGGTTCATACGCTCGAGCTCGTCGGCCTTGTCGAAGGAGACCATGCAGCAGCTCGAGTCCGCATTCGGCGCGCCCGTCGTGGAGGCCTACGGCATGACCGAGGCCTCCCACCAGATGGCGTCGAACCCGCTGCCGCCGGCGGACCGCAGGGCCGGGACCGTCGGCCGCGCGACTGGCATCGACGTCGGCGTCATGGGCGAGGGCGGAGCGCTGCTCACAGCTGATTCACCAGGCGAGGTCGTCATCAAGGGGCCGAGCGTGATTGACGGCTACGCCAACAACGCCGCCGCGAACTCCGAGGCCTTCGTCGACGGCTGGTTCCGCACCGGCGACCAGGGCCATCTTTCTCGCGACGGCTACCTCTCGCTGATCGGCCGCCTCAAGGAGATGATCAACCGCGGTGGTGAGAAGATCGCGCCGCGCGAGATCGACGACGTCCTCCTCAAGCATCCCGCCGTCGGCGAAGCGGTGGCCTTTGGGACGCCCCATGAGAAGTGGGGCGAAGAGGTGGCCGCGGCCGTCGTGCTGAAGGGCGAGGCGACCGAACGGGAACTGATCGCATTCGCCCGCGAGCGGCTGGCCGACTACAAGGTTCCGCGCCGGCTGTACATCGTCGACCAGATACCGCGCACGGCGACAGGCAAGATCCAGCGCCGCGCTGTCGCCAGCGCCCTCAACGAAGCGTGACCGTCGCGATCGTCGGGGCCGGAGCAATCGGCGGCCTCCTCGGGGCTCACCTGGCCAGGGCGGGCGAAGAGGTGATCGTCATCGCTCGCGGCGCGCACCTCCAGGCGATGCGCGAACGCGGGATCACGGTGCGCAAAGGCGGCGGAGTCTTCACGGCGCGGCCGGCGCTCTGCACTGACGAAATGGCCGCCGTGGGTGACGCCGGCGTGGTCTTCATAACGCTCAAAGCGCACAGCATTCCCGCCTCGGCGCCGGCCATCGGCGCCGCCCTGCGGCCGGAGGCCTCGGTGGTCCCCGCCATGAACGGCGTGCCCTGGTGGTTCTTCCCCGACCGGCATCTCGAGTCGGTCGACCCGGGAGGCGTCATCGCCCACAGCATCCCGCGCGACCGCGTGGTGGGCAGCGTTGTCTACCCGGCCGCGACGATCGTCGAGCCTGGCGTGATCGAACACGAAGAGGGCAACCGCATCTCCCTCGGCGAGCCCGACGGATCGCGGAGCGAACGGGTCGAGGCGATCAGCAGGATGCTCACCGCGGCCGGCTTCAAGGCGCCGGTCCAGACGCGACTCGCTCCAGAGATCTGGCTGAAGCTGGTCGGGAACGCGACCCTCAATCCGGTCAGCGCGATCACCCGGACGACGCTCGGCGCGATGCTCGGCTCGCCGGACGGAAGAAGCCTGATCGAGGCGCTTATGAGAGAGGTCGATGGGGTCGGACGCTCCCTCGGCATCGAGCTGCCGGTCTCGATCGAAAAGCGGATCGACGGCGCGGCCGGCACCGGCGAGCACAGGACTTCGATGCTCCAGGACCTCGAGGCCGGGAAGCCGCTCGAGCTGGACGCACTGCTGGGCGCGGTGATCGAGATCGCGGAGTGGAACGAGGTCGCCGTGCCGGGGCTGCGCGCGCTGTACGGCCTGGCGAGACTGACCGAAGCCTCGGCGAGACCGAGGACCTAGGCGGGTCTGGTCCTGAGCGATACCGTCCGGCCCGAGCGCCGCGATCGCTCGGCCGCGAAGACCATCCGGTGGCTCTCGAGTGCCTCCTCGGGATCCGTGATCAGCGAGGGATCCTCACGCACGATCGCCTGCAGGAACGCGTTCACAACCCCTGCATCGCCGCCGCCGTGGCCTTCGGCGGCGGTGTGACCTTCAGCGCCTGACGCGCCGGCGTTCGTATCGATCGTCCGCACCGTCTCGGTGAGGAAATCGAAGACTTCGAGGTATCTGCCGTCACCGGTGATCTCGGCGTTGGTGCAGAAGACGTCGTCCACGCGCCCCCTGGGGCGTGTGAACGCGGTCATCGTGAGGGCGGCGGTCCGGCCTCCCTCGAATTCCATGTTCACAACCTGGTGGTCGACGACATCGTTGTCGCTGCTGAACACGCAGCGGCCATACGGCCCGGTCCGCAGCTCGCGCTGGAGTGACTCGCGGTCGGGGTACGGCGTCAGAACATCGAGCGGCCACCCGGTCTGCCCGGCTTCCAACAGGCCGGTGTAGAACCGAGCCGCCGAATAGGGGCAGCTCTCCTCCACCCCGCATTCAACGCACCGATCGCCCGCGCCCGCGGGTTTGTCCTCGGCTCGGAAGTGGGTCAGCGAGCCAAACGAGGACACGAGCGTGCAGGGTCGGCCCATGATGTGGCGAATCCAGTCGAGGTCATGGCACGACTTGGCCAGGAGCATCGAGGAGCTCTGCGCCTCCCGCCGCCAGTTGCCTCTCACGAATGAGTGCGCCTGGTGCCACCAGCCGACGGGCTCCAGGCGCCTGATGCTCGCGACCTCACCGCACTGGCCCGAGCTCAGAAGCGCCTTCAGCGCGCGCGTGTACGGCGTGTACCTCAAGACATGGCAGACGGCGAGCAGGACGCCGTTGCGCCTGGCCGCCCGCACGATCCGACGACACTCGACCTCTGTGGTCGCCATCGGCTTCTCGAGCAGGATGTGATAGCCGCGCCCCGCAAAGGCGAGCGCAGGCTCCGCGTGCTCGCGGTCGAGCGTGGCGATCACCACAGCGTCGGCCAACCGCGGCATGGAGGCCAGCTCGCGCCAATCGGCGAGCTGACGCGGAGCATCCACGCCGACTTCGCCGCCCAGACGCGCCCGGTATTCAGCCCGTGGCTCGGCGATCGCCACGACGGACGCCCCACCGCCGGTGAGAAGCCGCGCGTACGCGGTGCCGCGGCTGCCGGCTCCGACGACCGCGACGGTGATCGGTCCCGATTTCTCGATCCGCAACGGGCTCATTAATAGACTGAACTCTCGCATGCCACTGAGGCGGGTGATGATCCTGCTGATTCTGTCCGGGGCGGTCGGCCGCTTCGGTTATCAGATGGCGAGGAGCCCGGTTCTGCCCCTGTTCGGTCACAGCCTCGGCGCCTCAGGTGCCTTTCTCGGCCTCATCGTTGCCGCCTCGACGCTCACCGGCGTGCTCCTGAAGCTCCCGGCCGGAGCCCTGTCTGACGTGTGGGGCCGCCGTGTCCTGCTGCGCGTGGGCGCGATCTTCTTTGCCGTCCCGCCGTTTCTCTACGTTTTCGTCCACTCCGCCGATGCCCTGCTGGCCCTGCGCTTTGTGCACGGCATGGCGACCGCCATCTACGGGCCAGTCGCGTCGGCGGTGGTCGCCGGCCTCTCGACCAGGGGCCGCGCCGCCCGCCTCGGGTTTCTGGCCTCGGCGCAGGACATCGGCAGCGCGTCCGGCCCGATCCTCGGCGGCCTCATCCTGGCCTGGACGACGTCCTTTTACGACGTCTACTGGCTGGTCGGACTGGTCGGCGTCGTTGCGATGGTGATGATCTGGACGCTGCCGGTCGAGGCGACTGACGGACAGGATTCGCCGCCGCAGGCCGTCCCAGGCCATCGCTGGGAACAGTTTCGGGACGGGCTCGCGCAGGTCGTCACCTCGCCGCCTGTGCTGCTCACGTCGGCGATGGAAGCGTCGATGTGGCTCGGCTATGGGGCTTACCTGGCGTTCTTCCCGATCTACGGGCGCGCGATCGGCCTTTCCGTCGCGGGCATAACGGTGATCCAGGGGATCCTGCTTTTCACCAGCTTCCTCTGGAAACCGGTCGGAGGCTGGGTGTCGGACCGCATCGGGCGCAAGCCGATGATCAGCCTGGGGCTTGCCCTGGGAGCCATCGCCCTGCCGGCGATCGTGACCGCGCGCAACCCCCTGATCCTCGGCGGGCTGAGCTTCGCTCTGGGCCTTTCAGTCGCCACCGTCACGCCATCGACCAATGCGCTCGTGGCGGACCTGGTGAAGTCGCGCAGCCTCGGTGCCGCAATGGGAGTGTTTGGCACGATCTGGGATTCAGGCGAGGCGCTCGGCCCAATCCTCGCGGGCGCCCTGCTCGGGGCTCTGACCTACAGCTGGTCCTTCGCAATCATCGCCGCGGTCATGATCGCGGCCATGCTGGTGTTCCAGGTCGGCGTGCGCGACCCCACCGTGCCCGCGGCGAACGTACACTCGTGCTAATGTAGCGACTGTTACACCCGCTGGCGCTGCGGCGTGGAGGAAACATGGCCAGGGATACAGCAACGACGCAGACCACCGCCACCTACGACGGCCCTACGAAGATGCTGATCGCGGGTGAGTGGCGTGACGCTGCGGATCACGAACTGATCGCGGTCGAGAATCCCGCGACCCGCGACGTAATCGCCCAGGTCCCGCGGGGCCGCACGGCGGACGTCGACCAGGCGGTCCGCTCGGCCAATGAGGCTTTCCCGGCCTGGCGGGCAACGCCGCCACGGGAACGTGGCCGAATGCTCACCGCGATCGGCGCCGCGCTCGAGATTGAGCGCGAGTCGATCGCTCGCACCATCGCCCAGGAGACTGGAAACGCCATCCGCCCGCAGTCCAGGCCGGAGGCGAACACCGCAGCGGACGTGTTCAAGTATTTCGGCGGCCTGGCGAGCGAGCTGAAGGGCGAGACGATTCCGCTCAACAACCAGCTTCTCAGCTACAACCTCCGCGAGCCGCTGGGCGTCGTCGGCGCGATCATCCCGTGGAACTCACCGGTCTCGCTGGGCGCGATCAAGATCGCGATGGCACTGGCCGCCGGCAACACCCTGGTCCTCAAGGCGGCGGAGGATGCCCCGCTCGCCGTGCTGCGAATGGCGGACGTGTGCGCCAAGCACCTTCCCAAGGGCGTCCTCAATGTCGTGACCGGTTTCGGCGAAGAGGCCGGCCGCGCCCTGACAGGCCACCCCGGCATTCGCAAGCTGTCCTTCACCGGCTCGACTGAGGTCGGCCGCGACGTGATCCGCGCCTCCGCGGACACGATCGTGCCGGTGTCTCTCGAGCTGGGTGGAAAGAGCCCGGTCATCGTCTTCCCCGACGCCACCGACGACGCAGCGATCGACGGAGTGATCAGCGGCATGCGCTTCACGCGACAGGGGCAGTCGTGCACGGCGGGGTCCCGCTTGTTCCTGCACAAATCGATCGTCGACGACTTTCTGGGCCGCCTGGTTGGAAGGCTGGACAAGCTCGTCGTCGGCGATCCGCTCGACGAGCGCACAGACATGGGGTCACTCATCAACCGCAAGCAGTTCGACCGCGTTTGCGGATACATCGAAGACGGCCTGGGGCAGCCGAATGTCCAGGTGGCCATGGGCGGGTTGCCGGACGACCGCGATGGCGCCCATGGATTCTTCGTGCATCCAACGGTGTTCGCCAACGTCAGCAACGACTGGCGCATCGCCC
>Ga0075426_10001151_pt1 | contig 18619 bp, 19 predicted proteins | sample SoiMethybrSBSTD5_FD_75304 | JGI IMG/M metagenome (GOLD analysis project Ga0075426, IMG submission 75304) | Bulk soil microbial communities from a Populus tree surrounding site in Tennessee, USA - Soil MetaG P. TD hybrid SBSTD5 | ecosystem: Environmental > Terrestrial > Soil > Tree plantation...
GTCCGGCGACACTTCCTCAAAAACACTAAGCGCATTCCCGAAAAAGATCGAGCAGAGCTACATCAAGAAGGAACTCTGGCAGGTCCGCAATTTTCACCAATCGTTTCAGCACGGCATGCTTCGCGGATTCTTTCACACAGCCTTTCAGCAAATCACCGGCGGACGCGGCCTGATTGATCCCATGCGCGCACACCCAGGCAACGAAGCTTACAAAAAAATCAACGGTCGCCCGGCACCCGAACGCTTTAAGGGCGACGGCAAACTCACTTTCGACCGCCTCACGGACGTCTATCATTCCGGAACGCGTCACGAAGAAGATCAGCCCTGCCATCTACACGTGTCCGACTTCAATATCTGCTCCACAAAGTGCGTCGTGGAGTACGGCAATCCCTGCCAGTATTTCTGTCCCGCCGCTGTTTATGAAATGGTGAAAGAATCCGGCGGCCTGCCGAAGCTGAAAATCAACGCTTCAAATTGCGTGCACTGCAAGACCTGCGACATCGCCGATCCCTACCAGATTATCGATTGGGTCGTTCCCGAAGGCGGTGGCGGCCCCAACTACGAGGGGATGTGACAATTTGACGAAGAGTCGTGATCCTGATGAGCGAAACGACCAGCATTCTCCTTTGCCGATTCGTGCCCGAAGGATCTCAACCATGCTTCATCGCGGGAATTACTTCAGTTCGGCTTCAGGCCGTAAACATCTATCTCCCCTTGGGTGGAAGACGTTCCTGCACCCGAATCATTCCCTCTCGTGCCAATGTATACTTTTCCGTTGGCGACAGTGGGCACGGTGAATGTCACCGCGAAACCCGCCTTATCCGCAGCAGCCATCGAACTGTTCCAAAGCTCGCTCGTCAGATTTGTGGCGTTGAAAGCATGCAAGACCGCCGGTCCGCATCCAGGCGACTGTGGGGTGCAGTATTTGCTACTGTCCAGTGCCCAAAGGATTCCGTTGCTCGCTCCATTCGATGAAACCGAAGGCGTCGCCCCCGGGAATCCAAACGAGGCAGCGGTCTGAGTAGCGCCGCCAATGTTGAACATTCCCGTTGCGGTAATGAACGGATATGCTTGCAACGGCCCGCCCGCAGGCGCGATATACAGAGAGTTGTTCCAGAAAGCTGCCGTCGAAAAAATCGAGTTGCCAACGCTGTACTGCATTCGAATTAACAGGACTGAAATTCGCACCATAGTGCCCCATCGCCGTCTGATCGAGCAGGAACAAGTTGCCTTCCTTTCCTCCTCCGATGACGAAGTTCCCGTTCGGCGTGTTGACAATGATGGCTGCACCGCCGGAGCCATGATCCGTATCGGCCCCGTCAAGGTTGCCTTGATCGGCGGGCGTGAACCAGTCCGCCACGGTCAGTCCGGCGGCTGTGCTTAGTTTCATTGTCGAGTCACCATAGTTCGCGCCGCCTAGATTGTTTGCGTCAAACGTCCCGTTCCCCGTCAAGAAATACAAATTGTCGTTAGCATCCGCCGCCGGCGCGCCGCCCCCCATCCAGATTCCGCCGCGCGCGTAACCAGCTCCGATCACAATGTTGGGCGTTGAGTTGAAGACTGCATTCGGCACAGGTTGCAGCGTGCTCGCGCTAAAGCCAATCACCCAGCCGTGGTATTCGTCGTGGTCCTCGTGAGAAGCCCACGCCACGTACACAACGCCATTCACCAGCGCCAGCCCGGGGCGCTGGCCCTCGTTTTGCGGATCGAAGGCAACCGTAGCTCCGCCGTCAAAGTTTCCAGGAAACGTAATCGCGCTAGTGATAGAAGTAGGGCCGCTGAACTTCTCAGCGCCCGTTGCCAGGTCGAGAGCATGGAGCCGCTGGAAGAACTGCGTTCCCGTACTGTTCGTTGACTTGGCAACCACATACAAAGTGCTGGTGCTCAGATCGATCACCGGTGTCCCGGTGATGCCAATCTCAGGCCGAATATCGCCAAAACTGCTTCCTACGAGTGTGCCCACAACAGATTTTTCCCCGGTTCCGCCGCCATGGCCTGAATCGAGAAGTTTGCCTTGCCAGAGAGGCGCGCAAGGGCTGGCATTGGCATCCGCATCGAACGCGTAAACGCTATCGTGCATTGTCGCCACGATCACCACGTTGTGTTTCGCACCGTTCACTGTAAGTTGAGAAATCCATAGCGGCTGCGCGTAAATCGCGCCGTCCACCGCGCACGAAAAGAGCTTGCCGAACGCGGACGTGTTTACATTTGCGGGTGTCAGGGCAAATTCGTGTGTGTTAGCGCCGTCGCGCGCCAGATCATTGTGATAAGTCGTAACGCCCGTCAAATCCGTGATGCCAATGGTCGCGGAAGCGCTCTTCGTGTTGTCTGCCACGCTTGTCGCTGTAACTGTGACATTGCCGGTCGCGTTTGGCGCAGTCAGCATTGCCGTGGTCGTGTTCTGGCTGCTGAACGACCCGCTCGAGGTGCTCCAGCTCACGCCCGCCGCGCCCACGTCGTTCTGAACGGTAGCCATAAACGTGACAGATTGCCCCGTGACTGCGCCGCCGCGCACGGGCGTCAGCGCAACAGCGGGAGGCGGGGGAGGCATAGCCTTCGAACCACAGCCAGCTACGAGGAAGCAGGCTGTGAAGATAACGGTACAGACAGTCGGAAAAGACAGGCGAATCCCAAGCGTTCGCTTCATGGCTGGGGCCCTCTCGAGGTTTAGAACCTAGAGACTTACAAAATAGCATCGCTTGTCTGGGAAAAATGCAAGCACTTTCGTTGACATTCCTTCCCACGGAAAAGGACATTACCGATTGGGCTGCGACCAATTGTTAAAAGGGATGGGTTCAGCCGTTCGCTACGACCCGGGCGACCAAAGCTTGCGCACGAAATGAACGACACGGTCCACGACAGAATTATTTGCCTGGGTATTGCCCTGTGCTGCAGGTTTGGGCGGTTTTGCGGCGGCCGGACGTGGCGGAGCCGGAACGGCCACCGGCGGATCCGTGGCCGCCAAGTCTCCTTCCACGCGTCCCTGGAAAATCAGTGTTGGCCGCACGCGCACGCGGCGCAGTACCACAATCTGGCTGGTGTCTACTTCGGGCTGCACTTCCGCGTTTGCGTTGTAAATCAGCGGCGGCACGAGAATCTCGTAAATAGGCCCTTCTTTAGCCGCCGGTTTGTCGACAGGTAGAGGCGAAACAATCTCCCCTGATCCTAATGGCTTTGCGTTTGCATCTTCGGTAGGGGCGGCCGGCGGAACAACTTCCAGGTGCGGGGGAGGAGAGTATTTTGTAAGTTCCGGATCGCACGAGCACCGGTCACCGCCGCTACGAAGTCCGTCCAGTTGTCCATTGACGAGCAAAATGTCGGACGATTGAGGAACAACAATATTTTGGCTGGTGAGTTGCTGCTCCAGCCGCACCGCGCCGCGGTAAGCGCGAACGCACATTTCGCCCGTCGCATCAAAGCCGACCAGCGCGTCCTGAGGGCCGTCGCCAATGGCAATAGGTTGAATCTGCAGAAGCGGAGTATAAACCGTCACCGCCGGCCCGTGCTCAATCGAGAGATGAATCGTCCCGGTATCCAGCGCCAAAGTGAGCTGATTGCCGACTTTGAGCACCGAGAAATGCGCAGGCCCACAGATGCTGATGGTGCCGCCATCGGTGAGATCGAGGCGCGCCGTCCCCAATTTGACAATCACATCGCTGCCGCTGCGCAGGACCGTCCTCGGAAGGCCGTGCGAAACATCGATGCGCATAGGGCCGGTAACCGCAACGGCTGCGCCGTCAATAGTTCCGACTGAATCCGTCACCGGCTCATCAGAGCGAGCCGCCACCGCCGTCAGGACAGCCGCAACGGCTAGTATCATGACGGCAGCAACCAGCCAAAGAGCGCGATGCCTCAAGTTCGGTGGGATGGAAGGAAGCGGCACTCCGTCGTACTCCTGGAACAATCTCGCGGGCTCTCCCCTATACTATACTTCGGCGCGATTACCTGCGCACCTCAAGATGTGCATGAATCGCCAGACAAACATTTCATGCCGCAACCCTATACAACCCTCGAACCTGCGAAGCAGCCGGAGGCCGAACCGCTCAATCTGCACTACGACACGCGGCTGCCGCAACTTCCCTGGACGCGCCGCATCCAGATTCCTTTCATTGCAGGTGCAGTTTTCTCCGTCATTCGAACACTAGGGCCGACGCTGCGCTATGAAGTACACGGCTGGCAGCACGCCGAAAAAGTGCATGCTTCCGGCAAACGAATCATTTGGGCCTTCTGGCACCGCATCATCCTTCCAATTGTTTGGTGGCACCGGAATCATGGCGTAGTAGTGATGAACACCACGGCCTTTGACGGCCAGTGGACGCGCAAAGTCATCGAGTGGCTCGGATTCGGCACCGCGCAGGGAAGCTCCTCGCGTGGTGGATTGCGCGGGCTCGCGGTGATGGCGAGGCGGCTCGAAGAAGGGGTGGATTGCGCGTTCACCATTGATGGGCCGCGCGGGCCGCGCTACGTGGCAAAGCCGGGGCCCGTAATGCTCGCGCGTAAGAGCGGATGCCCCATCCTGGTTTTTCACATCGGCGTCGACCGCGGAAAAACATTCACAAAAACGTGGGATCATTTTTTGTTCCCCATGCCTTTCGCGCGCGCCGTGATTTTGTTTGCCCCTCCGATTTACGTTCCGGCCGATGCCAATGCGGAGGTGCTGGAAGCAAAGCACGCCGAAATGCAGCGCGAACTCGAGCGCGTCCGTGACATCGCCGAAGGGTGGTTTCTGCTGGGCGCGGACGCTCGCGAAAAACACTGCGCCGAATTCAACCGCTAATGAGAAGTCGAAAATGGCGGTTCGAAGTCGAGGGTCTTGCCATGAATTTCCATTTTCACTTCTTCAGTTGCCGTCCCGTTCGCCGAGCTTCACGGAAATATCCATTTTCTTCCCGCCTCGATAGACGGTCACGTTAACAGTATCGCCGGGACGGTGGTGGTTGAGGACCAGATTCACGTCGAACTGGTTCGCGACCTTCTGGCCGTCGATGGCTACGATGACGTCGCCGCCTATATAAAACCGGCGCATCCCGGCCTGGACAATGCGATCGCCGCCATGCACACCGGCCGCAGCGGCGGGTCCGCCCTTGGTCACGGTTTCCACTAGCAACCCTTCTTGGACCGGCAAATCCAGGGCTTCAGCGAGTCCGCCTGCGAGCGCGTAGGTTTCCACGCCCAGGAAGGCGCGATGCACGCGGCCCGAGGTAATCAGATCGTTGGCAATATTCTTCGCCGTGTTGATGGGAATGGCGAAGCCAATGCCCGCCGTCGTGCCGGTGGGCGTGTAAATGGCCGAATTAATGCCTATCACGTTGCCGTGCGAATCGATGAGCGGGCCGCCGGAATTTCCGCGATTGATGGCTGCATCGGTTTGGATGGCTTCTTCGATGAAAGTCGTCTGGCTGGTCTGCACGGTCCGGCCAACGGCGCTGACCACACCCGTTGTGAGGGTGGATTGAAAACCGAACGGATTGCCGATGGCGAGAACTTTCTGGCCCACCTGGATCGCACTAGAGTCTCCAAGCTTCAAGGTGGCGAGTTGTTTTCCCTTGGGATCAATCTTGATGAGCGCGACGTCGTTTCGCTGATCGGCACCAATGTATTTCGCGGGATGGCGCGATTGATCTCCGAGGACAACTTCAATGGACTGCGCGCCTTCTACCACGTGATAGTTGGTCAGGATGTAGCCGCGAGGATCGATTACAAAGCCGGAGCCGGCGCCCTCCACGGGAACGGGATCCATGAAGAAATCGTACTCCGTCGCTTTCGTCAGGATATTCGCCACCGCCGGTGAAGCCTGGCGGTAAATGCGCACGTTGATGGATTCGTCTTCTGTAAGCGCAGCATCTTTCTCGGAGGCCGTAAGGAAGGAACCTCTGCGAGGGACAGCTTCTACGTTAGTTGGTTGACGTGGACCGAAGCGGGCGCCGGCCCAGAAAGCGCCAAGAATCAGGATCAACGCGGCAATAATGATCCGCGCACGATTCGATGTGTTGACTGGACTCATTTTCTTTATCCCTTCTGCTTCACTCGATGTCCTTAGTATAGGCAAATTAGACGCAGCCGGTCACCGCATGGCTTTGCTGCGGTGAAGCCGGGCGGCCAGCGCCTCTACCTGCCGGCGCGTCTGTTCGAGCGTGCCGGAACAGTCGATTCTCTCGGTGGCGTAGCGCAGCTTTTCTTCCACGGGCATTTGTGAAGCAATGCGACGCCGCGCTTCATCTTCACTCAGACCCCGCGCGGCCAAGCGCTCGAGTTGCTGGTCCGGACGGCACCAGGCCACCACCACTCCGTCGAGGTGTTGGTGAATTCCCGATTCGATTAGCAGAGCTGCTTCGACGAACGCGGCGTCACGCGTGCCTTCGCGTTGCCATTCGCTAAACTGCCTTAGAACAACTTCCGCAACACGCGGGTGGACGATGGCGTTGAGACGGTCGAGTTTGGCCCGATCGGCGAAGACCAGCGCACCCAGCCTGGCGCGGTCCACGCGGCCTTGGCCGTCCGTGATCGCGGAACCGAATTCGCGGAGCACCTCTTCATAGGCGGGCTGGCCGGGCTCGATGAGCCCGTGCGCAAGGGAATCGGCATCAAGAACCGAAAAGCCAAATTCGCGCAGCATGGCCGCGACGGCGCTCTTGCCGCTGGCGATGCCGCCGGTCAATCCAAGTCGAAGCATTTTCTCTGGTCACCGGGCCGATGCCGTTGATTGCGTCGCGGTAACTCTTGGGGAAGCCCGGCGAAGTCGGGCGGCCTTCACCGTGTTGCTCATCAGCATGGTGATGGTCATGGGGCCGACTCCACCGGGGACAGGAGTGATCGCGCCCGCGGTGTTCACCGCGTCAGGATGAACATCGCCGACCAGGACGGAGCCTTTGGCGCGGAACTTTTCAAGCCGCGCAGGGAAATTTCGCAAGAGGCGTTCGGCTTCGGCGGGATCCTTGATGGTGTTCGTGCCAACGTCAATGACGGTGGCGCCAGGCCTGCCTGCCGCCGCGGGCTTGATCCAATCCGCTTGCACGAAGCCGGCTTTACCCATCGCGGCGACCACAATGTCCGCGCGGCGAACGATGTCAGGAAAATTGCGGGTCTTCGAGTGGCAGATGGTCACGGTGGCGTTCGCATGCATAAGCAGAAGCGCCATGGGTTTTCCCACGATGTCGCTGCGTCCAAGAACAACCGCGTTTGCGCCTTCGATGGGAATGTCGCTGCGGCGGAGAATCTCCATGCAGCCGGCGGGCGTGCAGGCAACAAGTCCGGGACGTCCGCTAACGAGACGGCCCAGGCTCATCGGGTGAAAGCCGTCCACGTCCTTGGCCGGATCGACGGCTTCAAGAATGCGCTTGGCATCCACTTGAGGAGGAAGTGGCAGCTGAACCAGGATTCCGTCCACATTGTTGTCGCGGTTCAGATCCTCCACAACGGCGAGCAGGTCGAGGGTGCTCACATTCGCCGGAGGGGTAAGAAGGGCGCTCGCAAGGCCGAGCTGCTCGCACGCGGCAATTTTGCTCTTTACGTAAAGCTGCGAGGCCGGATTGTCGCCAACAAGCACAGCCGCCAAGCCAGGCTGAACCCCTGCCGAGGTCAGCAGCCGGACTTCGTCTTTCAGCTCGGCAAAGATTTCGTCCCGGATTTTCAGCCCATCGAGAATGCGTGCGGTCATAAACGCTCGCTTTCGTAGAGCGAAAGAAAATCATAGCACACGGATGCTTCCCCTCATGGACGAGCACATTTCGGGCGCGAAGGTCACTCAATCGGAGCCGCAAATCATCCAGAAACATCTTGCGCCTTTTGGGTATGATGGCGCATCCATGAAGACATGCCAAAGGGCAGGGAACAGCCTTGGCAGGGAGGACTTATGGCGGCACCAAGCGCAGGCACAAAGATTGTCTTGCAGGTAGGCGAGGAACTAAGAATCCGCAATAACGGCGATCTTGTCGTGGATAATCCGGAACTCGAACTCGACAGGGAAGAGCGTGCAGCAGACGCCGTACTGCTTTACCGCTTTGACGCCCAAGCGGGCGAGCACATCCTGCGGCTGCTGGACCCTGTGGCGGATCACCAACACGTCAAGGTTCACCGGCGCGACGATTGAGACCTGAGCATATGCAATGCGACTGAGTTGCTGCCCTACTTCACGCGACGGTAGGTGACCTCGATGACGGCGGGCTTCCCGTCGGCTCCCGTTATGTCCCCGTGGGAAGTGTAACTGTCATCCGCCTTGTGCGTCAGGAAGGCGTCCTTCAATTGGTTCACGACAGGATTGTCGAAGCGAAACATGGTGCCGTCCCATTTCGTGAGGTTCAGGTGGTAGGCCTCCGTTTCTTCCAACGGTTTTAGTTCCGGAGAGAAGTGGCGGAAATAAAACACGATGCCACTGGCGTTCTCCCGGATCGTGAAAAGCTCGATGACAATGGTTTTTTCATTGTCGGTGAGCCGAAAGAAGCCTTGCATCGTGCCGTTCTTGGGAGTCATCCATTCTTGCTCAGCAATCATTTGCTTGTCGGAACCGGGTGCGCCGAGTTTGCCTTCCCAGCGGCCCGCGAGCCAGCCGAAATCGGCGAGCGTGGCCGGTTTTTGTTGCGGTGTAGCGACAATGACCGCGGCTTCGTGTTGCCCCTTCGGAACTCCCGTCGCGAAATGGTGACCGGCCATGGCCACGCTGCAATGCACCGCCAGGAAACCGCACACTGACAGCAAAAAGAACCGGCTGGAACGCATGAAATCCTCCTGCCCTTCTATACAACAGAAATCTGGAATTCTTTAGCTAATTCACTGAGAAGCAAGGAAGGAGCTAATGTGCGAAGGGCGGCCAAGACGGTAAGGGTTCTTTTTGCTCAAGTAGCAAACCGGAGGAGAAAGGCGGAGCTGGCTACTCCGTGCCGATGCGGTCGATTTCTTTCTTGAGAGCTAATTTGTCGAGGCTCGAAAAGGGCAAGCAGAGAAAAAGACCGATGCGGCGGTCGAGGACACTGAAGGCATCACGGAAGGCACGCTCGATCTGCTCTGGGCTGCCCGCCACGACGCCGGGATCGGGAACGCCCCAATGGGCAGTCATGGGCTGGCCTGGCCAGACGGGACAAACCTCCTTCGCGGCTTGATCGCAGACCGTAAAAACAAAATCCATCTGCGGTGTGCCGGGCCTGGCGAATTCGTCCCAATTCTTGCTGCGCAAATTGAGAGTGGGAAGTCGAGCGGTCTCAAGTTGCTTCAGCGCAAAGGGATTGACGCGGCCGGTAGCATGGCTGCCCGCACTGTAGGCCGTGAAGTTTGGCTTACCCTTCTGATTGAGAATGGCCTCCGCCATGATCGAGCGGGCGGAGTTGCCGGTACAGAGGAACAAAACGTTGTAACGACCTTGCATGGCAACCCGCTTCACTCGCAGCAAGATGGTCCGCAGCAGCCGGATTTCGCCGCGGGCTTGCTGGCGCGGACAAAGGCGCTGATGAATTTTCCGTCGATCTGCGGGCCGACCGTTTCCGGATCCAATCCTGCAGCTTCAAGAAATCCCCGCGCCTCTTCGACGCGGTAAACGCGAGTCGCTTCGACGTCAATCGATTCGAAGCCCGCGCGCGTCAGTTTTTCGCGGTATTCGTTTTCTTCCAGCGCCCCCGCAATGCAGCCCACCCAGAGCTCCATGCTCTTGCGAATGTCCGCAGGAACCTTGCCGCGAACCACAACGTCGGAAACCGCGAACCGTCCGCCCGGTTTCAACACGCGAAACGCCTCAGCCAGCACGCGGTCCTTGTCTCCCGAAAGATTGATCACGCAGTTCGAAATGATGACGTCAACGGAGTTATCCGGCAGAGGAACATTCTCGATCGCCCCCTTCAGGAACTCGACGTTCGCGACACCCGCCTTTTTCTGATTCTCGCGAGCCAGCGCAAGCATCTCGTCGGTCATATCCAGGCCATACGCTTTGCCCGTTGGGCCGACGCGCTTGGCCGAGAGAATCACATCAATCCCGCCGCCGGAGCCGAGATCCAGAACCACTTCACCGGGCTGCAATTTGGCGAGAGCCGTGGGATTTCCGCAACCCAGCGAAGCCACCACAGCCTTTTCAGGGAGCGCCCCCTTTTCTGCGTCACTGTAGAGGTCCTTTGTGATCGGGTCGCAGCCGCTAAGTTCCGTCCCACCGCCGCAACAGGCAGTCCCTCCGCTCGCAGCCCGCTTTGCAGCTTCACCGTATTTTTGCTTCACCGCTTCCTGAATGTTAGGCTCGCTCATGAGCTCCTCACTTCATCTCGAGATTTGCACCACGGATTCCGCGGGCACCGCGCGCGATCGCGTGCAGCACTCTTCATACAGAAAGTTCAAGACTTCCCGCAGGGCGTCAGTGTCCGCCGAGTACCAAAGATATGTGCTCTCCCGGCGAACCTTCACCAGGCCGACTTGTTTCAACTTTTCCAAGTGATGAGAAAGCGTGGAAGCGGGAATCCCCAGTTCCTCTTGAACCTCTCCCGCAACCATCCCATCCGGGTGAGCCGCGAGCAGCAATCGAAGAATCTGCAATCGAGGCTCCGCCCCGAGAGCAGAAAAGCGGTCGGCCGAGCGGGTAACCAGGAGAGGATCGGGCTTTTTCATATTTCGATGATTGCAGAAATATGGAAAGATGTCAATCCCCCGCCCTCCCCCAACTCTTTTCCTCTCCGGCGCATCCCAACCACGGGGGTTCCAAGCTCTGGACACCGGCAAAAGCTCCTGGAAACGCCAATGGATTTGACTTTTGACCCCGTTTCAGCCGCATGGGATACTTTTAGATTCTGGGACAACCATGAAACTTCAACGGATCACCCTATTTGCCATATTTCTGGGACTTGCCGGCGCCCCTGGTATCGCCCAAACGCCGGGGTATCCTCCCGCCGAGAAAATGCTTCAGCCGCAGGCCCCTGCTCCACAAGCTACGGTCCCACAAACCAGGGCCAAAGACCCTTTCGTTGATCCCAAGTCCGGCAATCCCGAGAAAGATTCTCCGCGCGCCGAAGCCTATTTCAATTACACCATGGGCCACATCTACGAGCAGCAGTACGAGGCCACCAGCAACGCGGACTACGCCACCAAGGCCATCGACGCGTACAAGAAGGCCTACGCGCTGGACCCGAAGTCGCCGGTCATTGGCGAGCGCCTCGCGGAAATGTATTGGAAAGCGCAGCGCACCAAGGAAGCCGAGACGGAAGCGAAAGACATTCTGAGGCGTGACCCTGGTGACGTTCAGTCCCGCCGCCTGCTGGGAAGAATCTATTTGCGCAGCCTGGGCGATGTGAACGCTGGGAGCGGCCAGTCCGAAACTGCGAACAAAGCCATTGAACAGTTCCGCGAAATCAACCGGCTGGATCCCACCGATACCGAATCCGCACTCTGGCTCGCGCGGCTTTACCGGTTGAAGAACGAGCACGACAAGAGCGGACTGGTTTTGCGTGGCATCCTGAAAACCGATCCCGATAACGAGCAGGCGGTCGAGCAACTGACGCAGCTTTTGATGGATGAAGGCAAATCCGAAGAAGCCGTGAGGCTGCTGGAAGGGATTACCGAGCATTCGGCAACGCCGGTGTTGCTGGACTTGCTCGGAGACGCCTACACCCAGGCGCACGAGCTGCCTAAGGCGGAAACGGCTTATCGCAAAGCGGCCGACATGGATCCTTCCGAATTGAGCCATCAGCGCGGGCTCGGGCAAACCCTCCTGGCCGAAGAGAAATTCAAAGAAGCGCTGGCCGTCTACCAGAAGCTCTCGGACCTGATGCCCGATGACTCCGACGTGTACCTGCGCATCGCGCAAATCTACCGGGAACTTCATCAGCTCGACAAAGCCGAAGAAAACCTGGTGAAGGCCCGCCAATATGCCCCCGGCAGCCTCGAGGTCATGTACAACGAGGGAATGTTGTACGAATCGCAGGGCCGCTACGACGATGCGATTCGCGTTCTTATCGACGCTGTGACGGGGATCAAGGGCCAGGCCGCCACGATGCCTTCTCGGCGCCGCTCGCTTTCGATTTTGTATCAGCAACTCGGCCAGCTGTATCGCGAAGTCCAGAATTACCAGGCGGCGATCTACACGTTTGAAGAGTTGGGGCACCTGGGCGACGAAGAAGACCGTCGCGCGCGCATGATGATCATGGACACCTACCGCGCCGCCAAGGATTTGCCGCGTGCTCTTCAAACCGGCAAGGAAGCCATGGCCAAGTACCCGGCGGATCCCGGAATCCGCACGAGCTACGCGCTGCTGCTCGGCGAAAACTCGCAGACCGACGACGCCGTAAAAATCCTGCGCGCGCAATTGCATGGAGACACGGCCGACCGCGACACCTACCTCAACATTGCGCAAGTTTATGAACGCGGCCGCCGCTACAAGGAAGCCGAAGAATCCGCGCGCGCCGCAGAAGTGCTCCCCGGCCAGCCCCGCGACAACGAAATGGTGTGGTTCCTCCTCGGAGCTATTTACGAGCGCCAGAAACTTTATGACAAGGCCGAAGTGGAGTTCAAAAAAGTTCTGGCCGTGAATCCCAAGAATGCTCCGGTGCTGAATTATTACGGTTACATGCTTGGCGACCTTGGAATTCGCTTGGATGAAGCGCAATCGCTGGTCGAGCGCGCCTTGAAAGAAGAGCCCTACAACGGCGGTTATCTGGATAGTTTGGGCTGGATTTATTTCAAGGAGAATCGCACCGCCGATGCGGAAGCCATGCTACGCAAAGCCCTCGCGCGCGAAGGCCACGATCCCACGATTCACTCGCACTTGGGCGACATCTACGCCAAGCGCGGCCGCCAGGACCTGGCCGCCGCGGAATGGGAAAAGTCGCTAGCGGAATGGCGCAAATCGCTCCCGGCGGACGTCGAATCCGAAAAAGTAGCGGAGCTCGAGAAGAAGCTTTCGCAATCGAAGCATCGCGTGGCCTCGAAATCCACCGCCACGGATGACAAGCCTTGATTTACGAATGACCGAAGTCCGCATCCCAGCCTTCGCGAAAATCAATCTGCGCCTCGACATCTTGGGCAAGCGCGCGGACGGATATCACGAACTGCGCACGATCTTTCAAACGCTTTCCTTGCATGACGAACTCCGACTTCAGACCTCAAAGCAGCCGGGGATTGCCCTTACAGTCCAGGGAAACGCCTCGCTTGCCTCGGAACCCGTGCAAAGAAATCTGGTGTACCGCGCCGTAGACGCCCTAAAGCGCAAGCTCAAAATCAGCGGCGGCGTCGAAATCCAGCTCAAGAAAAGAATTCCTGCAGGTGGTGGGTTGGGCGGAGGCTCGAGCGACGCCGTTGCCGCCATGCTGGGCTACTTGCAATTGATAAAAAGAAAGCTGCCAACTGCGGAAATGCTGAAAATTGCCGCCACGCTGGGCGCGGACGTGCCTTTCTTCCTTTTCGGCGGGCGCGCGCTGGGGGTGAACCGCGGGGACGAGATTTACCCGCTGCAGGACGTTCCGAAGATGCATCTTCTCGTTGTTGTCTCTCGAGAGATCCGCGTGCCCACGCCGGACGCTTTTCGCTGGGTAAACGCCAAGCCTCTCGGTTTGACAAAATCTGCAGTAGACCCTAAACTCTTACAGTTCTGTGCTCTATCCTGGAGCGCGCAGGGCAACGGCCTTTCGAACGATTTTGAGGGGCCGGTGTTCCGGCGGCATCCCCGGCTTGGTCAAATCAAGCGGGTTTTGCTCCAAAAAGGAGCGACAGAAGCCTCGCTGGCGGGTAGCGGTTCGGCGGTGTTTGGAATTTTCCCGAGCCCAGCGATGGCGCGCCGAGCCGCTGTTGGGTTTCCGCACGATCAGACCTTCGTTTGCGAGACACTCTCGCGCGACAGGTACGCTCGTCGAATGCATATCACGGGATAAAACCGCGTGTGCGCGAAGTGGAATCGTCCTTCAGCGTCTCCAAGAGAAGTAGTCCGTCAACAGTCAGCGGTTGAAGCATTCCGAGTCGCTTTTTTGCCCGGAATCATTTAGTCTGCGCGTCTCGGCTGAGTACGGAGGCCAGGGGAAGCTGCAAAGACTCAGCCGTGCAGGAGAACCCGCGCTGTGAATGACGACCGATTTAAGATTTTTTCAGGCACAGCAAACCCGGTGCTTGCGGAGAGCATCTGCCGTCATTTGGATGTCCCGCTGGGCAAGGCGCTGCTGGGCCGGTTCAGTGATGGCGAGATTTATTTCCAGATTCTGGAAAATGTCCGTGGCGCAGACGTTTTCGTCGTGCAGCCGTGCCATGCTCCGGTGGACAGCCATCTGCTCGAGCTGCTGCTCATGATTGATGCGTTCAAGCGGGCGTCGGCGTGGCGCATTACCGCGGTGCTGCCGTATTACTGCTACGCGCGACAGGACCGTAAAGACAAGCCGCGCGTTCCCATCTCCGCGAAGCTTGTGGCGGATTTGCTGGAAACGGCGGGAGCGAGCCGCGCGCTAACTTTGGATTTACACGCGCCGCAGATCCAGGGCTACTTCGACGTGCCCGTGGATCATTTGTACGGCTCCCCGGTGCTGGTCGAATATTTCCGGCACTTGAAGCTGCCGAATTTGACGGTCGTTTCACCGGACGCGGGCGGCGTCGAGCGCGCGCGGTTTTTTGCAAAGAAGCTGGACGCGCCCTTGGCGATCGTGGACAAACGGCGAGTGGACGTGGACGTGAGCGAAGTGATGAACCTGATCGGTGACGTGCGCGGCCGCAGCACTCTCGTGGTGGACGACATCATTGACACCGCGGGAACGCTGGTGAAAACCGCTGATGCCTTGCTTCGCGAAGGTGCCACGCAAGTATACGCAGCCTGCACCCACGCGGTACTTTCGGGCCCGGCGGTCGACAGGCTCCAGAAATCGAAGATTTGCGAAGTCGTGGCTACGGATTCCGTGCCGCTCAGCGAAGCGGCGAAGAAGATGGGGAAGATCAGGGTGTTGAGCGTCGCGGACCTGCTGGCCCGCGGCATTCGCTCAATTCACGAAGAAACCTCGATCAGCGAATTGTTCATCTGAAGAAGCATTTCTTTGTAGTGGCGCAGCTTGCTGCGCCAGAAAAGAGTTTAGTTTCAGGGAAGGGAAGACGCCATGGCAGAGAAGGCACAAAAGGCAGAGCAGATTTTAGTCGAAAGCGCCCCGCGAGCGACTCGGGGCAAGAACGAAGCGCGGCGGCTTCGCCAGACCGGGAAAGTTCCGGCGGTCTTGTACGGCGGCAAGAGCGGCCCGATCACGCTCTCGGTAAACGCCAAGCAGGTGAGCGCGATTCTGCGCTCCCCATCCGGACATAACACACTCTTTCAGGTGAGCGTGGGCGGCAAGTCGGAGCCTGCCATCGTGAAAGATTGGCTGGTTGATCCCATCACGGGAACGCTCTTACACGTAGACCTCATGCGCGTCGCGATGAACGTCCGCATGAAAGTCAAAGTGCCCGTTCACACGTTCGGCGAACCCGCCGGCGTGAAAGTCCAGGGCGGTGTGTTCGAGGTCGTCACTCGCGAGGTGGAAGTCGAGTGCTTACCCACTGACATCCCGACTGAATTCCGCATGGACGTCAGCGAGCTGATGCTCGGGAAACAATTGCGCGTTGGCGACCTGCCGATTGACCAGGCAAAGATCAAGCTGCTCACTGAACCCGAGCGCGTGATTGCCCACGTCGTCGCCCTCAAGGTCGAAGAAGAGAAGCCTGCGGAGGCAGTGGCAGCGGAAGGCGCAGCCCCGGCCGAGCCCGAAGTCATCAAGAAGGGCAAGAAGGAAGTCGAAGGCGAAGAAGGTGCCGAAGCGGCGGAAGCGCAGCCCAAGGCCGAGAAAGCGGAGAAGCCGGAGAAGAAAGAAAAGAAGTAAGGATTGGGTTGATTGCGCGTGTCATCCTGAGCGAAGCATCTCAACGAATCAACAGCTTACACTTTCTGATTCGGTTGAGATTCTTTCCGACGGGAGCGGAGCGCTAACACGATATGCGGCTCATTGTCGGACTTGGGAATCCCGATCCGGAGTACCAGTGGACGCCGCATAACCTGGGATTCATGGTCGTGGACGAACTAGCGAATCGCAACGGGATTCGTGTCGAGCGCCCAGAAGGCAAGGCGCTGGTGGGCCGTGGCAAGGTTGCAGGGGAAGAGGTGCTCCTGGCCAAGCCACAGACGTACATGAATTTGAGCGGCATCTCAGTGAGGGATCTGCTCGCGAAGCACGAATTGGATGTGGATGCGCTGCTCGTGATGTGGGATGAAGTGCAACTGCCGTTGGGCACAATCCGCATTCATCCGGACGGCAGCGCGGGAAGCCACAACGGCGCGAAATCGGTGATCAGCGCCGTCGGCACGCAAAAGTTCGCCAGGCTCCGGCTGGGCTGTGGCCCTGAGCACCAATTGAGCAGCCGCAAAGAGCACGTGCTGCGGCCAATGAAGAAGCCGGAATTGGAAGTGGCCGCGGAGATGGTGGGCGAGGCCGGAAACGCCGTGGAAATGATTCTGATGCAGGGCTTGGACGCGGCGATGACGAAATACAACCGCCGCAAGCCTGCGGAACCAGACGACCCGGTGTAGCGGCGGGCTTATCCCGGCGCAGTGTAGAGGCGGCAACAGGCCCGAGCGACTAAGAAAAGACTTGCCGGCGGCGCATCGCATTAAGAAGAAGGCGCGGCCGCAAAACGGTTGAGAGGAAAGAGGTCAACATGGAAGAGCGTTATTACGACTTGGTTTTCATCGTCCGGCCGGCAACTCCGGAAGACGAGATCAAGAAGATTCTTGGCGTGGTCGAACACACCTGCCAGGAAAAAGGCGGCAAGATTGAAAAGACCGAGCAATGGGGCACGCGCAAGCTGGCCTATCGCGTAGCCAAGCATCGCGAAGGCATCTACGTACACCAGGAGATTCGCACCACGCACGGCGAACTGATTGCCGAACTGGAACGCCGCCTCCGCGTGCAGGACGCGGTCATCAAGTACCAGACCGTCCGGCTCGACGAAGATTTGAAGCGCCAGAAGAAGCTTTCGCTGAAGCGCGAGAAGCGCGCCGCACGGCGTCCGCGCCGCGCCACCGCGCCTCCGGCAGCGCCTCCAGCAGCGACTCCGGAGCAGGCCGCCGCCACGAGCTAGCGCTGTCGAAGGTTGGCGATTTGATATTTTCGTGAGTCCATGAAATGAATGCTCGCCGATTACGGTCGGGGTGAAGAGGGAAAGGGTGGCAGGTATGGCAGAGGAACAAAAACAAGCACCAGCTCCAAGTGGCGGTGGAGGTGGAGGTCAGCGGCGCGAAGGCGGTCCGGGTGGCGGACGGCGCGAGGGCGGCCCAGGCGGAGGTCCTGGCGGACCTGGCGGGCGCCCACGCGGCAAGCGGCAGTATTTCCGCAAAAAGAAAGTCTGCAAGTTTTGCGTCGAGAAGATCGACTTCATCGACTACAAGCGCGCGGACATTCTGTCGCAGTTCGTGCAGGAACGCGGCAAGATTCTGCCCCGTCGCATGACCGGCGTCTGCGCGCGGCACCAGCGCGGATTGGGCGTGGCCATCAAGCGAGCGCGAAATATCGCGTTGCTGCCGTTTTCGGGAAGCGCCGCGGGCACGCAGGCGCCCCGCGCAGTGACTCCCGGCGCCCATGGCGCGCACGCGCCGGCCGCCGCGGCGCATCCCGCGCCGACGTCCGTGCCGGCCGCCGAAGCGCCCAAGGCTTGAGTTGTTAGTTTTTAGTTGTAAGTAAAGAAAAATAAGTATGCGTGAGAAGGAAGGCTTGGGACTGGTTCGATAGCGAAGCCTTCCACTCTGTCATCCCGAGCGCAACATGTTTTCCGCGCTTCGGTTCGGTTTCAGTAGGCGAGGGATCTGCTCTTGAATTCGCAGAGGAAGAGCAGACGTTCTGCCGCAACACAGAGATTCAGCAGCTAAGAGAGGCAAGATGCAAATCATTCTTCAGGAAGACATTGATAAGTTGGGGCATCGCGGCGACGTGGTGACCGTCAAGCCGGGCTATGCGCGCAATTATTTGCTGCCGCGGAAGCTCGCGGTGGAAGCGACCGAAGGGAACTTGAAAGCCATCGAGCGCATACGCGGCTCGCTCGCCAAGAAGACCGCGACCGAACTCGAAGCCGCGCAAAAACAAGCCGAGCTGCTGAACGGCGTCGCGCTGAAGTTCACGCGCAAGACCGGCGACAACGATCAGATGTTCGGCTCGGTAACGACCGCGGACATCGCCGAGGGCCTCGCCGCCCAGGGCTTCAAGATCGACAAGCGCCAGGTGCAGCTTGCCGAGCCCATCAAAATCATCGGCGATTCTCAAGTGACCATCAAAGTGTTCCGCGACGTCACCGCGCAAATCAAAGTCACCGTGGAAAAAGAATCGTAATCCGCCGACGGCCGACTGAATTTGTAGTGGCGAGTTTTTAGACCCGTGCTTTCTCTCGTGGAAAGAAAGCTGGCGCGGAAAACCCTTGCCTCAGGTTCCCATCGGTGGCGTGAAATCAAATAAAATTGCAAACAAAATTCTGCACGAGGGGCACGGCGCGTCGTGCCCCATTTTTGTGCAAAAAAGTTTTCCGAAATTTCCGAAACCTTGCACAGTCGTGTACAGAAACGACCGTTGACCTGAGTCCCGCCAGCCCCCACAATGCGCCAACGATTCAAACAGGAATTGGTCGAGCCCAGCCTGCCTGTCATCTGGCAAGCCAAACCCTCGACACCTGAAAG
>Ga0075426_10001152_pt1 | contig 18618 bp, 17 predicted proteins | sample SoiMethybrSBSTD5_FD_75304 | JGI IMG/M metagenome (GOLD analysis project Ga0075426, IMG submission 75304) | Bulk soil microbial communities from a Populus tree surrounding site in Tennessee, USA - Soil MetaG P. TD hybrid SBSTD5 | ecosystem: Environmental > Terrestrial > Soil > Tree plantation...
AGACATCATTGCGGCTAACGCGCAAGTGCATTGGGTCGCCCAGATCAGCGCCAATCTGCTGCGCGATGAGGAACTAGTCGATCTGATCGCGGCCGCGGGGGGCAAGTGGATTTTCATCGGAATGGAATCCATCGATCCGATCAACCTTGCCGACGTAAAAAAGGGCTTCAACAAGCCGGGTGAATATGCGGTGGTGCTCGATCGGCTCGCCCAGCGCAACGTTTTTGCCATCACCTCTTTTATCTTTGGCATGGACAATGACACGCCCGGCGTAGCGGAGCGAACTCTGAAGGAAATTCGTACCTGGCCTCCGGGGCTGCCTATCTTTGGCTTAATGACCCCTCTTCCTGCGACGCCCCTGTACAAAAAGCTGGAAGCCGCGGGGCGGCTCACCCGCCCCAAGCACTGGCAAGAGTTCATTCCCTTTGCGATGGCCCATACGCCGCTAAAGATGAGCATCGACGAAGCGCATAACGAGGTGCGCAAGGGGTGGATCAGCTCTTACAATCCAGAGGCCATCGAAAGGGCCGTGGATTCACTGAACCACAAGCCGCTGGGTTATCGCATCAACATCCTTATTGCACGCCTCTGCTTCCGGGGAATTTATTTTCCGCAAATGGGCCGCTTCGCATGGCTGAAAACGATTCTTGAAAATCGCCGCATAATTTTCAAACTCATAAGGCAAGGATTCGGAGGAGGGCTGCACGCAGCCGTGCCGTCACTCCCACCCCAGCCGGTCACAGAGCAGCGTCACTAAGGCTGGTGTTTTTTCAACGTAAAATTGTTGTTCGCGAAGAGCTGTTTTAGCCCAAGGCAAGTGTCCGCTGCACAAGTAGCCACTGAGAACGAAATTGAAGATTTGTACCGAAACGGATTACTTGCAAGCCCACTTAACGGCTATTGTGGGAGAATCTCGCCGCTGGAATGCGGCCTTGTACAACCTCAAACACTGGGTAACCTCGATACTGAAGAAATGGATTGGGGCAGCGAGTTCTGCCTGATCCTGGTTGGTCTCCTGACCGGAGAAGTTCCTACTAGTACCGGGATGGCCGGTTCGTGCTTTCATCACTGACAACCTCATTCCGCCCCCCTTGTATGTAGTTCAAAAGGAAGAACTTGAAGGAGCAAGGCTTCGCATCCTCGGGTAGCCATGGCAAAGCACATTTGTGATCCCAGTCGTCGGTTGGCTAGGACCCCCAGGAAACAGATCCCTGAAATTGGCCGAAAGGGGCTTCGCTGAAGGGAAAAGAAACTAATTGCTTCGGATGGTGTTGGGGTACAGTACAGGTTGATCGCCACAGCCAGGCCCGTGTGCCGGGCTAGAGTTCTTTGGGCCGAATCATGAGATTGCATAAGGCCAACATTGCTGGACTCACCTCTCCACGTCAACAGTCCGAGATGAAATCAATCCTGGCCGGCACGTGGCCACCTCTCATGCCGTTGCCGGTATTCAAGTATGAAACCGTTGAGTATCGCGCCACCATTGATTTCGACAAGAAGCGCGGAGAGTGGGTGTGTCGAAAAACATCTTTGCCGTCCAACAAGCTTCAGGAACTGCGTGGTGGACTGAGAGAAATCACCCTGGCATTGCCCCATGGCGATGAAGAAGTGCTCATCGAAGGCGCGGAACCGCAGGAGCGGGAGTTAGAGAAGGACGCGAATCGTCGTCTTCGGGCCATGCATGACTGGAGAGACAACTACGAGAGCGGCGCGCGCTATTTTGAACTGCGAGACTTCCTCTCGGAGAGCCAGCGAACCGAACTTGACGACAGCCTCCGGCTTTCTCTTACGGCCCGGCAGCTTCAGTTCAACTCGAAAAACGTTGCAAGTGTTTTTGACGATCTTGCAATTGCAGGCGGCAGGTTTGCAGCGCTCATTGAATTCGCAAAGCAGAATAAGCTGAAGCTGGGAACGGACCCCCAGCCACAAGAGGAAGCAGTTGCGCCCGAAACCGAACCCACGTTTGACCACGACGAGCAGCCCCCGGCAATCAGTTCTCGCGAGTTCGCCCTTGTCCCTGATAACAATGACAATAGCGCGGCGGTGCACGAAAATAGCAATGACCCAGTTGTTCCGGATCAGGCAGCCGCAGAGCGCCACACCGGCGCCGAAGCGTTCCCGGCCCTGTCGATTAAGGATGTTTTCCCCGAGCAAGAACAAGCCCCCTTGCTAGAACGGCCGGCGCACATTTCATCTCAACAATTTGAGATCGAGCCCTCTGAAATTGGCGATGCGGATTCTCCAGCGCTCGCCGAAGATCCTAATCCAGAAGAGCCACGCTCCCCCGCATTTGCTGGTTTTGCAGCGCAAGCTCGACCGGGCCAGTCGTCCGCGGCTCTCATCGAGGCCCCGTCCTCGCGCTTTCCTGCTCTTAAAATCTCTGCTTTTCAGGTGAATGTATTCGCAATACTGCTTTTATTCGCGGTGACCTCTTTCATCGTTGGGCTCACCGTGGGGCGCGGCCCACTCGGGAGACGTCTCCGAGAGGCGCCAAGATCACTGCTCGCCACTGATGCCGTGCCGCCGGCACTGCCTGATCCAGCGGACGAATCAACTTCGCGAACTCCGCCTCCACCAGTGGCAAGTTCCGACAACTCCGCAGGCGACAAGGGGCCCGACGACGCCACGCCTTCTGAAGAAAAGTTCGAGGAGAGCCCCCGGGCCCCTGATTCCGCGGAAGCGCGCTCCACGGATTCTCCGGCAATAGAATCCAAACCATCCGCCAAGGCCGAAGTCGAATCGGAGCACAGTGGCGCGCTCGGGCCAATTGTGCGAAACGTGTCGCCTCCAGCGAGTTCCAAGCTCGTACGTCCGCCCAAGGCTGTCAGGCCGATAAGTCGTGCGCCAAAAAGTCACGTCCCTTACAGGCTAGCCTCTACAATAGGCACCGCGCACCTCCCAAGAGCTTCCACGATCCTTGTCACCATCCCGGGCCAGGAAAGCCAGCCGATCAGGGTGAGGTTTCCGGAAAAAACGATCGCCGCCACGTCTTCCTTGGCGATGACCTCGCAGCTTTCTGTTCTCGTTTCTCCGGAGCCCGACCCTACAGTGGCTCATAGACCCGCTCGATTAGAAGCCGGCGACCTTGTTTCCTTTGGCTGGCCTAGTTATCCAAGGCCGGATGGTCGCTATAGATTGGCTGAAACAATAAGGGTGCGCGCCACCATAGGGCAGCTTGGCCAAGTGCAGGAGGTAAAGTTCTTGAGTGGCTCCGCCTCTCTTCTTCCTGCCACAATGCGAGCCATTCGCCAATGGCGTTATAGGCCCACTCTGTTGGACAACAGGCCGGTCCAAGCTGAACAGGACGTCACGATTGAGTTCCGGCCGCCGCAATATTCATCGCAGCTGTCAACTCAGCATTCATCCCACAACTGAGTGCCAGTCAAATGAATAGTCTCTTCGTGTCAATGTCATAGCGGAGTTTCCTCGACTGCCAGTAGGGTATTTGCCCTAAGTTGATTTCAGGAAGCCGCTCGATTCCATTCCCGTTTCAGAATCCGTAATGTCCTCGGCGAGATGACCACCACGCTCCCCAACCCAACCGGGGCTACCTCGGCGTGACGTTCATCTAGCCTGAAAAAGTCGCTCGAGAGTTTTCGCGGACGGAGGGAACATGGCGCCAATCGCCCTGCCTGAAACCCCCCGAGACGTGGGGGAAGAATATCGTCTTGGAGAGTACTCACCTGCGCCGTCAGTCGCAGACCTGTTATTCGACGCACGGCGAACAATTGGAAGGTCGGAATCCCGCAACCATTTCAGTGCCCCCCTGTGGCTAACCAGTCTCCATAAGCCAGGAGTTTTTGAAGTCGTTCCTACCGAGAATGTCAGCCGATTCGGCATCCGAGTGGTCACACAGGAGTTCTGGGAACCAGGCGGGCTCGTAATTGCTTCATCTCCTCCTGGATTCTGGGCGCAAGGCGCGGTTGTCTATTGCAAGAAGCTCCCCAGCGACGATTACGTCGTAGGCATCCGCCTTGATGCGCCTGTCGAACATTGGATGGAGGCACTCGGCTTTAGCCAGTTGTAAGAGCCTTAACCTGAAGCAGCGGGGTGATAGAATGCTCAGCCTTCCTATTCCCCAAGGGCGCCAGTCGATCCGTGTGCTGTCGAAGAGGCGCGCCAGCCTGGTGGTCAGTCAGAGCAGGCACCCTTGCCTGGTCCTCGATTTCTCACAAGGAGGTTTCCGGATGCGTGGAAGCTTCCACCTTAGGCGCGGCCAAATGGTCGAGCTTGTCCTCGATGAATTTCCTCCTATCTGCGAGCGCTGCAGCGTGGTCTGGGTCGGCAAACCCGGCTCCAAGTATGAGGGCGAAGTCGGTCTGGAAATCGTGTAGGCGATCCGCAGCTTGCCAATCGTTTCGATTTCTCCCTACATGGTGTCCGAGCGGGCGCGGAGCGGAACCGGAGCCCGACACGAAGCCCGCTGGTTTTTCCGCACCGAGGCTGATGGGCGCAGCGGTTTGGATGGTCAAATGCTACTTGTCCGGTAACCGCGTTTACCAGACCTGTACAGTTTTGGACAGACGCGACCTCCACAGGAAGATAGTTTGCAAATGAGTCTGAACGATTCTGTGTCCCACTGAAAATTCCAGGCTGCGTCCAAAGAGGGAAGATGAAAGGGAAATCCAATGACACGAGGACAAAAACTCAAAGTTGTGGGAGCGACCATGGCATTTGCCGGAGTTGCGATGGCAGGAATATTGCTCGATTCGCCGCGTGGAAGGGCTGATGATCGAGGTGGCGACTCCGATTCGAGGATTGAGCAGGGATTCGAGATTGCGTCGGTCCCGCTGAACCTGGAGGGGAAAAATCCGGCATTGGTGGGATTAGGCAGCTACCTGGTCAACGGGCCAGGCGACTGCAACGCCTGCCACAACGCCGGCCCTGGGAACAATCAGTTCCTACCCGGCGGAAACCCATTCTTTGGCCAGCCGAAGAAGATCAATCCGGCAACCTATCTGGGTGGAGGACGAGATTTCGGCGATTTTCCGCCAGGCAGTGGTACTGCGCATATCATCACCCGCAACTTGACGCCGGACAAAACTGGGCTGCCTGAAGGGGGCCACACGTTTGCCGAGTTCGCTCTGATCATGAGAACTGGCGTGGATATGGATCATCTGCATCCAACCTGTCCACCAGGGGTCCTTAATGCGGGCTGCGTGCCAAAGCCCTTCGACGGGGATCTTTTGCAGGTTATGCCATGGACCAATTTTCAAAACATGACTGAACATGACCTCCGCGCCATCTACGAATATCTGAGCGCTATCCCGTGCATCGCAGGCCCGCCAGCGCCTAGCCCGTTGCACAACGATTGTCCTTAAGGCTGACGCGGAAAAACCGCCCGTCCCCGGGTGATCTCCCTCGGTGCCATGCATCGCATCGCACTGAGGGACGTCTCTTCGTCCATGCTTCCCTAAATGGAGGCCACTTGGCCGTGTAGTCGGGTAACCGGTAAGGTTCCTTACGCCAAAATCGACTTAGGCGATTACGGCGTTTACCAGGACCTTGCCTTTGGCGAACGCCGGAAAGTCAAAAACCACCCAAGGAACAAACCAGTCAGAAACACAAACGCCCAGAACACGCAAACGTGCTGCGTAAACCGTAGAGCGCCGACTGGGTTGTCACCAATATCTGAAACGTACGGCCTAGCGGTTAGGTAGATTACGTTCACTGCGTCGCCCGGATTGGTGAAGGAGAAATCAGAGTCCGAATCACCTACTTCATATCTTCCACCATAGACACGTCCGTCCGACCGATACGCGTAGTGGATAGACCTGCCATGCTCTTCGTCCTTGTGCGTTACCCAACCCAGTGTGCGCTCGCTGTGGTAGGCGAACGCGTATTCTCGTCGGAGGTCTGGGACTGTTCGGACCAACGCAATCAGAGCCATGCCTGACAGAAGTAGTGGCCAAAGCCCTCGTTTATGGATATTCCGGAGGTCCATCTGCGTTCCTTCGAAGCGGGACGCATTCTACACTGTGTTTTTCCGACAAATCTAACCTTGCAAGTCCCGGTAAGTCCGGTTACCGGTAAAGTTCCTTTGGCCGATTCAACTTTACCGGTTTGTGCGTTTACCAGGACTTGAGGATTACTTCGGGTGACCTGAGCAGGCCGGGGAGCGCATTTCGGCTACCAGACCGTTTTCGTCAGGTCCTTACCATCCGCTTCTTGAAAGCGAAACAGAGATACGATGCGACTCGGCTGTCCCCTGGATTGTCAATGCTGATCCTGCCAGTTGATAGGTGCCTTGAAAGGAGAGGGTCGATGAACCAACGGGAAAGCGCGTGATTTTGATTGTGCGCAGACGACCATTCGGATCGAACCGACAGTCTATTGGGGTGCTGGGCAGGCCACTTATATGGCAAGACCCATCGAAGTCAAAGTAAACCTTCGCAGGCTCTTTACGTGCCATCAAATCTACTGCACTACCGTCAACAACGAACGAATTTATGTCCCATGTTCCCCTGCCATTGATCTGAGGGCGACCGATCAAGTCCCCGTAGTCGGTTTGGAAATGGTGAACCGTCCGCCAAAACGGAACAATGACTGCCGACACAAGCAGCACGGCGGCAACTAATTCCAACCACAAATATCTACGAGTCACGCCCCTGCCCAAGTTCAACAAGTCGAGAAACCAGTTTCGAATGCGGGAGTCCAGTGTTAGCAAAGCCAAATCTGCGACCAACATCGCAGTAATGACTAGTCGAACGCCTTCGTATGTGGCCGAAAGATAGGCATAATCAATGATAGTGACAAATAAAATCGGTCCGAAAAGCAAAACCGCTCCTATAGCGCGAGTTCTCCTGAACAACAGAAGTACAGATGGAACAAACTCGACAAAGCCCAGCAGCATCTCGAACCATCGAAATCGCCCAAAAAAAGCTGCAATAGCAAAGAAGCCGCCAATCGCACCTAGCGGCTTAGCGTAGCTTGAGGCAAAAACCTGAAACTGAATTGCAATGATTTTGCTCACAGCATATACCAACATTCCGAGAGCAAGCGCATAGGAAAGCGAAACATATACGACCCGGCCAACGGCTCCCTTGCCCCTCGACACCGATACGGAAACCTGTGGCGTTGCCATGGAGCACCCCTTAAATTGGGCGGAGTCTACGGCCCAGCCGATTCAGTGTCAATGTTCGTTGGTGGCTTCCAGCTTGAGTCAAATAGTGCATGTCCGAGGCTTTTCAAGAGCGGACCGCCGTTCACCCGCGTCGGGCGCATGATCCTGTACTCATGGCGGAACTGGAGGCGCACATGAGGGCGGGAACCTGAAGCTGCCCTCGATACCACTGGGCGGTGTGGCCGTGAGCAGGATCAAGTGGAGTTGACGGACTTCACACTCGTTGAAACCATCGTTTGAAACACTCTAAGTCCCGGTAAGCCCAGCAAATCGGAAAAGTTGGCCCATAGTACCGATCTGTCTAACACCCCTGTTTACTGGCAGGGAAGCAATGCGGGCTTTGGCTTAGAATTGCAGACGATGCCTAACTACAAGAAGAGTACGACTCCGGATTTGCTGAGGATATTTGCGAAGGCAGCCGCCGAGCAAGGAGAGGCCACACGAAGCGCTGATGCGAAGAAAGCAAATGCTCGAAACAGGACCATGGAAAAGACATACAACGAGCTAAAGTCCAGAGGTCCCGCAGCTCAAAGAGAAGTTCTGTCACTCTTTGACCACTCTGATGGATATGTTCGGCTCAATGCAGCTGCCTACTCCCTAGACTTTGACCCACCGGGCGCACTACGGGTCCTCGAAGTGATCGACAAGATGGAGAGTGGCTTACTTGGGTTCACCGCAGGGATGGTCGTCAAAGAATGGAACAAAAAGCACGCCGTCCAAGATTCTAAGCCGGCGCAAAACTGAGCCCTAGTGCCTGGTTTGTCGGGAAATCGGAAAGGTTCCTCCCGGTACCACTTCGGCGATTAGTGCGTTTATCAGGACCTGGGCCCACAGGACGGGAGAGAAGAACAATCCATTGGGCAACATTGCCGATGGCCCCTTATTCGCAGTTTGCTGGCGTTGACTAATTCTCGGTGGCGCCGCTGAGTTGCTCCAGTACCTTTTCCCGGGTGATTCCGTACTCCTGCAGCAGTTTGACGCATTGGCTAGACTCTTGTGCCAGGATAGCTGCCAAGAGGTGCAAGGGTTCTATTTGACTGTAGTGAAAATGGGCCTGAAATTCTTTCGCAGAACGGAATGCATGTTCGAGCACAGGAGATAAGGGAATTTCTGTTGAAAGTTCAATGGGTTTCAATTGCGTTTGAAGAGCTTCGATTCTGGTCAACAGGTTTTTCGCTTCTTCCTGTGAGAAGAATGGGTTATGGGATGGAGCCCTGTTGAGAAGAGTACCTTGTCCATCGTGAAGCTTCGAGAAAAGATTCTTCCCGAGCATTCCTTGGTCTTCAAGGACCAATCCGAAGAGGAAATCCTCTACGTCAATCAGATTCGCGCCACGCTCTCCTGCCTTGAAACGTGCCGCAAATACTATCTGTTTCGCCCGCATGGAAAAAGCATCAAGCATAAGCCCAAAGTATCACGAGACAGGTCCAAGATGGCAAAACCAGCGAACTGCTGCTGAGACGTTTGCTTAACTCCCGATTAGTCGGGAAATCGGAAAGGTTCCTTCCAGTACCCTTCGGCAATCAGCGCGTTAATCAGACTTACGTTCAATGTCTTTGGGAACTGCTTATAATTCTGTGGTGTCCAAATGTTTATGGTGAGTCGTGCAATCGCGTGCGGCTTTCTGCTCTTTGCTCCTTGCCTCTATGGGCAAGACAATTCTCTTGAGGGACCCGCGTCTGACTTCGACTCAAAGCACGTCGGCCTGACAGAAGCCCTCCTCAAGTTCTCGCACCAGCAGCACCTGCGAATTGCCGTCGAATACGTTGACCGAGAATCGATGGACCAGCCTATTATCGTGAACCTACGAAACAAAACGGTTCGGCAAGGTCTCGATATCATTCTGAGCAACGGCCACGGATACAGTTGGAGATTGCGAAATGGAATCGTCGAAATTACGAACAGTCGCGGTTCAAAGCGCGCCGACAAACAGTTAAACATGGTAATCCCAGTTTTCAAGGTCGCGGACGGCGAGACCGCAAAAATGGCGTCTGTTACGCTGTGGTGGAATCTCCAACTCACGCTAGACCCAAAGTTGAAGGGCTACGGCGGAGATATTCTGGAAGGTGCAGAGGCCTCCACCGTAAAACCAGCGGTCCTGCATAACCGAACTGTTCGGGAAATCCTCGCTTATATTGTCCTCAATAGTCGCGCAGACGGCTGGATTGTAGCCGGACCTCCGCAGTGCCTTGGCTTCACTCCGTATTGCGGTTTGTGGTTCCTCATTGAGAGCGTGCCATCCACACCTTCATACGAACTTCTGTTGCGGGATATCCGCAAGAACCTGTGAATGGACGCCGCAATCGGCCGGGTGCCCCATCTTTCGCGCAGCGAAAGGTGGGATCTTCTCTTCCACCAGTCAGTTCTCCACCCCGGCCATTTGTCGCCCCCCTGTGAGCTCTACCCCTTTGTTTTCATTCTCTTACGCAAAACCAGTTCGAACCGACGCGTCTTTTTTATAAAATACTACACAAGGACTTGACAGAATAGGATATAGATGATAGCATGGGTCGTGAATTCTCGACTCCATCCTCGCCGAGCTTCTCTATATCCTTCCGCCTCGAGCTTTTCTATCCTTTCTGACTTCTGCTTTCTGCCTTCTGCTTTCTGCATTCTGCTTTGCCCTTCCTGCCTTCTCCTCTCTGCCCTCTGCTTTCTGTTTTGCCCTTTTTGCCCTCTCGTATCTCTTTTGTTTTCAATCAATTCCAAACTGCCCCTCCTGCAACTCCTTTGTTTTGATAACCATGCAAATTGCCGGGGGTGGGGGTACCCCATCTCCAATCCAGCCAACGGAAACCAACTCAGCCAATAGAAAAGGATGACCAACCATGACCACACATGTCCCAGACGTAGAAGCTTCAGCGGCGGAAGCCATCGGCCCCGAAGCCATCGGTCCTCAGACGCAATCCGCCGCCTCCCTGGACGGCCCCCGCTGCCAGCATCGTTACAAAAATGGCAAGCGATGCCGTCTCCCAGGTTCCGAGCCTCAGTTCGGCCTTTGTCCCAGCCATTTCCGCCAGAGGATCGCAGCAGGCCTGCCGCCAACCGATGACTCCTCCGACCTCTCGACGGAACTCCTCCGCGGTATCGAATTCTCCTCCGCCGAAGACCTTCGCACATTCCTGACTCGCCTCCTCATTCAAATGGCCAAGGGCCGCGTCTCGCCCCGCCGCGCTTCGGTTCTGGCCTACATCACCACCCAGCTCCTGCACACTCACGTCGCCGCCGAAAAGGAATCGGACCAGCCCCAACAATTCATCTTCGACCTCCCGCGCCCCAAGCGCGACGACGTCATCTCCCCCGAGCGCGACTTTGTCAACCGTATGTCCGAACTCGCCACTCGCGCCGCCACCCCTGTCGAGCCCGATGGCTACGACGGCTACACTTCCAACCTGGAGAAATCCACTTGAGGGGGAATAGGACAAAAGGTTCGGTAGTCTCTTACGCCGAACGGTTTGCCACTTCAAATTCAGGAGCGCAGCCATGCCCATTTACCAGACCGGGGGATACCGCGTGAAGCCGGAAGCGGTGGAGAAGGTCAAGCAGGCGATCAAAGTGTTTGTGAAGCATGTCCAAGAGAACGAGCCGGGGACCAAGATGTATCTCGCGTGGCAGGAAAAGAACGATCCAACGCGCTTCAACCATCTGTTTATTTTTCAGGATGCCGCCGCGCAGGCGCGCCACGGCGATTCCGCAGCGGTAAGGCAGTTTGAATCCGCGTATTCGCCAGAGCTTGTAGGCGGAGACGTGTTGTTCACGGATTATGAAATGATTTTGGGCAAGCCCACGGAAGCGCAATGGCTGGGCGGGAGCGCCGGATCGCCTTCGCTGGGCGCGAAGAGCAAAAAAGCTGGAGCGGCCAGGAAGGTAGCAAAGGCTAAGAGGCGTTCGCGAAGGTAGGAGCTAAATGTAGCGCCGCCCTTCAGGGCGGTGGTGTTAGACAAAGAGGCCGGGCTAAAGCCCGCCGCTAAGTGCCGTCCTTGCTGCGAGCCATTGGGAACAGCGTGGGTTCAGCGGGAGGCTGGTCGGCGATCTGGTTGAGTTCGGGGTAGTGGATGCGGAGAGGCTCGGGCACTTTGACTTTTTTGTTCTTGAGGATGCTCATGATTTGCAGCGCGTTGACCACCGCTTTGCCCTGAAAATGGTTGTTGGTGATGACGAACGTGGCGCGCGTATGCTGGCTCACTTTTTTGACGCGCGCGACCCACGGCTCGAGCTCCTCCGCGGAGTAAAGGTAATTGTAGCGTTCGTGTGACGGAACGGTTTCGTCGTCGCTAAACCAGGTGTCGTAGCGGCGGCCGTGCAAGCGGACGTAGCCCACGGGCGAAGTTGCTTGCGCGGAAGGCGCGAGCGAACGCCCGATGATGGGCTGATCAATGTTGCAAATACCCGCGCCGTGTTCGTGCAGCAGCGCGAGGGTGTCCGGCGAGTTCCAGGTATCGTGACGGATTTCGACGATGAGGGGATAATCGCGAAAACGCAGCAGCACCGCGGAAAGATACGCCATGGTTTCCTTGGTGCGGTGGAAGGAAAAAGGGAATTGCAGCAGCACAGCACCTAGTTTTCCGGCCGCGCGCAGCACGTCAAAGCCGGCGCGGACGGCGCGCTCGTCGTCCGCGGCGGAGCCGCCAGCACTGAAAGCAACGTCGTGCGTAAAGCGCTGCCAGAGTTTTGCGGTGAAGAGAAAGCGCGGATTGCCCGAGACGAGGTCGACCCACTGTTTGGCGTTTTCCGGTTTAAGGGGCTGGTAAAACGAAGTGTTGATTTCGATGGTGTCGAAGAATTCAGAGAGATACGCGGCTTCGTGGAAGCCGCGCGGTCGTCGCGAAGGATAAACATAGCCAGTCCAGTCTGGATACGACCATCCGGCTGGACCGATGCGCAGCGCATGCGAGGAGGTGGCCGGAACCGCTTCGTGCTTTGCATTTTTATTGGCAAGAGTCTTTTCGCCGGGATCGCTCCCCTCGAAGCTCGTTTCTGAACTCGCGGAAGATGGTGCGGGCGGAACAAACACGCTGGCTGGCAGCGAAGTTTTGCGTTTGCGCGGCGGCATGCTGGCTTTCTGCTAGTCCTTAATTTGCTTTCTACTGGTGCTTATATTTATAGGATACGCGCCGGACCCCTTTTATTAGCGAGCAGAGTAGTAAGAAGGGCAGAGAAGTGTCAAATGCGCAGAGGAGAGCTGCAACTTGCGCTTTGTCTGAGAGGCGTCCGCGATCGCAAAACGCAAAAGGGAAACGTTCTGCAAGGGATTGAAAAAGGAAGTGGAGAGGCCGTTGCCCCGGTCGCGGCAGGCTGCTATGCTGTGCTTGATGCGGTCCTACTTGCATCACCCCGTTTGCCTGCCCCTTCCCGAAAGAATCTACAGGTGCAAACATGAAACTTTCCATCAATTACAAGCATGTCGAATCGCACAAGCCGGTGGAAATTGAAGTTGCGCGTCACGTCGCGAAACTGGAGAAACTGCTAAAAAGCTACGCGCCGGACCTGGTCCAGCTGCATGGCGGGTTTTCGGTGAACCCGCGGACGGAGTACGTTTCCTGCGCACTGACGCTGTCCCTGCCGTCCGGGACGCTGCATGCCACGGGCGAAGCAGCCGCGGTGCGCACAAGCTGCAAGAAAGCGTTCAGCGAACTGGAATCCCAGGTTAAAAAACATCAGGCGAAGCTGCGCAAGGATTATGAGTGGAAGCGCAAGCGCCCGCGCATCCGCGAGGAAGCCTATACTTGATTCGGGCGATCCCAGCCTAAGAGAGCGTGCTCGCGAAAGCGCGACTTGCTTGTTGCATGCCATTCGGGAGAAGAGCTAACGTTTTGCGCAGAGGCTTGTGGAAAACGGCGAACGCGGAATCTCGGGGCACGGAAGCTTCGTGCGGCGGTGAGCAGATTTGCTATCTCAGCACGCCGCTAAGTTCAATGATGCATTGGATTCAGCCGATGAGAAACGCACTCCGTTCTCCGCGAGTCACTAACTTCAAAAAGCAGAGAATTTCCTCAAATTATGCATTGTCGGTAATCCACCCGAGGGGCGTTCAGGTGTTTGCCTGATTTACTTTTCGGGGCCTTCCTACAAGACTCCTGCGCGCGGAACTGACGGTGGGCCCGGGGTTCGAAGTGGTGGTGTGGCTGCCGGTTGAACCTGAAGGCGAGTGATTTTTTTCTCAAATATTCACCGAACGTCAATCTCCCGAGTCCCCGCGATTCCGTACAAATCTTGAGAAAAGTGGAGTATGCTGCGCCCTATCAGGAGTGCGTCTAGGAGGGGGATATGTTTCGAATGATGGTTCGGGAGAGAGGTATTCGGTGTGTGGTGGCGCTGGCGGGCGTGTTGCTGCTTTGCGCGGCTTTGTGGAGTCCGGGGACGCTGCTGGCGCAGTCGGACTTGGGGAAGATTTCAGGATTTGTGAAGGATCCGTCAGGAGCTACCGTTCCGAACGCGAAGGTGAGCGTGCGGAGCAACACGGGCGGGGTCGAACGGCAGACGACAACGAACGAGTCGGGGTACTACGTCATTACGAACGTGCCGCCGGGGCTGTACACGATGACGGTGGAGGCGCAAGGCTTTCAGAAGTTTGAGAGCAAGAATAATAAGCTCGATTCATCGGCGGACCTGGTGATCGATGCATCGCTAGCAGTGGGAGCGGCTTCGCAAACAGTGGAAGTGTCGGCAGCGGCGGTCACTCTGCAAACGGAATCCGCCACAGTCCAAAAGCTCGTCACGCGCGAACAGATCGATTCCCTCGAGCTTAACGGCCGCAACCCCATCTTCATGGCCAACTTGGTGCCCGGAACGCGCGGCGGCAACCTCGCCAACCTAAGTTTCGCCTTCAGCCAGGGACCCTCGAACATCAACGGGGCACGCACGCCGGAGAGTTTGATTACGTATGACGGCGCTCCCGCCGTTCGTACTCGGTCGAATGGAACCAGCCTGGGGTCCGCCGACGTGGATTCCACCCAGGAAATTCAGATCCTGACCACCGATTACGCCGCCGAATACGGCAGGTCTTCCGGCGGCCAGATTCGCATCGTCTCCAAAGCCGGCGGGCAGGACTTCCACGGCGCCGTGTACGAGTACGCGCGAAATACCATCTTCAACGCCAATCCCTGGCAGCGCAATGCCAACCCTCGTACCACGAAAATCACCGCCCCCGTTCACTACAACCAGTTCGGATACAACATCGGCGGCCCGTTCTATATCCCAAATCACTTCAATACCGGCAAGAATAAAGTGTTTTGGTACTGGGGCCAGGAATGGGTGCGGTATGTTTTCACCGATACTCAGCTTCAGACCGTCCCGACTTTGCTAATGCGCCAGGGGGATTTCAGCGAGTTGTTGGTCAAAAACATTTTCACCGGCAACCCCGTGCAGTTGGTCGATCCGAAAACGGGTGCGCCTTTTCCCGGAAACATTATCCCCCCGCCGGGTACAGCCACGACCGGTTCAACGGCTACACCAAATGGGCTGGGAATCCTCAACGCTTGGCCTGTACCAAATCTGACCACGCCCATCGGCACTTCCAACTGGTTCTTCTCTGCGTCACACCCGCAAAATCAACGCAAAGATACTTACGCCGTCGATCTCAATTTGACCAGCAAGCAGCGCCTGCAGTTCCGGCGCGTTTATTTCACTTTCTGGGAGTATCAGCCGCTTGACGGCAACACCAACGAAACTCCTAAATACTTTAATCGCCCAAATCAAACCAACTCGATCGACCACGTCTGGACCCTCAGCCCTAACAAGGTGAACGAGGCCTTGTTCACCTTTAGCTTAGACCAGGTCTATATCCCCATCGATGCTGCACACTTTTTGGATCGTACAAAAGGCGCCGCGCAAGGTCCGGGACTCTTCGGCCTCAACTACCCGTACATTTTCCCTGCCAGTGAAAAGTTGCTTCCCACCCGCATTCCTTCGGTCAATATGACGAACTTCTCCACGTTGAACGGTGGGCCTTACCCCTCTCATTCCACGGGTCCTATCTTCGACGTATCTGACAGTTTCACGTGGATTCGCGGCAATCATACCTTCAAGTTCGGGGGCTTATACGAGCACTCCGGTGAAAATGATAACGACGAAATCAACGTTTCGGCTTGCTCAACCTGCACGAATAACCAGAATGGTCAATTTGGCTTTAGCAACAGTGGATCAAATTTTATACGCCCGGGATACGTAGCTGCTACCTCAAACGCTGCCGTTGCCAACGCCGCTCTCGGCCTGTTTGACACCTATTCCGAAATCGGCCACCGCGCTTACACCATCTTTCGCGGCAGCATGTGGGAGGGCTTCGGTGAGGATACGTGGAAAGTCAAGCAGAACCTAACCCTCACCTTGGGCGCGCGATATTCGGCAATCGTTCCTTATCACGCCGCTTGGGGAAACATGATCGTGTTTGACCCCACCTTCTACGATCCCGCACTAGCCCCAACGGTTGATCCCGCCACCGGACTCATTACCGGAACCCCCACCATCTCTCAGCTCTATAACGGTATGGTGATTCCCGGCAGCAGCTTCCCGTCCAATGCATCTAACCATTTCCCCGAAGCGAGTTCCGGTCTTTACAATGGCCTGTTTCGAGGCGTACCCGATCACTACTCGGACATTCAGTGGAATGATATCCAGCCGCGCGTGGGTATCGCGTATCAGCTCAACAACAAAACTGTGATCCGCGCCGGGGGCGGCCGTTTTTTCACCCGGCTTGGGGTTAGCGACTCCATCTTCCTCGGCGGCAACCCGCCCTTCCAGCCCAACGCCAGCGTGTCGTTTGGCTCCGTGGACAATCCGGGAGGCAGCGGAACCAATGCCGTGCCGCTGGTTGTAACCACCCAAAGCAAAGCTTTCAAGAATCCCGAGTCCTGGGCTTGGAATTTCACCGTCGAGCGCCAACTCCCATGGAATTCCATAGTCAGCGTTGGTTATGTGGCGCACCGTGGTTTGCACCAGCAGCGCGAGGCCGATATCAATCAGCCAACGCTCGCCCAACGGGCTGCCAACCCCACTGCCAACATCAATGCCGTCCGGCCGTACCAGGGTTACGGCACCATCCGCCGGACAGACAACGTCGCCAATTCCATCTACAACTCGCTTCAAGTCAACTGGAGCCGCCGCTTCAAGGCCGGCCTCCAGTTCGGCGCCTCCTACACTCTGTCCAAGAGTATGGATAATGGCTCCAACCAACGCGACGTCGTCCCTGATACCTACGACATCAGTATGTTGTGGGGACCCTCCGAATTCGACGTGCGTCACATTTTTGTCGCCAACTACTTGTATCAGCTTCCGTTCCTCCATAATCGCAACGATTTCCTCGGCAAAGCCCTCGGTGACTGGCAAATCAGCGGCATCGTCCAGTACCAGACCGGAACTCCCTGTAATGCGATCCAGGGCGGCCAAGACTACGCTGGCATCGGCCAGGATGCCAACTTTGGTTGCGGCAATAACGGCCAATTTTGGACTCTTAACGGCAACCCCAGCCTCGTGAAAGCGTTTGGCCCCAACGGACAATGGTTCCAAACATGTCTCGTGGCAGTGTCCGCCGGTCAGACTTGTCCTGACGGGACGACCCCCGGCACAACCGACGAACGAATCTTCCGGCCTCCGGTAAAGGGTACGTTTGTGACGCAGCGCGTACGCGACATCCTTTATCAGCCTGGCCTCGAGAACTGGAATATGGGCCTCTTCAAGAGCTTTCCGATCACTGAGCGCTACGGGCTCCAGTTCCGCGCCGAGGCCTTCAACGTTTGGAACCATCCCAATTGGAACAATCCAAGCCTTAATCCCTCGAACCTCAGCACTTTCGGCAAAGTACTCACAAAGGGCAGCGGCAGTTCAGGAAACGGTGAGCGGAACCTGCAGCTGTCGTTGCGGTTTTACTTCTGAGCGGAGATTGCTCGAGCACTTAGCGGGAGAGGGCAATCTACAACCTGACTTTTACAATAAGGGCGCAGCGTTGCTTAGTCTGCCTGCGTGCCAGACCAAGATTGAAGCTGCTCCCTTGTAACATCAAGTTCGAAAAACTCTTACGCCGACTTGTGTCAAGTAGGGTTAGAACCGCGAGAACTTCCTGAAACTCCAGGCAAATGGCCAAGAAGAAATGCTACCTGCATCCGTGTATTTGTATTTGGACAGAAGCAGGCCTGCTGATAAAATTAAAAGATTGAGCGAACCAGCTCGATGCGATTGTGCACCGGTCGGTAGTCTTCCCTGAGTACAAAAACAGCAGGGATCACCCAAAGACTTGAGGTGCAGGTGCGGTCGCGAAAGAAATGGCTTGTAGAATCAGGGGCGTAGCTCAGTGGTAGAGCAGCGGCCTTTTAAGCCGAAGGTCGTGGGTTCGATCCCCACCGCCCCTACCAACCATCTTCCTGATGGGTGGACCCTTAACAAAAATACGCGGGGGCGAGAAGGGGCAGATTAGACCGATGACCCGGTTCCGTTTTTCTTTTCAGCGGCACGGGTGACAACGGGACGCGCCATTTCAGTGTCAAATCGATATTTCCTCGAACCCCGTTTCTGGACAACTTTCGGTTTGCCGACAATCTGGGGACTACTCCATTTAATGTACACCGCGTTTGCCGGGCTAATCCGAGGATGAACCGATAGCCTCCGGATTGGCAAATCCTGAAATGTGTATGGTAGTTTCGGCGAGTTCGTTCTTGCCTACGAAATCGTGGGACGTTGTTTTTCTAGTGTGCAGTGATCGATGGGAACGCCTACATTGGCTGCGAAAACAAGAACTGGAGTGCGTTTGGAAGACGCTCCGACCACCACTTCTCAGGTGAGCTGCATCTTTTTGGATCACAACATAAAGCCGATCGCGGCCGAGCCCCACTTGTTGAAATAGAGCTTGCAGCTTCTGGATATCGGCAACTAGGTCTTGGAACGCGCGCGAGAATGCTGCGGGGCAAAAGTAAGGTCAATACACTGGCCGTAAATGCCGCTTGTGGCGTGCGCGGCGCCAAGCACAGCACATCGCGCGTTGTGCCCTCGCTCAAGGTTAAGACTCTGTTTGCAGACTTGCCGCTGCGGATTCTCCGCGGCGTTCCATAGCGGCCAAACGACCGGGGCCTCCAGTACAGGCGCCCCCCGTTCTAAATCCGTTCCTAAGAACAGTTTACAGCTTCTTGCAATTCCGCAATCCTTGGACCAATGGGGGGGCATTTGTGTTTTCGAGCTCCATGTAATGCTCCAGTACACAAGGAGTGAATATGATGCGTTTTCATTCACTTCGCATCGCGGTCTTGTTCGGTTTGGTCGCGCTTGCGCTGATGGCCAACGGGAAGAAGCCTATTGCGGCGGCGCAACTAGCGCCGCCAGGGTCCCCGAGCGTCGCTCTGAGCGCCTCGCCGGCTTCCGCCCAAGCGGGCCAACAGGTCACTCTCGTATGGTCGTCGACGAACGCCACATCCATCACTTTGGAGCCCTCGGTGGGCCCCGTCGCGGCTAAGGGTTCTACGACAGTAAGGCCTTCTCAATCGACGACTTATACCGTCACCGCTAATGGT
>Ga0075426_10001154_pt1 | contig 18579 bp, 21 predicted proteins | sample SoiMethybrSBSTD5_FD_75304 | JGI IMG/M metagenome (GOLD analysis project Ga0075426, IMG submission 75304) | Bulk soil microbial communities from a Populus tree surrounding site in Tennessee, USA - Soil MetaG P. TD hybrid SBSTD5 | ecosystem: Environmental > Terrestrial > Soil > Tree plantation...
CGCCGCGGCCGTGATCGCCTCCTCGACATCGCCCGGCACCACCTGGTGGCGCTCGGCCGCGTGATACGCCCATACGCCCGCATAGCAATCGGCCTGCAGCTCGGTGCGCACGGACGCCTGGCTGCGCTCCGAGCGTCCGACCGGTCCCTGGGTGTTGCGCAGGATCCCGGTGAGGTTCTGCACGTGATGGCCGATCTCGTGCGCGATCACGTACGCCTCCGCGAAATCGCCCGGCGCGTGGAAGCGGCGCTGCAGGTCGTTGAAGAACGCGGTGTCGAGATAGACGCGCTGGTCGTTGGGACAATAGAACGGCCCCATCGCGGCCTGGCCGATGCCGCACGCGGTGCGCGTGCCGCCGGTGTAGAGCACCAGGCGCGGGGCGCGATAGCGCGAGCTCGACGCCTTGAAGATGTCACCCCAGACATCCTCGGTGGATCCGAGGACCTTCGCGACGAACTGCCCCGTCGGATCGGCGGGCACGCCTTCGCGCGGCGCAGGCTCGCTGGCGCGCGGCGGCGCCGCCTGCTCCGCCGTATTCAACGTGTTGAGCACCTCGCCCGGGTCGAAGCCGAGGAAGGCGGCGATGATCGCGATCACCACGCCGCCGATGCCCAGGCCGCCGCCGAGACCGATGCCGCGGCGGTCCTCGATGTTGGAGCTTGCCCGCTGGTCGCCGAGGTCCATGGACACTTGACCGGCGCCGCGGCCGCGAGTTGCATCGGCCGGCTGGTGCCCCCGGTCCATGCCGCTAGCGGCCGACTTATCATAGGCGTGGGGAGATTCCAGCGTTGGAGAGGCAGATGATCCATTTCGTGGTGCACGACGAGGGCGATTCCGTCGGCGTCGTCGTGGTCGAGGGCGTGAAGGCCGGCCAGAAGCTCACCGGCTGGATCATGGACCAGGACCGGGAAATCCAGATGGACGCGAAGTCCGACATTCCGATCGGGCACAAGCTCGCGATCAAGCCGCTCGCGAAGGACGCGACGGTGATCAAGTACGGCGTGGACATCGGGCGCGTCGTCGCGGCCATCCAGCCGGGCGAGCACGCGCACGTTCACAACATCAAGACGAAACGGTGGTGATCCAATGGACATGAGTCTCGGCAGGTCGACTTTCCGGGGTTACAAGCGCGAGAACGGGCGGGTCGGCGTGCGCAATCACGTCGTCATTCTTCCCGTCGACGATCTCTCCAACGCCGCGGCGCTCGCGGTGGAGAACAACATCAAGGGCACGATGGCCTTGCCGCATCCCTACGGGCGCCTGCAGTTCGGCGCCGACCTGGAGCTGCATTTCCGCACGCTCATCGGCACCGGCTCGAATCCGAACGTGGCCGCCGTGGTGGTGATCTGCATCGAGGACAAGTGGGCGAAGAAGGTGGCCGACGGCATCGCCGCCACCGGCAAGCCCGTCGCCTGGTTCGGCATCGAGCAGCACGGCGACCACGACACGATCATGCGCGCCTCGAGGAAGGCGAAGGAATTCGTGCAGTGGGCGAGCGAGCTCAAGCGCGAGGAGCGGCCGCTGAAGGAGCTGTGGGTCTCGACCAAATGCGGCGAGTCCGACACGACCTCCGGCTGCGGCGCGAACCCGACCGTCGGCAACGCCTTCGACAAGCTCTATCCGCACGGCGTCACGATGGTGTTCGGCGAGACCACCGAGCTCACGGGCGGCGAGCACCTGGTCGCCGCGCGCTGCCGCACGGACGAAGTGCGCAAGAAATTCCAGTTCGTCTTCGACCGCTACCAGCAGGTCGTCGACCGGCACAAGACGAGCGACCTCATGGATTCGCAGCCGACGAAGGGCAATATCGAGGGCGGGCTCACGACGATCGAGGAGAAGGCGCTCGGCAACATCCAGAAGATCGGCCGCCAGTGCCTCGTCGACGGCGTGCTCGACAAGGCCGAGATGCCGACCGGGCCCGGGCTGTGGTTCATGGATTCGTCGTCGGCGGCGGCGGAGATGGTGACGCTGTGCGCGGCGGCGGGCTTCGTCGTGCACTTCTTCCCGACGGGCCAGGGCAACGTCATCGGCAACCCGATCCTGCCCGTGATCAAGCTGAGCGCGAACCCGCGCACCGTGCGCACGATGAGCGAGCACATCGACGTCGACGTCTCGGGCCTGCTGCAGCGGCAGATGACGCCGGACCAGGCGGGCGACAAGCTGATCGAGTGCATGTTCCGCACCGCCAACGGCCGGCTCACCGCCGCCGAGGCGCTCGGGCACCGCGAATTCGTGCTGACGCGCCTCTACGAAAGTGCGTAATGAGTGATGGGGCCCCGGCCTGCACCGGGACGGCCACTCTGCGAGTGGCCGTCTGGCGGGGCGATTCGAACGGCAGCTTTCAGGTCTTCTCCGTGCCGCGGCGCGGGAGCCAGACGGTGCTGGATGTCGTCACGTACATCCAGCGCGTGCTCGATCCGACGCTCGCCTATCGCTTCGCCTGCCGCGTCGGCATGTGCGGCTCGTGCGCGATGACGGTGAACGGCACGCCGCGCTGGACTTGCCGCACGCACGTCGACAAGGTGGCGCGCGGCGGCAAGCTCGAGATCGCGCCGCTCGCGAACCTGCCGGTGGTGCGCGACCTGGTCGCCGACATGCGCGAGTTCTTCGACAAGTGGGCGGCGGCGCGCGGGCGTTTCGAGCCGACCCGCACGCGCGAGGACGACTTCGCCGCCGTGAAGCCCGCCTCGCCGGCGCGCGGCGAGGCCGACGCGGCGATCGAGTGCATCGGCTGCGGCGTCTGCTACGCCGCGTGCGACATCGTCACGTGGAATCCGCGCTACCTCGGCCCCGCGGCGCTCAATCGCGCGTGGACGCTCGTGAACGACGTACGCGACGGCGGCAACGTCGAGCGGCTCGCCGCGGTGGCGGGCGACGCCGGTTGCCATTCCTGCCACACGCTCATGAGCTGCACCGAGCTCTGCCCGAAGGAGCTTTCGCCCACGCGCTCCATCGCCGGATTGAAACGGGCCACGATCAAATGAGCGCGCGCGGCGAGGCGAGGCTGTGGCTGTGGCAGCGGGTGACCGCGGCATTCCTCGCGTTCTTCGTCCTCGTGCATCTCGCGACGATCATCTATGCGGTGCGCGGCGGACTGAGCGCGGCGCAGATCCTCGGACGCACGCGCGGGAGCGTCACGTGGGGAGCCTTCTATGCCGCGTTCGTCTTTGCGGCCGCGGTGCACGGCGGCATCGGGTTTAGGACCATCGCGATCGAGTGGCTGCGACTGCGAAGCCGCGCCGCCGGCGCGCTCGCACTCGCGATCGCCCTCGCGCTCGTCGCGCTGGGATTGCGCGCCGTCGCGGCGGTGGCGATCGGGCCATGAGCGGCAAGCGCGCGCACACGGCCTGGTGGGCGTTCCTCGTCCACCGCGTCTCGGGGATCGCCCTCGCGCTCTTCCTGCCGGCGCATTTCCTCGCGCTCGGCACCGCGCTCGCCGGCGAAGAGGCGTTCGACACGTTCCTGCGCTGGAGCGAGCAGCCCGCGGTGGTGTTCTCCGAATGGGTCCTCGTGATGCTGCTCGCCGCGCACCTCGCCGGGGGCTTGCGCATCCTCGCGCTCGAGTTCCTGCCCTGGCGCGGCTGGCAGAAGACGCTCGCCGCGCTCGCCGCCGGCTTCGCCGTCTTCGCGGGGCTTGTCTTCGCCCTGACGCGTTGAGCGTTATGCTGTATCGGATCGCACGATAACGGAGAGACATCCGCCATGATGAGCCGCCTCGCTTCAATCCTTGCCGCGTGCGCGCTGTGCGCCGCGCCCTTCGCCGCGCACGCGCAAGCGTGGCCCACGAAGTCCGTGAGAATCATCGTGCCCTTCGTCGCCGGCGGCACGACCGACGTCGTCGCCCGATTGCTCGGGCAGAAGCTCACCGAGGCGTGGGGGCAGAGCGTCGTCGTCGAGGACAAGGCGGGTGCCGGCGGCAACATCGGCGCGGACGCCACGGCGAAGTCGGCGCCCGACGGCTACACGCTCCTCATGACGTCGGGCTCCATCGTCACGGCGAACCAGCATCTCTACAAGGTGCTGCCGTTCGATCCGGCGCGCGACCTCGTTCCCATCACGGAAGTCGCCACCGGCCCGCAGGTGGTCGCCGTCAGCGCGAGCCTCGCCGTGCGCGACCTGCGCGACCTCATCGCGTACGCGAAGGCCAATCCGCGCCGGCTCAATTTCGGCAGCGCCGGCGTCGGCACGCAGACGCACCTCGCGGGCGAGAACTTCTTCTACGCCGCGGGCATCGAGGTGACGCACGTGCCGTACAAGGGCGAGGCCTCGGTCATCAACGACCTCATGGGCGGCCAGATCCAGATGGCGACGCCCAACCTGGGCGCCGCCATCAACTACATCCAGGCGGGCAAGCTGCGCGCGCTCGCGATCACGAGCCCGGAGAGGGCGCCGCAGCTGCCCGACATTCCCACGGTCGCGGAAGTGCTTCCCGGATTCGAGAACGCCGGCTGGTTCGGGCTCATGGCGCCCGCGGGGACGCCGCAGGAGGTGATCGACCGCGTCTACCGCGACAGTGCGAAGATCCTCGGCTCGGAGGAATTCCGCGCCAAGCTCGCGCAGCAGGGCATGCGGCCGGTCGGCAACACGCCCGCGGAATTCGCGGCGCTCATTCGCGAGGAGAGCGCGCGCTGGGCGAAAGTGATCCGCGACCGCGGCCTCGCGATCAACTAGAGGGCTCCCTCTCCCTTGGGAGAGGGGCGGGGAGAGGGACACGAAAGTCGATCCAAAACAAGTCGAAGAAGTCGCACGCGATCTCTACGTGCGCGCGCTGAAGGTGCTCCCGCCCGACATCAAGGAAGGCTTCGCGCGCCTCGCCGCGCACGAGACGGACGCGACCGCGAAGCAGGTGCTCGGCACCATGATCACCAACATCCGCGTCGCGGAGGACACCGCGAACCTCCTCTGCCAGGACACCGGCATCCCGATCTACAACGTCGTCATCGGCCGCGGCGTGGAGATCGCGGGCACCGAGCTCAAGGACGCGATTCGGCGCGGCTGCGAGCGCGCCACGCGCGAGCATTCGCTGCGCTCCTCCGTCGTGCATCCGATCACGCGCAAGAACAACCAGACCTCGTGCGGCCCGGGCGTGCCCGACATCCACTTCGATTTCTGCGACGACGAGCGCCTCGTGATCGAGATGATCCCCAAGGGCAGCGGCTCGGAGAACAATTCCTGGCTCAAGATGGCGATTCCCGCCGACGGCGTGGACGCGATCAAGACGTTCGTGATCGACTGCGTCCTCGACGCGGGCGGCAAGACCTGCCCGCCCACCATCGTCGGCGTGGGCGTGGGCGGATCGTCGGACCTGTGCATGGCGCTGGCGAAGCACGCGGCGACCCGCCCCCTGGGCACGCGCTGCGCCGATCCCGAGGGCGCCGCGCTCGAGGAAAGCCTCACCGAAGCGGTGAACGGCCTGGGCGTCGGTCCCCAGGGGCTCGGCGGCGATTCGACCGCCTTCGCGGTCCACGTCGAGATCGCCGCGACCCACATCACGATGAATCCCGTCGCCGTGAACATGCAATGCCACTCGGCGCGCCGGGCGTCGGCGACGTTCACCCGCTCCGGCGTCGAGTACGGCTTCTAATGGTTGGGGAGAGGGTAGTGGCGCATCACACTTTCACCCTGCCGATCACGGATGCCCAGGCCCGCAGCCTCCATGTCAATGACACCGTCACGCTCGAAGGAACGTTGTTCGGCGTGCGCGACTCGAACCTGATCGCGCTCTTCGACCGCGGCCGCACCACGCGCTTCGATCTCGCGGGCCAGGCGGCGCTGCACACCGCGCCCAACGTGAAGAAGGTCGCGCCCTCGGCCCGGCATCCCACCGGTTATGCACCGGTGTGCGTGGGCACGACGACCTCGGCGCGCATGGAGCGCTTCACGCGCCCTCTGATGCAGCTCGGCGTGCGCCTCATCATCGGCAAGGGCGGCCTCGGCGCGCCCTCCGCCGCGGCATTCGCCGAGCTCGGCGGGGCCTATCTCGCGGTCATCGGCGGCACCGCGGCCCTCGAAACCACGTGGATCGAGGCGATCGAGGACGTCGACCTCGACGACCTCAACCCCGAGTCGATCTGGAAGTTCCGCGTGAAGGGTTTCGGCCCGCTCCTCGTCGCCATGGACAGCCACGGAGCGAGCCTTTACGAGGCCATCGACCGCGAGGCGCGCGGCCGGCGCGCGAACGTCCTGGCGCGCCTGGGTGTCAAATAGGCCGCTCGAAGTCCGGTGGGACGGGCTTGATCACTTTATTTCAAATTGATGTAAACTCGCGCGTTTTCCAAAAACCGGCCGGGGCCGATCCCGCGGGCCGGGATCGCGGAGCGGGCCTTTCCCACAAGGCATGGCCGGCACAGGCGGCGCCTTTCGAACGACGGCTGCCGCGGGCAACGAGGAGGTCTTTCTAAGTGGATTACGCGCAGCGCCAGCGAAACCCGGCGAAGCATCTGCCGAGTATCGCCATGGTCGTCGTCCTGCACATCGCGCTCGGCTATGCGCTCGTGACCGGCCTCGCGCGCAAGGTCGTCGAGGTGATCAAGCAGCCGCTCGAGACGAAGATCATCGAGGAGATCAAGAAGCCCCCGCCCGACACCCCGCCCCCGCCGCCGCCCAAGCTCCAGCAACCGCCCCCGCCGTTCATCCCGCCGCCGGAGATCAACATCCAGGTGCCCATCACGCAGATGGCGCCGACGATCACCACGGTCACGACCGAGAAGCCGCCGCCGCCCAAGGTCGAGGCGCCGCCGGCGCCGCAGCCGCTGGTGCGCAGGGAATACAAGGCGAGCTACCGCGTCGAGCCGCAGTTCCCGCGCCAGGCGATCACGCAGGGCCTTAGCGGGAAGGTGGTCGCGTGGGTGCACGTGGCGCCCTCGGGCAACGTCACCAACGTCGAGATCCGCCAGTCGTCGAACCGCATCTTCGACCGCGAGGTGATCCGCGCGCTGTCGCAGTGGAGATTCAATCCCGAGCCGGTGGGGTTCATCGGCGAGTACGAGATCGTGTTCAACCTGCAGGACTAGAGCGGAGCCAACCGCATCTTTCGAAGGAAGGAACGACAATGAAATCCATCAACCGACTGCCCGCGCTCGCCGTCGCCGTGATCCTCGCGTGCGCCTCGGCGGCCGCGCTCCTCGCCCCGGGCTCCGACGCCTACGCCCAGGCGTCCGCCCCTGCCACGCCGGCGACCCCGGCCGCGCCCGAGGCCGCGAAGCCCGCGACGCCGGCGCCGCCGCCCGGCGCGGGACAGGACGTCGCTCCGCAGAAAGAAGTCGTCGAGAACCCGTATGGCCTCGAGGCCCTGTGGAAACAGGGCGACTTCGTCTCGCGCGGCACGCTCATCATCCTCGTCATCATGTCGATGGGAAGCTGGTACATCATGTTCGTGAAGGTCTACGAGCAGATGAAGCTCTTCCGCCAGGCGCGCATCGTCCAGGAGAGCTTCTGGCAGGCGGCCTCCGTGAACGACGGCATCAACCAGCTCAAGGAAGGCACGGCCTTCCGCTACATCGGCGAGAGCGGCGTGAAGGCGACCGAGCACCACGAAGGCAAGCTCCTGCAGCAGATCGACCTCAACACGTGGGTGACCATGTCGCTGCAGCGCGCCGTCGACAACGTCTCCTCGCGCCTGCAGGACGGGCTCGCGTTCCTCGCGACCGTGGGCTCGACGGCTCCCTTCGTCGGCCTTTTCGGCACGGTGTGGGGCATCTACCACGCGCTCACCGCGATCGGCATCGCCGGCCAGGCCTCGATCGACAAGGTCGCGGGTCCCGTGGGCGAGGCGCTCATCATGACGGCTTTCGGCCTCGCGGTCGCGGTGCCGGCGGTGCTCGGCTACAACTGGCTCGTGCGTCGCAACAAGGTCGCGCTCGAATACCTGCGCGGTTTCGGCCAGGACCTGCACATGGTGCTCATGAGCGGCGGGGCCACTGTGAAGCGCGGCCCGACGGCCGCTCCGGCGGCCGCGGCGCGTTGAGGAGATAGACGATGGCGATGACGGTCGGGCAGAGCCTCGAGGAAGCCGAACAGGAGGTCATGGCCGCCATCAACACCACGCCGCTCGTCGACGTGATGCTGGTGCTGCTGATCATCTTCCTCATCACGATTCCCGTGGTGATCCAGCAGATCCCGGTGGAGCTGCCGAAGGAGCGCAACCTCCCGACGCAGACGAAGCCGGAGAACATCGTGATCTCCGTGAACAAGGACGGCGACGTCTTCTGGAACATGGAATACATGCGCGATTCGAAGGCGCTGTTCGAGAAGCTGAAGAAGGTCGCGGTGATGGTGCCGCAGCCCGAGATCCACATCCGCGCCGACGAGAACACGCGCTACGAATCGGTGGGACGCGTGGTGGCGACCTGCCAGCGCGCCGCGATCCTCAAGATCGGCTTCATCACCGAGCCGCCGGTGCGCGGCGCGGTCCAGGGGCTCTGACATGGCGATGACCGTTGGCAGCGCGGGCGGCGGCGATCCGGAAGTGATGGTCGACATCAACACCACACCGCTCATCGACGTGATGCTGGTGCTCCTGATCATGCTGATCATCACGATCCCGATCCAGACGCACGCGGTGAAGCTCAACATGCCGGTGGGCAACCCGCCCCCGCCGCCCACCCCGCCGGAGGTGGTGACGGTCGAGATCGACTTCGACGGCACGGTGCTCTGGAACGGCGAGCAGGTCGCCGACCGGCCGACGCTCGAAGGGCGCCTGCGCGGCGCGGCGGCGCAACCCATCCAGCCCGAATTCCACCTGCGGCCCAACAAGCTTGTCACCTATAAACACGTCGCGGCCGTTATGGCATCTGCACAGCGCCTCGGCATCACCAAGATGGGATTGATCGGGGCCGAACAGTTCCTCGATTAGGAGGGAGCATGGCTTTCCAGCACGGGCTTCGCGCCTTTTTCTGCGTCGCCCTCATCATGGCCGCGGCGGGCTTCGCCGCTCCGGTCCACGCGCAGGCGAAGGGCGAGGGCGCGCGTCCCGAGGTCGGCAATCCGCTGAAGGCAGCGGCGACCGCGCTCAGGGCGCGGCGCGCGCGCGACGCGTTGGCCGACGTCGCCAGGGCGGAAGCGGTGCCGAACCGCACGCCGTACGAGAATTTCCTCATCCAGCAGATGAAGGGCGCCGCCGCGAACGCGGCGGGCGACTACGACACGGCGATCGCGGCCTTCGACGCGGTGCTCAAGTCCGGACGCGTGTCGGGGCGCGAGGCCTCCGACATGATGAAGGCCATCGCGGTTGCGTACTACCAGAGGAAGGATTACGCGCAGGCGGCGAGGGCGGCGCAGCGCTACTTCAGGGAGGGCGGAGGCAACGACCCGGCGATGCGCACGGTGCTGCTGCAGAGCTACTACCTGAGCGGCGATTGCGCAGCGGTGAGCCGCATCGCCGAGGAATCGCAGCGCACGACCGAGGAGGAGCTGCAGATGCTCCTCAACTGCTACCAGCGCTCGCGCGACAACGGCGGCTACGTCGCGACGATGGAGAAGCTCGTCGTGGGCTATCCGAAGAAGGAATACTGGACGGATCTGCTCGCGCGCGTGCAGAAGAAGCCGGGGTTTTCCGACCGTCTCGCTCTCCACGTCTATCGCCTGCGGCTCGCCACCGGAAATCTTCGCGACTCCAACGACTACATGGAGATGGCGCAGCTCGCGCTGCAGGCGGGCTCGCCCGCCGAGGCGAAGCAGGTGGTCGACAAGGGCTACGAGACGCGCGCGCTCGGAAGCGGCAAGGACGCGGAGCGCCATGCGCGCCTGAAAGCGCTGGTCGACAAGAGCATCGCCGCTTCGCAGCAGGCACGCGCGAAGGAGGAGGCCGACGCCATGGCCGCGCCGAGCGGCGAGGAGCTCGTGAAGCTCGGCATGAACTACGTCTACGAGGGCAAGGCCGACAAGGGCCTGCCGCTCATCGAGCAGGGCATCAAGAAGGGCAACCTCAAGCGCCCCGAGGACGCGAAGCTCACCCTCGGCGAGGCGCAGATCCTCGCGGGCCACAGGAACCGCGCGGTGCAGACGCTGAAGGGCGTCACGGGCAACGACGGCACCGCCGACCTCGCGCGGCTCTGGGTGCTGAACGCGAGGGCGTAGCGCGTTAGACTCCGGTTTCGGGAGAGAGAAGCCGAAACCGGAGAACAAATGGCGCAGCCGCTAAGCGGCGTCGAGCTGTCGCAAGAACAGCTCGAGAAGGTCGAGGAGTTCATCGAGGAGGAGGAGGGCAGCTTCAACCGCTACCGCGGCTGGCTCGCCACGTTCCTCGCGACGGTCGCGGTCCTGAGCTCCGCGTTCCACCTCTACGCCGCGTACTCGATCGTGCGTACCGACCTGCTGCGCGAGCTGCACGTCGGCATCGTGCTGTTCCTGTCGTACATGCTGTTCCCGATCGCGCGCCGCTTCCGCCACCGCCTCATGTGGTGGGACGTCATTCTCGCGGCCGCCTCCGTGGCGGCGATCGCCTGGATGATCTACGGCGGCGACGACTTCACCGACCGCAACACGATGCCGACCAACTGGGACCTCGCCTTCGGCATCACGCTCATCGTGCTCGTCATCGAAGCGACACGGCGCACCACCGGCTGGGTGATGCCGATCGTGATCGGCCTCTTCCTCGCGTACGCGTTCGTGGGGCCCTGGCTGCCCTCGCCGTGGACGCACCGCGGCTACGACGTCTCGCGCCTCGTCGGCCACATGTACATGACGCTCGAGGGGATCTTCGGGACCGCGATCGACGTTTCCGCGACGCTGATCATTCTCTTCGTGATCTACGGCGCGTTCCTGCACTACTCGGGCGCCGGCCGCTTCTTCCTCGACTTCTCCTTTTCGCTGCTCGGCGGGAAGCCCACGAGCGCGGGCCGCGCGGTCGTGCTCGCCTCGTTCCTGCTCGGCGGGCCCTCGGGCTCGGGTGTGGCGACGACGGTCACCATCGGCTCGGTCGCCTGGCCGATGCTGGAGAAGTCGGGCTACAGGAAGGACGCCGGAGGAGGCCTCCTCGCCGCGGGCGGCCTCGGCGCGATCCTCTCGCCGCCGGTGCTCGGGGCCGCCGCTTTCATCATCGCCGAGTTCCTGAAGATCTCGTACCTCGAGGTCATCAAGATGGCGACGGTGCCGACGCTGCTGTACTACTTCTCGCTCTTCCTCATGGTGGAGCTGGATGCGCGCAAGTACGGCATGAGCGAGGCGGCGTTCAACGTGGTGGAGAGCGCGTGGACGCTCGCGAAGCGCTACTGGTACCACTTCCTCTCGCTGGTCTCGATCGTCGTCTTCATGGTGATCGGCTTTTCGCCGACGGTGAGCGTTTTCTGGGCGACGGTGACCGCGTTCCTCGTGAGCTTCTTCCGCCGCGAGACGGCGATGTATCCGAAGCGCTTCGCCGAGGCGATGCGGGCGGGAACGACAGGCGTGCTCAACGTCGCGGCGACCTGCGCTTCGGCCGGCATCATCGTCGGCGTCGTCACGCTCACGGGCCTGGGCCTCAAGTTCTCCTCGATCATCCTTTCCTACGCCGGCGGAAGCCTCGCGCTCACCGCGCTCTACACGGCGCTCATCGTCTGGATCGTCGGGCTCGCGGTCCCCGTGACGGCTTCCTACATCATCTGCGCGGTGATCGCGGCGCCCGCGATGATCGCGCTCGGCGTGCCGGATTTCGCCGCGCACATGTTCATCTTCTACTACGCGCTGCTCTCGGAAGTGTCGCCGCCCACGGCGCTCTCGCCTTTCGCGGCGGCCGCGATCACCGGCGGCGATCCGTACCGCACGACGATGCAGGCGTGGAAGTACACGATGCCCGCCTTCGTCGTGCCGTTCTTCTTCGTGCTCGACCCGATGGGCGCGGGCGTGTTGCTGAAGCTTCCCGCGGGCGCTTCGTGGCTCGACGCCTCCTGGATCATCTTCCTCGGTTTTTTCGCGATCGCCTCGCTCGCCGCGGGGCTGCAGGGCTGGGCGCTCGCGAAGACGAACCTGCTCGAGCGCGCGCTGCTGGTCGCGGGCGGGTTGCTGGTGATCGCGCCGGTGAATTCCCTCGACCTCGTCGGCGTCGGCATCTCGGTCGCCGCGCTCGTGCTGCAGGTGATCCGTCGGCGCGTCCCCGTGCTTGCATGAGGCAGATCGCCACCGACATCCTCATCCTCGGCTCCGGCGGCGCGGGGCTTTTCGCGGCGCTGCACGCCAAGCGCGGCGCGCCCGGATTGAAGGTGACGATCGCCGTGAAGGGCCTGCTCGGCAAGTGCGGCTGCACGCGCATGGTCCAGGGCGGATACAACGTCGCGCTCGCGCCGGGCGATTCCGTCGAGCGTCATTTCATGGACACGATCGAGGGCGGCAAGTGGCTTCCCGACCAGGAGCTCGCGTGGACGCTCGTCACCAAGGCGATCGAGCGCGTGCACGAGCTCGAGAACGAGATCGGCTGCTTCTTCGACCGCAATCCCGACGGCAGCGTGCACCAGAAGGCGTTCGCGGGACAGACGTTCGACCGCACCGTGCACAAGGGCGACTTGACCGGGATCGAGATCATCAACCGCCTCGCCGAGCATGTGTGGAGCGCGGGGATCGAGCGGCTCGAGGAGCATCGCGCGATCGACATCGTGCCCTCGCGCGAGGGCGACCGCGTCGCCGGCGTGGTCATGATCGACATGCGCGAGGGCGAGCTGGTGCTGGTGCGCGCGCGCGCCGTGCTGCTCGCCACCGGCGGGGGACCCACGATGTACCGCTACCACACGCCTTCCGGCGACAAGAGCTGCGACGGGCTGGCGATGGCGCTGCGCGCGGGGCTGACGCTCCGCGACATGGAGATGGTGCAGTTCCATCCGACGGGACTTCTCGCCGGACCCGGCACGCGCATGACCGGCACGGTCCTCGAGGAAGGGCTGCGCGGCGCGGGCGGATATCTCCTCAACGGCTCGCGCGAGCGCTTCATGCAGCGTTACGATCCCCGCGGCGAGCGCGCGACGCGCGACATCGTCTCGCGCGCCATGTTCTCCGAGATGCGCGCGGGACGCGCGACTCCTCAGGGCGGCCTCTATATCGTGATGAAGCACCTCGGACCCGAGAAAGTGCGCGCGCAGTTCAAGGGCATGGTCGACCGTTGCCGCGACTGCGGCTTCGATCTCGCCGCGGGCGAGGTCGAGGTCGTGCCGACCGCGCACTACATGATGGGTGGCGTGGAGTTCGCCGCCGACGCGACCACCGCGCTCGAGGGACTCTTCGCCGCGGGCGAGGACACGGGCGGCGTGCACGGCGCCAACCGCCTCGGCGGCAACGGTGTGGCGAACTCGACCGTCTTCGGCGCCATCGCCGGAGATACCATGGCGCAGTGGACGCGCTCGGCGGGCGCGCTGCGGGAGCCCGATCCGCGCGTGGTCGAAGCCGCCCGCGATCGCGTTCAGTTTCCCCTCGGCAAGCCCGTGGGCGGGATCGAAACCATTCGCGAAGAGCTCTATGCGCTCATGTGGGACGACGTCGGGATCCAGCGCAACGCCGAAGGGCTTGCGCGCGCACGGGCGAAGCTTGCCGGGCTTCGCGCCGCCCTCGCCGCCACCGGCACCGGCGCCTCCGATCTTCGTTACAACCTGACGTGGCATGACTGGCTGAATCTCGATAGCCTCATCACCGTGAGCGGCGCGATCCTCGAGGCGGCCGACGCGCGGCGCGAGTCGCGCGGCGCGCATTTCCGGGAAGATTTCCCGGCGAGCGACGATCCCGCGCGCTCGGCGTTCTCGCGCGTGCGCTCCATCGGCTCGCACGAAGTCGCCGCTCCGGACCGCTTCGACGTTGCGTTCCAGCCGGTCGCGTTCACGCGCGTGCGTCCGGGGCAGTCGCTGATCGCCGCATGAGCGCCGCCACGATCGCCGCGGCCGAGCTCGAGCGCCTCATGGCGGCCGCCCTCGAGCGCGCCGGCGCCACCAGGTCCATGGCCGCCGCCACGGCACGCGCGCTCGCCGCCGCCGAGCTCGACGGCATCGCCTCGCACGGCGCATCGCGCATTCCGCAGTACTGCGGGCATTTGAAGAACGGGCGCGCGAACGGCTCGGCGAAGCCCGCGATCGCGCGCGATTCCAAGGCCGCGTGCCTCGTCGACGCGCGCGGCGGGCTCGCCTTCGAGGCGTGCGCGCTCGGCGTGGCGCAGGCGATTGCCCGCGCCCGCGAGTTCGGCGCGGCGTACGTCGCGGTCACGAACAGCAACCACTTCGGCGTCGCCGCCTACCACCTCGAGGCGATCGCGGAGGCGAAGCTCGCGGGGCTCGCCTTCGGCAACTCGCCGGCGGCGATGGCCGCGTGGGGCGGCAAGCGCGCGCTCTTCGGCACGAATCCGCTTGCGGCGACGTTTCCGCGCCGCGAGGCGCCGCCGTTGATGATCGATCTCGCCCTTTCGGCGGTGGCGCGCGGCCGCATCATGATCGCGGCACGCGAAGCGAAGCCCATTCCGGAGGGCTGGGCGATCGACCGGGAAGGAAGACCGACCACCGACGCGCACGCGGCGCTCGAAGGCAGCATGCTCCCCGCGGGCGGCGTGAAGGGCGCGATGCTCGCGCTCACGATCGAGCTCCTCGTCGTTGCGCTCTCGGGCGCCGCGTACGGCTTCGAGTCGGACAGCTTCTTCGTCGAGGAGGGCCGTCCCACGCGCATCGGCCAGGCGTTCGTCGCCATCGATCCCGCGGCGCTCGCGGGACGCGACGTGTACTTCGAGCGCGTCGAGACGCTCATCGCGGCGATGGTCGCGGAGGAAGGCGTGCGGCTGCCCGGCGAGCGCAGGCGCCAGAACCGCGAGCGCGCGCTGCGCGAGGGCGTTCGCGTTCCAGCGGACCTGCTCGCGACGATCCGCGCCATGGCGGGGGAGAGGTCGCATGCCTGAGGCGCGCGACGGCTTCCAGGCGTGCGTGCGCACGCCCTTCGCCACGCTCGGCATCAGCGCGACGCGCACGCACGTGACCGGCATCCGCTATCTCGCGCCATCGGTCGCCGCGAAAGCGCCGCCGCGCAACACCATCGCCTTCCTCGCCTGCGTGCAGATCCAGCAGTACCTCGAGGATCCGCGCTATGCATTCGACCTGCCGCTCGCGCTTTCCGGCACGCGGCACCGCCTGGAGGTATGGGAGGCGCTGCAGCGCATTCCCGCGGGAAAGACGCGCACCTACGGCGAGCTCGCGCGCGAGCTGCGGTCGTCGGCGCGCGCCATCGGCGGCGCGTGCGGCGCCAATCCGCTGCCGCTCGTGGTGCCGTGCCACCGCGTCATCGCCGCCGGCGGGCGTATCGGTGGGTTCATGGGCGCCAAGTCCGAAGGCTTCGAGATCGGCATCAAACGCTGGCTGCTCGCGCATGAAGGCGCTCTCTGAGGCGAACACGCGGGTGCTCGACCGCTTCGCCGACGGCTTGTGGCTCGCCGACGGCCTCGCGCGCAATACGCTCGAGGCCTACCGGCGCGACATCGCGCAGTTCGCGCGCTGGCTCGAGACTGCGCGCGGCAAGGCGGCGGTGGAGGCCGATCCCGCGGACCTGCAGCGCCATCTCGCGTGGCAGGTGGAGTCGCGCCACGCCAAGCCGCGCACGACGAGCCGCCTCGTCTCCTCGCTCAAGCGTTTCTTCCGCTTCGCCGTGCGCGAGGGATTGCGCGCCGACGATCCGTCCGCCGATCTCGATTCGCCGAAGCTGCCGCGCTCGCTCCCCAAGTCGCTTTCCGAAGACGAGGTCGAAGCGTTGCTCGCCGCGCCGGATGTTTCGACCGCGCAGGGAGTTCGCGATCGCGCGATGCTGGAGACGCTTTACGCGAGCGGGCTGCGCGTCTCCGAGCTCGTCACGCTCAAGAGCGTGCAGGTGAGCCTGGACACCGGCGTCATCCGCGTGCTCGGCAAGGGATCGAAGGAGCGCCTCACGCCGCTCGGCGAGGAAGCGATCGCATGGATCGAACGCTACCGGCGCGAAGCGCGGCCCGAGCTCCTCGGCGCGCGCAAGTCGGACGCGCTCTTCGTCACGGCGCGCGGCGGCGCGATGACGCGCCAGGCGTTCTGGGCGCTGGTGAAGCGCCACGCGCGCCGAGCGGGCGTGCGCCACCCGATCTCGCCGCATACGCTGCGCCATGCCTTCGCCACGCACCTCATCAACCACGGCGCGGACCTGCGCGTCGTGCAGCTGCTTCTCGGGCACGCCGACATCTCGACCACGCAGATCTACACGCACGTGGCGCGCGAACGGCTGAAGGCGCTGCACCGCAAGCACCATCCGCGCGGATGATCGACGTCCAGCACCTCTCCCCGTGGCTCATCGTGATCGCGCCGATCGTGGTCGTCGCGGGTTACACGGTGTTCGGCCTGAGCGGCTTCGGCTCGACGGTCATCACGGTCCCGATCCTCGCGCATTTCCTGCCGGTGGCCTATCTCGTCCCGCTCATGGTGACGCTCGACCTCATCTCGGCGGCCGTCGTCGGCGCGGGCGGCCGCGAGCACATGTCGAAGCAGGAGCTGAAGCGCCTCGTTCCGTTCATGTTCGTGGGCTTCCTCATCGGCGCGACGCTGCTGGTCGGCGTGCCGGACGTGTATCTTCGAATCGCGCTCGGCCTGTTCTCGATGGCCGTGGGAATCTACGGCATTCTCAACCCGCACGCGCATCGCACGATTTCCGCGTGGTGGTGCATTCCCGCCGGCATCACGGGCGGCGCGGTCGCGACCGTCTTCGGCGCCGGCGGCCCGGTGTATGCGACCTACCTCGGCGGACGGTTGCGCGACAAGAGCGCGGTGCGCGCGACCGTGTCGAGCCTCATCTCGATCTCGGCGTTCTCGCGCGCGGCGATCTACGCGTTCACGGGGCTGCTGCTGCACATGACGATCTTCCTCGGCACGCTCGTGCTCGCGCCCTTCGTCTGGATCGGCCTCAAGGTCGGCACGCGCATCCACGTGGGACTGTCGCAGGAGCAGATGCGCCGAGTCATCGGCGCGCTTCTCGTCGCGACGGGCGGGAGCCTCCTCGTGCGAGCGCTTTTCTGAGCGCGGCCAGGCACACCGTCACGCCGGCGACCGCTTTCCTCACGGAGCACGGCGTCGAATTCACCGAGCATGCGTACGACTACGTCGACCACGGGGGAACCGCGGTTTCCTCGAGCGCGCTCGGCGTCCCGGAGCACGAGGTGGTGAAGACGCTCGTGATGCAGACGGAGGCGGGCGATCCGCTGATCGTGCTCATGCACGGCGACCGCAAGGTCTCCACGAGGGAGCTCGCGCGCGCGGCCGGCGTGAAACGGATCTTCCCTTGCAAGCCCGAGGACGCCGAGCGCCATTCGGGCTACATGGTGGGCGGCGTCTCTCCTTTCGGCACGCGCAAGCCCCTGCCTGTCTACCTGGAGCGCTCGGTGCTGGAGCTTCCGCGCGTCTACATCAACGGCGGGCGCCGCGGCTATCTCGTCGGCATGGCATCATCGGAGCTGCAGCGCGTGCTCGCGCCCGTGCTTGTCGACGTTGCCCTTCGGGAGTAGCCATGGAGATGCCACCTCTGGTCATGCCCGGCCGCCGCGTGCCGGTGTCGCGCGGCATCGCATGGATCGGCGAAGGCTGGCGCCTCTTCACGAAAGCGCCGCTGATGTGGACCGTGTCGATCCTGGTCCTCTTTCTGTTCTCGATCATCATCTCGATCGTGCCCTTCATCGGCTCGGCCGCGGTGCAGGTGTTGAATCCGGTGTACACCGCGGGCTTCTCGGTCGGGTGCCGCTCGCTCGAGACGGGCGGCGATTTCGACATGGAGCACCTGCTCGCGGGATTCCGCACGCACTTCGGGCCGCTCGCGATCGTGGGACTGCTCTTCCTCGCGGGCATGGCGGTGATCCTGCTCGTTTTCGCGATCGCCGCGGGGTTCTCCGTGATCGGATCCTTCCTGAGCGGCGTCGCGACGCCGGAAGACCTGCCGTCCGTGATCGCATCCTCGGCGATGTCGGTCGCGCTCGGATTGCTGATCGCCCTCGCGCTCTGGGTTCCGCTGCTCGCTGCCTACTGGTTCGCGCCGACGCTGGTCGTCCTCCACGGCGTGCCGCCGGTGAAGGCGATGACGGCGAGCTTCGCCGCGTGCTTCCGCAACTTCGTGCCGTACCTCGCCTACGGCGTCGTGATGCTCGTGATCGTGCTGGTCGCCGCGATCCCGTTCGTGCTCATCCCGTTCCTCGGCTGGCTCGTGAGCGCGGCGGCGTTCGTCGTGATCTACATCGTGAACACGACCGCGGCTTACGCGGCGTATCGCGATATTTTTACCGAGTAGAAAAAATGGTGCCACGTACGAATTATTCTTGGAGGCGTCACAAATAATTCGTACGTGGCACCATTTTTTCTCATTCGCCGGGATCGCGGCGGCGCTCGACGAGGACGCCGACCTTGCGGACGTTGCGCACGTGGCCGATCTTCGCCACCGAGAGCCGCACCCACGGCGCGCGGAATTCGCCGGTGATGATGGAGCACACGTGCTCGGCGAGCGCCTCGAGCAGCTTGAAGCGCTTGTCGGCGAGCTCGCGGCCGATGCGTTCGACCACCTCGCCGTAGTTCACCGTGTCGTAGATGTGGTCGGTGCGGCCGACCTCGTTGCCCGGGATGCCGATCTCGATGTCCATCTCGAGCGTCTGCGGGC